>Ga0210389_10004527_pt1 | contig 10798 bp, 11 predicted proteins | sample IncBWH28OmetaG_FD_160127 | JGI IMG/M metagenome (GOLD analysis project Ga0210389, IMG submission 160127) | Forest soil microbial communities from Barre Woods Harvard Forest LTER site, Petersham, Massachusetts, United States - Inc-BW-H-28-O ... | reverse complement strand
GAATCCAATATCCATCCCTTAACCCTATTGGCATCCTGCGCCACCTGGAGGGCAGGGATTCCAGCCATGGCCCAGCCGTCCGTGGGAGACTGCCACGGTGACCGATCTGCGCCTGCCGGATGTGCCGTTCCCCTTCGAGCCCTCGGGGTCTCCCGCTTGCCAGGCGGTAGTGGCCGACGGGACGCTGACACTGACGAGCGGCCCCAGGTCCGACCTGTTCATCGACCCGGCGGGCGACGAGGGCGCGCGGCCAGACGCGGGCCGGTGGACCGGCCTGCCCGGCGACAACGACTTCACCCTCGCGGCGCGGGTCACCGTGGGATTCGCCGCCACGTTCGACGCCGGGGTCCTGCTGCTATACCTCAGCGAGCGGCGCTTTGCCAAACTCTGCTACGAGTTCTCCCCGCAGCATAAGCCGACCGCCGTCACCGTGGTCACCCACGGCACGTCCGACGACAGCAACTCCTTCGAGACGGCAGGCGGCCCGCTGTGGCTCCGTGTCACCAGGTCGGGCCGGGCGTGGGCCTTCCACGCCTCGCAGAACGGCACCTACTGGCAGCTCCTGCGCTACTTCACGCTCGGCGAGGCGTCCGGCGCCCGCGTTGGCTTCCTCGCCCAGTCCCCAGCGGGCGCGGGCTGCACCGCGATCTTCGACTCGATCACGTACAAGCCGGGCGCCCCCGCCGACCTCCGCGACGGCACCTAACGGATCGCCGCTGTGAGCTCGGCAGCGCAGCCCCAGGACAGCGTTACCCCGGCGCCACCGTGGCCGTAGTTATGCCACAGCACGCGGCCGCCAGGCAGTGGCTCCGCCTCGAGGTGCACCGACGGGCGGACCGGCCGCAGGCCCACCCGCTCCGCGACTACCCGCGCCCCGCGCAGTGAGGGAAACGCCGCGGCGCAGTCCCGCAGGATCCGCTCCGTTACCTCGGGTCGTGGCGCCCAGTCGGATGCGCCCTCGTATGCGGTGCCGCCGAGCAGCGCCACGTCACCGTGCGGGAACAGGTACACGTAGTCGGCTCCGCCGTCCCTGTGGTCAAGGTAGAACTCGGTGATGCCGGGGTTCTCGACCACGACCACCTGACCGCGCACCGGCACCACTGACGGGTCGGGCACCAGGGACCGCGCGCCGGTCCCGGTGCAGTTCACGATCACAGGCGCCGCGACCGAAGCGAGCGACGTCACCGTCTCGGCCGACACGGTACCGCCGAGGCCCTCGTACCGCCGCAGCAGGTACTCCAGGTACACGGGCATGTTCACCACGGGCGCGGTGTAGGCCCAGCCAGCGACGAATCCCGCGGGCAGCTCACCAGGCCCGAGGACACGCAGTTCGGGCAGCAGGTCCGTCCACGCCGGCGGCGCCATCGGCGTGGCGCACACCTCGCGCCCCGACAACTGGCGCACCCCAGAGGACGACGGCTCGCGCGCCAGCACCGACAGCACGTCGAGTCCGGTCCGCGCCCACGCGTAGCACCGCTCGGGCGGCCCGCAGCGCACCGGCCCCCAGATCGCCCCGGCCGCCGCCGAGGTCGTCGCGGACGGCGGCGCTTCCGTGACCACACGCGTGGCCAGTCCGGCCTCGGCGAGCGAGATCGCGGTCGTCAGCCCGACCACCCCGGCGCCCACCACGACGGCGTCCACGGCACTCATGGAACCGACGCTACAAGAAGGCCGTTACCAGCGGGTAAGCGGCCTCCTTGTGCCGGTCATCAGTTACCCCTTCGGATGCCAGCGCCGTCCGTCGGAGCGGGGCCTGACCAGAGTGAACGTCTCGAAGAGCGTGTAATCGTCGGTCACGCCGGTCACCGGGCCGACCGGGTCCGCGCCAGCCGCGTGGTACCACCGCACGGTGATGGACGTCTGCCCGCCGGCTTCGCTGCCAGGATTGACGTCGAAGACCGCGATGCCGTAACCGGCCGAGGTGTCGCGCCGCGCGGACCACGTCGCCGTCTCCATGGCGTTGGTGCCCTGTTGGGTACTGCCGACGGGAACACGCGGATCCGGTACGGGCGGGCTCGGACGGGTGATGACCCTGGCGACCGTGGCATCGCCGGTTTCGGGAACGCTGACTCTCGCGGTGCCCGCGCTCGTGGCGCCGCCACCGCTGCCGAGGACCAGGTGCACGGTGCCCTGGCTGGTGTCGAACACCCCGCTGTCCACCGCGGTCACCGGATGCGGTCGGCGGGTATCGGCGGTCGCACCGGTCACCGCGTCCGCGCCGGCCCAGGCGTCGAATCCGCGAACGGGAAAGGACCGCTCGTACCTCTGGTCGTGCCCCGACAGCATCAGGTCGACCTCGTAGGTGTCGAAGAGCGGCAGCCACTCCCGCCGGACGCCCAGGTCGCAGCCGTTACCGTCCGGTGCCGACGAGCATGCGCACTGGTGGACCTGCACGACGATCCAGTCGATTGAGGCGTCGCGCCGGGCGGCCGCCAGGGTCGACTCGAGCCACCTGGTCTGCGCGCCGCCCGAGTAGCCGCGCACTGAAGGGAAGTTGCCTGGCGCGACCGGCGGGCCGCCGGCCGACGGGTCGGACAGTGGCGTCGCGGAGTCGGCGGCGCGCACGCCAGCGGCGGAGTAGGCGACGTCATCCCCGCTCAGGCAGACGAACAGCACCGTGCCCACTCGGAACGCGTACCACCGCCCCTCAAAGCCGTCCACCCCGTTGGATGGCAGCGTGTACCGGTCAAGGAAGGAGACGAGCCCCTGGTCTCCGCTGCCGGGCACTGGCAGCCACGGCCGGTGCGCCGCCGACACCTGAATGTTGTCACCGAAGTCCCGCCAGGCCTGCGCCAGAGCGGCCGGGGTCAGGGCGGCCGGGTTCAGCCCGGTGCAGGCGAGGTCGCCGTTCAGCAGATGGAACAGCGGCTGGAAGGTCTCGACGCCGCCCACCGGGTCCGGCGCGGCGAGGTCACCAAAGCTGGTGAACCGGAAGGCGGCGCGCCCCTCCGGTGCCGTGGTGAACGTGGCGCTGAACGGGTCGGCCCGGTTGGCGTCGTTGTCGGCGGTGACCGCGTATCCGTAGGTCGCGCCGGGGCGCAGCCCGTCAACTCGCGCGTGGTAGGTCCAGGTGACAGCGCCGGTCAGCGTGCTGGGATAGGCGCGCTCGGCGGCGGCGATGACCCGCTGCCCGATCCGGACACGGGGCTGTTCCGCCCGGCCTGGTGACGCCCAGGACACCACCACGGTCCGCGTCGGGTCCTCGCCCCAGGTGAGGTGAACCTGCTCGGGAGTCCCTTCCCAGGCCTCCGGGCGCACGCGCGCCCCCCCACGGGCCGGCCCCGCGGCGGTCGCGATCAGGCCGGTCCCCGCAGCGATCATCTGTCGCCTGGGCAAGCCGGACCCCGAGTCTTCTGACATGCGCAGACTTTGCCGTCCGACGGTAAACGGCTGGTGACGGCAGGGAAGGTAGCGCCCCCCGATCTTGATGAATATTGTGATCAGACGCTGGGCCGGCCCGCTCCCGTGACGCTAGGCCGGCTTCTTGCGTTCCAGAACCCAGCCGACCAGCTGGGTTCTGGCGGAGAAGCCGAGTTTCGTGAAGATGTGCTCCACGTGGGAGTCGACCCTCCGCTTGGAGAGGAACAGCCGCTCGGCGATCTCCCTGTTGCCAAGGCCGTCGGCAACCAGCCCGGCGATCTCCCTCTCGCGCCTGGTGAGCGGCATGGCGAAGCCGTGCTGGACCAGCCAGCAGCCGTCCGTGAAGTTGTCGCATGCGTCGGCGGCCGCCCGCAGCGTGAGCCGCGTCTTGCCGACCCCGCCGACCCCGCGCAGCGTGACAAGGCGGTACCGCTCGACGGCTTCCGCGATGGCCGGCAATTCCCGCCGTGGTCCAATGAACCGGGTGACTTCGGCCGGGAGATTGTCTCTTCGCTGGCCAAATGTCAGCACGGTCACGATTTCCCTCGTATGGCGCGGCCCGTCACCTGGCCAACCTGCGGCGGGCATTTAGTGGTGTCCGGCATCGTATAACGCCGTGCACCGGCGTCGGCCGGCAAATTATTACCGATCCGGCCCCGGTGACATCTGACCGCGCCGCTATTAGATTTTGGTCCAAGCCTCGGTGAGGACCGCGCGGAGGATTCCCTCCATCTCGTCGAAGTGCTCCTGGGTGCAGATCAGCGGTGGGGCGAGCTGGATCACCGGGTCGCCGCGGTCGTCGGCGCGGCAGACGAGGCCCGCGTCGAACAGCGCGTGCGACAGGAACCCGCGCAGCAGCCGCTCCGACTCATCGTTGTCGAAGGTCTCCTTGGTGGCCTTGTCCTTGACGAGCTCGATGCCGTAGAAGTAGCCGGCGCCGCGCACGTTGCCCACGATGGGCAGGTCGAGGAGCTTGTCGAGCGACGCCCGGAAGCCCGCCTCGTTCGACCGGACGTTGCCGAGCAGGTTCTCCCGCTCGAACACGTCCAGGTTGGCGAGCGCGACCGCGGACGACACGGGGTGCCCGGCGAACGTGATGCCGTGCAGGAACGTCGCGGTGCCCGTCAGGAACGGCTCCATCAGCTCGTCGCGGACGATCATGCCGCCGAGCGGCGAGTAGCCGGACGTGACGCCCTTGGCGAAGGTGATGATGTCGGGCTGGTAGCCGTAACGCTCGGCACCGAAGTAGTAGCCGAGCCGTCCGAACGCACAGATCACCTCGTCGGACACGAGCAGCACGCCGTACTTGTCGCAGATCTCCCGCACCCGCTGGAAGTAGCCGGGGGGCGGGGTGAAGCAGCCGCCGGAGTTCTGCACCGGCTCAAGGTAAACCGCCGCGACGGACTCGGCGTCCTCGCGCAGGATGGCCCGCTCGATCTCGTCCGCGGCCCAGACGCCGAACTCCTCCTCCGATGAGCTCGCGAACGACGGTGCCCGGTAGAAGTTCGTGTTCGGCACACGGACGCCGCCGGGCGGCAGCGGCTCGAAGTCGTGCTTGATCGCGGACAGGCCCGTGACGGCCAGCGCGCCCATCGACGTGCCGTGATAGGCGTACTCGCGGGACAGCACCTTGTACCTGGTGGGCTGGCCGATCCGCTTGAAGTAGGCCTTGGCGAGCTTCCACGCCGACTCGACGGCCTCAGACCCGGAGGTGGTGAAGAACACCCGGTTCAGGTCGCCCGGCGCGAGGTCGGCGAGCCGTGCCGCGAGCTCGACCGCCGCCGGGTGCGCGTAGGACCACAGCGGGAAGTAGGCAAGCTCGGATGCCTGCTTGGAGGCGGCCTCCGCCAGCTCGGTGCGGCCGTGGCCGACCATCGACACGAAAAGTCCGGCGAGTCCGTCCAGGTAGCGCTTGCCCTTGTCGTCGTAGACGTAGGGTCCCGACCCGCGCACGATCACCGGGATGTCGCTGTCGTTGTAGGACGACATCCGGGTGAAGTGCATCCACAGGTGCTGCTTGGCCGCCGCCTGGAGCTCGTCAGAAGAAAGAGTCACCGTGTCCCCCAGGTGTAGGTCTGTTTGCGTAGCTTTAGATAGACAAAGGTTTCGGTTGACGAGACGGACGGTACCCCGCGCACTCTGGTCAGAATCTCCAGAAGGTGGTCGTCATCCTCGCAAACCACCTCAAGCAGGAGGTCGAACGAGCCAGCGGTCAGCACCACGTAGTCGATCTCGTCCATGGCGGCGAGTTCGTCCGCAACCGCCTGCGCGTCGCCGTCGCAGCGCAGGCCGATCATGGCCTGCCGCCGGAAGCCGAGCTTGAGCGGGTCGGTGACCGCGACGATCTGCATGATGCCGGTCTCATGCAGCCGCTGCACGCGCTGCCGGACGGCAGCCTCGGACAGCCCGACCGCCTTGCCGATCGCCGCGTAGGACCGACGGCCGTCGGTCTGCAGCTGCTCGATGATCTGCTTGGAGATGTCGTCGAGCACCGGCGAGACGATCGTGCCGCCTCGCGGACCGTGGGCCATCCGCTCACTTCCCTCCAGCTTCAAGTGATCCTCCCTCATGGTTCTCGTCTTTCGCGTCCGTGTCAACTAATCCCGTTGATAACGATCAACATGTCCACGGATTCGCTTGTCATAAGGACTCAATATTGCGAAGCCCGTCGTTACATAAATACTTTCCGTGCAACCGAGGCACCGGAGAACGCGACGGCGTCGGCGTTATGCCCGAGCCGCGTCGTACGGCCTTGAGGACCGTGTCCGCGCCAAGCTCGTTATGTCCTACGCCAGCGAGGAATTTCACCTGAGGGAAAGTCAAAACCAGAAAGTTAAAGTCGAAGATACCTCCGAACGGCAGCGTGCTCCGCGCCCGTTGGCCCATGACCGCCCCGGCACGGTTGGCGCGCGGGGTAGCTCTGGCGTCAGCCGGCCCGGGCGGCCTCCTCGGCGGAACCGATGACGGGGACGACCTCGAACGAGACCAGGTCGGCCCAGCGCTCCGTCCAGACCCCGAAGAGGGCCGGGTCGTCGGTCTCCATGAGCTGGAAACACCGGTCCATGCCGGGCGCCGCAACCCAGCTGTCCACATACCCCAGCCCGTCGGGAAGCATCCGCCCGCTCGCCGCCGCCCGCTGGTAAACCGGCTCCGGGCCCGACAGGTACCGCTCGATCACCATGTAGCGCATGCAGGCATTGTGCCCACGCGCTGGTTACGACGATGCGTCCTCAGACTCGGAGGCAGACCCGGAGGCGCTTGCGGCGGCCCCGGTGCCGTCCTTGGCATTCTCGGCGTTCTTGGCCCTCTCAGCGCGGGCCATGGCGACGACCTCGCGCGTGAAGCCGATCTCTGGGCCGCCGATCAGCTCCCAGGCCCGCCAGATCCCGAGCAGGAAGGAGATAATCACCACGATCGCGATGTCCTCCACCGCACCGGAGTCGCCAGGCTGCCCGAGCACTTCGATCGCGGAGATCAGCTCCCAGACGAACACGACCGCTAGGCCGACGAGAAACGTGACGTCCCGCGCGGTCGCCCGCATCTGACGCAGCCGGACGAGCGACAGCAGTGACGCCGTCACGAACAGCAGCCCGAGGATCGCCACGATCAGCGAGGCCATCCCGATCTGCTCACCAGGTATCAGCGCGAACAGCGAGACGGCGAGGGCGTTGGTGAACGCGGACAGTGCCGCGTAGGCGCGTATCCGGTGGACCTGGGCCGCGGCGCCGGTCTTCGCGAGCCGCTCGTGGGAGACCGAGATGGCCACGAAGAGCAGCCCGATGAGCGCCCCGGCCACCCCAGCGCTCGCGGCGAAGAAGTCGTGAATGTCGGCTGGCACCATCGCACGATCTTCGCACGGCCGGCCTCTGGCGGGCATCCTGACGGCGGGTGGTGGAACACCCGGCCGTTCGGGATCACGGGTTTGACCTTTGGCTGTCGGTAAGGTGAGGTGCATGGACATCACGAAGCCAGAGGTGGACTACCCCGACGGCGCGCCGCCCAAGGCGCTCGAGATCACCGACATCTGGGAGGGCGACGGCAAGGTCGCCCGCGCCGGGGACACCGTTGCGGTGCACTACGTCGGTGTTGCCTACTCCACCGGCGAGGAGTTCGACGCGAGCTGGAACCGGGGTGAGCCGCTGCGCTTCCAGCTGGGCGTCGGGAAGGTCATCCAGGGCTGGGACCAGGGCGTACAGGGCATGAAGGTGGGCGGCCGCCGCAAGCTGGTCATCCCGCCCGACATGGGTTACGGCAGCCGGGGCGCGGGCAACGCCATCAAGCCGAACGAGACCCTGATCTTCGTCTGCGACCTCGTCTCGGCCTAACCGTCCGTCGACACTGTCCGTCGACGGATCTGGACTCGAAAAGATCTTGGATTGGCGGTGACGCTACGACGCCCCCGCCAATCCAAGATCTCCTACGTTTTGGACGAATCGCCTGATAACAGCAACAAGCGCGTAGCGCCAAGAGGCCGTCGCGTAGCGCCAAGAGGCTCCGCTCGAACCGTGTGGACGTGCGGCTGGGGGTCGTTGCCTAGCGGGCGCTCATCCAGAGGCGAGTCAGGCCGTGGATCGCGTCGACGTACGGCGTGGGCACGCCGACAATCGCCCCGAGTTCGCGCACCGCACCGGTCAGCGCGTCCAGCTCAAGCGGCCGCCCGGCCCGCGCGTCCTGCAGCATCGATGGCACGAAGTCACCGAGCTTCCGCGTCACCGCGTGCCGGTCTTGCGGCGACTGCGCGATCGGGCAGCCGATCCGCTCCCCGATCGCCCGTGCTTCGAGCATTGCCCGCGAGATGAAGTCCCGCACCAGGTCATCGTCGAGCGCGGGCCTGGTCGAGGCGTCGGTCAGCGCGCAGATCGGGTTGAGCGTCAGGTTGCCCCACAGCTTGTACCAGACGTCGTCGCGAATCCGCGCGGAGACGGTGACGTCGAAGCCCCCGCCGCGCAGCACGTCGGCCAGCGCGTCGAGCCGAGGTGAGGACGCCCCGTCGAGTTCGCCGATGATCAGCCCGTTCCCGCTCCGCCAGGACACCTCGCCCGGCGCGGGCGACGACGCGGACAAGTGCACGGTCCCGCCGATGACCCGCGCGGCGGGAAGCACCGACGCGATGCGGCCGTCCGGGTCGACGCTGTCCAGGTGCCGGTCGGCCGCGGGCCCGCCGAACCCGTCGAGGAACCACCACGGCACCCCGTTCAGCGTCGAAAGCACAGCGGTCGAGGGCCCGAGCAGCCCGCCGACCGACGCCGCCACCCCCGCCATCGATTGCCCCTTAACCGCGACGATCACGAAATCCTGCTTGCCGAGTTCCGCCGCGTCGTCGGACGCCGTCACCCGCGCCCAGACCGTTCCTTCGGCCGAGGACACCCGCAGCCCGCTCTCCCTGATCGCGGCGAGCGTCGCGCCGCGCGCCAAGACGGACACGTCCGCATTAGTTCCCTCCGCGGTGGCCAGCCGCGCCGCGATGACCCCGCCGATCGCCCCGGCGCCAACCACACAGATACGCATAACTCTCATGTGTATCCGACTCTCATGTGTATCCGGACCGGGCTCATATGCGAAAGTCGAAAGGGTGAGCACTCCTCTCCCGGCGATCGCGCGTTCCCTGGCCGGCGCGGTGCCCCGGTCATTCTGGCTGGACCAGCCCGACGCCCCGGAACCGCTCCCGGCCCTCGCGGGCAGCGTGACCGCAGATCTGGCGATCATCGGCGGCGGGTTCACCGGGCTGTGGACCGCGCTCCTCGCCCGCGAGCGGTACCCCGACCTCGACGTGGTCCTCCTCGAGGCGAAGACCGTCGGCTGGGCGGCCTCGGGACGCAACGGCGGGTTCTGCTCCGCGAGCCTCACCCACGGCCTCGGCAACGGCCTCGAACGGTTTCCCAGCGAGCTGCCGCTGCTCGAGAGGCTCGGCGAGCAGAACCTCCGCGAGATCGGCGAGACGGTCGCGAAGCACGGCATTGACTGCGACTTCCAGCCAACGGGGGAACTGGCCCTGGCGACCGCGGACTGGCAACTCGACGGCCTCGACGAGGAAGCGGTCACCGCGCGGCGGCTCGGCCACGACGTCGAAGTGCTCGACGCGGCAGGCGCCCGGGCCGAACTCCGGTCCCCGCTGTGGGTCGGCGGGCTCAAATACACGACGGGCAACGCGATGGTCGAGCCGGGCCGCCTCGCCTGGGGGCTGCGCCGCGCCTGCCTGGCCGCAGGGGTGCGGATATACGAACACACCCAGGTGACGTCGCTGTCTGGCGGTCCGGCAGGCGCCCGCAGCCCCGGCAGCGTCGGCCTGCTGCTGCGAACACCGTACGGCTCGGTGCGCGCCGCCAAGGTCGCGCTCGCCGCGGGAGTGCCCGGCGGGTCGCTGCTGCGCCGGATCGGTGCGTACGTCATCCCGGTCTGGGACTACGTGCTGATGACGGAGCCGCTGTCGACGGCCCGGGTCGAGTCGCTTGGCTGGCGGGACAGGCGCGGTGCCTCCGACCTAGCGAACCAGTTCCACTACTTCCGCCTCAGCCGCGATAACCGCATCCTGTGGGGCGGCTACGACGCGGTGTACTACAACGGCGGCGGCATTCAGGAGGAGCACGTCACGCGCCCAGCGACCTTCACGAAGCTGGCGTCGCACTTCTTCACCACGTTCCCGCAGCTGGAGGGCGTGTCGTTCACTCATGCGTGGGGCGGCGTCATCGACACGTGCAGTCGCTTCTGCGCGTTCTTCGGCACGGCGCACGCCGGCCGCGTCGCGTACGCGGCCGGGTACACGGGCCTGGGCGTCGGGGCGACCCGTTTCGCCGCCCAGGTGCTCCTGGACAAACTGCAAAACGAGGATTCCGAACGAGTTCGGCTTACTCTGGTCAACTCCAAGCCGCTGCCCTTCCCTCCGGAGCCGCTACGGTCCGGCGTCATCCAGGCGACCCGCACCTCGCTCGCCCGCGCGGACAGGAACGCGGGACAACGGGACCTCTGGCTCCGCACGCTCGACCGCCTGGGTCTCGGCTTCGACAGTTAACCGCAGGGAGGACGACCCCCAGCACCCCCCGATCATGGCGGCGGCTTCGCCTCCCCATTCCCCCCACGGGGGGACGCGCAGAAACCGCCTGCCCCCCGCGCTGTGGCTGAGGTTAGAGATCTGTGGTTGCTGTAGACAGGCGGTCCAAAGACCGGACCGCCTAGCGTTGTGGCTGAGGTTCCGGTCGACGGGGGGTTTGGACCCCGCGACATGGGGGATGACTAATTATCCGGAACGATTTGACGATGCAGGCTGGGACCCGTAAGGTTCTTCTTGCCCCGAGGGGGACGGAACGCCGGAAGGCGGACCGGGACCCGGGGAGCCACCAGAGCAGGACTTGTGGAAGGTGCCGCGCTTGTCGTGTCACCTCGAACTGTCTTGTATATTGATGGCTCGGGAATTCCGAAAGGCCGAATCCCGCCTAGCGGT
>Ga0210389_10004525_pt1 | contig 10799 bp, 10 predicted proteins | sample IncBWH28OmetaG_FD_160127 | JGI IMG/M metagenome (GOLD analysis project Ga0210389, IMG submission 160127) | Forest soil microbial communities from Barre Woods Harvard Forest LTER site, Petersham, Massachusetts, United States - Inc-BW-H-28-O ... | reverse complement strand
AGTCAGCGTGGCCTTCCCCTATACCGAGGATCCGTTTGCCGCCCCCCCGGTGCAGCTCGCCCAGGTCGAACTGTCGGCTCCGAACCTGCACAACATCACCATTGAGTCCAATGGCTACTCGCCATTCGTCGAACCGGCATCGGGCGAGGGGCCGGCGACCCAGGCGGCTCAGCAGGTCGCCAAGCAGCACCCCACCGTCGTGATCCTCGGGTCAACCGACGTTCCGATGGTCGCCGCCTTCGTGCAGGCGTTCAAGCAGGCCAACTACAACCCGACGCTTTTCGTCGCCGCGTCAGGCCCGGACCAGGGCTCCGCGTTCACCCAGGCGATCGGGGCGAACAACGCCGCCGGGATCATGGTGCCCAACAGCTGGTACCCCTCGGAGCCGAACAGTCAGAGCCAGCAGATGGTCAGCGAGTACATCGCCAAGTACGGCGGCGCGCCGGCCGACATCAACGCGGACGTCGCCGAGGCGTACTCGGTCGGGCAGGTGGTCGCCCAGGCGGTGACCGCGACGGGCGGGGTCAGCAACGCGAAGATCATCCAGTACCTGCACAGTGGCGCCAAGTTGCAGAGCGTGCAGGGCCCGGTGGTGTTCGATGCCCTCGGCGAGAACGCCAAGGCGGAAGGCTTCATGTTCCAGTGGACCGCCAACAAGAGCTTCGTGGCGGCCCTGGGCGCCAGCGGCAATCAGGCGAGCGGCCAGTTCCTTCCCGTCAAGCCCAACTGGGGGACAGGCTGACGCACCACGCTTCGCAGCCTCAAGCTCACAGGTAACTATTGTCAACTTCCATCATTGTCATCCGCACATCTCACAATAAAGTGGCTTCATCTCACGGTGGTGCCACCGTCCGCTTCTCCTGGTGCGCAGTCGCCCCAGGCCTTGGGCCAGCAAGGACATAAGCATTGGGCAATCATGGGGTAGCGCTCGTCGCTGGACGCGCCGGCCGACCGACAAGGCACGCCAGGAAATCGACGGGCATCAATTTTTCGGGTTCACGGGCGCTTTCCTGGCGGGACAGGCCGGTGTCATGGCGGCTGCTCGCGGTGTCCGCGCTGGCGCTCGCCATGGGCCTCGTCTTCGGCGGGCTACGGGTCGCGTCAGCGGCGGACAGCGCGGCGTCGTTCGGCCGCGTGTCGCAACTTGCCAACCTCGGGCAGCAGGTCACCGTGCTCGTGCAGGCGCTGGAGTACGAGCGTGACCTGACGACCGGCGCGGCTCCGCTCCCGACTCCGATCCCGGCCGCGCAACTCGCGACCCTGAATGCCGCGTACGGCACGACGAACACGGCGGCGGCCAGCGTCCGAACCCTGGCCGCCGGGATCGGCGGCTCGTTCCCGGCTAACATCCAGGCCAAGGTGGCCAGCGTGCTGTCGGTGGCCTCTAGCCTGGCCCAGTTGCGCGCGACCGCGCAAAACAGCCAGTCCGCGCTGGCGGTCGTCGCCGCCTACGCGCCCGCCATCGGTGCCATGATCTCGCTGAACGACCAGATCTCGCAGGGCACCTCGGACGCCGCCCTCGCCAACGACGTCCAGACCCTCAACATGCTGTCGCAGGTCAAGGACGCGGCCGCCCAGCAGCGCGCGCTGCTGTACAACGCGATCCTGAACACCAACTTCGCCGACGGGGAACTGCAGGCGCTGCTGACCGCGCAGACCGTGCAGGCCACCGACCAGACGGCGTTCAAGACGACGGCAACGCCTGCCGAGAACCTCGCATTCGCTGCCAGCGTCGGCGGCACGAAGGGAATCGAGGCGGAGTCCCTCGCGACCTACATCCTCGACAACGGTGCTGTCGATAGCGTGACCCTCTCCCAGGGCGGCTTTAACGACCCGAAGGCGCTGGCCACGACCTGGTTCACGGACATGTCAGTCACCATTGGCGGGTTGCAGGCCGTCGAGCAGCAGGTCGCCGCGAACATCGTCGCCCGCGCCAAGGTGCTCCAGCAGGGCGCGGTGTCGTCCGCGCTGATCACCGGCGTGCTGACCGTGGTGATCTTGCTCATCGTGGCGATCGCGACGCTCTTCGTCTCCCGGTCCCTGGTGCGGCCGCTGCGCAGGCTGCGGGCCGACGCGCTCGACATCGCGACGGTGCAGCTGCCGCAGCGGGTCCGGCGGCTGGGCGAGTCCGCGGACGCTGCCGCGAGCCTGGACGTCGTTCCCATCGACGTGACGTCGGGCGACGAGATCGGCCAGGTTGCCCGCGCGTTCGACCAGGTGCACGCCGAGGCGGTGCGGCTGGCCGGCAACGAGGCGCTGCTGCGCAACAGCTACAACGCGATGTTCGTCAACCTGTCGAGGCGCAGCCAGTCGCTGATCGAGCGGCTCGTGCGGATGATCGACTCCCTGGAGCAGAACGAGGACGATCCCACCCGGCTGTCCAGCCTGTTCTCGATGGACCACCTGGTCACCCGCATGCGCCGCAACTCAGAGAACCTGCTGCTGCTCGCCGGGCACGATCCCGCGCGCAAGTGGAGCGAGCCGGTGCCGCTCACCGACGTGGCCCGCGCCGCGATCTCGGAGATCGAGCAGTACAGCCGGGTGGCGCTGAACATCCAGCAGGGCGTCTCGGTCGCCGGGCCGGCCGTGTCCGACGTGGTGCACCTGCTCGCCGAGCTCATCGAGAACGCCACGACGTTCTCCCCGAAGGACACCCAAGTGCAGGTGACGGCCCAGGAGATCAGCAGCGGCGGGGCGCTGATCGAGGTCATCGACAGCGGGGTCGGCATTCCCGACGAGGTGCTCGCCGAGGCAAACGAGCGGCTGGACAACCCGCCCGTCATCGACGTGTCGATATCGCGGCACATGGGGCTGTTCGCCGTTGGGCGGCTGGCCGAGCGGCACGGCGTCCGGGTCCGGCTGCGCTACCGGTCGCCGCAAGGGATCATCGCGATGGTGTGGCTGCCGGATGCCATCCTCCAGGAGGGGACCAGCCCGTTCGGGAGGGTGCATCCGGCGCTCCGCCAGATCGGCGTCCAGGGCAGGCGGACGGTGGGTGCCGGCGCGCGCACGTCGCTCCTGTCCCACCCGGGCCCGGTCGCCCAGGCTGCCCTGCCCCCCGAGGTTCCCGCCGCGCCGCGGGAGCCGGCCCGCTCGGTCGGCGCGGCGTCATCGAAGTGGTTCAGTGATCCGCGAGCGCAAGGAGGCAACTTGGGAACCAACGGGCTGCCAGGCAGGCCGGCCGAGCAGCCAGGCTTCGGCGCGCGCTACCCGGCGGCCGCTGACCCCGTTTACGGCGACCAGACGAGCAGCGGACTGCCGTTGCGCGTCCCGCTGGCTAACCTCATTCCCGGGTCTATCGACAATACCCGCCAGGCAGGCAGCACCAGGCAGGCCTTCCAGGGTGCGCAGCCCCCCGCGCAAAGCTGGCAAGAGCGAACTCCAGAGATCGCTCGCAGCCGGATGAGCGGGTTCCAGCGCGGAGTTCGCCGCGGCAAGAGCCAGACACCCCGTGCGGGAGAGGGAACCGATCGATGAGCTATGCATACCGCAACGACCTGAACTGGCTTGTCGCCGACTTCACGGCCCGGGTGGCGGGCGTGGCGCATGCCATGGTGGTCTCCGCCGACGGGGTGCCGCTGGCGGTGTCGGAGTACATTCCCGAGGAATTCGCCGGGCAGTTTGCCGCCATCACCTGCGGGCTGTACAGCCTGATGCACGGCGCGGCGCGGATCTTCGAGGCGGGCCCGCCTGCCCAGGCGCTGGTCGAGATGGAGACCGGGCTGATGATCGTCATGTCGGTCAGCGACGGGGCGAGCCTGGCCGTCCTCGCCGCCCTGGACTGCGACACCGACGTCGTGTCCTACGAGATGACGGTGCTGGTCGAGCAGGTCGGCCACGCCCTGGCACCGGCCCTGCGCAGCCATTAAGCAACAGCGCGGCCGTTAAGCACAGCGCAGCCATCAGGCCGGTGCCGTGCTGACGAACCCGGTGCTGAAGATGGGCCAGCAGATCTCGGTGCGCCACGCGCCCTCGTCCGGCGTGTCGTGCCGGCCTGTGAGGTAGTACTCCCGGATCGGGCCGTCCACCTGCAGGGCGTGGCCGGCCACGTAGGCGGCCAGTGCCCCGTAGGACCGGTCCACGCTGGCATGGGAGCCCCGGTGGACGATGACCGCCAGCTCAGCGGCCGGGATGACCTGCGGGGCGACCCGGCCCAGGAGCTGGACTTCGGTCGGGGTGGGCACGAAGACGGTCGCCTGTCCCTTCTCGTCGCTGAAGAGCTCGGTGGCGTACATGCCGCCTGCCGGGCCAGACGGTCGCACGCCGCGGGCCTCGAGCGTGGCGTGCAACTCACCCAGCGCGCCCAGGTACCACGGCAGCAGGTCCTCGATGCCGACGACCGCGGTTATGGCGGCGGCCAGGACCGCGCCTACCCGGCGCTGGATGACCGGGAGGGCGCCAGCCGGGTCCGCGAGCAGGTCCCGCAGTGACGCGATGGCCTGCTGCGTCCTGGACATGTCGTCTTCAAGCTGCGTGAGGTGGGCCGAGATCAGCTGGTTCCGCGACGGCAGGTCCGGGGCGTCCAGGACGGCATGGATCTGGTCGAGGGGCATGTCGAGGTCCCGGAAGCGGCGAATGACCTGCGCCGCCGGGATCTGGTCCGCCGTGTACCTCCGGTACCCGGTTTCGGGGTCCACGTCCGACGGCTCAAGCAGCCCGAGGCGGTGATAGTGACGCAGCATCTTGACGCTCAGGTGCGTCGCGCGGGAGAAGTCCCCGATGCTCAGCGAGGCAGGCACCTGCCCAGTGTGGAACCTCCCACGGGGGGAGAGTCAAGGGCCGGGTCAACGTCTTGACCCTCCCACGGTGGCAGCGGCGAGGGTGGAACGTGCAAAGGCCAGGCTCAAAGGGAGGATCCCGATCATGACCACTGAACTGCCCGCCATCATCGCCGAGCACATCGCCGCCGTGAACGCCTTCGACACCGACCGGATCGTCGCCACCTTCACCGCGGACGCCTACGTCAACGACAACCGCCGGGAGATCTGGGGGACGGACGCCATCCGGGCTTTCATGGCTAAGGAGTTCGTCGGCGATCACGTCACGATGGAGGTCCGCGAGGTCATCGACCACCACGGCGACATCATCGTCCGGGCCCGCTACGACGGCACCTACGACAAGGCGAACCTGCCCGAGGAGTTCATCATGACGAGCTACTTCGGCATCCGCGACGGCAAGATCGTGAGCCTGGCCATCATCTTCAACCAGCCGTCCCCGTACTGACGGGCGTGCCAGGTTGGCCACCGGGCCCGGCGGGTACGCCGCCTTCGAGGGGTTCCCCTACAGCCTGTAGTCAGTTACTCTGAGGAAACCCTCAGCCTAACGAGAAATCAATGACTGCCGGTTCGGGTTCCTGTAGCCACGTTAGAATCCCTCCGGCTGGTGATTCTCTGGGAGCGGAGTTGAAGCGAATCTTTTCGGGAGTCGATGGCACCGCCGACGACCTCGATGCCTGGCTGCGCCTGCAGCGCAGCGATGACTCGCCGCAGCACCAGCGCCTGGAGTCCATCGCCGACCCGAGCAGGTTCACCGGGCGGCTGCGCCGTAACCACCTGGACCAGGTGACCGCCGCGCTGAGCGAGATCCAGGCGAGCCAGCACACCGTGCGCCGCGGCGCGGAGCACATCGCGACGATAAGCGAGCCGGGCTACCTGGTCATCTGCCAGCTGTCCGGCCGCAGCGTGCTGCAGCAACTGGAGGGCGGCCGCGCCGACCTGCGGCCCGGTGACTTCGTGATCACGTCCTTCAGCCACCCGTACGACTGGACCTTCGCCGGCGGCGGTAACTCCGTCTTCTCGCTGCGGTTCCCGGAATCGCTGCTCGACGTGCCCCGCCAGGTAATCCAGCCCGTGGAGGGCCGCACGCTGCCGGCCCGCGAGGGCTTTGGCAGGCATCTCGCGCCGTTCGTCAAGGCAGTCGCCCACGACGACGACTTGCTGAGCGGCCCGGCCGGCCTTCGGCTGGCGAGGAACCTGGTCGACCTGTTCGCCACGGGGCTGGTGGAATGGGGACTGAGGGACCCGTCAGGTCGTTCGGTCCCTTTGTTCATCAAGGTTTCGGGCTACATCGCCGACAACCTGGCTGATCCTGGCCTGGACGCGCCGTCGATCGCGCGGGCCTGCCACATCTCCGTCCGCTACCTGCAGGCGTTGTTCCAGGAGCAGGGGACGACGGTGACCGACTGGATCCGGGAGCGGCGACTGGCCGGCGCCCGCCGCGACCTGGCCGACCCGGCGCGGCGGGAGGCACCGATCGCCGAGATCGCGGCCCGCTGGGGGTACGCGGACCCGGCCTACTTCGCCCGGCTGTTCCGCCGCGCCTACGGCGAGACGCCCCGCGAGTGGCGGGGGCACGCCCACGCCCTGCGCATCCCCGCCCGGCCCGGCCTGGCAAGTTAGCCAGAACGACTCCGGCCGCCCCGCCTGCCTGCCCTCACTCCGCTACGCCTCGGGTGAGGTCACCCTCGCGAAGCCGCGCACGTCCGGGTATGGCGGCTCCACGTCCTGCAGGTCGACCTGGAAGGCGTTGAGCAGCATGGCGAGCATGGTGAAGTTGCCCAGGCAGCCGATCAGGTCCACCAGGCCCTGCTCGCCGAGCTCCGCGAGGGCCGCCGCGAATGTCTCGTCGGACACGAAGTGGTCCTGCAGGATCTCCTTGCTGAACTGATACAGCACCTGCTCGTCGTGCTTGCCGAAGTCAGGCTCCTCCAGGTTCGCGAGGGCCTTGATGGCGCCGGCGGACACGCCCGCGTCGATGGCCTTCGCCACGTGCGCGTTCCAGGAGTACTGCGCGTCGCGGAAGCGGGCGGCGATCAGCAGGCTCAGTTCGGACAGCCGCGTGCCGAGGGAGGACTCGAAGCGGCAGTACGCGCCGAGCGCCTCGACCTTCTCGGCCAGTTCCGGGCTGCGCAGCCAGACCAGGAACGGGCCGCGCGTGCCGCCCCGGCGGGCGCTGATCCGGTCGCTGACCTCCTGCTGGCGAGGGGAGAGCTCGGTTAGTTTGGGGAGCCGCATCGGTGAATGCTCTTTCGTGTCATCGATTATCTGGACGCCTTGAATCTTTCCAGCTGCGGGCCGCCGACGGCCGAATGCTAAGGTTGCGCGCCCGGCCCGACCTGCGGATATAGCCTCCAGGGGCGAAAGGAGAACGCGATGACGGTCATCAAGGTGCAAGACGTCACCCCGCTCGGCCGGGGCGGCGGCGTAGTCACGATCCCGCTGATCACCCGGCACACGGCGCAGGAAGAGAACCTGATCACGACGGGGATCAGCAGCTACCCGGTGGGCAAGGGCGCCCCGCCGCACTCGCACAATTGCGACGAGCACGTGACGCTGCTGTCGGGGTCGGCCGAGGTTGAGATCGACGGCACGGTGACGCCACTGGTGCCGCATGACACGACGTACGTGAAAGCGGGCATCGTGCATTGCTTCCGGAATACGAGCAACATTGAGCCCATGGTGATCATGTGGGTGTACAGCTCCGCCTACGTGACCCGGACGTTCGCCGACACCGGTGAGACCGTTGAGCACCTGTCCGCCGCCGACATGATGGTGAAGGACTAGCGGTCGCGCTTTCATTTCGCCGTCAGGCCTGAGGGACCCGCGATGGCGCCATTGCTGCGCCCCGCCAGGGCATGCGCTGGCACCATCGCGAGCCGTATAGGACCCGCGATGGTGCCGACACGCGCACTATTTGAGGACAGCACCTACGCCATCGCGGTCGCAGAGGCCTGCGTGCTCGCTAGCCGCTTACTTCTTTCAGGAAGCGGCTGATCGCGTCGTTGAACAGGTCCGGGGTCTCCCAGTACATCGAGTGCGGGGCACCGGCGACGACCTCGACGCGTGCTCCCTCGCCCAGCAGTTCCCCGGCCCGGCGCACCGTGGCGGGCGACAGGACCGCGTCCTTCTCCCCGGCCAGCAGCAGCACCGGGAACGGCGCCGCCGCCAGTTCCGCCAGCGTTGGCCCGTCGCTGTTAAGGTTCCGCAGGTCCTGCATCTTGGCGGTATTGAAGGTGCCCATCTGCCGGAACAGGAACGCCATGTCCGGCCGCCGGGCGCGGAACTCCGGCGTCATCAGCCGGTCCAGCACCGGGATCTTCTCCGCCGCGGCCCGGTCGGCCGCCACCAGGGAGGTCAGTTCCTCATGCCGCAGGCCGCCCAGCGAGTGCGCCAGCACCACGCCCGCCGCCCGGTCGGGCCGCAGCAGGGCCGCCCGCAGGGCCGCGGCAGCACCGATCGACTGGCCAACGAGGACGGCCTTCGACGGGCCGCCGTTCGCGGCAACCGCGTCGAGGACGGCGATGATGTCACCGGGGAAGTTCCGCGCGTCGTGGCCGGAGTCCCAGCGGGTATTGCCGAAGCCGCGCAGGTCGACGGTGATCACGGTGAACGACGGCGACAGCGCGGCGACCTGCTGCCACCACGCGGCGTGGTGGCCGCCAGACCCGTGCACGAAGAGGACGGCCGGACCGGTCCCGTGGACCTCGTAGTAGACGTTGACGTCGTCGCTCGAAACGTAAGGCATCGTGGAAAGTCACTTCTCCTGGGAAGCCGGCGCTGTGTTGTTCAAGACTGTGTGCCGTTCAAGACAGCACGGGCTTCGTCCGCGGAATTGGCCGAGCCGGCGGTGGTGCTGATCTTGTTGCCGAACTCGGTTTGCGAGATGCCCCTGTTCTGCGGCTCGCTCGTAACCGGCGGGTACGGCCGCCGCGCGTGGAAGACCAGCTCGATCATCGTGTGGTCCGGGTCGTGGATGTAGCAGAACTGCGAGTTGTTCTCCGGCCGCGTGATGACGCGGGTGTGCCGTATCCCGAGCGACTTCAGGTGCTCAAGGAAGCCGTCCCAGTCCTCCACCTCCACCGCGAAGTGGTAGGGCGCCATCCGGTCCATCGTCTCGACCGGCGTGAAGTGCAGGTCGAACTTGCCGCACGTCATGAGCACCACCTGGGTGTTGCTCTTTGGCTTGATGTACTTCATCCCGAAGACCTTCGAGTACCACTCAATGGTCGCCTCGGGATTCGTCGTCGGGAAGTTCACGTGGTGAATGAAGGCCGGCTTATCGCTGCTCATGGCTTAGGTCTCCTCCTGTAGTGCCGGGTTGGTCAGGGTCCCGATCCCGTCGATCGTGACCGAGACGACCTGCCCGGGAAGGAAGGTGGCCGTCTCGTCGGTGCCTAGCCAGACGACATCGCCGGGGCTGAGCGTGATGTACCGCGACATGGCGGACATGTACTCATAAGGGCCAAACAGCATTGACCCTGTCGGGAACGACGCCTTCACCTCGCCGTCAACGCTGACCGTCGTCGTGGACTCCATGGGGTCGATGCCGGTGACGATCCATGGCCCCATCGGCTTGAACGTGTCGCTGTTCTTGCACCGCCAGAACGTGCGGTCGGCCTTCTGCCAGCCCCGCGCGCTGACGTCGTTGCCGATCGTCCAGCCGAGCACCGCCTCCCGCGCCTCATCGGGGCTGCAGTGCCGCAGGGTGCGCCCGATCACGGCCACCAGTTCGCCCTCGGCGACCAGCGGCTCGTCACAGTCCGCCGGCCGCACGATCGGCGACAGGTGCCCGGTCAGCGCGTTGTTCGCCCGGTAGCCGATCTCCGGCCGCGCCGGGACCTGGTGCCCGGCGCAGGTGGCCCGCTCCGCGTGCCCCTTGTAGTTCAGGCCGGCGGCGTAAAAGGTCCCCGGGACCACCGGGGGCAGCCACCGCACGTCGCTCACCGGCAGGCGCGCAGTCCCCTTTTCATGAGGACCGAACGGGCTCCCGGTCACCGGCACCACGAAGTCGCCCTCGACCAGGCCAGGCTCCGGCCCGTGACCGCGGTCGAACCGGCACCATCTCGGCGAGCTCATGGCTGTGTTCCCCGCTCGCTCCGGGGCGCTCTCGAGGCGGTGCCTTCCCTCGTCGCTCCTCGTTCCTCGTCGCTCCTCAGTCCAGGCACCACCGCGCCCCTCCACTCGCTCATGCCCGCAGCTTGTGGGAGACGCGCTTGGTGACCAGGTACCCGTTCAGGCCCTCGTGGCCGCCCTCCCGGCCGTAGCCGCTGTCCTTGACGCCGCCGGACGGGGCCTGCGGCACCGACCCGGAGCAGTGGTTGATGGACAAGATGCCCGCCTCGAAGCCGCTGATCAGCTTCTCGGCGGTGGCTGCCGAGTCGGTGTAGGCGTAGGCGGCCAGGCCGAACGGCAGGGAGTTCGCGATCTGGAGGGCCTCGTCGAGGCTGCCGACCCCGATGATCGGCGAGACCGGCCCGAACGGCTCCTCGTGCAGCAGCGCCGCGTCCGCCGGGACGTCAGCCAGGACGGTGGGCGGGAAGAAGTAGCCCCGGCCCTCGGCGGGCTCGCCGCCGAGCAGGACCCTCGCGCCCCGTTCGGTGGCCTCCTGGATCAGCTTGTGCACCGCGACGCGGCGGCGCTCGCTGACCATCGGCCCCATCTGGACGCCCTCATCCAGGCCGTTGCCGACCTTGACAGCGCGCATCGCCTCGACGAACGCGCTGGTGAACTCGTCCACGATCGACCGGTGCACGAGGAACCGGCTGGGGGAGGTGCACACCTGCCCGGCGTTCACGATCTTGGCGCGAACGGCCGACCTGGCGGCGGCGACCGGGTCGGCGTCGGGAGCGACGATGACCGGCGCGTGCCCGCCGAGCTCCATGATCGCCGGCTTCATCGCGGCGGCGGCAAGGCCCGCGATGTGCTTGCCGACCGGGACCGACCCGGTGAACGCGATGAACCGGATGCGCGGGTCGGCGATCACCTGCCGGGAGATCTCGTCCGGCACGCCGAAGACCACGT
>Ga0210389_10004524_pt1 | contig 10799 bp, 9 predicted proteins | sample IncBWH28OmetaG_FD_160127 | JGI IMG/M metagenome (GOLD analysis project Ga0210389, IMG submission 160127) | Forest soil microbial communities from Barre Woods Harvard Forest LTER site, Petersham, Massachusetts, United States - Inc-BW-H-28-O ... | reverse complement strand
AGACACCAAAAGAGTTCGACTTCCCAGACCTTCCCCAGGCCCCGGCGTTTCACTATACTGGCCCATTTCATGACGATTATGGGCGAGAGAGAGTGGACTTTCCCTGGCAAAGGCTTACCGGAGAACCGCTGATCTATGCCTCCATGGGTACACTGGTGAATGGTTTAACAGATGTTTTTCGCATCATTCTGGCGGCGACAGCTATTCCAGGACGACAACTGGTCCTCTCTGTAGGCAGCAATATTCAGATGGATGACCTTGGCCCGATCCCGGCAAATGCCATCGTAGTTTCCAAGGCTCCCCAGATAGAGCTGCTTAAGCGAGCCGAGCTATGCATTACTCATGCCGGCATCAACACAACGCTCGAATCGCTCGCGCTCGGCGTGCCGATGGTGGCGATTCCGGTCGGCTTCGACCAGCCGGGCATTGCTGCCAGAATTGCGTATCACGGTATAGGTGAATCGGTCCCGGTCGCCTCGCTGAACACGGAAGATCTGTCCGAAGCGATCCATCAAGTTTTAGGAAACCCGAGCTACAGAGACACAGCGCGCCGGTTCCAAGGAACCATTGCCCAGACCGATGGACTGGATCGAGCGGCCGCTGTGCTCGAACAAGCATTTTCAATCGGGTGAGTCGAAGTGCCATAGAGCGACGGTGATTCCCATAACAAAAGGACTCTCCCCATGAGAATTGGCTCCGGCTATGAGCCAGTTGTTGTTTTTTTCTCTCTCTTCGTCCAGCCCCACATGGATTACCTCCTCTACGTCTTTGGGAGCCTGCTTCACTTCTCCCACTAACCGAAGAAAGGTCTCATGAAAATCCTTATTGCTTCTAGCATCGGCCGGACACCTGAATCCACTTCTAGCCATTGCCTCGCTATTGGTGGAGTCTGGCCACGAGGTCGCCGTGCTGGTCAACGAAGACCTGCGTGCCACCGTCGAAGCTGCCGGCCATCGCTTCCTCTCAGAGATTCCCAACGCCCAAACCTCAGTACCCTATTTCCTGGAAAACTACCCCGAGCACATGCAGAAGTCGCCCGGTATGGAGAGGAATGGTTACGCTTTCGTCCATTTCTTCGCTCGCAACATCGCCGCCTGGTTCGCCAGCCTCAAGATGGCGCTTTACGACTTCCAGGCCAATCTCATTCTTGCTGACTCCGCCTATTGGGGTACGCTTCCCATGCTCGTCGGCCCTCGCGACAAACGCCCTGCGATCGCACACCTCGGTATTTCCATCGTCAATTTCGGCAGCGGGAAAAACATTCCCATGCGAGCTGGCGAGACTCCAGAGCAGCGCGAAGCAGAGTTGCAACTTCGCGAGCGCTTGATGCTTCAGCCTGTGCAACAGGCCGTCGACGCTGCCCTTGCCAGTCTTCGCTGTCCTGCTCTCTCATCTCCCATCTTCGAAGCCATGACTGAGTTATCCGATCTCTATTTGCATCCGGGTATCGAGAGCTTCGAGTATCCAGGCTCCAACTCGAAGGTGCACAACATCGGCGCATTGCCCAGTCCGGCTGGCCAGCCCAAGCTTCCCGAATGGTGGCAGCACCTCGACCGCACCAAACGCCTCGTCCTCGTCACGCAGGGCACCATTTCTAACCGCGATCTTGGCCAGGTCATCGCGCCCGCGCTCCTCGCACTCGGTAACAGAGACGACCTGACCATCATCGTTACCACCGGTGGGTAGTCATCCGAGTCCATTCCTGTTGCTATCCCCTCCAATGCACGCATCGCCTCATTCCTGCCCTACGCACAGATCATGCCGGAGATCGACCTGCTCATCACCAATGGGGGCTACGGCACTGTAAACATGGCAATCTCTCACGGCATTCCGATCATCTCGGCCGGTCTTACCGAAGATAAGGGAGAAGTCTCTGCTCATGTTCAATGGTCCGGTGCAGGAATCGATCTGCTCACCGGCCAGGCGACTCCCGAGGCTATCAAGCATGCCGTCGACGAGATTCTCACGCAGCCCGGTTACCGTGAGCGCACCAAGCAGCTTGCGCGAGAGTTCGCCACTCATGACATCAAAGCCGAACTGCTCAGCCTCATCGAAAAGGTGTGTCGCTGAAACCGCCCGGCACATAGCCCCGCGTCCGATATGCGTGTTGAAGTCGACCATGTCTAGTGCCGGTGGTTGATACGAGGTCTCTCTGCAGCTCGATGGGCGGGAATAAACTCCACTGACGCGTGTTTCTTTATATAAGTCCTCTTCGAGGAGCATGAACGCACGGAAAGGATAGACCAGCTTAATGTTTGATCGAAAGCATTACATCGTTGAATCGAATGGTATCCGCATTCATGTGGCCGAGCAGGGAGAAGGACCGGTTGTGCTCTTCTGTCACGGTTTCCCAGAGACATGGTACTCATGGCGTCATCAACTCCCAGCGCTTGCGGAAGCTGGGTTTCGCGCCGTAGCGCCGGACATGCGCGGCTATGGCGAGACGGAAAGTCCAAAGGCAATCGACCAATATACCCTTCTCCACCTCGTTGGCCACATGGTCGGCTTGTTGGATGCACTACACGTCGATAAAGCGGTCATTGTTGGTCATGATTGGGGAGCACCCGTGGCATGGCACGCGGCATTGCTGCGCCCGGATCGCTTTCGTGGAGTAGTTGGCCTCAGCGTTCCGTTTCTGCCCCTCGGACAGGTATATACGAGTCAGCAATTGCCCGAGACAGAAGATGCCATTTTTTATCAAGCTTACTTTCAGGCCCCAGGCGTGGCGGAAGCGGATATGGAGCATGACATCCGCTTATCGGTTCGATCCGTGCTCTACACGCTGAGCGGCGATTTCCCAGTTCCACAAGCCGCCCCGGGTGCTCCAGGTGTTGGAATGGTCCCCAAGCGGGGTGGCATGCGTGCTACAAGGATCAATCCCACGTCGTTACCGCGCTGGATTTCAGAGGCAGAAGCAAATGTTTACGTGGAGCAGTTCTCGAAAAGCGGCTATCGTGGCGGGTTGAACTGGTATCGCAATATTGATCGGAACCGCGAGCTTTTGTCTGCCTTCACCGGGCTGAAAATCAACGTCCCTGCTCTCTATGCCGCCGGAGAACGCGATGTAGTGCTGGCCTTTCAGGGCATGGACAGTGTCATTGCCGCACTTCCCCAAAACGTTCCTCTCCTTCAACGAACCGTTCTGCTTTCTGGATGTGGCCATTGGGCGCAGCAAGAGCGCCCCAACGAGGTCAATGCTGCTCTCCTCGAATTTCTGCAAGCGATCGCCTAGAAGCACTACGTCCACAATTGCTTGGCTAACTTTGCAACCCCAATAGGAGAGAGTTCCCGGAATGGTCAACGAATCTTCAGATGTTCAATCTTATGTAGGTAAGCGAGCCATCGTGATCGGCGCCGGAGTAAGTGGTTTAGCTGCTGCGCGGGCAGTAGCTGATCACTTCGAAGAAGTGGTTGTCTTAGAGCGCGACGAGTTGCCGTCGGGCGCCACGACCCGGCCGGGTGTGCCGCAAGGTACCCAGGCACACGGATTGCTTGGGGGAGCAGTAAAGGGACTCCGAGAGCTGTTTCCGGGCTTCGAACAAGACCTCGTCAAGGCTGGAGCGGTGCGGGTAAATCACGGTTCCGAACTTCTTATGGAGTTTTCGGGTCTCGATCCTTTCCCTCGGCGGAAGTGGAATTGGTTTATTTACTCGCTGACCCGTCCACTCGTCGAACTCACCATGCGGCGGCGCATGGAACAGCAACCAAACATTTCGCTGCGTGATGGAAGCCGGGTCTTCGAAATCGTTGGTACGCCGGATGGCAGCCATGTCACGGGAGTCCGTTGCCAAACCACCCAAGGCGCAGAGGAGATTCTGGCAGACCTAGTGATCGACGCCTCCAAACATGGATCGCTTACTTTGTCGTTCCTTAAATCGACGGGACAACCCGTGCCGGAAGAGACTACGGTCGGCGTCGATATTCGTTATGCCACGGCCGTCTTTGAGCTCGAGCATGGTGCACTCGGCGAGTTCAAAGCGAGTGTGACCTTTCCCAAAGCACCAGAGAGCGTAAATGCCGGTTATCTGCTTCCTGTGGAGAATAACTGCCACCAACTGCTCCTCATCGGTAGAGGAGACGATATTCCGCCCACAGACGGTGCAGCCTTCGTGCAATACGCGCGAAAGCTCGGCACGCCTACGGTCTATAACGCGATGAAGGGTGCGAAGCAACTGAGTGAGGTCGCGCGGTATGGATTTCCGGAGAGTAAGTGGAAACATTTCGGTCTGCTCGATCGCTTTCCACGCGGATTGCTGCCGACCGGCGACGCAATTTGCTGTCTTAATCCCGTATACGGACAGGGGATCACAGTCGCGGTCATGGAAGCGAACACCATGCGTCGATTGTTGAAGGTGAATGCCAGGAAGGCAGATCCGCTGGCCATGTTGGGTTCGCACTTCCTGACTGAAGTTGAGGCTCTGCTCGAAGAACCATGGGCCATGTCGGCCATCCCGGATTTCATCTATTCCGAAACCCGCGGGAAGCGCCCTAAAGATTTGGACGATAGGCTCCAGTTTCAAAACGCTCTGCTTCGCCTGACGACACGCGATGCCGACTTGATGGAGCTGCTTGTAGAGGTTCGACACTTACTCAAGCCGATGAGCATGCTCAACGAACCCGATATTGTGCATAGAGTGGAAGCGGAAATGAATGCGAACCAATGATTCAACTTTGGCGTGTAGAGAGCGGCGAGCATACGCAACGCAGCACGTCCCTCCGGTCGCTCAAGCATGGCCGTTGGTCTTCTCGCCTCCGGGTTGACTGCGGTGAACTTTTCCGCTCTGTGCGTGAGCGAGTCACGCGCAGTTCCGCACGCAGACCTTCAACACACCACTATTTTGCAGGCCTAATATGCTATCGGCGATGCCAACTCGGAGCCATCACAGCGCAGGCAGGACTCCTGTGATATCTCTAGCTTGGCCTGCACATCACCGATTAACGATGCTCTCAAGCTCACATCGCTGCCCGTTCATGGCACGAAGTGAGCTTTGTATTGAGCCAATCCGCAAAGGACTCGAAATGCAATCACACCTCACACGTCGCTCGCTTATCAAGGCTTCAGGGCTCGCGCTGGGAGCGCCGTTCCTGCTCACAGATGCCTTTGCAGCCAGGCCGGAGGACCCTTCGCGAAATCTCATCCATCTCAACCTGAACGAAAATGCCTTCGGCTACTCGTCCAGCGTCGTTCCGGCCATCCAGAAAGAGTTTCCGCGCCTCTCGCGTTACGCCGACGCGGCTTTGGCGCAGACCTTCGCCGAACAAATCGCAGCCTACGAGCGCATACCTGTCGAGCAGGTGGTATTAGGAGAGATCCTCGGCGCGCTCGGTCTTTACCTCGGTAGCCAGGGAGGTCCGGGCGGAGAATTCGTCTATTCCACTCCCGGCTATCTCGCGCTCATCGATTCTGCGGCACGCGTCGGTGGTGTCGGTATCCCGGTGCCGCTCAACTCACAGCATGGAAATGACCTCGATGCTCTCGCGGCGAAGGTCAACACAAAGACCCGCGCGCTCTATCTCATTAACCCGCACAACCCGACAGGAACCGTCAGCGATGACACGGCCTTCAAACACTTCCTGCGTGAAACATCTCGACAAGCACCGGTCATTGTGGACGAAGCCTATCTTGAATACACCGCTGACTTCGAGAGCCGCTCCGCGGTTTCGCTTGTCCGCGAAGGGGCAAATGTACTCGTATTCCGAACCTTCGACAAGATCCACGGCCTCGCCGGACTTCCCATCGGATACACTCTTGTGCCCGGTCAGCTTGCTAAGGCATTGCACAAACAAGGCCTCGGCGACGCTGAATCGCTGGGGCGCTTCAATATAGCCGCCGCCTCCGCCGCACTCAGTGATACAGCGCATGTCAGGCAGGTCCGATCATTTGTCGCCGACGAGCGTACTAAGTGGATCGGCGTCCTCGATGAGCTGAAGATACAACATAGTCAATCGGTGGCCAGCTTCATATTCTTCGACACGGGCCGCCCTCAGGCGGAGCTTGCAATCTCCATCCGTGCCCGTGGTGTCGATATAGGTCGCGCTTTCCCGCCTTATACGAATTGGGCCCGTATCACCATCGGGCGCCCTGAAGAAAATCGTATCGTGCAGCAAAATCTGCGCGAAATTCTTCAGGATCGGAGCAGGTAGTTACGTTAGTTCCTCCTTCTTCGTTATTTGAAAAGCCAAATCCAATAGGCCCCTTCAAGCCTCTCAGGAGTAAATGATCCATGTCACATGAAAGTCAGACTGCACAGCAAAAGCCAAACATTCTTGCCAAAATAGAGAGCTACAAGCGAAAGGAAATTGAGCTTTTTAAGCAGCAAGTATCTCCAGAAGCTATGCGGAAACTCGCCAGACAGGCATCTGCACCGCGTGGGTTTGCTGCTGCAGTCGAGACGCATCTGAAGGAAGGCCGTCCGGCGCTCATTGCTGAAATCAAGAAGGCCAGCCCTTCAAAGGGCCTAATTCGTCCTAACTTCGACCCTCCGGAACTAGCACGTGCTTACCAGGAAGGACATGCGAGTTGCCTATCAGTTCTAACTGATGAACCCTCTTTCCAAGGCCATCCTGATTTTCTGAAGCAGGCACGCGAAGCATGCGGTCTGCCTGTGTTGCGCAAAGACTTCTTATTCGAACCTTATCAGGTCTATCAATCCCGCGCCTGGGGCGCCGACTGCATACTCGTCATCATGGCCAGCGTTACAAATGCGGAGGCCCGGGACCTTGTTACCACCGCTCATGATCTGGGAATGGATGTTCTTGTCGAGGTTCATGATATGCACGAAATGCAGAGAGCTATTCCGCTCGGAACAAAACTCATCGGCATCAACAACCGCGACCTGCGGACGTTTGAAGTTACCCTCGAAACAACGGAAAAACTCGTGGCTTCTGTACCGGAAGACCGCATCATCGTGAGTGAAAGCGGCATCTCGAACCATGCAGACATTCTGAGGTTGGCCGTATCCGGAGTTCGTACATTCTTGGTGGGTGAAAGTCTTATGCGGCGGCCCGATGTAGCTGCGGCTACACGATTGCTTCTGTTTTCTGAGTGATGGTTGCACGTCACTCGTCTGCACTCGATGTAGGAATACCAATCACTCGATCGATCCGAAGGAGCAATGATGGCAAAGATCTATGGCAGCATTCTTGAGCTAGTCGGCAACACGCCTGTAGTCCGGATCAACAAATTAGCGCCGGATCATGTGAACCTCTTCGTCAAAGTCGAGGCTTTCAATCCTCTTGGTTCGATCAAGGATCGTCTGGCGCTCGCTGTCATTGAAGATGCGGAGAGAAGTGGTAAGCTTAAGCCCGGCCAGACCGTTATCGAGGCAACGAGCGGCAATACGGGTATTGGGTTGGCGATGGTCTGTGCTCAAAAAGGATATCCGCTTGTTTTGGTCATGGGGGAGAACTTCAGCATCGAACGCCGTAAACTGATGCGATTTCTTGGCGCAAAGGTAGTGCTCACACCTGCCGCGGCGCGCGGTATTGGTGGCGTTAAAAAAGTCGTGGAACTCGCACAGACTCACGGCTGGTTTCTAACTCGTCAATTCGAGAATGAGGCGAATGCAGATATACACTCACGCACAACAGCCAAGGAAATTTTGGAAGATTTTAAAAATATGAAGCTGGATTATTGGGTTACGGGATTCGGCACTGGAGGTACTCTCAAGGGCGTAACGCGTGTACTAGCCAGTGAGCGGCCTGCTACAAAGATCGTCGTTTGCGAACCGGCAGATTCTCCGCTGCTTTCAAGTGGTATCGAACAGCAACGCAATGCAGATGGATCGGCCACGGCGAGTCACCCGGCGTCTCGGCCGCACCAGCTACAAGGCTGGAGCCCTGATTTCATCTCGAAACTCACTGAAGATGCCATAGCGACCAACATCGCCAGTCAAATCCTAACGATCAGCAGCGCAGAGGCAATGCATTGGAGTAAAGAACTGGCTCGTCAGGAAGGAATTTTCGTTGGGATAACCTCTGGTGCAACCTTCGCCGCAGCAATCCAGGTCAGTCAGCAGGCTTCAGCTGGGTCGAATATCCTATGCATGCTTCCTGACACCGGAGAGCGCTACCTGAGTACTTCATTGTTTGCCGACGTTCCTTCGGATATGACCGAAGAAGAGCTGACAATTTCACGCTCAACACCTAGCCACAGCTTCTGATTGTTCGACTGTGAACGTCTTCTTGGCCTTGCTTTCAGGGTTAGTGTCACCTATGTCTGATTTAAGTGTAGCGAACCAAGCTATCCATCATTGATCGGCCTCGGGATTTCTGAGCCAATTGAAATGCTAGTTTCCGGCCAAATTTGAATCAATGGATCCGATTGAGTGGAAACCTCTTGGCGATGTGTCTGTAAGACGACTGACTTCATCGATCGTCAGCTTTCCGGGGGGGCGACACCGCCTGAAAATTTTGACACACCAAAAGAGCGCAGAAATGTGTATAGTGACGAGGTCTGACACAGAGAAGCGAAGTACTTCCTTGTGAGCCTCTTTGGGAGGTAGCGTTATGCAGGGTCCCAAACGAGCACTATCTGTTTGTCTCAGTATCAGCCTTACGCTGAGCGTGGTTCTTGACGGCTGCAATAAGAAGTCGGAGCAGGCTCCGGCAAGTCAGGGGCAGGCACCGGCGACCACATACGCTACCCCTACTCCCGACCAGCTCTATCAGCTCGTCGCTCCCATAGCGCTTTTCCCCGACAATCTTCTGGCACAGGTCCTCGCCGCTTCAACCTTTCCCGATCAGGTGACCGCTGCGAACAACTGGATCAAGCAGAATTCGAGCCTGAAGGGCCAGCAGCTGATGCAGACGGTTGACCAGCAGCCATGGGACGCGAGCGTCAAAGGTCTGACGCAATTTCCTGATGTCCTGAACCAGCTAGCGACCAACCTCTCATGGACCTCCGCCCTTGGCGATGCCTATTTCAACGTCCCGCAAGACGTAATGAACGCGGTGCAGGTGATGCGGCAGCGGTCTTATCAGTCCGGGAATCTGAAGAGCAACCAGCAGCAGAGCGTGTCGGTGCAGAATCAGGCGCCGGGCGCAGCGCCCGCACCAGCATCCTCAGGCGAGGCGCAAAGTACGGTGGTAGTGCAGCCTCCTCCCCAGACGATCGTCATTCAATCGGCACAGCCAGATGTAGTTTATGTGCCGTCATACAACCCGACGGTCGTCTATGGAGCGCCCGTCGCCCCATATCCCGGATACTCGACCGGAGCCATGGTAGCCACGGGTTTGATCTCATTTGGCCTGGGCGTTGCTGTCGGCGCGGCCATTAACGGCGGTGGTTGCTGCGGATGGGGCTATAACTCATGGGGCTGCGGTTGGCATAACTCGTCCGTGACCTACAACCGCAATGTCTATGTCTCGAACTCGAACACCTTCGTCAACCGCAACAACTACTACCGCAACAACAACATCAATCGCAACAATATCAACGCGAATAACATCAACCGTAACAACCTAAATCGCAATAACATCAATACGAACGACATCAACCGCAACAACTTCAATCGTGACAATCGCACCAACAATTTCGGCAATGCGGCGCGCAACGGCAACGTCTCCACTCCGCACTTCAATCAGAAATACGATCAGCCGCAGTTTCGAAACAATCAGCAGAATCTAGGCCAGAACAATCGCCAGCAACTGGGCGGCGGCAACCAGGTGAGATCGAATCAGCCGGCGGCGGGTCAAGGAAGATTGAACCAGCAACCCGGCACAAGGGAAGCTGCGAACCGCGGCGGCGGCAACTTCAACCAGACGCAGCGCGATCCGGCCCGCGGATATGGACAACAGCCCAGTCGCGGAACCAACACCGGCGCATTCAGCAACTACAGCCAGGGGGGCAATGCCCGAACGAACAGCGCTCGCGGGCAACAGAGCCTGCAAGGGAACCGGAATGCCGGTGCCGCTGCACGCCCAGCCTCACGCCCGGCTCAACCTTCGCGCCAGGCATCACGCCCGCAACAGCGCTCAGCAGGCCACCGGCGTTAACGGTCATGGCGAGTCAACGACAGGAGGGTAATTCATGGCTTCGGAAACACGTTCGCACAAACCGATTCTGTTGGCCTGCCTCTCGCTGATCGTGAGTGGCCTCGCCCTTCTGCCCGCGCTTGCGCAACAGAGCAACGAGAAGACGTTCGCTTCGCCAGGAGCTGCTGTACTGGCGTTTTACAACGCGGCAAAATCCAATGACGCTCAGGCGATGAACGCAATCTTTGGCACGAATGCGAGCAAGATTCTGCACACTGGCGACGACGTTGCGGACAAGAACATGGTCGCCAACTTCATACGCCGTTATGACGAGATGCACCGCGTCGTCATCGAACCCGACCAGACCGCGACTCTGTATATTGGCGCGGAAAACTGGCCCGCGCCGATTCCCCTCGTGAAGAACAGCAGCGGCGCATGGTATTTCGACACCGAAGCCGGCATGAAGGAAATTCTCTATCGCCGCATCGGAACCAACGAGAACGATGCCATCGAGGTCCTGTACGGCATGGTCGACGCACAGCACGAGTACGCCGCCCAGCTGCGCGACGGTGACAAGACAAAGCATTTCGCGCTCAAGTTCATCAGCACCGCCGGTAAGCAGGATGGACTGTATTGGAAGACCGATGACAACGAACCGGCGAGCCCCATTGGGCCGCAAGTCGCCGACGCAAGCACTTCAGGCTACGAGTTCCAGCAGGGGCAGGCAGCGCCTTTCCACGGATATTACTTCCGTATCCTGACCAAACAAGGCCCGGCGGCGAAGGGTGGCGCTCGCGATTACGTCGTCAACGGGCAGCTCAGGC
>Ga0210389_10004523_pt1 | contig 10799 bp, 4 predicted proteins | sample IncBWH28OmetaG_FD_160127 | JGI IMG/M metagenome (GOLD analysis project Ga0210389, IMG submission 160127) | Forest soil microbial communities from Barre Woods Harvard Forest LTER site, Petersham, Massachusetts, United States - Inc-BW-H-28-O ... | reverse complement strand
GCCTGCGGATCCCAGGAGGCGAACGCGTCAAGCCGAGCGCGGTCGCCGCAGCCGACCAGCGCAGGCCGCCGGTACCCCCTGAGGACGGCGCCATGCGACCAGAATCCGGTCCCAACTAGACCAGTTGGTCTAAATCTATTCAGCGATTGGTCTAAACCATAGCGCCGGGGATGTCAGCACGGAGTCAGCACGCGGCCCGGAACGACGGGAAATAACCGGCACGATCTGGTAAACCGGACACGAGAAGGGGCCACCCCACTCCCCCGCGGGACGGCCCGCCTTCGATGCCTATCCTCGGTAAAACCGCAGGTCATGTCACCGGACGTCCAGGCCGGTGATCGCCCGCCCGATAATCATCCGCTGGATCTCCGACGTGCCCTCGAAGATGGTGAAGATCCTGGCGGTACGGGCAGTTTATGCAGGTCAGCGGCCTGTGAGACCCCGTGGTATCAGCACCGATTCAGCACGCCCTATCCGAGATGAATTCCGGTTTCGGGTCTGCCCCGTCCGCGATTGGCGCGCAGGGCGCAGACGCGCTCCAGTCGGCGGACGAGGGCGGCCAGGACCGGTCCCCGACACCGCGCACTCGTTTTTAGAAGAAAAAAAATCTTTTCGAATGAACGGGTGGTTGACTTTTCCCACCTCAGTGAGAGTTTTCCGCGCGCGGGCTGCCAAAACGGGGTCTTGACACGCGCGGGCACCCTTGAAATAGTCAGGGTGGTTTCTAGGGAGCGGTGGCTTAGCCTGTGGTTTTCTGAATGCGGCGGTTTTTGCTGTCCGCATTTTTCTGGCGTTCCCTAAGCCTGCACGTAAAGGCTTGAGTACCCCCGCGCTAGAGAACGGACCAACGGTGGCCTGGAGACTGGAGATTCACCACATTGACGTCCAGTCGAGCGGCGACTCTACGCTGATCATCGTCCGCGAAGTGGCTCCGCTAATAGGCATAGCGCCTATTAGCAGGTCCGTCCTAATTGACGGCGGGCGGCGTAACCGCTTCACCATCGTGCATGCCTACGTGGGCGCGCAGCTCGGCGCGGGCGTCCCGCTCAACGCGATCATCTGCACGCATTACGACGTCGATCATATGGGCGGCCTTACCCCGCTGCTGCTGATGCCGGGGCGTTATAACAATACGATCATCTACGACCAGGGCTGGCAGGGCGGAGCGGGCGTTGACCTGCCGCACCAGCGCTACCTCAGGGCCATCAACGGGCTGAACGACAACGGCCCGGTGCCCATCCTGGCCGGCATCCTGGCGCGCACCCGGGTGACCAGGACGGTCCAGTCCGACCCAGTCCCGCCGCTGGTCATCCCGGCGATCGGCGCGGGACCCGCGGCCCCGCCCGGCGGCCTCGGCGCGATCGTGAACCCGCCGAACTGGCTGCTGAACGGGGTGGGCGCGCCGCAGGACCCGCTCTGGAACGGGTTCGGCGGCGCCATCCCGCCGGGTGCCCCCACCATGCGGTTCATCGCGGCGAACATGTTCATCAGGACGGCGGCCGGCGGCATCGTCGGGCCGATCGGCGGCCTCGGCATCGACCCGAGAAACGAGAAAAGCCTGGCCGTCGAGGTGACGTTCGGGAACTTCCGGTACTACTGCGGTGGCGACATCGAGACCGCGCAGGAGAACCACATCCAGACGCTGCTCAACAACGCGAACAACGCGGCGGGCCGGGTGCTGGCGATGAAGACCAGCCATCACGGCGCCAACACGGCCACCTCGCGTCCGTTCGTCAACCGGATGCGGCCGGAGCTCGCCATCTTGTCCTGCGGGACTGGTAACCAGTACGCCCACCCGGCCCAGGAGACGGTCAACATCCTGGACGGCTACCCGGGGCTCGCCGCGCCGCACGCCGCCGCGCCGCCGCAGCCGCCGGACATGCCGGTGGCCAGCTACCTGACCGGCTATCAGCTCGCCGGGCCGCCGCCGCAGTCGTTCGGCGGGGACATGTCGCTGACCGCCGGCGACCCCAACGCGTGGCCGTTGACCCACGGGCACATCAGGCTGACGGTGTCGGCGGCGCAGTCCGGCACCCCGGTGCAGGGCCAGACCTACCGGGCGGTCGCGGCCGCGACCCGGGCCGGGCTGACCGCGGCGGGGGCGGCCGGCGCCATCGGCGCGGGCGCCGCGGCGCCGATCGGGATCGCGGCCGCCGAAGAAGCGATGATCCACGGCCCGGGGCCGGCCGCGCAACTGGTGATTACCCAGGCGGGCGGCCCGGCGGCGGCGGGCGCCGCGGCCCTTGCCGCGGCCAACGGCGCGATCGCGGCGGGCAACCCGGCCATCATGATGGCCAGCGCCGTCACCCTCGCCGCGCTGAACAACGGCGCTCCGGCCGCGCGGGCGGCCGGAGCGGGCGCGGCGGCAGGCGCCTACTACGGCGGCGGGACCAACCCGGCGGTGCAGGGCGCGGTCGGCGGCGCCCTGGTCACGGCGGGCCTGGCGGCCGCGGCCGCGCTGCCCATCGCGGTCGCCTCGACGGCCGGGCTGCCCAACCCGGCGCCCACCTTCTGCACGGTGAACTTCTATGACCTCAACGCCGCTCCCGCGCAGTGGGTCAACCACACGCACCAGTGACCGTCCGCTGACAGGAGTGCGATGCCAACCGCGCTGCAAGACCTCTACACCGCGCTGACCGGGGCGGTCCGCAACGGCGACCTGGTGCTGACCGCGCAGAACGCGGGAGCGCCGCAGGTCGGCGGCTTCCTCGCGGGCCTGACCGGGCAGTCGCTGACGCTCAGGCAGGCCAGCATCGAGCTGCACGACCAGCAGCAGCCGGCCACCCTGGCCGTCTCCGGCACGGTCGGCGAGTCCTGGTGGCTGCCCGGTCTCTCGCATACCTCGCTGCTCGCGCAGACCGCCAGCATCAGCTACACCCAGGCCAGGCCGGGGGCCGCGGTGACCGCCGGCCTCGAGGTCACCGCGACGCTCGCCGTCGGGCCGCACGCGCTGCGGCTGCACGGCGCCCTCGGCGACGACGGCAGGCTGGCGTTCACCTGGGACAGCAGCCAGGGCGGCATGCTGTCGCTCGCCGACGCGGCCACCGTCGCCAGCGATGGGCAGGCCGTGGTGCTGGTGCCTGCCGACCTGCCGACGTTCTCCAGCCTCGGCCTGACCTCGTGCGCGCTGTCCTTCGGCTACCAGGCCGGCGCGGCGACCCGGCTGGCGTTCACGCTGGACGCGGGGTCGCAGGACATCTGGGACATTCTTTCGGGCGTGCCCGGCCTTGAGGGCCAGCACGTGCTGACCAAGATCGGCGTCACGCTCGGGGTCAGCTACCAGCCGCTGCCCATCGGGTTCCGCTCCACCTTCGGCGCCAACGTGCACGCAACGCTCGACCTGGGCCGCGAGTTCGAGGTCATCGTGGGGCTCTCGCCGGATTCCGGCCTGTGGGAGATCGACGTGGTGGCCACCGGCGGGCTGCCCGCGCTTGAGACGCTGGGCGAGCTGGCGGGCCTGGGCACCGAGGTGACCAGCACGCTGCGAGCCATCGGGCTCGGCGACATCACGCTGCAGGCGGTCCGGATCGGCGTCAACACCGCCGACGGCTCGCTCGCCCACATCGGCATCGAGGGCTCGCTGTCGTTTGCCGAGAAGACCATCAACGTCACCCTGCAGTTCCCCGTCTTCCAGCTCGGCGGGTCGCTGTCGCCGCAGACGCCGATCAGCCTGACCGCCCTGCTCGAGCACATTCTTGGCGCGTCCGGCGGGCTGCCCGACATCGAGATCACCGAGCTGACGCTGGCGGCCATCCCCTCGGCCGGGTACTACTCGCTGTCGGTCACCGTGGCCGACAGTGAGATCACCGCCGGCAAGTACGGGCTGAGCGAGGTCAACCTCCAGCTCGACAAGACCGGCAGCGGCACTACCGGCGCACTGACCGGCATCATCGAGCTCGGCCAGGCGGAGCTGGTGCTGACCGCCGAGTACCTCGGCGGGGCGGCCGGGTGGTCGTTCTCCGGCGAGCTGACCGACCTGAACATCGCCCAGCTCCTTGACGAGCTGAGCCGCACCTACGGCATCGGCCAGGTGCCTGAGCCGATCAGGACCCTGGAGCTGACCAAGCTCGCCGTCGGCTACCAGACCGGCAGCGGTCACTTCGCCTTCGACCTGGAGGCGGGCTTCACCGTCGCCGCCACGCCGGTGCAGGTCACGATCACCATCACGGTCATGCCGAGCAGCCAGGCGCCGGTCAACCCCGACCCGTACACCGCCGTGACGACCGGGACGCAGGGGTACTCGGCGACCTTCACCGGGCAGGTGCGGTTCGCCGGATTCCAGTTCGACCTCGTGTTCGACGCCACCGATACCGGGACAGACGTCCTGATCGCCGACTTCGTGCGCACCGGCCCGCCGGTGGAACTGCGCGCCCTGGTCGCGGCGATCTCGGCCGACCTGGCCGAGGCGATCCCGGCGGGGATCAGCGTCCAGCTGTCTGAGGTAAAGTTCGTCTTCCTCAAGCAGACCGCGTCGCAGTGGCTTTTCGGGCTGCGGCTCGGCGCGGGGATCAACCTGAGCGAGCTTCCGATCGTCGGCTCGAAGCTGCCGCCTTCGGCGACGCTGGCGATCGAGAACCTGCAGATCCTGTACTCAAGCGCGGATCTCAGCACCGCGCAGACGTCGCTGGTCAACCCGCTGCTCCCGGCCCGGGTGAGCAAGCTGCCGGGCCAGGTCGGCAAGGGCATCGCCTTCGACGCGGACGTGAAGCTCGGCACCGAGGTACGGCACCTGCACGCCGGGGTTACCCCGCCGGCGGCCGCGCCAGCGGGGCCGCGGGCGGCGCTGCCGCCTGCGGGCTCGGTTCCCGCCGCCAGCCCGGCGCCGGTGCCGGCCAGTTCCGCCGATCCGGTCTCCTGGCTGGACGTCAACAAGCAGTTCGGGATCTTCGCCTTCAAGCGCGTTGGCGTCGGCTACTCCGACAACGTGCTGATCTTCGCGCTGGACGCCTCGGTGGCGCTCGGGCCGATCGCGTTCTCCATGCAGGCGCTGAGCGTCAGCTCGCCGCTGACCGAGTTCAAGCCGGAGTTCGACCTGAAGGGGCTGGCGCTCACCTTCGACCAGCCGCCGGTCGCCATCGGCGGGGCGTTCCTGAAGACACGCGAGACGGTCGCGGGCAAGACGATCAACTCCTACTACGGCGAGCTGATCGTCGCGGTCGCCACCTTCTCGCTGAAGGCCCTCGGCGGGTGGGCGCCGGACGCGGACCCGGCATCGTTCTTCATCTACGTCAGCATCAACTATCCGCTCGGCGGCCCGCCGTTCCTGTTCGTCACCGGCCTCGCGGGCGGGTTCGGCATCAACTCGCGGCTGATCCTGCCGACCATCGACGAGGTGGGCAGCTACCCGCTGCTGCCGATCAACGCGCCGTCGGAGAAGTCCAGCCCGGCGGAGACCATCCAGGCGGTCGTCCCGGCGCTGCAGCGCACCTTCCGCCCGCAGGCCGACCAGTACTGGCTCGCCGCCGGGATCGCGTTCACCTCGTTCGAGATGATCGAGGCGCAGGCCGTCGTGTCGGTGGCGTTCGGGGTCGACCTGCAGATCGGCGTCGTCGGGACCTGCGCGATGACGTTCCCGACCGGCTCGCCGGAACCCGTCGGCTACGTGGAGATCGACGTGGTGGCGTCGTTCACCCCGTCGACCGGCCTGCTCGCCGTCGACGGCAAGCTGTCGCCCGCCTCCTACCTGTTCGGCGACTTCGTGAAGCTGACCGGCGGCTTCGCGTTCTACGCCTGGTTCGCCGGGGAGAACCAGGGCGACTTCGTGGTCAGCCTGGGCGGCTACCACCCGGCCTACACCAAGCCTGCCCACTATCCGGCCGTCCCGAGGCTCGCGCTCGCCTTCGCGGCGGGCCCGGTCAAGGTCATCGGCCAGGCGTACTTCGCGCTGACGCCGAGCATGTTCATGGCCGGGATGCGGATCACCGCCACCTTCGAGGCGGGGCCGGTCAAGGCCTGGTTCGACGCCGGCGTGGACTTCCTGTTCGGCTGGGCGCCGTTCCACTACGAGGCCAGCGCCTGGGTGACGATCGGCTGCTCGGTCGATCTCGGCCTGTTCACGCTCAGCATCCAAGTCGGGGCCGCGCTGCAGCTCTGGGGCCCGGAGTTCGGCGGCCAGGCCGAGGTCGACCTCGACGTCGTGTCGTTCACGATCGGCTTCGGCGCGCCCCGCGCGCTGCCCGACCCGGTGGGCTGGACCACGTTCGCCGCGAACTTCCTGCCGCCGCCGGACGCGGCGCCGAAGCCGGCCCCGCACGTCGTGTCGGCCGCCGGTTCGGCCGCCGGGCCGGCCGTGGGGGGCCTGGCTGCCCGCGCGGTGGCGGCGACTGGCGTTTCCGGCGTGGCCGGCGTTTCCGGCGTAGCTGGCGTTTCCGGTGTTGCCGCGCCGGCGGCGGCCCCTGAGCCGGCCTCGAACGTGGTCAAGGCGACCGTCACGGCGGGCCAGCTTGCCAGGACCGCACCCGGCCTGGACTGGATCCTCGACCCCGATCACTTCCGGATCCTGACCGCGAGCAGCATCCCGGCCAACCACGGCGTGTGGGCCACCTCCGGCATGGAGCAGGCCGAGCTGCCGGACACCGTGGCCAGCTACCAGCGGGCGCTGGCCCCGAGCCCTGCGGTAGCCGCGGCCCGCGCGGCGGCCGCTGTCCCGGTGCCCGCCGCGATGCTGCTCCAGCTCGACCATGACACCGTCACCTACTCGGATGGCCAGGTCTGGGCCCCGACGCTGAACATCGCGCCGATGCGCAAGACTGACGTCGCCTCGTATCACACCGTCGCGCTGCGCAGGCGCGACGAACGGGGAGCGTTCACCGACTACGTCACGGGCGTCACCGTGGCGCCGCAGCTCGGCGCCTCGAACACCGCGCTGTGGGGGGTCGCCTCGTCCGACAACGGCGCGAACGCGCAGCGGCTGATCAGCGCCACGCTGACCGGCTTGGCGATCTCCCCGGTGCCGCGTCATCCCGACCAGGTCAGCGACGTACCCCTGCTGTCGCTGATCTACGGCGAGGGCAGCTCCACCGGGTTCCACTACCAGACCCCCGTGGTCGACCAGCGGTTCACCGTCTCCGAGCAGACCAGTTCGGACGGCGAGACGTTCACCGTCGGCGTGGCGGGCGAGCACCAGGCCACGCTGGACAACCACGGCTGCGCGCTGTCCGCGCTGACCGACCCGTGGGTCGCGAGCCAGCGGCGGATCACGCTTGACGAGCTGCGGCGGCTCGGCTTCACGACGGCCGCGGGCTCGGAGGTCCACCTTGACACCATGGCGGAGACGGCGCTGACCGACTGGCCGAGCGCCGCCAGGATCGGATTGGAGACGTGGGCGTGACCGCAAGCACCCCCTCGCCCGCCAGCGAGTTCGTCACCTTCATCCAGCATCAGCTGCCCGGCCTTGAAGCGGGCAGCTACCAGTTGGACATCGGCCAGCACGTCAACGACTCGGCGGGCAAGGCGATCAGCGAGGGCACGCTCAGCCGGAGCTACGCCTTCGCGGTGACCGGCGACCGGTTCCGGCTGACCAACCCGTCCGCCACGGTGGCTTCGACGTTCCCTGGGCCGAACGCCACCGGCGAGTACAGCACCGTACTGCCGCACGTCGTGTTCGTCGCGCCCTCGTTCCCGTGGACGCGGTTCCCGACGAAGACCGCGCCGCCGCTGCCCGCACCGGGCAAGGACAGCGCCACCGACGTGCCCACCTGGCTGGCCGTGCTCGTCCTCGACGACGATGATGTCACCGCCTACCCGGCCCTCGCCCTGGAACCGGTCACGCTGACGCTCGGCGACCTGTTCCCGGTGGGCGCTTTCGGTGACAGCACGCTCGGCGAGAACTACAGCTACTTCACCGGTGCCACGAACACGGCCGGCCTGGAGGCGGGCGAGGTCGCCGGCGACCCGGTCCAGGTCATCGACGTCCCGCTGCGGCTCTTCGCGGACATCGCCCCGACACTGGCCGACCTCGCGCTGACCGCGCACGTGCGCAAGCTCTCGGTCGAGAACAAGCCGGTAGCGGTCGGTGCCACCCCGTCCGCCAATCCCATCGGCACGTTCTCCATCGTGGTCGGCAACCGGCTGCCGCAGGCCGACAAGCGCAGCCACGCCTACCTGGTCTCGCTCGAATCGCTCCAGGACTTCCTGCCGGCCGGCAGCGAGGGCGGCACGCTTGCCAACTCGTCCGTGGACCTGAGCCGGTCACTGCGGCTGGCGGTGCTCACCCACTGGACGTTCAACGCGAAGGGCGAGACCTCGGCCTTCGTCGACCGGCTCGAGCTGCTGAACGGGCGGTCCGTCGGCGGCCCGGACGCGGCGAACGCCAACCTGCGGCTCACCGTGGCGGGTGCCACGCCGCCGGTCAGCACCGCGCTCGCGGCAGGCTACGTTCCGGTCGACCACGACCTGCGCACCGGGGAGCACACGGTGTCCTGGTACCGGGGACCGCTGTCGCCGGTCAACCGCGGCCGGGCCGCCATCCGGCTGCCGGTCTCCTCGCCCGATCAGGCGCTCGTGTTCGACCCGACCACCGGCATGCTCGACGTTTCGCTGGCCGCCGCGTGGACGATCGGCCGGCTGGCGGCCTTGCAGGACCAGAGCTACGCCAGCGCGCTCTACGACTGGAAGAAGGGGCTGACCCAGGCCGTGGTGGATGCCGTGGAACGCGAGATCATCGCGGAGGCGCTCGGCGGCCTCCTTGTCCCGCCGGAACCGGAGACCGCTGCGCTGGAGGCCACTGTCCCGGAGACCACTGTGCCGGAGACTTCTGTGCTGGCGGCCGCTGCGCCTAACACCGTTGCGGCTGGGCCGGCGGCGGAGGCGTCGGAGGCGGCCCCGTCGGGGACGGCACGCCCGTCCGCCAAGCACCTCCTGCACAACACGATGTCGCTGGTCGCGCGCGGCGGTGGTGCCCGGTGACCGCGCTGTTCTCCCGGGTGCGGCGGCAGCAGGGGATCGAGGCCAAGTTCGCCGACCCGGCCGCGATCGCCGACTCGCTCGGCGACATCGATGTCCCGGCCGACATCGCGTCCTGGCTGGGCCGGCTGCTGACCCTGTCCGGGGTGCCGTTCGAGTACCTGGTGCCCGCCGAGGCCATGCTCCCGCCGGAGTCGATTAGGTTCTTCCGGCTGGACGAGAACTGGATCAGGGCGCTGCTCGACGGCGCTTTCAGCCTCGGTCGCAACCTCACCGCCGAGGCCAGCGGCCCGAGCGCCAACCTGGACCGGGCCCTGCTCGACCCGGTCGCCGCCCAGGCCAGGGCCGCCGCGCCGCTGCGCCGCCGGGCCGGCGCCGCCGTTCCGGCCGCCTTGGACGCGCAGGGCGACCCCGCGTCGGTCGCCTGGACCGGCTTCCTGCTGCGCTCGCTGGTGGTCGCCGAATACCCGGGACTCGGGGTGAACGTCTACCCCAAGGGCCACACCCCGGACGACCGGGACCCGGTGCTGATGCCGGTCCGCCGGCTCGACCGGCTGGGCGGGGGCGGCGATACGCTGCTCTGCCTTGTCGAGGGCGATGCCTACCGGGTCGACGTGCACGAAGCACCTGAGCTGCTGCACTACGGCATCGACGAGTACACGCCGCCGACCGGGAACGGCGCGCCCGCCGCGGTGAAGAAGCTGCACACCTTCACGGTCGGGCCGGACGGGGCGATCACCTTGTCGGGGGACAGCATCGTGACCGCGGACATCGGGGCCGCCTTCCGCACCAGGTCGCCCCGGGTCGTGCGGTTCGACGCGCTTGCCGCCTCGATCGCGACGGCGAACGAGGTGGCCAGCATCGACGCCGCCGAGCTGGGGTTCGAGATGACCGAGGGAGTGGGGATGGTCAGCTTCATCAACGGTGACGCACAGTGAAGGCGATCGTCCCGCTCAATGTGGCGGGCCTGCGGGTCTCGGGCACGGACGCCACCAACGTCACCCCCGGCTCGGGCTTCGCCGGGCGGACTGCGGCCTTCGACCTGCTGCCGCACGGCGCGCAGGCCACGCAGGCGAGCACCGGCGACACGGTCTGGCTGCCGCTCAACAGCGGAACCCCGTCGGTCGCCCTGGAAGCCGGCGTCCACCTGCACTGGGAACTGCCCGAGTTCTTCAAGCGCGGTCACCAGGATCCCGACACCAGCGCGATCAGGTTCCCGGCCGCGCCGACCCGCTGGCTCGTGGTGCGGTCGCTGAGTACCTATGACGCCACGGCCGGCCGTTACGGCTCGCCGCGGTACGCGAGCTGGGTGGTGGAGAGCGACTACGTGGCCGCCGCCCTGCAGCGCGACAGCCACGGCATCGTCCGGCCCGCCGCCACCGTCCCGCTCACCGCGCCGGACGGGGTCACGCCCTACATGTTCATGGGCCGCGTGGTCGATGCCGCCAGCTGGGATCCGGCGGCCGAGCGCCCGGCGGACTACCTCCCGCATTACCAAGGGGCCGACGGCCAGCCGCTCTTCCTCACCTCGATCGGCTTCGTGGGCGCCGCGTTCTCCGGCTACTACCCGGACTGCCGGAGCGTGTTCGGCTTCTGGGACACGTTCGCCGACGTCCCCGACGTGTACGCGGCGATCACCCAGAACACCCCGATCAGGTTCCGCGTCTCTTACCAGGTGATCGGCTGGCTGCCCGACCCGGCGACCGACCCGCTCGCGACGCTGGGCGCCGAGGTCACGAGCGCCTACGACGACTACGCCGGCAAGTGCGCCGACGAGCACGTGCAGGTGGAGAGCACGCCGGCCGACTTCTTCGCCCGCATCACCGAGGACCGCCTCGGCTGGCAGTTCAGCGACAACGCCATCTCCTACAAGCTCGGCGCGGGGGACAAGATCG
>Ga0210389_10004518_pt1 | contig 10807 bp, 17 predicted proteins | sample IncBWH28OmetaG_FD_160127 | JGI IMG/M metagenome (GOLD analysis project Ga0210389, IMG submission 160127) | Forest soil microbial communities from Barre Woods Harvard Forest LTER site, Petersham, Massachusetts, United States - Inc-BW-H-28-O ... | reverse complement strand
AGACGAGTTCAACAGGCGAGTCGTCGCATAGGCATCGCGGTCCCAGCCACCAATGGGCGGTTGTCCCACTCCCGGAGACCACGCAAAAATGTCTTGGCGGCGGAATACCGGATGCGCCGGCAGAGGATAGATCTGCCACGTGTTGGCGGCCACGCCTTCGGCCCGTAACGCCGTGATTATTCGGTTCCTGAATTCTACGACCGGACCATCCCAGCCGAATACCTCTGGTGCCAGCACAATGCGCGGCGTCCAGAAGACCCGTTCGGAGTCCTCTCTTTCGACCGGGGGCGTAATTCCCGGCAACGCAGCAAGACGTGCGGAGAGAGTGCGTGCGTAGCTTCGCGCCGCGTCCTGTGCTTGATCGAGACCAGCGAGGCGGCTGCGGATCAGAGCGGCCGCTAGGCCGTCCATGCGGTACATAAAGCCGAAGTAACGTGTCCAGTCACCTCGGCTCTCGCCCGGCGCGAGCGGGGGCGCATCCTGTCCATAGTTCGCTAAGAGCCGTCCGGCACGCAGAGCTTCCACATCGCGGAAGACCACCATGCCGCCTTCTAGGCCGCGCAGGGTCTTTGTGGCGTTGAAGCTGAATGCGGCCGTATCGCCAAGAGTTCCGATCTTCCGCCCCCGATAGGTCGCCCCGGCCGCTTGCGCCGCATCTTCCACAATGGCCACAGGTCGGCCGTTGATAGCCCTGCTCAGCGCGTGGATGTCAGCCGGCAGACCGTGTAGGTGTACCGCGATCACCGCCGTAGTGCGCTCGGTCAGCCTTGCAGCGACCTCCTCCGGCGCAATGTTATGCGTCCGCGGATCGATATCGGCGAATACCGGAATGGCACCGGCCTGTAACACCGCTAGGGCTGTTGATGGGTGGGTAAGGGCGGGAACAATGACCTCGCTACCGCGCGTCACGCCTGCCGCTACCAACGCCACATGTAGAGCCGCCGTGCCACTGCTAACCGCCAGACAGTAATCCGCACCAATATAAGTCGAGAACGCATCCTGTAGAGCTTGGATCTCGCGCCCGTGGATTCCCCAGAGGCCAGTTTGTCCGACCAGGTGCCCAAGCGCCTCGTAATCCTCCTCACTAAATTCCGTAGCATATCTGTGTGTGTCCGTCGGCACCGCAGGTTCTCCGCCGTCGATGGCAAGATGTGCCACTTTGGTCAGCATGGCTTCCTCTCGATCCAGGTGTGATACACGGTGTACGGATACAGCGTGTATCACGATACGCGGTTGGGCCAGAGGGCGGTAGTCCACGCGTTGACTGACCGGAAAATGACCAGGGTGAGTGGGCAGGCGACAGCCCGACGGAGCTTGCGGAGCCGGGTCGCAGTGTGTGGCTGTGTATTTGGTGGGGTTAGGCAGCGGGTTCGAAGGTGACCCGGTAGCCCATGGCGGCGAGTTAATTGATGTGGCTGCGAATCCTTCGCTCGGTGTTTGTGGGGGTGGTGTAGTAGCCAATGTCACGCTGAGGGGGTCGGCGGGCTCGCTCGTTGTCTGTTTTGCCTTTCGTGGCTTGTGCCTCTGTTGCGGCTCGTCGACGCCAGAGGACCGGCCGATCTGGCTTAAGAGGAGCGTGGCGTCGCCCCTATTGGGATATGCCGATCGACCGGTCCGTGCCACCCACGATGGAGGGAGACATGTTCCATGATGGTCATCGGGATCGATGCGCACAAGCGCAGCCACACCGCTGTCACTGTTGACGAAGTGGTCGGCTCGGAGCTGTGAAAACCGTTGGTACGACGACACAAGATCATCTTCGATTGCTCAAATGGGCGGTCGATCTGGCAGAGGAGCGGTTGTGGGCGATCGAGGATTGCCGGCACCTGATACGGCGACTTGAACGGGACTTGATCGCCGCTGGCGAGTCGGTTGTTCGCGTCCCGCCCAAGTTGATGGCCCATGTGCGTGACGCGGCGCGCAGCTTTGGGAAATCTGATCCGATTGATGCGTTGGCGGTGGCCCGGCGCGCTGCGGGAACCAGATCTACCGATTGCGCGTCTCGACGGCGTCGAGCGCGAGATGCGGCTGCTGGTCGATCATCGCGAGGACCTGGTCGCCGAACGGACCCGCATCATCTCCCGGCTGCGCTGGCATTTGCACGAGATTGACCCCGGGTGGATACCGCCGGTGAAACTAGAGCGCCACAGCGCATTTGACAAAGTCACTCTGTACCTGTCGGGTCACTCCGACGGCGCTGTCGTCCGACGACTGGCGCTGCGGCTGGTTGAGCACTTACGGGTGCTGACCGTCGAGATCGACGAACTCACCGACGAGAAACCCAGCGGGTCGGCACGGTTGCCCCTTCGCTTCTGGCCATCGTGGGCTGCGGTGCCCTGACTGCAGCGAAGATCGTCGGGGAAACGGCCCACGCTGCTCGGTTCCGGTCGAAAGACGCCTACGCGCCTCACAATGGCACCGCGCCGCTGCCGGTGTGGTCATCGAACAAACAGCGGCATCGGCTGTCGCGTACCGGAAATCGGCAACTCAACGCGGCGATCCACCGCATCGCTTTGGTTCAGGCGCGGTGTTACCCGCCCGCGCGTGAACTGCTCGAGCGACGCAAAGGTAACCGTGACGGCGGCATGGAAGCCCTCCGCATCCTCAAGCGCCGCCTCTCTGATGTCGTCTACAAAGCGATGCTCGCCGACCAAAGCGGCTCACTCTCCGGTGCCGCTTGACAAAGGAACTAGAGGCAGTCCTAGTCAGTAGTAGAGGCAGTCCTGGAGTCAGAGAAAAGGAAACGTGGCCGGCGTGCTGGTGCAGTAGGCCATGGCTGCGCTGATGGCCCGCTGATGGGCAGCCCGCATCACCTTGTCTGCGATGTCGTCGGTCAATGCCCGCAGGAGCGACATGCATTTGGGCGCAGCGAACGTCAAATCGAACCCGTGCATTTGTCCGGTCCGCAGCGGCGGTGACGTCGAGGGGCTCGCTGATTTGCTGTCCGCGCCGGATACCCACTTTTGTCTACCCGACAGGGAGTCGGCTGCGATACAGTCTGTATCGACGCGATACATCATGCATCACACCAAGAAACGAATTCGGCAGCACCCCGAGGACGGCGGCGATGAGTACGACTAGTGATGCCCGGGTAGGACATGCTTCAGGTGAGGATGTCGAAACCGGTACTGCGCGGGTGAAGCGTGGGATGGCGGAGATGCTCAAGGGGGGTGTGATCATGGATGTGGTCACCGCGGATCAGGCGAAGATCGCCGAAGACGCGGGGGCGGTCGCGGTGATGGCGTTGGAGCGAGTTCCGGCCGACATTCGGGCACAGGGTGGCGTGGCGCGGATGAGCGATCCGGATCTGATCGACGGGATCATTGAGGCGGTCAGCATTCCGGTGATGGCGAAGGCCCGTATCGGCCATTTCGTCGAGGCACAGGTGCTGCAGGCTCTAGGGGTCGATTACGTGGACGAGTCGGAGGTGTTGACGCCTGCCGACTACGCGCATCACATCGACAAATGGCAATTCACAGTACCATTCGTATGCGGTGCGACGAATCTGGGTGAGGCGTTGCGGCGGATCGCCGAGGGGGCGGCGATGATTAGGTCCAAGGGGGAGGCCGGGACGGGTGACGTCTCCAACGCGACCATGCACATGCGTAGCATCCGCGCCGAGATAAAGCGGTTGACGTCGCTGCCGGAGGACGAGTTATTCGTCGCCGCAAAAGAATTGCAGGCGCCAGTTGAGTTGGTCACCGAGGTCGCTCGGGCCGGGCGTTTGCCGGTGGTGCTGTTCACCGCCGGAGGCATAGCGACTCCTGCGGATGCGGCGATGATGATGCAGCTCGGTGCTGAGGGCGTCTTCGTCGGTTCGGGGATCTTCAAGTCGGGCAACCCGGCCCAGCGGGCGGCGGCGATTGTGAAGGCGACCACGTTTTATGACGATCCCGACATGCTGGGCAAGGTCTCGCGCGGCCTCGGGGAAGCGATGGTCGGCATCAATGTCGCCTCGATTCCCGAACCGCACCGGCTCGCCGAACGCGGCTGGTGAGACCATGGGCTCGCGGTCCAGAATCGGAGTACTCGCCCTGCAAGGCGACGTGGCCGACCACCGGGCGATGGTGTCACGGTGTGGCGCGGACACCGTAGCGGTTCGGACCGTCGAGGAGCTCGACTCGGTCGACGGGCTCGTCCTGCCGGGCGGTGAATCAACCACGATGAGCTGCCTGCTGCAGGTGTTCAATCTGCTGGACCCATTGCGCAGTCGACTTAAGGAGGGTATGCCTGCTTTCGGTTCGTACGCGGGCATGATCATGCTCGCGACAGAGGTGCTGGACACCCGGCCCGACGCCGAGCATCTCGACGCCATCGACATCACCGTGCGGCGCAACGCATTCGGTCGCCAGGTCGATTCGTTTGAGACCGATCTCGAGGTGGCCGGCCTGCCCGGCGGTCCACTGCGCGCGGTGTTCATCCGTGCTCCGTGGGCGGAGCGGATCGGATCGGACGTCGAGGTGTTGGCGCGCTTACCGGGCCCGCCAGGCAGTGCTGGCCATCCCGTAGCGGTTCAGCAGGGACCGGTGATTGCGACGGCCTTCCACCCCGAACTCACCCACGATCGGCGGTTGCATCACTACTTCGTCGACATGGTCGCCGCGCAGTAAACCCGGTCGACGAAACAGGGGTTGCCGATGGGTGTGCGGCTGCGCGCGGTGTTGTGGGACATGGACGGGACGATTCTTGGCTCGGAACCGTTGTGGTACAAGGCTATCTCTGAATACCTTGGCGAGCGGGGCGGTGAGTGCACCGATGCTGACCGCGCGGACCTCATCGGTGTGCCCGCGCCGCGCATGCTGGCCATCGTGTGTGCCGCAGCCGGTGTCGAGCCGACGCCGGAGACTGCCGCCGAGATTACCCAGTTCATGGATCGCCGAGTGGGCGAGCTGATCACTGACTCCGCCCAGTGGCAGCCCGGTGCCAAACAGGCGCTCGACCTGACCCGTGAGGCAGCCCTGCCGTGCCGCTGGTGACCAACGCCAGCAGGCGGATCACCGAGTGCGGGCTTGACATCATCGGCCGCGAGTATTTCGCGGCCTCGGTGAGCGCCGACGACGTGATCTCCCCCAAGCCCGCGCCCTATGCCTACCTGCGAGCCGCGGAACTGCTGAACGTTTCGCCGAGAGACAGTGTCGCCGTGGAGGATTCCCACGCCGGTGCGAATGCGGCCGAGGCGGCCGGCTGCGGAGTAGTCCTCGTCGGGCCCGCAGGCGTGAGCCTCGACGGACCGGCTCGGATGGTCCGAACGTCGCTGGTCGGTTTGGGGATTGCCGACCTGCAGCAGGCTCTAGCGCTGCGCGACCTGTGCATCGGCGCACGCCAGTGAGCGCGACCGCGCTGCCGCTGCGCCAGGATGTCGCGGACAGAGGGACCCACTACGGACCGGTCCGCCCAGTGCGCCGGTTCGGTTGGACAGCAACGAAAATCCTTGGCCACCACCACCGGATCTGATCGACAGCATCATGGAGGAGATCCGGGCCACCGCGGGCGAGTTGCACCGGTACCCGGACCCCGTGGCCGCGGCCCTGACCCGATCTGAGATCTGAGGATTCGTCCGCCTGACCTAGCTGAGAAGCCGGCAATGTGCTGGCCTGCCCGTTATGGCAGGTTTGATCCGACCACCGACGCGACGCGCATGGGATCTGCGGAGGAGGTCGAACGCTGGTACTTCTCAGGCGGGAACCGGTTCACCGGTAACGAGGCGCCCGTTGGGCGATGATCTCGGCTAATCCGACCGGGTAATTGCGTCTCCGACCCGGACTGGGCACCGGGCCGATTGATTGGGCCTCGAAGCCACTTCAACCAACTCGCCGCCATGGGTTACCGAGTCACTCTCGAAGCCGCCGCCTGAACACAATCCGCGCCGTCACAACCCTGACCCTCCGCAAGCTCCCAAAGCTCGGCCGGGTGCTGCGCCTGCCCACTCGCCCTGATCATTTCCCAGTCACCGCGACACTTGCCAACCAGCGCACGGCGTGATACACACTGTGCGATACACCGCGTATCACACGGAAGAGGGCAGCACCGCGGGGAGAGTAGCGACGAGCACGACTGGTGAGGCCCGGGCGGGGCACGTCTCAGGTGGGGGCGTACAAACGGGCACTGCGCGAGTGAACGGTGAGATGGCCGAGACGTAAAGAGGTGGCCCAATGCACACGCTGACACGATTAGAAACATGCGCGGCGGCAATCGCCGTGGTGCTCTCTCCGGCTGTGACATCTGCGACATTTGCAATCATCAAGGCCGGCGCCGATCCTGGCGCGAACGACGCCACCAGGGTCGCTCTCGATCCCGATCTCCGCCGTTGCGATTTCAGCCTCGTCACTACTGTTACTATGACGCCGCGTTCCCTTCTAGGCGTAGGCTTAGCCCTCATACACACCGCCGGGTCACGAGCGATCGCGGAAGTGCATCTGTTCGACGCCCCCGACCCCGACACCCATTTCGATGTCGGCCTCATCCAGGAACCCCGTTCGTCGTCGGGTACCTGTGGCCTTGGCGACCCAGGCACCGCCTTCACCGGAATGGACACCGACGCGGCCGGCAACGGAACGGTGACTGTTCAAGACACCATTCGGCCGGACACGACGGGCGTTTGGGTGATTATCGAGCGCCCCGACGCACACTCGCAAAACCCCGCCGAGTTCTACACGTCCGAATTTGTGGCGCCAGTATAAGGGCGTTTGATGTCTTGGCCGCCTTGTCGCTGGCTCGATGATGGGTCAGCTATCGACCCTGTCCCGTGCGTGTTCGTCGGCCTGCCGCTGTTCGGCCGCGGTGATGACGAGAGCTGTCAGCCCCATCCAGGGACCGATGGCCGGTGGATGATCCGGCCGCCTCAACGTCGCCGAGGCTGCCAGCAGCTGTTGCCGGGTCGGAGCTGGGTCGGCACGGTCGCGTGGTCCTGCGGTCGCCGCCACACCATTTGGCGCTGCGATGAGTGCGGCACGCCACCAAGTACGGGCCGGCGCCCAGCGGTGGGTGCAGTCCGCTACACGGGCCGGCGCCGGTTCGGTAGGTGAGACGGTGCAAGCGGGTGCGCACTACCCGGCCACAGCCCGGTGCCGCGCGCCATCCCGACCTGGTCGGGCGCGATTTCACCGCCACTGCGCCCAACCAGCTGTGGGTGAGCGATCCGACGTTTGTGGCCACCTTCGCTGCGGTCGCCTACGTGTGCTTCATCACCGATGCCTCAAGCCGCATGATCGTGGGCTGGCGGGTGGCCTCCCACATGCGCACCACCAGGGTGCTCGACGCCATCGAGATGGCCCGCTGCTCGCGCGGCGCCAAATTGGTTGGCCTGCGGTGTCATTCCGATCCAGGCAGTCAATTTACATCGGTACGCTATGGCGAACGCCTCGCCGAGATCGGCGCGGTCCCCTCAATCGGGACCATCGGCGACTGCCTGTAACCGGCTAATCTGACTTGAGATGTTGAATGTGTTGCGATGGATTACGTTGTGACACACCGTAAAGTGCCTGGTGCTTGCGCATTTGGGGACAATTAGGCTACGTCTGTGCCTATGGCGGAAAGCGCGTTGCGCCTGGAGCGGAATGATGACGGTGTGTGGCAGATGGCCGGTGGAGAGACGGCACGGTTCGGGTTGGTCAACGACTACTTGGGTTATCTGGCGGACGGCAACTATTCATCGCGGGCGGTGCGCGCCCATGGCTTCGGCCTGCTCGCGTTCTGCCGCTGGCTGGTCGAGCAGCACGTCGAACTAGGGCGTGTCTGACAAAAGTTTCAGGTGTTATGCCTGAGGCTTAGGTCATGTCGCGATTTCAGTTGCTTTCTGATGCTCACTGGGCGTTGATCGAGGATCTGTTGCCCGGTGCCGACCGGTAAGCGGGGCAGGCCCTTTCGGGATGCTCGGCAGGTGGTAGAGGGGACCATCTATCGATATCGGTGTGGGATCGCCTGGCGGGATGTGCCGGCGTGTTCGGTCCCTGGCAGACGGTCTGGACCTGGCATCGGCGGATGAACGCTGAGGGCACCTGAGATCAGATGTTATCGCGGTTGCTGGCCTGCGCCGAGCAGGCGGGGATGATCGACTGGGCGGTCGCGGTGGATTCCACGATCGCTCGCGCGCATCAGCACGCTACAAACATCACCCGCCACACAGGGGGCTGGGTCGAATTACAAGAATCTCCGCGTCGAGCCGCCTGACCACGGCATTAGCCGTTCTCGCGGTGGGTTGACCAGCAAGATCCACCACCTTGTCGACGGCCTCGGGCGACCACTGGTGGTGCTGGTCTCGGCCGAGCAAGCCAACGATGCCCCGGTCTTTGAACACCTGCTGGCCCATCTGAAAGTCACCCGCAGCAGCGTCGGTGCACCGCGCACCCCGTCCTGACCGGGTCCGCGCCGACAAGGCCTACTCGAGTCGAGCGATCCGTACTGAACTGCGCCGACGCGGCATCATCGCGGTCATCCCCAAGCCGTCGGACCAGATCACTCACCGCAAACGGCGCGGGTCACGCGGTGGCCCGCCGCCAGCTTTCAACGTTGCAGATTACAAGGGCCGCAACGTTATCGAACGCGGATTCAACAACACCAAACAATGACGGAGCCTGGCCACCCGCTACGACAAACTTGCCATCGTCTACCGCGCCGCAGCAGTACTTAGAGCAATCATCCTCTGGTTGCCTTATTTGTCAGACACGCCCTCGTTGCCGTATTGAGCCGGATCGGCGGCCGACGCCGCACGCCAGACGGCTACGACGGTAGCCAAGCCCAAAGCCACGCCCCGGAAGATCGCCGCAAACGCGCCCAAGCTCCTCATGGCTGGGATGTCTGAGTCGACCTCAAACATCGGGTCGTACGCGCCGTTCGCGGCGGTAGCGAGGCGGGCAGCCTGGATATCAGTCAGGTTTGAACGCGAGCGGCGGCGGAACTTCATGCTCTAACTCCTTGGATGGACCCGCGGTGATACACCGAGTATCACACAATTGTGGCAGATCGTTCAGTTCACCCGCCACGTGTCGTCAACAGGCCCTGAAGAATCTGGCCAGGATACTGGGCTAGCACCAACTAGTGGACCTACAGCACGGGTACAGACCTGATGGCCCAACCAATCGGGGTCAGGTCATGAGATCGCCGGCGTGCACCCTCGGTTGTAGATCCACCGTTATCGAAGGAGAGCGACCAACCTAGATCGGATATTCCGTACATCCTGCGACGCAGGCGGCGCGTTGGGGCACCCGAGAGCGCAGCCGAATGCGTGTAGACACATTTCGGTGAGGTCGGCTCGCGAGATTTTCTGCGACTGAACCCATTTCACGCAGGCTGCGCGAACGAACGCCAACCAGCCCTCTACTGCGATCTCGGTGACATCGCGCGGACGTCCCCCCGCGACGAGGTTATCGATCAAGCGTTGGCCCACGACGTTTAGCTCTTCGGTGACGATCGCCTGAATCGCCGGGTCATCCGACAGGGCGCCGCGGTTGATCGTGATTGCTTCAAAGGGATGATCGGCAAAAGACTGGATGTGGGCCTCGAGTCCGGAGGCGAGCTGTTCTGCGAGCGGTAGTTGCGGATCAGTGCTCACGCGTGCCAGAAACCGGTCGCTAGCGCGCTTGAATATCGCTACGTATAAGTCTCGCTTGCTCGGATAATAGCGATACAGCAACGCTCTCGACACTCCCGCGCGCGCCGCAATGTCCTCCACGAACACATCTTCATATGGCTTTTCCGCAAACATTGCGGCTCCGGTGTCGAGCAGCTGTTGGCGTCGTTGCTCCGGCTGTAGGCGAGACCGTGTCACGTGTCGACCATAATTGACAATCTATCGTGCACGACAACAAAAACGTTATTAGACAACATGTTCAATACAGCTCGGTCATCAATTCATCTCCGCACCGTGGGAAACCCCATGACCATCGTCATACAACTCACCCACCGAAAAAGACCCGATTTCACTCGCACTACAATGATACACTGAGTACCAGCTATTTAAGCAGATCGCTCGGTTCACCGCTAGGGTTATTACTCCGAAGCGCTACTTTTCGTTCTAGAGAACCAGAAGTAGATCCGTCCAACTTCGACTCCACGGTGCCGACAGTGGCCGTGACGAGACCCGCGACACCACGTGGCGTGAGCTAGCCGAAGCTCAGCACGGGTGCGAGAAGTACGAGGCAGGCGCCGAATGACCCCCATGCGCAACCACGCCGTCGCCGTCGCTGGCGCCTGCGCGCTTTTCGCGGCCATAGCGATCTCGCCCGCCCGCGCGGCGCCGGGGCAGCGGTGCGATCCCGAATCACCGCTATACGACCCAGCCGTCTGCTACAACGACGGCGGCCCGCACCGCGACGTCGCATGCGACCCTGACTCGGACGATTATGACGCAGACGATTGCACGCGGACTGAACCATGAACGAACCGAACCACGAAACTACCTGGGGCCGCGCGCTTGAGCCAATGATCAACATCAAAGGCGAAACGAAGCGCATCGGTGAGTGCACCACAGGAGATCTTCAATGGTGCATCATGCAACGCCAGAGGTACCAAGCCACCGGCGGGGCGCCACCATCCGAGGCACGGATCAAACGGGCCCGGTCGATGGCCAAGATGACCGGGCACCGGCTCTCCAAAAGAGGAGACCAATGGGTGATTGTCGCCGACACCGGAGAGCCCAGGCCACGCCAGGGCGCGAAAGCCGCCTTCGAACACGGCTTCGGCCAGCCGTTCGACACCGCCGAGGAGGCGCTGTTCCGTCTGCTCGAAGCAGCTCGTGAGATCCCCCACTGGTGACGCCCTCGGTTCGCCCGGAGCGGCTCTTTATCACTAGGTGGGGATGCGAGCCAGA
>Ga0210389_10004517_pt1 | contig 10810 bp, 10 predicted proteins | sample IncBWH28OmetaG_FD_160127 | JGI IMG/M metagenome (GOLD analysis project Ga0210389, IMG submission 160127) | Forest soil microbial communities from Barre Woods Harvard Forest LTER site, Petersham, Massachusetts, United States - Inc-BW-H-28-O ... | reverse complement strand
CGGCGTCATCAGTGGATGGTATCCCGCGTCCAAGGCATCGAAACTCGATCCCATCGTGGCTTTGAGGGCTGAATGAACATCTCGGTGCGCGAAAACCTGACCATGGCGATGTCCGCCGTTTGGACGCACCGCTTCCGTTCCGGCCTGACGGTTCTCGGCATCGTGATCGGGATCACGACGGTGGTTGTGGTGGCGTCGCTCCTCACCGGCCTGCGAGCAGGCGTTGTCACTTTCTTCAATGAACTCGGCCCCGACAACATTTTCATATCGAAGAACGAGAATCCGGGCGGGGTGCAGGAACCCCCGAAAGAACGCAAGCGCAAGCCGATCCTGCCCGAGTATGCGGACGTCATCCGCCGCTTTTCCAGCACGGTCGAAGACACCGCCATCACCCTGATGATCCCCCCGATTTCGGGCGGCAATGTGATCACAGCCAAAGTTCCGGGCGTCGATACCGACCAGCTTTCCATCGCCGGTGTGTCCTCGAATATGAGCGACCTGATACCTCGCTCGTTTTTTCAGGGACGCTTCTTCACCGAAACCGAAAACAACCAGGCTGCCAAAGTCGCCATCCTCGGCTATGACATCGCGCACACGCTCTTCCCGAGTGGCGACGCCGTGGATCGGTCATTCATCATGGATGGCGCCGAATACCGGATCGTGGGCGTGTTCGATAAAGCCAAAGGCGGCTTTCTCGGCCAGAACGATCAGGACTCGGAAGTCGACCTTCCCCTGAAAACCGCCCTGGCCCGCTATCCTCAGGTCGACAAGTACCTGATCACCGCCAAAGCCAAACCAGGCATGCGCAAGGATGCGTATCTGGATGTCGAAGCAATCCTGCGCCGTACCCGCCACGTGAAACCCGGCGATCCCGACGATTTCGCCATGCAGACACCCGATCAGATCATGCAGCAGTTCGACCAGATCACCGGCGTCATCGGACTGGTAGCCATCGCCATTTCCGGGCTCGGTCTGCTCGTCGGCGGTATCGGCGTCATGAACATCATGCTGGTCAGCGTAACCGAGCGCACACGCGAAATCGGCATTCGCAAGGCTCTCGGCGCCCGCCGGTATGACATCATCGGCCAGTTTCTGGCCGAAGCCATGGCCCTCACCAGCACCGGTGGAATCGTGGGCATTGCCTTCGCCGTGTTGATCACGACGGCAATCGGTGGTCTCGTACCAGCCCTGCCCAGCAGCGTGCCAACCTGGGCGATTATCGTGGCGCTGGTGGTGTCCGTCGGAGTCGGCCTTTTCTTCGGCGTCTGGCCGGCAGTGAAAGCTGCGCGCCTCGACCCGGTAGAAGCTCTCCGCTACGAATAAAGTGGGGGCAGGGCTTCCCTGCCCTGCAGCCGGCCTTCCGGCCGGCTCTCTCAGGTGCGCCGATCAGCCGCGTTTGACCCGGAATCGCCCGAGATCGACTTATCGGGGCATGTTCTTTACCACCCGTTCCAGCCCCTCATCCAGTTCCGGAATATCCGCGACCGCAATCCTGAAAACGTCCTCAAGCGTATCCCGCAACTCCGCCGCGGCACCGAGGTTCTTGCGAACCGTATACCCGTCCAGATGGTGAACGGCGAATTCGCTATTTCGCAATGTGTACCGGCAATCGTGATCGGCTCGCGCCGCCACCAACCCGTTGATAAACGGCGATTGCGGATGGTTCGACAAATACCAGCTGGTGACCTCGTAATCGGCCGGAAACTGCTCCTGGAGGTCGAATCGATATAGTCCCTTCCACTCTTCCCCGATCAGCGACTGCATCTCGAATATCTCGCGTTTCTCATGTAAGCGCAGAAGCCGATACGACTCGTGCGGCGTCACCTGCACCACATCGGATTCCAGCCGCAGCGGGCTCGTTAGCGTTTGCCCGCCAAAGCCGACATCGGCAATGTAGCGTCTCCCGTGAACCCGCACGAGCAGCAGCATATGACTGCGAGGCCGGACAGCGTCGCCTGTCGCATTCCAGACGACACGCCCCGCCAGATCCGTAACTTCGAATCCGATCTCCCGCAGCGCGCGGCTCAGCAGCAGGTTCTGCTCGAAGCAATAGCCGCCGCGCCCTGCTTGTACGAGCTTTCGCTGGAGAGATGCGAGGTCCAGATTAAACGGGCGCCTCAGAAACGGGTCGAGATTCTCGAACGCAATCGTCCGTGTGTGGTGCTTGTGCACGGCGGCCAGCGTTTCCAGCGATGGTGCGCGGGCTCCGTTGAAACCGATTCGTTTGAAATAAGCATCGAGATCGAATTCCATTCATCCCTTCACGCGTGTCAGCAAAGCCGTTCGGGGATGCCGCGCACGCAGTTCGATCAGCATGAAAGCGATGTCGCGCATATCCCCTCCCGCCGGTTTCTCACGCGGTGGAGCTTCTACCCGAATCCCCAGGTCAAACGCGCCGGCTTGCGGCGCAGAAAAACGGCCCTCGATGACGAACGAACCTGAAACCGCCTCGCCGCGCCCGACTTCCTGACCATTCACGGACATGATGACATTCGCCGGCGGCCAGCCTTCTGGACGCAACCCTTTCAGCGTAAGTCCGGCGACCGGCGCCAGCGGCGAAAGCTTCATTGTGAACCGGGGCGTGGTCCAGAGATCCGGGTAAAAGCCGGCGACCGCGCCCTCCTGCTTGATATACCCCACCAGCGGGACGCGCCCGCATTTCTCCAGATGGGAGATGTAACTATGAAGTGCCGTCGTATTCCGGCTGTTGTCCAGTTCCGCTTTCTGATACATCTCGATCCATTTATCGCGCCGAGCCAGCAGAGTCGTCAGATCCGTTACGTCTTCCGCGCGGAGCGTGTATCCCGGAACCGCAAATCCGGGGAGCGGGCGCTGCACATAGAACGTGGCATGCACTGGCGCAATCTCTTCCGCCGGACGATCCCTGGTGTACAGGTAGATGGAGATCGACTTCCGCGACAGCGACCGCTTATCCTCTGGCAGTTCGATCTTCGGAAATCCGTGCCACGAATACTCGTTCGTCTCGAACATGATGGCCCGATTAAAAATCGGATCCCATCCCTGAATCCGGTTTTCCTGGGGCTTGCGCGGATTCGAATGTATTTCAATGGCGCCGCCCCATTCTGAACGCCAGCCCTTGTTGAGATAAACGATAAGATTCAGCCGCCGGTGCAACTGGCTGCTTTGGTCGTAATTGAAATCGACATGCGGATCGAGGTCCTGCCCATGCAGGTTTTCGTGCGTTCCGCCGCCGTACATCGCCGGATCCAGAATAAGACCCTCGATGCCCGAAAGCCGCGACGCGTATTCCAGAAAAGGCGCGGTGGAAAGCAGACGGTACAAATCCTCATATGCCGGCCCGATCGTGGCGATCTTCGTATTAACCGCCTTCCCGCCGATTTCTCCGGTCTCCGCCTTCGCCAGCCGTTTATCGAATGTCGGGAACTCCTCGAGCAGCCTTTCGGCAAACGCCGGGTCAAAAAAGTCTTCGATCACGACGTGGCGGAAAGGCTTCGCATTGACGAACCTCTCGCGAATCTGATCAGCCTCCTCATACGCCGCGGGTGAAATCTGTGGAATAGCGGGTCTTCTCTCTGCAGTCATCGGGGTCGAATTACCATTTTCCAACACTCAAAAACCCGGCGGGCGTTCGGCATTCACGTTGAACGCGTGTTCCAGCGCAATCCCCGCGCCCGCCAGCCTGCCTTCGTCGAAGAGCCTTCCGGTCAGCGTGATCCCGTGCGGAACACGCCGTGCCGGAGAGAATTTCGGCAGCGGGTTCGCGGGATCCGGCGCCCAGTCGCTTCGCGCCTCGGATACCTGGACAAAACCTGCGCGCAGCGTGAGCGAAGGATACCCGGTGAAATTGCCGATCGTAAGCATCTCATCGCGCAGCGATGGCGCAAGCAGCACATCGACTTGGGAGAAAAGGCGCTCCATTTCCTGCGCCACAGCGCGCCGCAGACGATCCGCCTGCACAAAATCCACCGCCGAGAGAAAACGGGCCTGCCGGAATATATTCGGCCAGGCATCTGCGACCTGCATCTTCAGGTTCTTCAATTCGCCGCGAAGTGTCAGGTCCTCGAATGCGGCCGCCGCCTCCGCGAAGAGAATCAGGTTCAGCGATCCATAGGGCCAATCCGGCAGCGACACCTCGACCGGAACCATGCCGAGCCTGTGCGCCGTATCGAGCGCGGTCCGGTCCACCCCGGTGGCGGGCGGGTCGTTCATCCAGCGCGAGACGTATCCCACGCGCAGCCCACTCACCGGCGAAGCCGCATCGAAATCGAGAGAACTCGGCACGCTCGCGACGTCTCCCGCATCAGCGCCCGAGATCGCCTGCAGCACAAGCATGCAATCCTCCACGCTTCGCGCCATTGGCCCGAGTTTGTCGAGCGACCAGCAAAGTGTCATCGCGCCGCTACGGGGCACCCGCCCGTATGTAGGGCGCAGCCCGGTGATACCGCAGCGCATCGACGGACTCACAATACTGCCTTCCGTCTCGCTGCCGATTGAAAATCCGACCAGGCCGGCGGCGGTAGCCGCGCCCGGTCCCGCACTCGAACCGGACGAGCCTTCCTCAGGCAGCCACGGATTCATTGTCTGGCCGCCGAACCAGATGTCGTTGAGCGCGAGCGCGCCCATACTCAGTTTCGCCACCAGCACCGCGCCCGCATCATGCAGCCGTTTCACTACGGCGGCATCCTGCATGGGGACGCGATTGCGATACGGTTCCGCGCCATAAGTGGTCGCAATCCCCGCCGTGTCGACCAGATCCTTCGCTCCCCATGGAATACCGTGCAAAGGCCCGCGGTAGCGTCCTGCGGCAATTTCCCGATCCGCCTGCTGCGCCTGGGCCAACGCCAGATCGCGCGTCAGCGTGATCACACAACGGAGTTTGGGATCAAATTTTTCCAGCCGGGCCAGATAGATGGAAGTCAGCCGTTCCGACGTCAGTTTCCGCGATTCGATCCACCGGGCCAAACGGGTGACCGGTGCGAACGCAATATCTTCATCGCTGACCGGGACTGGTCCCGGATCCTCCTTCGTCCGCACGAATCGCTGGCGTCCGGATTCGACCTTCAGTCCCGGGAGCACCGGATTCCACACCGTCGCAGGCGCAACGGACGAATCGGGCGCATACTTCCGGGGTCCGATTCGCCGCTCATAAACCGGCGCCATATTCGGACGCCAACTACCCGCGGCCGTATCGCGCTCTGCCGGGCTCATCTGGAAAGCCGCGAGCTTCTCCGCTTCCTCAAACGTCGAAGCCGAAACCGGCGGTCCGTTCTGCGGCCCGGACCCGAAAGTTGGCGGCGCACCCGGAGGCAACGCCGCAGTCTTTTGCCCCGTATCGCGGCAAGCCGCAGTAGCCACCGCTGCCAGGCTCAAAAATTGCCGACGCGATTTCCACATAGTCCTCCCCGATCCCGGACTTCGTAGGCCTTTGGCCTGTGTCCGTCCGCCGCCAGGAAATCGAAATCCTGACGCCCGTACCTCTCGCGGCAGAGCCATTTTCGGAAGAGGCCTTTGGCCTGCGACCTTAGCGCTTCAGCGCCTTGACCTCGCCCGGTTACTTCCGCCCGATAAACCGCAGCCGCACGTTCACCGCGCGAGCCTGTCCCTGCTGATAGCTCAGAAACTGCGGAGAATTGATATCGCTGTTAACCACATTCGGATTTGCGCGGTTTAACGCATTTACCAGACTGACTCTCCAGGCCCACAGATATCCCCGGAAAGGAAACCGCCGTTCCAGAGCGAGGTTGAGCGTCGCGTAGTTGGGAAAGCGCAGGGCATTCGGAGATCCCACCAGATTGCCGCTCTCATTCATTACGCTGAAGGGAAACCCGGTGTGGTAGTCGATCATCACCTGCGCGTCAGTCTCGCCCACAATGGGCTGCAGGAACCGCGGAAACCAGCCCTTTTCGATCGGCGCCCATCCCCACGCCAGAAACCGATTCGGCGCATCCCACGGCAGCGGCCCGCCGGCCTGGGGCGCCAGAATCGGACTATCCACGGTGTAATTCACCACGGCATTGGCCCGCGCTTCTGATCGCGTGTAGCTTGCGAACCACTGGTATTTCGACAGGAACGTCCGCCGGAATGTGAACTCCGCCGCGCGGTATCGTTGCCGCTGAATGTTGTCCAGGACATAGAGGTTCAGCGCGGGATTGACCAGTTCGTCCTCGAAAGCAAACCCGCGGCTCCCCTGGCGCGAAATCAGATTCACCTTCGCAAAGACCTGCCATGGAAGCTCCTTCTCCGCGGAAAAGCTCGTCAGAGCAAAACGCGGCAGCCGCAGATCGTGCGGCTGCAACAGAAACTGCGTCTCGACTGGAACGCCCGAGGCGGCCCCGCCGGCTCCATAGAACGTGCTGATGCTCGTCTGTTCCTGACTCAAGGCCAGCATGTTGAGCGTGATCGCGTCGTAGAAGATTCCCCAGCCGGCCGAGAATTTCGCCCCGCCGGCCCACTTCGGCGACCAGGATCCGGCTAACCTCGGCGCGATCGGCGCGGATCCGGCGTATTCATCCCACTGCGTACGGAATCCGCCTTCGATAACCAGACTGTCTCGCGGACTCCATCGATCGAGCGCATAGCCGTACGTCTCGCTATTATTGGCGAACTGCCGCGGGCTACCCAGAAACTGCACGCTCCGCACAATCGCATCGCTGGCGTTAACGGTCGTGTAACTATTTCGGAAGATCGTCTGATCGATGTCACTATGTTCCCCGTCTACCCCGAGTTCAATCTGATGCCTGCCGCCCGCCTGAAACGGCTTCAGAAAGCCATTTACCAACCCTTCCTGCCGCCCAGTGGCCGTGCTCTGGTTCGCGAAATAGTTACCCGCTGCCCCGAACGGCGTGATCACATAAGGCCGATCCCCCTGCGGGGCCGACCGCAAATACGCCGCGGTGTCAGCGAACCCGAACTCGATCAATCCCCCGCCGACCGACCACTGATCCTTGATCGTGCCCACAAACAGAGACGTTCTCCGGTTCACCGTGGCTGAAACCGGGGTCAGAAAGCTGAGTCCGTTTCGCGTATCGTCGCCGAGATTCGCCAGAAAGCTCGCCGTGAGTATATGGGTGTTCGTGACATTCCATTGCAGGCGCGTCAGATCGCTTCCACTCACGCTGCGATTCTGGTCCTGCCCTCGTGGGAGCCCGCTGAGCGTGCTGACAACATAATAGGCATCGAACGCGTTGTGGAACCATACCTTTCCTTTGACGATCGGCCCTGAAAAGATCACGCGCGGAGACCAATGATTCACATGCCAGCCGTCTTGAGAGCTGAGGCCCGGAATGAAGTTCGTGCCGCCAAACCGCCAATGATCATCGCCCATTTGGGTTCGAATATCCACTGTGCCCGCCGAACCCTTTCCTTTGTCCGCGGAAAAGCGGCTGGCATCCCATTCCAGCGCTTGAACCGTATCTACATTCACTCTTGCGCTCAGAGTGCCCGTCGCCGGATCCGAAATATCGAAGCCGTTAAGCCGATAATTCGCCTGCTCCGTAGTGCCACCGTTCAGATGGATCTGATTCGAGTTGTCGAGGATTGCGCCGTTCATCAGCGGTAAAGCGTTTCGGTAATCCTGCGAGGCCGGGTAAGGAATATTCAAAATCTGCTGGCTGTTCAAACGCTTCGTATCGGAAGTCTGCTCCGGATCGATCACCGGCGGCGAATAATTCACGTTGACCGATTCGGCCAGTTCCTTCAGATGCGTAATCTGAATCTCGAGCGAGCTGGTGTCCTCAAGATCTACCTCCGGCCGAGTGAATACGAAATACCCATCGCACTCAGCCTGAATGCGATAAATTCCCGTCTTGGGAATTTGCAAACTGAACCCTCCGGCCGCATCGGAACCGGCGCTGATCGGAGCCTGCCCGGTCGAACCGAAGGCTGTAATGCGAACGTCACGAACCGGCGCGCCGTTCTCGTCCACGACCTTGCCCGAGACCGCGATACCGGTTTCTGCCCCCGAAGCTATCAGCGCACCGGTGAAGAGACACAAATACACGGCGATAATTCGCTGGCCGCTAGCCGCTTGCATTGCGATAAACCTTGATTGTACGCGTCGACCCGACATTTCGTCGCATAATCGGAGCCCCGGCTCTGCAGGTATACGCGGCGGGAGCCGAGTTTCTTATTGTTTTTGCCTCCTGGCCGCCCCTGAATCCCTTTTTCAGGACCGTACCTGACCAGAATGTAAGCTGGTTGTCGATGAATATTGAGGTCCTGCTGACCGAAGCAGAGATTGCCGAAGAGTTTGCCGAGGCGATGGAAGCCCGTGATCTGCCCGAAAAGTACTTTTATTGGACGCCTCTGTCCATCAAAGCCTGGAAAGAACTTTCAGCCGCGGCAAACGAAAGCCTGCGGCAAACCTGGGATGCGCTGGCCCTGAAGGCTGGAGAATTGACCAGGTCCTTCGGCGCCCGCATCCCCATGATCAGTTTCGGCGCCGGCGATGGCATCAAGGATCGCATCCTGCTCAAGGCCCTCCGCGAAGCCGGACGCGAAGTGAAATACTTTCCAATCGACGCCAGCCAAACCTTGCTGGAAACCGCTTGTGCCGGAGCGGAAGACGATGACTGCGAGGCGCTTGGCTTGAAAGCTGACATATCAAGCCCGGTACACTTGCTGCTGGCTGCCGATGTCAGCGAGGCCCCCCGCCTGTTCCTCATGGTCGGCAACACGCTCGGTGGATTCGATCCCCTGGATCTGATCAAACACGTGGCCGGCTGTCTCCACGAGGGCGACATCCTGATTCTCGATGCCCAAATCACCGACGCGGACCAGGAACCAACCGAAGTGCGAAAAGCCTTCATTTTTGCGCCCCTGGCGGGTGCAGGCATTGGTTTTGAAGACGGGGAACTCAAATTTGAGGAGAAGCAGGACGACCGCCGCGAAGGACTTTTCCTCATGACTCGGCGTTTTCAGGCCTCACGGGATCTGACCATGAACGCCAGCGGCCGGGAAATCCATATCGAGCGTGGCGAGCGCATCTTCCTGAATTTCCGCTACCGTTTCTCGCGGGAGGCCCTGCGCTGGCTGCTCACGAAACAGGGCGGCCTGAAAATCAAAGGCGAAATCCCCAGCGCAGACGGCCAGTACGTAACCGCAATCTGCGTGAAATAACTATTGGGAAACTATGATTGATCGCACGCGGCGAGTCGGCCTGTCTGTGCTGGCCGGCATTCTTCTCTCTGCCAATGGATTGTTCGCGGGTGCGATCCACACTTACGCATACACCCGCGCCAATTTTACTTCTGCGACCGGCCCCTATACTACCTCAGATTTTGTATCCGGGACGATCACGTTGAGTCCGCCCCTCCCGGCGGACTCCGCACTCTCTTTCAATTCCCTCACCTTTCTGAATCACTCGTTCAGCGACGGAGTGCAGACTATGGACTCTTCGATTTAGACAGACGCTTCTGGCCTCATCGTCCAATGGAGCATTACACTGTTGATGCTCCCGTTCCGCTACAACGAAATCATTGCTACAAATAACGGGTTCTTTGTCGGGTTTACTGACAAGGGTGAGATCAATAACAACGCAGTACTCGGTTCAGCGTCTACTGACTCATTTGGATCCTGGAGTCAGAGTGAATTGATCACACGGGAGCCCAGTACATTCGTCACGATGTTTTTGGCAGCCGCCCTGCTGGCAGGCGTTGCAGCGTTGCAGGCGATTTGGGATATCCGCCAACGCTGGCCTGCGGCAGTTCACGATACGCTCGACTCACTAATTTTGGCCCCCTTTCCCCGCGGCCCGCGCATTACGGGGTGAAGCCGGAGAATCCGGCTACCGAAGGAGAGCAAGTCAATGGAAAACAACGTTAAGCAAACCAGGGAAGAGCCCAGGGACCCAGAGCAGGCGGAAAGCCTGTCCGAGGTCGAACTCGACAGCGTTATTGGCGGCACGGCAATTAACACCTCCAGATCCAACACCAAAGAAAACTGTTTCTGAAGAGGAGAAACACGACTGGACTACGCTCCTCAGATTCGATGCAACAGTTCAACGCTTGTCAGCCCAAAGGTGTTGTACTGTTGCGCCGGATTTCAGGGGTATGCCCGTGTCCCTCGGTTCGAGACGCTTTGAACATTGGAGACGCGATGATAGATCTCGCCCCATAAGGAACACGACGATTCGCCTCGTTCCGAAGGTGATAGAAAATGATGCTGATTGAGGACTATGACAACCGCCAATTCGTTTTACCGAATGCGCCGCCGTACCGAATCATTCTTCACCTGAGGGAACAGCAGGGCCTTCGCCAGACAGATTTGCTTCCAGTGTTCGGGTCTCGCAGTGTCGCCTCTGAAGTTTTAAGCAGACTGACGGAATTTTTTCAGCTTTCGCCCGCCATCTTTCTGTGAGCACTTTCGGTCGCCTGCATCGCCCGCGCGATCTTGACGGCCGAGTTGGCCTTCAGCTGTTCCAGAATTTCCAGCGTCACTGGAGCGTCAGTCGTGATCACCGCAATCGATTCCACAGGCTCGGAGTCGCTACGTCCAAGCGAGAAATTCCCGATGTTGATGTGATGAGAGCCGAGCACAGCGCCGATGTGCCCGACAACCCCAGGCACATCAAGATTCCTCATGCAGACCTGAATCCCACCAAGCGGCGCTTCGCAGTAAATTCCATCGACGTGCAGAAGCCGCGGCTTCCCGAGCACAACAGCGCCTTCCACCGTGGTGACGCCCGATCCGGTTTCGATTTCAAGACGGATGGTGTCCGCGTGAACTGAGCGCTTATCATGCACCTCGGCTACATTCCACCCGCGGTCGGCCGCGATCTGCATCGCATTCACCACATTGGCTCTCGACGCTCCCGTGGACCGATTGAGCA
>Ga0210389_10004516_pt1 | contig 10810 bp, 12 predicted proteins | sample IncBWH28OmetaG_FD_160127 | JGI IMG/M metagenome (GOLD analysis project Ga0210389, IMG submission 160127) | Forest soil microbial communities from Barre Woods Harvard Forest LTER site, Petersham, Massachusetts, United States - Inc-BW-H-28-O ... | reverse complement strand
AGCTGGTCGTAACGAAAGCGGGGCAGAGTCGCGCGAATCCAGATAAACACAAAAAGCAGGAAACCGGTCTTGGCCAAAAACCAGAAGAGCGGTATCAGAACCGGGACCACCGGCGGAAACGCGAAAAGACCGGCCAGTGCGAAGAAGACGACGCCGAAAACCGGCAGAGTGTAGCGATCAAACGGCCGAGCCGGATTCAATCCGTGATAGATGCAGACCGCGCCAGCGATAAACAGTATCAGCGGCGCCACCAAATTCGATCCGTATGCCGCGGGCCACAGAGGCTGCCACCCGCCGAGAAACAACAGCGTCGCAATCGAGCAGACCGTGATCATGTTCGCGTATTCAGCCGTGGAGAACGCGGCGAACGCCATACTGCTGTACTCCACGTGGAAACCAGCCACCAGTTCGTTTTCGGCTTCCGGCAGGTCGAAGGGAATGCGGTTGGTCTCAGCGAACGCGGCGATCATGTAAATGAAGAAGCTGATGATCTGCGGAAAGGGCGCGGCGAAGATCATCCAGTTCGGAATGATTCCGAGGTTGTAACCCGCCTGTCCGTTCACGATCTCGCGGAGGCTGAGCGTTCCAAGAATCAGCAGGGGCGAAGCGATCGCGAAGCTCATTGGCAATTCGTAGCTGATCATCTGCGCCGAACTGCGCAGACCGCCGAGAAGCGCGTATTTATTGTTCGAAGCCCAGCCGCCCAGTGCAACACCGTAAACACCCATGGAACTGATCGCCAGAACGAAAAGCACGCCGACGTTCACATCGGTCAATTGCATCCAGGTTGTGTACGGTCCGACAGTGAGCTGGGTACCGAAGGGAATGACCGCGATTGAAATCAGCGCCATGAACACCGCGAGGAACGGCGCAAGCAAATAGAAGAACCAGTTGACATGCGGCGGCATTACGCCTTCTTTTGCCACGAGTTTGATCAGATCGGCGAGTGGCTGGAGCAGTCCATGCGGCCCCACGCGCGAGGGACCCATCCGCACCTGGACATGGGCGATGACTTTGCGCTCGACCCAAACGATGTACGCAACCACGGTGACCAGGATGAACGCGACGAGCGCGGCCTTGATGATGGAGATTATGAAGAATGCCATCGTTTATTTAATCGCGCACAACGGACCCTTCGGCCTGTGCGCTTTCTGTGCGCTACTTACGCACGTACTCCTCTTTATCCGGATGTGCGTGGGTCAAACGTCTCTCGATAACTGAATTCAGTATTTTAGAATACCGTCCCAGCGTTCCGGAGGTGAAGAGATTGTCGTGCGCCGACCACACAAGATCGGGACGGCTTTCGACGTTGACTCGACCATTCACGGGAGCGGTCTGCTGGGCGCCGACCGTCACCAGCGCGAGCGGAATATCGTAGCCTTTCACACCGCGGCGGATTTCGTTGTACACCGTCTCGGGCAGCCACGGACCCATTTGCGCGGCGAGCCCCATTTCCTTCGCGATCAGGCCGATAATTTCGAGATCCGGCTTGGTGCCGATGGCCGAAAGAGCGCGTTTGAGGCGCTGCACTTCGCCGCAGACATTCGTCACGGTCCCGTTTTTTTCGTATGCGCTGGCAACGGGAAGCACGACATCGGCACGCTGCGCGGTCTCTGTCATGAACATGTCCTGGACCACAACAAAGGTGCTCTCGGAAGCCAACTGCGCTTCCTTGAGCGGATTTGCCCCAACCACCCAGAAGACATCAAGATTGCGCGACTCCAGCATTTCGCGCAACGTCATGCCCGGAGCCTGCGAAGGCTGGTAGCCAGGCAGCAGCTCCGGTACCAGTCCCATGTCAATCGCGCCGCGCGAATTCGAATAGTCCAGCAGCGGACAATATTTCACCGGAATCCCGAGAGATTGACCGAATTCGACCAGCCTGCGAATATCGCCGCCCTTTATCGCATCGTTGAACAGGATGACGAGTTCCGGCTCCTTCGCAAGCGCGTCGCGAATGCCGGCGAGGGCGTCCAGTTCCGTTCCGCTCGCTGCGCGGATGGACTTCATCGAATAGTTGTCTTCGCGAACATCGCCCGGCGTAATGACATAGACATGGGCGTCGTGATGGCGGTAGTTCGCGCGAATTTGGAATGACAGGAATGGCTGCTGGATCGCGAGATCGGCGCCGATGATGAGGAAGGCCTTCCGTTCGTAGAGATCCTGCGTGGTGGCCAGTTGACCGCCGGTACCACTCAGGGCGTCGATCAGAGTCACGACATCACCGGTGCGGTGGTGATCGATATTGTTCGTGCCCAGGCACTGGCGGGCGAACTTCTGAAGATAGAAATTCTCTTCGTTCGTCGTGTGGTTTGAACCGATCACACCGAATGTGCCGTCGCGTCCTTTGATATCGGCAAACTTCTCGGCTATCTTCGTTAACGCTCTCGACCAGGAAACAGGCTCCAGCTTGCCTTTGGGTCCGCGGATCATCGGCGATTGCAGGCGCTCGGGGTGTTCCGAGAAATCGAAGGCATAGCGACCTTTGATGCAGAGGAACTCGCCGTTAATGCCGGACCGGTCGCGGTTGTTGCCCCGAATGATCTGGTCGTTGCGGACGCCGAGGGTCGTTTTGCAGCCGTTGGAGCAGTGCGTGCAGATCGTGCCGACGTGCTCCATTTCCCAGGGACGCGTGTGATAACGGTAAGCTCCGCTGGTCAACGCGCCGACCGGACAGATGTCGATGCACTGCCCGCATTCATCGCAGTTAAGATAATCGCCCTCGTTTGGCGCGATCAGGGAGACCACGCCGCGATTGACCACTCCAAGCGCGCCGACTCCCATGCCTTCGGCGCATGCGCGCACGCAACGGAAACAGAGGATGCAACGAGGACCGTCGTAGAAGACGACGGGCGACCACTGCTGTTCGTCAACATGCAGTTTGGTTTCAGTGAACCGGCTCTCGCCCGCGCCATAGCGGAAAACCATATCCTGCAGTTCGCATTCGCCGCCTTTGTCACAGACCGGGCAGTCGAGCGGGTGGTTGCTCAGCAGATATTCGAGCGTGTACTTGCGCGCCTGTTGCACCTGCGGCGAATCGCTGTGGACAACCATGCCGTTCCCAACAGGCAGCGTGCACGCAACCTGTAGCTTCGGCATTTTTTCTACTTCGACCAGGCACATCCGGCAGGCGGCCTGGAGCGCATAGCCTTCGTAATAGCAGAAGGATGGGATTTCGATGCCCGCGCGTTTGGCCGCTTCGATGACCAGTGTGCCCGGAGCCGCTTCGAGTTCCCGTCCGTCGATTGTGAATTTTACCGGATCAGCCATTTTTCGGCTCTTTTCCAATCAGCCTTCGCAAGCGTTTCACCTCACGTTCGAGAGCTGTGACTCTCGATTCCAAAGAGACGACCGCCGGTCTGGCCCTTTTCTTAGGAACCTTGTTGCCAGCCCGCGATTCCTTGAGCCGGGCACGAATGGAGCGAGTAACATCGTTGTGCGTCAGGCCCTGTTCTGCGAGCCGAAGATCCTGAAGCTCGACAATCTCCTGAAGGGTCAATGGCCGCTCGGGTCGCCTGGCCATAGCTATGCAGCCACCAGCCGCGAGGACTTCTCATAGGGACACGGCTGACCGTTGAGATGCGCGACGAACTCGTCCTCAAATTTTTCGACGATCGAGATTGTCGGCAGCGCGGCCGCATCGCCCAGTGGACAGAACGTGCGCCCCAGCATGTTGCGCGAGAGGTCCCCGATCAGGGCGATATCACTCCGCATACCCATGCCTTCGTGGAACCGCATCAGCAGCTTGCGCAACCATGCCGTGCCCTCACGACAGGGAATGCACCAGCCGCAGCTCTCATGCGCGTAAAAACGCATGATGCGAAGAGCGGCTTTCACCATACACGTGTCTTCATCCATCACGACAACGCCGCCCGATCCCAGCATCGATTTCGCGGTTGCCAACGTATCGAAGTCCATCGCGAGATCGCACTCGTCCGCCTTCAGGAGCGGGCACGACGATCCGCCAGGAATCACGGCTTTCAACTTTCGGCCGTTTCGCATACCGCCGCCAACCTCGTTGATCATCCGCAGCAGATTGAACCCCATCGGCAGTTCGTAAACGCCGGGTTTGTTAATGTGGCCGGACAAACAAAACAGCCGCGTTCCGCCGTTCTTCGGCGTGCCGAGGCCAGCGAAATAAGCGCCGCCGTGCAGAATGATCGGCGGGACCGAGCAGAACGTTTCGACGTTATTGAGAACGGTGGGCGATTGATATGCACCGGCAACCGCAGGAAATGGCGGGCGAATCCGCGGAATACCGCGCTTGCCTTCGAACGATTCAAGCAACGCCGATTCCTCGCCGCATTCGTACGCGCCGGCCCCGGAATGCGTCACCAGATCGAATTTGAATCCGCGCCCGAGAATATTGTCACCGAGATAGCCGCGCGCATACGCTTCGTCAATGGCGCGGTCGACGATGTCGATCAGATAACGGTATTCGCCGCGAATGTAAATATAGCCCTGCTGCGCCCCCACCGCGAGGCCGGCGATGAGAATGCCTTCGATCATCTGATGCGGATCGTATTCAATGAGCAGGCGGTCCTTGCACGTGCCCGGCTCGCTCTCATCCGCGTTCACCATGATGTACTTCGGCTTCGGCGACTGGCGTGGAACAAAGCTCCACTTCATGCCGGTCGGGAATCCCGCGCCGCCGCGGCCACGCAGACCGGACGCTTTCACCTCGTTGATGATCTCGTCCTGAGACATGCCCATCGCTTTTTCGAGGGCCTTGTAGCCATCCGTCGCAAGATAGGTCTCGATCGTATGCGAATTCGGCATCCCGAAGCGCCGCGAGAGAATTCTGACTTCAAGCGGATCGGGTTGGTTATAGAGCATCAGCTATTGACCTTCGTGACTTCCGTAATCTCTTCCGGCCGCCGGCCTGCCTGCAGCCCGTCGATCAGCTTCTCCATTTGCGGCATGGTGACGTCGTGATAAAAGTCGTAGTTGACCTGAATTGCCGGCGCCCATGAACAGGCGCCAATGCATTCGACTTCTTCCAGCGAAATCCGCCCATCCGCTGTAACCTGCTTATGGCCGATGCCGAGCTTTTGGCAGGCCCGGTCCCAGAGTTCCTCGCCGCCGACCAGCAGACACGAAATGTTCGTGCAGATCTGCACGTGATACTTGCCCATCGGCTTGCGATGGAGCATTGAGTAATACGTCAGGACTTCGTTTACCTGCAGCGGGGTTACGCCAACGCGTTTGGCGACTTCTGCGATCAGTTCGTCAGAGATCGATCCGACCTCATCCTGGGCGTAGATGAGCATCGGAATCATCGCCGAGCGTTTACGGCCCTCGGGATACTTGGCGAGGAACTTCTCGAATCGAGCTTCAAGTTCAGGAGAGAAGGTCATTGGGTTTCCGCCGCTTACCGGTCTGTGTCTCCGAGGACGAAGTCCATACTGCCCAGGCTTGCGATCACATCGGCGATCAGCGTTCCCTCGACCATCTTCGGAATGGCCTGGAGATTGCCGAAACTGGGTCCGCGCCAGTGCACACGATAAGGCTTCTGCGTCCCATCGCTTACCATGTAACAGCCAACCTCGCCGCGAGGCGATTCGATGGCCTGATAGACCTCGCCCTCGGGCACGCGGAAACCTTCCGTCACGATTTTGAAATGGTAGATGAGCGACTCCATCTGGGTCTTCATCTTTTCGCGGTCCGGCAGCACGATACCGGGTGCGTCCGCCTGATGCGACCCGGAAGGCATGCCTTCCAGCGCCTGCCTGATGATTTTCGTGGACTGACGCATTTCTTCGATCCGCACCTGATAGCGCGCAAACACATCGTTTTCCGTCCGCGTCGGAACGTCGAAGTTGAACTTGTCGTAGCTGGAGTAAGGTTTGTCCTTGCGTAGATCGATTTTAAGTCCGGCGGCGCGCAGCATCGGGCCGGTGACGCCAAGATCGATCATGTCTTCCAGCGAAATGAAACCGACTCCCTTGGTGCGACCGGTCCAGATGGCGTTATGCGTCAGCAAATCTTCGTATTCGTCGACCCGCGACGGGAAGATGTCGACGAAGTCCTTCACCCGCTTCTGCCAGCCGCGCGGATGCTCGAGCGCCAGGCCGCCGATGCGGAAATAGCTGGTCATCATGCGCTGTCCCGAGAACATCTCGAAGATGCGCAGAATCTCCTCACGTTCGCGGAAGCAATAGAGGAACACGCTCATCGCACCGATATCGATGGCATGGGTGCCCAGCCATACCAGGTGACTGTTCAGGCGCGTGAACTCCCCAAGCATGACGCGCGTCCATTGCGCCAGTGGTGGAATTTCCAAACCCAGCAGTTTTTCCGCTGCAAGACAATAACAGAGATTGTTGGAAAGCGGCGCCAGGTAATCGATGCGGTCGGTCAGCGTCACGCCCTGCTGATACGTTTTAACCTCGAATTCCTTCTCGATACCAGTGTGCAGATACCCAATATCCGGCGCGGCTTTCAGAATGGTTTCGCCATCGAGTTCCAGCAGCAGGCGCAGAACGCCGTGCGTAGACGGGTGCTGCGGACCCATATTGAGAACCATGCTGCGCCGGCCGCTTCCATCGTGCTGGTGCTGCTCGTAATCCTGCTCAACTTCGAGCTCGGTGGTGATTCCGCCGTCATCTACTGCCATGCGTGGAAACTCCTCATCAATACCGCGTCCCCGTAACCGGGTAGTCCTTACGCAGCGGATGTCCGACCCAGTCCGCCGGCATCATGATGCGCGTCATGTCCGGATGGTTGAGGAACCGCACTCCGAACAAATCGAACACCTCGCGTTCGTACCAACTGGCCGACCGGTAAACGCCGAACACCGATTCAATCTCCGGGTTCTCGCCGGACAGGCGTGCCTTGATCCGCAACCACTGCTTTTTCGCAATCGACTGCAGGTGGTAGACGATTTCAAACCGGGGCTCGGCGGGATACCGATCCACACCGGTTACCGTACTCAAACGCTCGAAACCCAGGTCGTGTTTGGCAATTCGGAGTGCCGAAACCACGTTTTGAGGATTAACTTCAATGGTCAATTCGTCCCGTTCGAACTTCGCTGTCGCCGCGACACTGTCGAACCCCATCGCCAGCGGATTGTCCCGCAGACTTTCAGGAATCATCTGCGAACCAATTCCTCGGCCACCGGCTCCAGCGGCGTCAGATTCATACGAACGCTCATGGCCGGCTCCGGTTCTTCATTGCGTGCCCAATCGAGCACGCCCTTCTGCCAGATGTAAAAGAAGCCCGCCAGAATCAGCACAACGAAGGTCAGCATTTCGAAGAATCCAAACATCTTGAGTTGCTTGTAGACCACAGCCCAGGGATACAGAAAAATCGCTTCGATATCGAACAGGATGAACAGCATCGCGACCATGTAAAACTTCACGCTGAAGCGCTGGCGCGCGTCGCCGGTCGGAGCGATACCGCACTCGTAGGGCGTGTCCTTGATCTTGTTTTTCACCCGTTTTCCGAGCGCGAACGACAGCGTCACGAGGGCTGCCGCAATCACAAGTGCGAGGATGGTCTGCACCAGGACGGGGAACCAGACTTGAACCAATGTAGTAGGCATTGAAAGCGTTGTTTTGTGGGGTTGGGGCGATCCCCACGACTATAATAATCCACGTAAAGTCGTGTCTACGGAAACCCAGGTTACTCTCAACGGAGACCGCCGCTCATTCCCTGGTCAAACTACCCTGCTCGATGTTGTGAAAATCCTCGGCCTTGAGCCCGAGCGCGTGGCGATCGAGTACAACCGGGCCATTGTCAAGCGTGAATTGTGGTCCTCGACCGTGCTGGATCCCGACGCGGAGATCGAGATCGTTCAGTTTGTCGGCGGCGGATAGAAGAGCCACAGAACTGCTCACGTACGCGGCCCGGAACCGGTTTCCGAGCCACGACCGCAACAGAATAAAATCCTACGCGAAACTGCGAACCGCGTGCGCTTCCTCTTCGTGGACGTCGAACACGGTATACAGCTTGGTGATCTGCAACAGATCCTTCACGCGCTTTGTCAGATTCAGCAACTTCAGTGTGCCGCCCTGGTTGGCCACCGTGGTGAAGCCTGAAACCAGTTCGCCGATCCCCGAGCTGTCGATATAGGTTACGTCGCCCAGATTCAGCAGAATCTTCTTGTTGCCCTTGGCCGAAAGTTCGCGCAGGATGTCGCGCAAAGCGCTCGACCCTTCGCCGAGAGTAATTCGGCCCGAAACATCAACCACCGTTACGTCACCCACCTGGCGGGTGTTCAGTTTAACGCTCACTGCCCTTGCCTCCCTCTAACCTTCCACTCCATACTTCGAAAACTATTCCCTGGCTCCGATACTCTTGACCAGAGTCACTTCCGTGCCACCCTCTTCGGCCTTGCGCACTTTCATGTCATCCATGAATGCGCCCATCAGGAACAACCCGCGCCCGGAATGCCGCAACAGGTTCGTGTCATGCAGAGGGTCGGGCACCTGGTGCATCTCGAACCCCTCACCCTGGTCCGTGATCCGGATTGTCAGGCGCGCACCCTGCGCCGGGCCGTCAACGGAAACCCGGACGTGAACCTTCTTATTTCGGTTGTAACGGTTGCCATGTACGACCGCATTCACCATGCACTCTCTCACCGCCATGCCAATGCGATGCTGGTCGTCCTCATCGAAACCGGATTGTTCGGCGGCTTTCAAAATCTCGCTTTCGGCAAGATCGACACTCTCCAGCGTGGACGGGTAATGGTTGTCGAGGACTTCTTTCACGCCTGTATCCAGGGCCATTTCAGCAGGAAAGCGTAGTGACGAAACGCTAACATAATTTGTCGGCAACCCCAAAGTCAAGAACTGTTATTAAAACCGCAGGACCAATCGCTACGGTACCATGTAGTGCGATGACACCCACTCAGCCCAGGATTGTTCTGGAACGTGCTCCCGATTACCGCGAAAACTACGCTAACAGCGTGCAAATCCGGGCGAACCTCTGGGATTTCTTTATGATGTTCGGCCGCATAAACCAGTCCGCGCCAGACAATGTGCAGATCCAGAATTTCCAGGGTGTCTACGTCAGCCCCCAGCAGGCAAAAGCGCTTCTCAACGTGCTTCAGCAGAATGTCAACCAGTATGAAGCCGCCTTCGGTGAGATCCGGCTCGAACCTAAGGCAGGCTCGGGATTCGTCCAGTAGCATTCGCGAATGGATTCTGATCGCAGGGCACCGGTCCGGCTGCGGTCATACCTGTTGTCCTTCGGACTCATAGCTTCATTCCTGATCCTCTCGCACGCTCCGCTGTTGCGCCTACCGTTCTTCTGGGATGAGGTGGGCCAGTTCATACCCGCATCGCTCGACCTGTTTCGCACCGGTGGGTGGATTCCGTTCTCCACGGTTCCCAATGTCCATCCCCCGGGTTTGATGGCATATCTCGCAGCCTGCTGGTCAATCTTCGGCTTTTCGATTGCGGTCACCCGCGTGGCGATGCTGCTGATGGCGGCAGCTGGCGCGCTGGCCACTTTTCTGCTCGGAATCGAACTTTCGCGAGGCGCCACCGGCGCGCCGGCATTTGCGGCGCTGGCGATGTTCTGCCTTTCGCCTCTCTTTTTCGCGCAATCCATGCTGGCTCAACTGGACATGCCGGCTATGTGCTTCTCGACGACGGCGCTGTTGCTTTTTCTCCAGAGCCGCTGGCGCGCCTCGGCGATCGTTTGTGCAGTGCTGGTGTTGATTAAGGAGACAGGGATCGTCGTTCCCGCGCTGTTTGGATTCTGGCTGCTGCTCGGGCGCGGCCGATCCTGGGCAGAACGCCGCAACGCATTTTGGTTTGTTCTGCCGCTGGCCGTTCTCTTGTTCTGGTTGGCTTTTCTCCGCTATTCCACCGGGCATTGGTTTGGCAACCCCGAGTTCACGGCCTACAACTTGCGGGAACCGCTTCAGCCAGGCCGATTTCTCGTTGCCCTGGCGCGCCGCGCGTACTACCTGTTTTTGAGCAGCGGCCATTTCATCGGCACGATCGCGCTGATATGGGCCCTGCGGCGCATGCCGCTGCTGCGCGACCGGCCCTGGCAGATCGCAGCTTCATTCGTCCTTATACATGTGCTGGCCGTCAGCGCACTGGGCGGGGCTGTTCTGGAGCGCTATCTTCTGCCCGTCCTGCCCGTACTCTATATCGCCTTTGCGGTGTCGTTGCGAGCTTTGCTTCCGCGCACTCGGCAACTCACACTCGCCGGTCTGCTGATATGCCTTATCGCCGCGAATTTCGTGAATCCGCCTTATCCCTTTCCGTTCGAAAATAATCTGGCGTTCGTGAGCTTTGTTCAGCTTGAGAAGACCGCGGCAGCAGCGGTCGAATTCCGCCCGGGCCTTGCAGCGACCGCCTTCCCCATGGCAAACGCGCTGCGGAACCCTGACTTTGGATTCGTGCCCGCCCCAGGAAAATTAATTACGATCGCGGATTTCACGGCGCCCGAAATAGAGAAACTGAAAACTCAGGCGCCCGACATGATCGTCGTGTTCAACCGTGTCTGGGATCCGTTCCATTTTCTAAATCACCCCACGGTGCGGATTTTCCTGGCGCGCGAGTATGGCTATCAACCCGAGATGAATCCAGACTCGATCGCCCGGAAGCTGTCGATGACCGTGGCCCGCCGCTGGAGCAGGGGCGGTCTTTCATTCGCGTTGCTGACGCGGTGATATCGTGAAATCTCAGCAATGGAGAAGTCCCGACTCGACCTCGAAAATCAACCGCCGTATCTCTACGAGCCCTATCGCTCCACGGCCCAGCGCGCGCCCCGCCAGCCCCTGATCTTCCTTCCGCACACGCTGACCGAGCGAACCGGTCCGGTCTTCGGCACTACGCCGATTGCCGAAGCC
>Ga0210389_10004514_pt1 | contig 10811 bp, 8 predicted proteins | sample IncBWH28OmetaG_FD_160127 | JGI IMG/M metagenome (GOLD analysis project Ga0210389, IMG submission 160127) | Forest soil microbial communities from Barre Woods Harvard Forest LTER site, Petersham, Massachusetts, United States - Inc-BW-H-28-O ... | reverse complement strand
TAAGCGCCGGCCAACTCCACCACCCCGAGCAGCATTCCGCCGATAAGGGCGCCGTAAAGTCCCCCCAACCCGCCGAGAACCGCGACAATAAAGGCCTTGATGGTGAGCGGTCCTCCCAGCTCCGGATAGATCGGCATGACCATCGCAAGCAGAGTGCCGGCCGCACCGGCGAGCGCCGCGCTGATTCCGAACGTCAGGGCATAGATCTGCATCACATCGATGCCAATCAGACGCGCCGCATAGCGATCGAGCGCGGTCGCCTGAATCGCTTGTCCCGTGCGGGTAAAGCGCATGAAGAGCGCCAGCGCTGCGGTCAACAGCAACGCCGCACAGAAGACGGCGAGCCTCAGGAAGGGAATGACAACGGGCCCGATCTGGACGTTCTGCGAGGCATAAGGAGCATTCAGCGTTCTGTAATCGGCAGACCAAAATAGCAGCGCCACATTCACCAGGATCAAATCGACGCCGAAAGTGAGAATCATCACCATGAAGATGTTGGCATCAACGACCCGGTTGATGATGATCCTCTGGATCAGGTAGCCGATGATGAACAGAGCGATCATGGAAAGCGGCAGCGACAGAAAGGGATCGATTCCCAGCCGTTGAAAGGCGAAGAACGAAATATACCCGCCGATCATGATCAGCGAACCATGAGCGAGATTCAGCAAATTCATGACACCGTAAAGCAGGGAGAAGGCGATACCAATGCAGGCATAGAGGCCGCCCAGCAAAATCCCGTTCAACAGCGTCTGGAGCATCACCTAACCTTTTGCTTCACTGCGCCGCATTCTGAAGCCCTCGGCTCCAAGACTGCAATTGATATTGTAATTCGGAACCGTCCAGCCAACATACCCTGATGCCTATCCAAGTCATCGACAGAGCCGTCCGGATCATTCGGGCCGTTGCGCAAAATGCTCCCATCTCAATGACGGAGATCAGCGAGCGCGTCGAGCTGCCCGTCCCGACCGTCGCCCGCATCGCCGGATCGCTTGTCGAAAATGGAATTCTTCAAAGGCTGGAGAATCGCAAATACCGGCTGGGCGCGCGGCTGCTCCCGCTGGCCTCGTCGCTCGACCCGCTTCGGCGGCTGTTGCAGATCGCGCATCCGCACATCGAGCGCCTGACGGAGACGACGCGCGAAGACTGCGGCCTTGCCGTGCTGCAAGGAAGCGAAGCCATCGTGGTAGACTGGTGCTTTGGCCCGCAACGACCTCCGATCATCGAGCCGTTTGCCCGGGAAGTTCCGCTGCACTGCGCCTTCGGCGTCGTGCTCGTGGCATTTCAGTCCGCCGACTGGCGGCAACGATTTCTCAGGACCGCCAATCTTCGCCGGATTACATCCGGCACCATCCTCGATCGCAATCAACTGGTGGAACGGGTCAACCAGACCCGGCGGACCGGGGTGTATCTGTCGCTTGCCGAGAATGTCGAGGGCGCGGGAAGTCTTGCCGTGCCGGTTTTCGACAAGGTCAGCCGCCTGGTGGGGGCCCTGTTTGTTACCGCACCGCTCGATCGCTTCACCACCCGTCATGTTCAGCGTTATCAGACTGTCCTGGTCAAGGCCGGACAGACCTTGTCGGACGTGCTGCGGTCCGCCGACTTCAAGCAGTAACGGCGTACAAGCGGCCCACCGCGCACCCATCGGCTTGTTGGCGCTCTGATCTTGCTTGCAGCGCACTCTTCGGGTCTCCCGATTGGAAACGTCCAGCCGACAGATTGGTGAGGGCGTATCCGCCCAGTCAAACGACTCTTGCCGATTTTATCGCATCGTGGAAGTTTTGGCTGATTCCCATGGATGATCTGCAGGCAGGCTCATAGGCTCATGGCCCGCTGAAAGACCGTGCAGCCCATGACACAGCCCGAAAGCTCCATCAGACCCTCCGCACCCTGGCGGATCGGAATCGACGTCGGCGGCACCTTCACCGACCTGGTTCTTGTCGATAGAAGCGGCTCGCTCATCGCCGCAAAGAGCCCCTCCACTCCTTCCGATCCGAGCGTCGGTGTCGTCGCCGTCCTTGAGCGCATGGCAACGACGCTCGGCATCACCTGCTCGCAGCTGCTGCAGCAATGCGACCACTTCGTGCACGCTTCTACCATTGCCACGAACATCGTTCTGGAGCGCCGCGGAAACCCGGTCGGGATGCTGGTGACAAAGGGATTCCGCGACAGCCTCGCTATCCGGCGCGGCATTCGTGCCAACGCATGGGCGCATCGCATCCCGTTCCCTCCGGTTCTTGCACCCCGATACCTGCGATTGCCAGTCGGCGGCCGGATCGACCGCCATGGAATGGAGATCGAGCCGCTGTCGGAAGACGACATCCGGCAAGCGATCCACGTCTTCGCCGAAGAAAAAGTCGGGTCGATCGCGATCTGCCTCTTCAACAGCTTCCTGAACCAGGCCCACGAGCGCCGCGCCTTCAAAATCCTGCAAAAGGAGTTGTCTGGCACGCCGATATCGATCTCCAGCGCGATCGCCCCTGTGATGGGCGAATATGAACGCAGCTCGACGGCAGTCCTGAACGCTTTCGTCGCTCCCCAGGTCGTTTCCTACTTAAGGAATCTGGATCACCAGCTGAAAATCCGGGGGTTACGAGTGCCTGTTCTCGTCGTCCAGAACAGTGGCGGGTCGTTGACCATCGACGACGTCGCAAGCCGTCCGGTCTCAATGCTGCTGTCCGGCCCGGCCGCCGCCGCCGGGGCGCTGTCGCTTTATGCCAACCACGGCATCGCTTCCGATCTCCTGTCCATGGAAATCGGCGGAACAAGCTGCGACGTGCTGATCCGCACCGGGCAAAGCCATTCCACAACAGCGGACTTCGAACTCGGCGGCTATCACGTTGCACTGCCGAGTATTCGCATTCACAGCATCGGCGCCGGTGGCGGCACCATCGCAGGCGTCGACCGTTTTGGGATGCTCTTCGTTGGACCTCGGGGAGCCGGTGCGCAACCCGGGCCGGCGGCCTATGGGTTTGGCGGTCAGGAGCCTACGATCACCGATGCGCAGCTAGTGCTTGGCCGGCTCAAGCCCGGCAAACTCACCGACGACATTTCCCTTGACCTCGACCTCGCCCGCAAGAGTATCGAAACGAAAATTGCCGCGCCGCTCGGACTGTCTGTCACATCCGCCGCTGCCGGCATGATCAAAATCATGGAGCAGCAGCTGCTCCACGCGGCGCAGAAAATCAGCGCTGAGCAAGGGCACGACCCGCGCCGTTTTGTCCTGGTCGCAGCCGGCGGAGCCGGCCCCATGTACGGGGCTTCAATCGGCCGCAAACTGAAAGCGGCTGCCGCTTACGTTCCCAAATTTGCCGGCACCTTCTGTGCGATTGGCATGCTCAATGCGCCGATCAGCCACGAGGCCTCCGAAGCCTTCAACGCGCCGCTCGACTACGGCTCGCTCGAACGAGCGCTTGCGATTTTCGAAACCCTCGATGCCGATGTTCGGGCACAATTGCAGAAGGACGGATTCTCGGCCGCCGAATTGGACATGACGTGGGAGATCAGCCTTCGCCATCCGGGCCAGATCGGCTCGATCGGAATCGGCGTGGCGAAGGGAGAACGAAATCCAAAATCGCTGGCAAATTCCTTCGTCGAACATCACGGCCGCCACTTTGGCTACTCCGACCCGTCCGCGGCAATCGAGATCGCAAGCTTGAGGGCGATTGGAAGGGGTCGGCTTCCGCCGGTGCAATTGACCGCGCAGAACCTTGGATCCGGTACACCAGAGCTCCTGGATACCCGACTAGTCTACTTCGACGAAGTCTCGGATTTCGTCTCAACAAATGTGTATAGGGGCCATCAGATACTGCCAGGCATGAACTTGAAAGGCCCCGCCATCGTCGAAGAAGACACGATGACGGTCGTCATTGGCCCCTACGACTCCGGCAAAGTGGACGCCTTCGGCAACTACCTGATCGAGATCCAAAATGAGCACTGATCTCGACCCCATCACCCTGGCACTGGTCCAGAAGCGGGTCGATTACATCGCCCAGCGAATGGGCCAAGTGATGCTCCAGACCGCCCGCAGCCCGATCTTCACACAGAGCCACGATTTCTCCTGCTTCATCACCGACGGGCGTGGCAGGCTGATCAGCCAGGCTGACGGCATTCCGATCCATACCGGCGGCGGCGGCATGATCGTTGCTGCGATATTGCGGGACTTCAAGGAGATCTCTCCCGGAGACGCGTTCATCTCGAGCGACCCCTATGTGGCCGGCGGCAATCATCTGCCGGACTGGGTCATCAGCCGGCCGCTGTTCACCGAAGGCACCCTGTTCGCCTTTCTCTGCAACCGGGCCCACCAGTCGGATATCGGTGGCGGGGTGGCGGGCACCTACAATCCGGCGGCGACCGAGATTTTTCATGAGGGAATCCGTTTGCCTGCCCTGCGGCTGATCGAGCGCGGACGGTTGCGGGATGATCTCTGGAGACTGCTCCTGCTCAACAGCCGCTGCCCGGATTTGCTGGATGGCGACCTCAAGGCGATGCTCGGCTCGACGGAAGTCGGCGCCGAGGAAATTCTCGCATTGGCGCGCGATCTCGGCGTGTCCGAATGCCACCGCTACATTGAAGGGATCCTGTCCTATGCGGAGCGGCGCATGCGCAGCGCGCTTTCCGAGCTTCCGGACGGCACGTTCTATGGCGAGGAAATGACCGACAACGATTGCTTCGAGGCAAAGGAGGTCTGGATCCGCGTCAAGATGACCAAGATCGGAAACTCGATCACGTTCGATTACGCCGATTCCGATCCGCAGATGAAGGGGTTCAAGAACAGCTCATTGAGCAATACGACGTCGGCCACCTATGTCGCGCTCACCTCGTTTCTCGACCCGGACATTCCGCGCAACGAGGGCACCTATCGGTGTGTCACCATCAACGCCCCCTTGGGCTCGGTGGTGAACCCGCGGCCGCCGGCTCCCATGACAATGTGCACGGTTCTGCCCTCGCACGAGATCATTCACGCCTGCTGGAAGGCACTTGCGAACCTCGCGCCCGATCAGGCCTGCGCAGGGTGGGGAAAGATCAGCCACTGCAATATGGCGGGACCAACCGAGACAGGAAGCACCTACGTCATGTACCATTGGGGCGCCTTGCCCGCCGCCGGAGCGGTTCGGGGAAGAGACGGGTTCGATCAGATCGGCCCGCTCAACAGCCTGGGCAATTTGATTGTGCCGAATTGCGAGACCTACGAGCACCTTTATCCGGTGCATTTCCTTCAACACGAACTGCGGAGCGACGCGGCCGGCCCGGGTCAATTTCGCGGCGGCACGGGGGCTGTGTATCGCGCGGTGATCGAGCACGAAGCGGAATTTGCGTTCCGTGGAGAAGGCCAGCGCACGCCTTCGGGATTCGGCGCGCTTGGCGGCGGAATTGGCGCGGCCGGCTCGGTCAGCTTCGAGTTTCCTGATGGCCGTCTCTGGGAGCCGCCGCAATTCGGCGCAGGGCATGTGGGACCGGCCACGCTGACCATCCATTCTCCTTCCGGAGGCGGCTGGGGCAGCCCGTTCAAAAGGGACCCGGACCTGGTTTTTCAAGACGTGAGGGACGGATTGTTGAGTCGCGGAAAAGCGGAAGAAGACTACGGTGTGATGCTCACAGCCGACTCTCGCGCCGTCGATTACAATAAAACAGCAGAACGCCGGAGCCAGCAATGCGGTTGAAAACAATAACAAGCGGTCGCCGACCCGACACGGTCAATATCGACCGGCTCAACAAGCTGATGGATCGCGACGGACTTGCTGCAGTCGTTGTTCGCGGCGGCCAAAACGTAACCTATCTGAGCGGCGTATCCTTCCATGGCACGCTGGCACGCCATCTCGATCTGGCCGGCTCTCAGCGCGGCGTCGCCGTTATTTGGCCGCGACAGGGCCGGCCAACCTTCGTGATCGAAACCACTGCGGCAGGAGCTGCCGAGGCCGAGACCTGGATTCCAGACTTTCGGATTTTCGACGGCTACGAGGAGTCGCTTTTCGACTGTGTTGCCGTCGCGATCAAGGAACTCGGACTGGACTCGGCAAAGATCGGCTCCGACAAGAATTTCGTGGGCGCTGGCTTCTGGGAAAAACTGGTCGAGGACCTGCCTCGGGCAACGCTGGTCGACAGCACGCGTCTCCTCGACGAGGTGCGATGGATCAAGACCCCGGCAGAGGTCACGCAATTCCGGAAAGGCGCTTCGCTGCTGGATTCCGCCTTTGCCGAAGTTTTTCCAACGATCCGGGCCGGCGAAAAGGAGACCGAGGTTCACGGCCGAATGGTGGGGGCCTGTCTGTCACGCGGCGCGGAATTCACCCATGGAATCTTCAATTCACATCGAAACCCCGTCATCTACCGCGGGGAAAGCGATTTCGTCCTTCAGCAGGGAGACATCATCCGGACAGACTATCTGGCCTATCTAAACGGATACCCGGGTCATCAGAGCCGCAATGCCGTGATCGGAACCCCGTCCGCCGAGCAACAGTCCGACTATCAGAAGTACCATGACATCTACCGCTCGGTGGCAGAGCGCATGACCGCCGGCGTGGCGGTGGGCGAGATTTACGACCTCGTTGTACGGAAATTTGCGCAGGTCGGATGGCAATATACCGCAGGCCTCGTTGGCCATAGCGTAGGCGCCTGGTGGCACCAACAGGAACCGATCTTCTGCCGGGGCTCAACTGTGCCGCTCGAGCCGAATATGGTCATCGCCTGGGAGCCCTACCTGGCGCACTGGCATTGCCAGGACCTCTACCTGATAACCAACCGATCTCCCGAACTCCTGTCGGGAGATTTCGATACGTCCCGGATGTTCGTCATCAAGTGAACCCTGTCAAACCTGGAGTGCCGACAATGATGAATTCAGCCCCGAAAGATCTGCTTGAGGCCGTGCAGCGCTACTTCGACCTGATGTATGATTGCGACGTATCAAAATTTGACAAGGTCTTCGCCTCGACGTCGCAGCTTCACGGTTTCCGCGAGGGCAAGATGACAAGGTGGACGGCTGCGGAATACGAAGGCGTCCTTGCAAAACGCCAATCTCCCAAATCGCAGGGCGCATCGAGGGACGAAGCCATTCTGTTGCTGGATGTTGCCTCCGACACACAGGCCTTCACCAAGGTGAAAGTCCGGATCGGCGCGACGGTATTTATCGACTATCTCACCTTCCACAAAATCGACGGCTCCTGGAAAATCACCTCAAAAGGATACCATCTGCAAGGCTGATCAATGGCTGCAATCCTGAACGCGGCGCGCGATAGCGCTTGCAGGCATTCGTTTGCGCTACATCGAAATTGCTTTCCTTTTGCCTCAGAGGTTCAGGAGCTGCCTCGATGCGCGGTACCTGGCGGCATCCTCCAGAGCTGGGCCTACCTGATTGCGATGAAGACCCATGTCCCTCAGTTCCCGATCGCTGAGACTGCGCAAGAGCGCCAAAGTCGCCTGGTTTTCGCGCCGGGCGATGAAGGCCGCAACCCATCCATTGATGAGACTAAAAAACCGCCTGCCGATCGAGCCGAAGCTCTTCCGAACGTAGTATGCGCCGGAATAACCGGAGCCGCTGCTTAGCAATGTCATTGTCTTCTGCCTTCTGTAATGCTGCTTTCCTTTCTGCAGCATGCAGATTCAAGACGGCGAAGACTTTCAGATGCGGATGATTTTCCGTCCAGAAATGCTTGAAACGCAGGCAACGAAAAAGCAGATCCCTACCACGTTACCCCGTAGCGTGCTGCGCCCGAAATGCCTTTCCCTATTTAAGTCCTGCCAATCGGAACGCCGCCACATAACGGTCGCGCTCGGATTCGCATTTGAAAGGCATCTCGCTCGACAGCCATGCGAGCGAAAGATTGGGCTGGACGCGGAGCAGGGCTTTGAGGGACGCGGTTGCCAATTCGCGTTGTTCAGTCATCGCGGCAGCGGCCGTGAGGACGCGGTGGGCGCCGACGAAATCTGGACGAAGACGCAGCGCCTCGCGTGACAGTCCGATTGCCTCCTCGTAATTGCCACCAACGAACTGGCAATAGGAGGTAACGCCATAGTAGATCGCGGCAAGGGGATCCCGCGGACTCAGGCGTAACGCGTGGCGCGCGGCACGATCTCCTTCCTCCCACCGGCCGCAATAAGCGAGCGCGACCCCGTAATATCCGCGCGCGGACGAGAAGCTGGGGTTGAGCCTCAGCGCCAGTTCGAATTCGGCGAGACAATCGTCAAAGCGCCGCGTGTGAAGGTACACACTCGCCAGCGCGAAATGCGCCCAGGCGTCCTCGCTGTCGGCGTGAATGGCCGCGAGCGCCGCATGCTCCGCAATTGGAACCGCCTTTGCCATGTCTTCCCATCCCATATGGGCACCGAAAGTGTGGCTGACAGCCAGGACGCCGAGCGCTCGCCCATATTGCGGGTCGATCTTGATGGCTTTCTCCAGCAGCGCCTGCGCAACCGTGTTGTCCTGTCGCGTCACGCGCCAGTAATGCGACAGCGCCCGCATCACGAGATCCCACGCATCCATGCTGTCAGGCGCCTTGCGTTGCGCCCTGAAATTTTCCGCAGCGTATAACTGTGGTTCGATCGCGGCGACGATCGACTCCGTGATCTCGTCCTGGACGGCAAAGACGTCAGCCAGGTCGCGATCATATCGCTCGGCCCAGACATGGCTACCGGTCGCGACATCGTTGAGCTGTGCCGTAATCCGCACCCGTTCGCCCTCTTTGCGCACGCTGCCTTCGACGACATAGGCGACGCCGAGATCGTCGGCGATCTGCTTGAGGTGAACCGACTTGCCTTTGTACACAAATGAAGAGTTGCGGGCGATCACATAGAACCATCGCAGCTTCGAAAGTGCTGTGATGATGTCTTCGCTGATACCGTCAGAAAAATACTCCTGTTCGGCCTCGCCGCTCAGATTGGAAAACGGCAGGACAGCGATCGCGGTGCGGTCCAGTGCAGGCAGTGCCAGCCGCGGCGGCTCGCCGTTTTGACCTGCGGAGTGTCCCGAGGATGGCGCAGGCGCCGTGGCCGGCTGGTCCACATGCACGTCGCCTACAAAACGAAATCCCTTGCGCGCGACGGTGCGCAGCAGACGCTGATCCTTGCCGGTATCGTTGATGGCCCTGCGAACGGCGTTGATCCGGCTCGTCAGCGTCGACTCCGAGACGATGCGGCCGTCCCACACCTCATCGAACAACTCATCCTTGCCGACGACGCGATCCCGGTGCTCGAGCAAATACAGCAGCACGTCGAAGACCTGGGGCTCGAGCGGCACGCCTTTGCCGGCGCAAACCAGCTCGCGCCGCTCGGAATCGAGAATCTGATTTTCATAAGTAAATCTCACCGGACCGTCCTTGCCGCCTGCCGCCTGCCGCCTCGGGAAAAAATCAAGCTCGCCTGACGGCAAACTCAAGCTCACGTCAGAGTCTTTAGGTCTCTGCAGCGCCATTCTCGGTTCAGCGCGGCATGACCGCGTTGCAAATCAAGCACAGGAGAGAGCCCATGACGACCATGACCTCTGCGCGACAAACCGCCACGCCTGACCTTACGGCCCTCAAGAGCCGGCAGCAGACGGCGTGGTCTTCGGGCAATTACGCCGTCATAGGCACCACACTGCAAATCGTCGGAGAGCAGCTTTGCGAGGCGCTCGACCTTCGCGCGGGCTCGAAAGTCCTGGATGTGGCGGCCGGCAACGGCATGGTCAGCCTCGCTGCGGCTCGTCGATGGTGCAACGTTACGTCCACCGACTACGTGCCCGCCTTGCTTGAATGCGGGCGGACTCGCGCAGCCGCCGAGGGCCTCGAGATCGAATTCAGGGAAGCCGACGCCGAAGCGCTCCCGTTCGATGATGCCTCCTTCGATGCGGTGGTTTCCACTTTCGGAGTAATGTTCACACCGAACCAGGCGCAGGCCGCTTCCGAGCTGGCGCGCGTCTGTAAGCGGGGCGGCCGGATTGGTCTTGCGAACTGGACCCCGGAGGGTTTCATCGGGCAGGTCTTCAAGACGCTCGGCAAATACCTGCCGCCGCCGGCGGGCGCCAAGTCGCCAGCGCTCTGGGGCACACGCGCCGCGCTCGACGAAATGTTGGCCAGCCAGGCGAGTTCAATCAAGGCCGAGCCGCGCGTATTTAACTTCCGCTACAAGTCGCCGGAGCATTTCCTCGAGATCTTCAAGACCTTCTACGGTCCGGTGCTGAAGGCGTTCGCTGCTCTCGATGCAGTCTCGCAGCAGAATCTCCACAACGACCTGTACGCCCTGATCGTGCGCATGAACAAGTCCGGCGACGCCACCATGGTGGTGCCCAGCGAATATCTCGAGGTCGTGATGATCAGGAGGTGATGCCACCTCGGTTTCGGCAAACGTTACTCCGGGCTTGTCGGAGCGCGGAGTAACGAACCGGGATTGAGAAAACAAGATGTCCGCGCCTCGCGTGCGTACTGGTCGCAAAAAACTTCCACCCCTTCATCCACCCCACAACTTCTGCGGCTCGCGATAAGATAAGGGACGCACAGATAGCACCGCCATCCCTTGGGCTTCATGTTCACACCGAACCAGACACAGCGGCTTCCGCACTGGCACGAGTTTACGCGTCAGCGTGCCATCAAATTCTTCGAGCTTGATCTAAATCAAGCTGACTGCCCCCAATATGTCCCGAACTCTTGCCGCACGGTTCTGTGATCGAGCTTATCCGAATGCAAACGAGCGTCCGAACGTTCATTGCCATCGCCTTGGCGTTTATGAGTTTTGGCGCGATCTCGGAGCGATTGCGCGACCAGGGCGTGACCGACACTGAAATTCGTATCGGCAATCTCATGCCTTACAGTGGGAAGCTGGAGGCCTTCGGTGCGATCGGGAAA
>Ga0210389_10004513_pt1 | contig 10813 bp, 6 predicted proteins | sample IncBWH28OmetaG_FD_160127 | JGI IMG/M metagenome (GOLD analysis project Ga0210389, IMG submission 160127) | Forest soil microbial communities from Barre Woods Harvard Forest LTER site, Petersham, Massachusetts, United States - Inc-BW-H-28-O ... | reverse complement strand
GGTCGCCGTGGATCTCGCGAAGCGTGGCATCACGCGATGCTTCGCGGCCTGAGACGACGAACTTGATGCCGGCGGCCTCGAACGGGTGCGTGGTCTGTGCCAGACATGCTTCGACGACCGATGGGGCCGCCAGTTCGGCGACGTTGAAAATTGCACCGGGCCCGTTGTCGTCGGCCACTGCTTCGCGCAGCACGTCGTTGGCCAGCCGCGCAACCACGCGCACGTCCGGGTTGGCTTTCCTTGCCAGCAGCGCGATTTCGAGATTCGTCGCGTCGTCATCACCGGCGCAGACGACGGCGATAGCGTGAGCGACCTCGGCGCGGGCGAGCTCGCGAGCGACTGGGGTGTCGGCGAGATCGGTGTTGGCCAGCCGGACAACGGTCGCGCCGGCGCGTTTCAGCTCCTCGATGATCGTCATGGCCAGCGCATCGTCACCGCTGACAATGATGTGATGATGCATTCTCTCATCCGCCACTCGGGTATGCCTGATCGCGATCGAGTCCAAGACTCCGCGCGGGTAGGCACCCGCTTTGCCGATGCCGTTACTGGTGCAGGTTACACCACGGCTTTACGCCATCCGGCCTCAACACTTGATTTTGCTGGCACTGAAAGCCACTCGTCACCTCGTTGGCGCCATCTGAACCCACGCGCCGTCGACTCGTCCCGACGATCTCGGCGCAACAGCGACATCCCTGCACTGAGCAAAGCTCCGGCCAGAGCGTAAAGTCGCTCTCGCGCAGAGTGTTTCGCTCGACAGCAAAGTCTCGGGCAATCGGCGTCGGCGACTTAACACCAACGTAATGCGGCGCTGACGATCACGCCTCGAAGCGATAACCCATGCCCGCCTCAGTCAGCAGATGGTTGGGGTGCGATGGGTCGTCCTCGAGCTTGCGTCGCAACTGCGCGAGAAAGACACGCAGATAATGGGTTTCCTTCGCGTACTTGGGTCCCCAGACCTCTTTGAGTAATTCCTCGCGCCCGACCAGCTTGCCGCGGTTGCGCACCAGCATTTCCAGCATTCCCCATTCCGTCGGAGTCAGGTGGACCTCCGCGCCGTTCTTGATCACCTTCTTCGACGTGAGGTCGACAACGAACGACTTGGTTTCCACCACGGGATTGTCCGCGCCAGTGGCCACTGCTGCCCGTCGCACTGCGGCCCGTAACCGTGCCAGCAGTTCGTCCATCCCGAACGGCTTCGTCATGTAATCGTCGGCGCCCGCGTCTAGTGCTCCTACCTTGTCGGCCGAATCGGTGCGTGCCGACAGCACGATCACCGGAGCTGTCATCCAGCCGCGTAGGCCGGCGAGCACGTCGATACCGGGTAGGTCTGGTATGCCCAGATCCAGGATCACCACGTGGGGTGGGTGCTCGGCGGCGGCTGTCAGTGCGCGCGCCCCGGTTGCGGCGGTGATCACTTCATAGCCGCGCACCGACAAGTTGATCCGCAGTGCGCGCAAAAGCTGAGGGTCGTCATCGACCACCAGCACGCGAGTCATGGGCGCCGCTCCTCTTCATCGCTGCGCTCTGCATCGTCGTCGGCGCGGGTCATGGGCGCCGCTCCTCCAGCGGCGCTGCCAGGTCCATCTCAATGGTCAGCCCTCCGCCAGGGGTGTCGGTCGCTGTAATGGTGCCACCCATCGCCTCAACGAAGCCCTTGGCCACCGACAGGCCGAGGCCCAGACCGGTGGTTGTGTCGCAATCGCCGAGTCGCTGGAACGGTTGGAACATCCGCTCCGCGGCGCCTTTGGAAACTCCCGGTCCTTCATCGACGATGTTCATCAGTACGCGCGTCCCGACCTGACCCGCATTGACCCGCACCATGCTCTGCGGCGCGTAGTGCAGCGCATTGTCGATGACGTTGGACAGCACCCGTTCCAGCAGACCTGCGTCGGCCATGACAATCGTCCCGCCGACCTCCACCTTGACCCGGTCGAGGCTGCCCCGCCCGAAGATCGCGCTGCGTCCCACGAGGCCGACGAGCGCGCGTTGCACGACCTCTTCGAGGTAGACCTCGGTCAGCTCTGGCCGGACCACTCCGGCGGCCAGCCGAGACGAGTCCAGCAGGTTGGCCACCAGGGAGGTCAGCTGATCGATCGACTCTTCTACCGTGGCAAGCAATTCGCCGGTGTCCTCCGGCGAGAACCAGACGTCTTCGGCGCGCAGGCTGGATACCGCTGCCTTGGCGGCGGTCAGGGGAGTCCGCAGGTCGTGGCCAAGGGCAGAGAGCAGCAAGCGGCGCAGCTCATCGGCCTCAGCGAGCGATTGAACCTTGCCGGCCTCTTCGGCGAGCTCGCCTTGTTTGACCAGACCCGCGGCTTGCGTCGCGACGACCGACAGCACCCTGCGGTCGCGGCCGGTCAAGCCGCGCCCGGACATCAGCATCCAGAATTCCTCATCGCCGACTTTCACGGCGGTGTCAGCGGAATCCACCGTCGCGCATGGGTCTTTGCCCACGCTCGCGACCGGCTCGAAGCGACCGTCGACGTCGCGCACCAGGCACACCGCGCGCTGGGAGTAAGCCTCCCGTACCCGCTCCAGCAGCGTGGCGAGATCGGCGCCGCGCAGCACCGACCCGGCGAACAGCGCCAGCAACTCCGCCTCCTGAGTCGCCCGCCTGGCCTCGCGGGCGCGGCTGGCTGCGGCGTCCACCAGGACGGCGATCGCCATCGCGACCCCCAACAGGACCACGATGGTGATGGCGTTGCTCAGGTTGTCGATGGCGAAGGAATATCGCGGGTCGGTCAGGAAATAGACCAGCAGCGCCCCGGACAACAGCCCCGACAGCACGGCCGGTGCCACACCGCCGAACAACGCGACGGCAATCACCCCGGCGAAGAAGATGGCGGTCTTTCCGCCGATGTCGAGCACCGGGTCCAACCAGCGCTCCGTGATCGCCAGGATTGCCCACGGCACACTGATGGCGGCCAGCCAGGACATGATTTGGCGAGTGCGCGGCGAAATCGACGAGAACGACAAGCCGCGGTTGGCCTGCTCATGGGTGACCATGTGCACGTCGATCTTGCCCGAGTTATTGATGGTGGTGGTGCCGATTCCCTCGCTGAAGAAGCTCGCCCACCGTGACCGCCGAGAGCTGCCGAGCACCAGCTGAGTGGCGTTTGTCTCGCGTGCGAAGTCGAGCAGTGCGGTCGACACATCGTCGCCAACCACGAGGTGAACCGTCGCACCCAAACTTGCGGCGAGTTCGCGTACCTTGCCCATTTCGCGTGGGGATAAACCCGACAGTCCGTCGCCCCGGACGACGTGCACCACCATGAGTTGGGCGCTCGACTTCGACGCGATGCGGGACGCGCGGCGCACCAACGTTTCCGACTCCGGGCCGCCGGTCACGGCGACGACCACCCGCTCGCGAGCTTCCCAGGTCTCCGTGATCTTCTTGTCGGCACGGTATTTCGCCAACGCCGAATCGACCTGGTCGGCAAGCCACAACAGCGCGATTTCGCGTAGTGCGGTCAGGTTGCCGGTGCGAAAGTAGTTGGACAGCGCCGCATCGATCCGCTCCGGCGGGTAGACATTGCCGTGGGCGAGCCTGCGCCGCAACGCTTCCGGTGTGATGTCGACCAACTCGATCTGAGCTGCTTTACGGACGATTTCGTCGGGCACGGTTTCGCGCTGTTCAACGCCGGTGATCTGGGCGACGACGTCGTTGAGGCTCTCCAGGTGCTGGATGTTGAGCGTCGAGATCACGGTGATCCCGGCGTCGAGAAGTGTTTCGATGTCCTTCCACCGCTTGGCATTAGCGCTGCCCGGGATGTTGCTGTGCGCGTATTCATCGACCAGCGCCACTTCGGGCTTTCGCCGCAACACCGCCTCGACGTCGAGTTCCGGGAACATCGTTCCGCGGTAGGAGATGTAGTGCGGCGGAATGACTTCGATGCCTTTGATAAGCTCGCCGACCTTCTTGCGGCCGTGCGTCTCCACTACCGCCGCGACGACGTCGGTACCACGCTCCAGCCTGCGATGGGCCTCACCGAGCATCGCACAGGTCTTGCCGACACCCGGGGCCGCGCCGAGGTAAATGCGCAAGTCGCCGCGTCGCTGCGTTTGCAAACTGTGGGCATGCGGCTCATCAAGGCTCGCCGCTTGTGGTGCCGCCGGCTCGTTGGTGGAGGTCACATGGACATCATCCACCGTTCAAGACTTCACAGCGAAATTGCGGTCCAACTCGAGATTGACTGCCAGCACGTTAACCACTGGCTCGCCGACGAAGCCGAGCAGACGACCGTGCTGGTTGTGGCGCACCGCGTCGCGCACCTGTGCGGCGCTGATCCCGCGCACCCGGGCCACCCGGGCCACCTGGATATCGGCGTAGGCAGGCGAGATGTCGGGGTCCAGGCCGCTAGCGCTGGCGGTCACGGCGTCGGCGGGTACCGCCGGGTGATCCGATGCTGCGCCGGGTATCGGAACGATCTGACCAACCGAGTAGTCCTGCCCGTACTGAGCGCACTGGACCCGCACGCCCTTGTAGAGCTGCTGGAACACCGTGGTCGGTGCGCTCCCGGGCATCGAGCAGGGTTCGTTCACGCTGACCACCTGGGTCGGATGGATCACGTTGCCGGCTGAGTCCCGCGGCCCGATCACCGACAGCACCGCCCCGACCCCGTCGCCGGTGCAGAACGGGCGCGATCCGTCGACGTTCTCGAGCTTGCCGATCGCCACGCTGCGCGTGCACACCTGAGTCAGCAGGCTGGGTTTGAACCCGGCGGTGGACGGATCGGCACCTGGCGCCAACTTGCTCGGGTCAGCCGGCGTATCGACGATGCTTTCCGGGCCCAGATTGGTCGGTCCGGATGCCATCGGGTCGTAGCCCGTTCCGGCTGCCGACGGCCTGCTCTGGAAGTACTGCGGCAGCGGGTTGCCGTCCTTGTCGGTGAACAGCTGACCGATCAGTTTGCTGCCGACCGGCTTTCCCGAAACATTGACTATCGAGCCTTCCGCTTTGGCGTGCAACCCGGGAAGCAGCGCGACTCCCCAGACAACCAGCGGGTAGACGATGCCGGTAATCACGGTCAGCACCAGCAGCGCGCGCAGCGCCGCCCAGTGCTGGCGAATGATGTTGGAGAAGTTCATGTCAGCCCATCCCGGGGATAAATTGCACGACCAGGTCGATTAGTTTGATGCCGATGAACGGGGCGACGATGCCCCCCAGCCCGTAGATATAAAGGTTGCGGCTCAGCAGCTTCGACGCGCTGCTCGGTGTGTACTGAACACCGCGCAGCGCCAACGGAATCAGCGCGACGATGATCACCGCGTTGAAGATCACCGCGGAGAGAATCGCCGACTGCGGGCTGTGCAGCCGCATCACGTTGATCAGGTCCAGTCCCGGGAACAGCGCCACGAACATCGCCGGGATGATCGCGAAGTACTTGGCGATGTCGTTGGCGATCGAGAACGTGGTCAACGCGCCGCGCGTGATCAGCAGCTGTTTGCCGATCTCGACGATCTCGATGAGCTTGGTGGGGTCGGAGTCCAGGTCGACCATGTTGCCCGCCTCTTTGGCCGCACTGGTCCCGCTGTTCATCGCCACCCCGACATCGGCCTGAGCCAACGCCGGTGCGTCATTGGTGCCGTCACCAGTCATCGCGACCAGCCGACCACCCTCCTGCTCACGCTTGATCAACATCATCTTGTCTTCGGGGGTGGCTTCGGCGAGGAAGTCATCGACACCGGCCTCGTCGGCGATCGCTTTGGCGGTCAGCGGGTTGTCGCCGGTGATCATCACCGTCCGGATGCCCATCTTGCGCATCTCGTCGAAGCGCGTACGCATGCCGTGCTTGACCACATCCTTGAGGTGGATGACGCCGAGCACTTCGGCTTTCTTGCCGGCATTGCCCTCAGGGCCGGTTGTCACCACGCCGACGACCAGCGGAGTCCCGCCGGCGGCCGAGATGCCGTCGACGATTTCGCCGAGGATGTCGGGAATGGTGCCACCCTGGTCGCGGATCCAGTTGGCGACCGAGCTGGCCGCGCCCTTGCGCAGCTGTCGCCCGTCGAGGTCAACGCCCGACATCCTGGTCGTCGCGGTGAACTCGACCCAGTGAGCGTTGCTGAGCTCGCCGGGGGAGCGCTCGCGCAGCCCGTAGGCCTGCTTCGCGTAGACGACGATCGAGCGGCCCTCGGGGGTTTCGTCGGCCAGGCTGGACAGCTGAGCGGCGTCCGCCAGCTCCTCAGACGTAACACCCGTGACCGGGACGAATTCCGATGCCTCCCGGTTACCGAGCGTGATCGTCCCGGTCTTGTCCAGCAGCAACGTGTTGACGTCGCCGGCGGCCTCGACCGCACGGCCCGACATGGCCAGCACGTTGCGCTGCACCAACCGGTCCATGCCGGCGATGCCGATCGCCGACAGCAACGCACCGATGGTGGTCGGGATCAGGCACACCAGCAGAGCCACCAAGACAACGCCGGTGACACCGTTGCCGGTGAGGGCGGACGTGTCCGCGACACCGGGGTTGTTGATCTTGGAGTAGATCGCCAGCGGCTGCAGCGTCGCCACCGCGAAGACGAAGATGATGGTCAGCGCAGCGAGCAGAATGTTCAGCGCGATCTCGTTTGGTGTCTTCTGCCGGTTGGCTCCCTCGACAAGGGCAATCATCCGGTCGATGAAGCTTTTGCCGGGCTCTTGAGTGATCTTGACCACGATGCGGTCCGAAAGCACGGTGGTGCCGCCGGTGACCGCGGAGCGGTCGCCGCCGGATTCCCGGATCACCGGCGCTGATTCGCCGGTGATGGCCGCTTCGTTCACCGACGCAATGCCGTCCACGATCTCGCCGTCGCCGGGGATGATTTCGCCCGCCTCGACGACGACGATGTCGCCTTTTTGCAGTTCCGGTGCTCGGACGTCTTCCTCGGTGCCGGGCGTCTCCGGTGACCAGCCCCGTAGCCGGCGCGCGATGGTGTCGGCCTTCGATTTGCGCAGGGCGTCGGCCTGGGCTTTGCCCCGCCCTTCGGCGACGGCCTCAGCAATGTTGCCGAAAAGCACTGTCAGCCAGAGCCAGAACACGATGAGCCAGCCGAACCACGACGAGTCGCGGATTGTCAGCACGGTCGACCAGACAGCGCCGATCTCGACGATGAACATCACCGGGTTGCGCCACAGGGTGCGCGGATCGAGCTTGCGCAACGCGTCGGGCAGCGACTTGGCCAGCAGCGCGGGGTCGAGCAGTCCGCCCTCAATCCGCCCGCCCGGCGCGTGACCGCCGTGGCGGTGGTGCGAAGAATGGGTGGAACGAGCCTTCGAAGTTGTCGAAGTCGTCATTTCAGTGGATTCCTTCAGCGAGGGGCCCGAGTGCCAGAGCAGGCAGGAAGGTCAGGGCAACGAGAATCAGCGTGACGCCGGCGACCAGGCCGACGAACTGCGGCCGGTGGGTGGGCAGGGTGCCGGGGGATTCCGGCGTATGACGCTGGCGGGCCAGGGACCCTGCCAGCGCGAGTACCAGGATCATCGGCAGGAATCTGGCGGTGACCATCGCCAGGCCCAGTGCGGTGTTGTACCACGTGGTGTTGGCCGACAAGCCGGCAAAAGCGGAGCCGTTGTTGTTGGCTGCGGAGGTGAACCCGTACAGCACCTCCGACAGCCCGTGCGGTCCAGTGTTGAGCATGCTCGCGCGTTCGCCCGGCAGCGCCATCGCGATGGCGGTGCCGATCAGCACGATGAGCGGGGTGACCAGGAAATAGCTTGCGGCGAGCTTGATTTCGCGGGGGTTGATCTTCTTGCCGAGATACTCCGGTGTGCGCCCGACCATCAGCCCGGCGACGAACACCGTGATCACCGCAAGGACCAGCATGCCGTACAGGCCAGATCCGGTGCCGCCGGGCGCCACCTCACCCAGCTGCATGTTAAAGATCGTCAGCATGCCGCCGAGGCTGGTGTAGGAGTCGTGAAACGAGTCGACGGCACCGGTCGAGGTGAGCGTGGTCGACGCGGCGAACACCGAGGAGTTGGGAACACCGAAGCGTTGCTCGACACCTTCCATGGCCGCCCCGACCGCTGTCGGCACCGTGCCGTGGTGTTGCAGCTGCATCCACATCGTGATCGTCCAGCTCATCGTGGCGAGGACGCCCATGACCGCGGCGATCGCGTAGCCCTGCTTCTTGCTGTCGACCATGCGGCCGAAGGTGCGCGGCAGCGAGAAGCTGATGGCCAGCAGCAGAAAGATCTCGACCCAGTTGGTCCACCTGTTCGGATTCTCGAAGGGGTGAGCGGAGTTGGCGTTGTAGAAGCCGCCGCCGTTGGTGCCGAGTTCCTTGATGGCTTCCTGGCTGGCGACCGGTCCTCCGGTGATGGTTTGTTGTGCGCCGCTCAGGGTGGTGACGACCTGGTCGTGGAGGTGGAAATTCTGGATCGCGCCGCCGGCGACTAGCACAAGCGCGGCGATGAACGAGAGCGGGAGCAGGATGCGCAGCGTCCCCCGGACCAGATCCACCCAGAAGTTGCCCAGCTCGTTGCTCTTGATCCGGGCGAAGCCGCGAACCAGTGCCACGGCGACGGCCATACCCACCGCGGCGGAGCCGAAGTTCTGCACGGCCAAACCGGCCATCTGGACCAGGTGGCCCTGCGTCGACTCACCCGAGTACGCCTGCCAGTTGGTGTTCGTCACGAAGCTGATCGCGGTGTTCCAGGCCAGCGCAGGCGTCATCGGGGTCGCAGGATTGTGCAGGTGCAACGGTAATTTGCCCTGCACCAACTGGAAGAAGAACAGGAACAGCACACTGACAGCCGAGAACGCCAGCACGCTGCGGACGTAGGCGCACCAGGGCTGTTGGGCTTTGGGGTCGGCGCCGATGGCGCGGTAGACGACCTTCTCGACACGCCAGTCCCGCGGTGAGGTGTAGACGTGGAACATGTAGTCGCCCAGCGGCACGTGTATCGCCACCAATGCCAGCACGAGCAGAGCGAGGAATGCGACCCCCGCAAAAGAAGTGCTCACCTAAAACCTTTCCGGAAAGAACAAGGCCGCGACGAGGTAGACCGCCAATGCCGCCGCGAGCGCGAGGCCGATGATGTTGTCGTAGCTCATAGCTTTTCGACCAGCTTTTGCGCCAAGCCAAGGACGGCGAACACCGCCACCGTCAGCAGGACGTAGGCAACCACGGACATATGTACTCCGTTCCTGTGACGAGCCGATCGGCTCGACCGTCGATTGAGTCTAGGCATCGACATGCAACTTAGCCCTCGACGATGAGGATCCAGAACGAAATTAGGCTCCGCGGGTGCATAACGGGTCTTCGTTAACGCTTTCTTTACGGGCCGACGGCCAATTAAGGTTTGCGGCGGGCGGGGCCGTGCTTAATTCGATGCTGTGGCACCACTGCTAGGGCCAGTGAATATCTGTCGGCATACCGTCGAAATCGCTCGCCGCGCTGAGTTTGCCACAGGGCATCGCGATCGACTAGTTGACGAGTGGCAGGCGGACGCGGAAAGTGGTTTGGCCGGCAGCGGAATCGGCGGTGACCGACCCGTGGTGAGCCTTGACGATCGAGTCGACAATGGCGAGGCCCAGTCCATTTCCGGAGCCGTCGTGTCGGGCGTTCTTCGCGCGCACGAACCGATCGAAGAGGTGGGGGAGCAGCTCCGCGTCGATCTCGGGCCCGTCGTCGGCAACTGTCAATTCGGCGTAGGGCGCATCGGCGCCCGACCGATGGCAGGCGATAGCCGTCGTCACCGTGACCCCTTCCGGGGTATGGACCCAACCATTGGTCAGCAGATTACTGACAAGTTGGTGCAGGCGGTCGGGGTCACCCCGCACCCAGACCGCCTCGTCGGGCAGGTCCTTGGTCCAGCGGTGGCTGGGCGCCGCCACCGCCGCGTCGTTCACCGCGTTGAGGACGATATCGCCCAAGTCGACTTCCTCGGTACGCAGATCTTCGCCTTCGCCCAATCGGGAGAGCAGCAGCAGCTCGTCGACGAGCGACGTCATCCGTCGGGCTTCCGACTCGATACGGGCCAGCGCGTATTCCGTGGTCGGTGGCAACGCCGCGCTGTCTTGGCGGGTGAGCTCGGCGTAGCCCTGGATCGATGACAACGGGGTGCGCAGTTCGTGGCTGGCGTCGGTGATGAATTGCCGCATACGCCGGTCGGATTCGGCGCGGTGCGCGAGCGCGCTATCCACATTGTCCAGCAATCGGTTCAAGGTGTGTCCGACGATTCCCACCTCGTTGTCCGGATCGGTGTCCTCCGGTTGCACCCTGGCGGTGATGCGATGAGCGTCGCCGGTAAGTGGCGTGCCGGCGACCTCGGCAGCGGTCGCGGCGACGCGGCGCAACGGGCGCAGTGCGTAAGTGACCACCAGCGTGGTGAGGCCCGCCGTTACCAGCATTGCGGAGATCAAAAGCATTATGGCACTGACGATTCGGTGGGCGATGGTTCTGTTTGCAAGGTCCAGTGAAACCCCGACGACGAGTTGGTCATCGGCACCGGCACTTTGGCTGTTCACCCGGAATGAACCAAGGCTGCCCAGTTTCACAGTGCGTAGTTGGCCGTCGTGCCAGGGCTGTGCCTTGATGGCGGCGATGACATCGGGCTGGGCGGGGCGCGGATCGTCTTCGAAAAAGACCGCCGAGCCGATCACGTCGCCGTCGTGGAGCACGGCAATGACGTTTCCGGCGTTCTGTCCGGTGAACCCGAGCATCGCCTGCCCGATGTCGCCGCGATGGCCCGATTCGCCCAGGCGGTGCCTGGTGAACGAATGGTCCAGTGCGTCCAGCGATTCGGCGACTTCAGCATCATTCATTGTGGTGACATAGTTTCGCAAGCTCAGCACGGAGACAACGCCGACGAGCAGCACAACAACCG
>Ga0210389_10004512_pt1 | contig 10814 bp, 9 predicted proteins | sample IncBWH28OmetaG_FD_160127 | JGI IMG/M metagenome (GOLD analysis project Ga0210389, IMG submission 160127) | Forest soil microbial communities from Barre Woods Harvard Forest LTER site, Petersham, Massachusetts, United States - Inc-BW-H-28-O ... | reverse complement strand
GATAAGCCGATCGATTTTCGCCGCCTGCGTTCCATACTGACCAACATCGCCGAGATCTTGAATACGCGCGTGGAAAACGAAGCGCTCCGCCGTCGTTTGCGCGACAAAGGAGCTCTCGGTCCACTGGTCGGCTCATCCGCGCCGATGCAGGAAATATTTCACCTCATTGAGCAGGTCGCGCCCAGCACTGCTTCGGTCCTGATTACCGGTGCCAGCGGAACGGGCAAGGAGCTGGTAGCTCGCACCATCCACGATCTAAGTCCGCGCCGCAACAAGCCTTTTGTTCCCATCAATTGCGCGGCCATCCCTGAGACTTTAATTGAAAGTGAAATCTTCGGTCACGAAAAGGGTGCATTTACGGGCGCCCTCGAGCGCCGGACCGGATGTTTCGAACTGGCTGAAGGTGGGACGCTGCTGCTCGACGAAATCGGCGAGATGCCGGTCGGGACTCAAGCCAAGCTTTTACGTGTGCTCGAAGACCATAAGCTACGCCGCCTCGGGAGCAAGGTAGAAACCTCGGTCGATGTGCGGGTGCTCGCGGCCACCAATAAAATCCCGGATGAGGCTGTAGCTGCGGGTGAGCTGCGTCAGGATCTTTACTATCGCCTCAACGTTTTCAACATTCACATGCCCGCTCTGCGTGAGCACAAGCAGGACATTGGCGACCTCGTAAAGACTCTGCTCGCCGATATGAACCAAAAACACGACCGCAAGGTATCCGACGTAAGCGAAGCCGTGCTTAATCTTTTTCAGAGCTATTCCTGGCCCGGCAACGTTCGCGAATTGCGCAATACACTTGAGCGGGCCGTGATTGTCTGTGAAGGCGGACTTGTCGAAACCAAGCATCTGCCCCCGGGATTTGGTCACAGCGTACGCGTCGTGGTGAACGATCCCGATGCCGTGCATCTCGGGGTCGGTACCACGGTTGAGGAGGCTGAGAAGCTATTGATCCTGAAAACCCTTCAATCGACCAACAACAACAAAACCCGCGCCGCGGAAATTCTCGGTATCAGCCTTAAGACTCTGCATAACAAGTTGAAGGAATACGGACGCCTGCAGGATGCTGTGCTCGCGACGGAAGAAGAGTGAAGAGGAAACTAACGGCCGTCAGCCGGCAGTCGCCGATTTCTGGGTGTCAGTTTTCTAGTGTTTGACTACGCCTTTGAACTGAGAGTTTTTGACTTTACTGAGGGCTGATGGCTGAGAGTCGACGGCCGTTTTCATGACCCGCAAATTCATCATCGTGTTTGCGATCACCACGCTCTTCACCGCGCTGGTGGTCGCGTTCTCCTGGCTCTTTCTGTCTCAGCTTTTGCGCCAGCGCCTCATCTGGGCGGATGAGACCGCTTCACAACTGACCGACGAACTACGCTCTGCGACGTCCAATGCCGTTCCCGACCTGACCAGTACGCGCATCGACACCGCCAACTCCAAGGCGATGCGCGCTACCATCGCCGGCTATCTTCAGACCGATGTCGACCTCAACGAGATGCTCGAATCGGTCGTGAGCACATCGCGCATTATCTACGATGCCGCCATCGTCGATCCCAATGGCGTCGTCATTCTGGACACCAACCATGCCATGAATGGCAAACCCGTTCCTGATCGCCAGCCGCTCAGCATCTTGTTCAACTCAGGCTTCCGCCATCAGTTGCGGCTGATTTACGCTCCGGGCGCGGTCTACGATGCCAGCATCCCGCTCAAAGTTGGCGAGGAAACTTTTGGGAGCATTCACGTCGGAGTTTCCACGGTGTTCTTGCGCTACGAACTGACCCCGCGCCTCCAGCAGGCCGTCTTCTTTTCTGTCGTGGCCATGTTTTGTTCGCTCGTGCTCGGCGCGGTGGTATCGAACGTTGCGCTCGGTCCGCTGAAGGCCATCAGCCGCAATCTCGACAGCGCAAGCGCCGGCGCTCCACTGCCGGAAGACGAAGATTCCGGCGCCGACGAGGTGGGTCTGGTCTCACTTAAAATTGCGCACCTGGGACGCCAGATTCGCGATACCAACCAGATTTTTTCCGCACTGAAAGACAATGTCGAGCAAGTCATGTCGAAGTTGCAGGACGGCTTGATGCTCTTTACCCGCGATTCGCGGGTCGTTTTGGTCAGCGCCTCGGCGGAGAAATTTCTAGGCCGTCCGCGGCGCGAAATCCTGGGCCGCACGGCCGCGGAAATTTTTTCCGATGGCACAGTCCTCGGCGCGGTTGTTCTACCCGCCTTCCAGAAGCAGCGTCCCCTTGTGCAATACGAATTCGACTCCGCCGACGGCCGACGTGTTCAGGTTTCGCTCGATTTTATCCAGGAGAAGGGAACTCCCATCGGCGCTCTCCTTACCATGCGCGATGCCGAATCGGTTCGCCGGATTGAAGATGAGATTGAAATCTCACGCCGCCTTTCCGCCAGCGGACGCCTCACGCGCGGCGTAGCTCACGAAGTCAAGAATCCGATCAACGCCATCGTGCTTCACCTCCAGCTTTTGCAAAACAAAATGCGGCAGGACGATCCCGAGTCGCGCCGCCACGTCGACATCATCGGCAATGAGATCCGCCGGCTCGACCGCGTCGTGCAGATTTTGGTCGACTTCACGCGCCCCCGCGACCTACATCTCGACGATGCCGACCTGCGAAAAATATTTGAAGAAGTCGCCATCCTCGCCGCTCCCGATGCGGCGCGTCATGGTGTGAAGGTCGTGCGCGATATGCCCGCCGAGCCGCTCCTCGTCCGCGTCGATCCCGACCTCATGAAGCAGGCGGTTCTCAACCTCGTGATCAACGGCGTGCAGTCGATGGAAAAGGGAGGCACGCTCACGATCACGGCATCTCGTGAAGAGGAAAACGTTCTAGGCGAGATCCGCGATCAGGGCAGCGGGATTCCGGCCGACGCGCGCGAAAAAATCTTCGAACTCTACTTCACCACCAAAGGCGACCAGGGCGGCAGCGGAATCGGTCTCGCGCAAACCTACCAGATCATGCAGTGGCATTACGGCACGGTGGACTTCGAATCGATAATAGGGCAGGGAACCACCTTCCGCCTGCGCCTCCCGGCTCTGGTGACAAACCCGGAAAGCGAAACCGAGGTGCCGGCTTGACGTCTAGAATCAACGCGCGGGTGGCGCGCCCATTTCTGATCGCGATTTGTTTGGCGTGGGTAACCGCGGCCGCCCAGCAGGGCACGCCTTCGCCCGTGGATCCTCCCGCGCAGACCAGAACGGAAACTCAGCCCCAGCGGAAGCCCGCTAAGAACCAAGAGCCAAGCCGCGCCAGTCCAAAAAACCGCGCTCGTGCCGCAAAAGACGCCATCCCCCCTACAGGCACTCCGAAGAAGACGGTCGTGCGGCAAGGTGGCGTCGCGGAACCGACGGCGCAAATCGTAGCAGGCATGACTGCCGAAGAAGCCGATCGCCAGCGTCGCGAAGCGGAATTGCTATTAAGCACAACCGAGGAAAAACTCAAAGAAATCGCACCCCGCCAGTTCGATACCCAGCAGGAGGAAACCGTCGCGCAGATTCATAACTATATGGAAGGTTCGCGCACGGCCCTGAAACAAGGCGATGTTTCGCGAGCCCACACGCTAGCACTCAAGGCAGGATTGCTGGCCGACGATCTAGCGAGTCATTGAAGGCTAACAGCTGACAGCTAGTCCTCACTCGCTCGTAAAATAGTCCACCGTCACCGGATTCTCAAACAGCGAATAATCCCGCGTCACTACCGTGATCCCGCTGTCCGTCACGAAATAACGCTCCCGGTCGGTCTCGGGTTCAAAGCCAATCGTCGTCCCCTCCGGCACGTGCACGTCGCGGTCGATAATCGCTTTGCGGATGCGGCAATTACGGCCAATGTTCACGTGCGAAAAAAGAATGCTGTCCTCGATCTCGGAGAACGAATTGACGCGCACGTCGGGAGAAACGACGCAATTCTTCACCGTGCCGCCGGAAATAATGCACCCACCCGACACCAGCGAATCGAGCGCGTGCCCCATGCGTCCCGATTCGGCAAACACAAATTTCGCCGGTGGATACTGCCGCTGATGGGTGCGGATCGGCCAGCGTTCGTCGTAAAGGTTGAACACCGGCGACACCGACACCAGGTCCATATTCGCTTCGTAGTACGCTTCCAGCGTTCCCACATCGCGCCAGTAAAGCGCTTCTTTCTTATTCTCGTCGACAAAATTAAAAGAGAAAACGTTGTAGTCCTGCAGCATGCCCGGCAGAATGTCTTTGCCGAAGTCATGGCTCGAATTGGGATTTTCTGCATCCTTCAGCAGTACCGGGATGAGCACATCGGTGTTGAAAATATAGATGCCCATCGATGCGGAAATCTTGCTCGCATCATAGGGCGACCGCAGCGCCGTTACTTTTGGCTTTTCGACAAAGCCGGTGATGCGGCTTTGTTTATCGATGTCAACCACCCCAAAGTGCCGGGACTCTTCGGGTTCCGTGAGCAGCGTTGCGACTGTTACATCGGCGCCGCAGTCGGTATGCTGCCGCAGCATGCGCTCGTAATTCATCTTGTAGATGTGGTCACCCGAAAGAATGAGCACATACTTCGGCTGCTCGGATCCGATCGAATAAATATTCTGATACACGGCATCGGCCGTTCCCATATACCAGTTGTCGCTCACGCGCTTCATGGGCGGCAGAATTTCAATGAACTCGCCGATCTCGCGGCCCAGAATATTCCAGCCCTCGCGGATCTGCCGGTTGAGCGAAAGTGCTTTGTATTGCGTGAGAATATAAACCCGTCGCAGACCGGAGTTCACGCAATTGGAAAGCGTGATATCGATGATGCGGTAAATGCCGCCAAAGGTCACGGCGGGTTTTGCGCGGTCGCGCGTCAGTGGATACAGGCGTTCGCCCGCGCCTCCAGCCAGCAACACACCCAGCGTATCTTTCATCATGACACTGCTCGGATGCAGCGTTCCCCGTCGGCGCTGCCCAGTCCAACGCGAAATACTAGCACAGCCGACGGCGATCGCTTGTAGTGGTGAAGAAAGCGCGGGCGATCGATGGACCCCGCCTGATTAAGCTCGAAGCGCGCGGTTCATCGTTTGCGGTCCGTCCCTTGCGGCTCGCCGCCCCAGGGTCGTTACGGCAGACTCAACCGTTACTGCCAGCTCAACGACAGGCTCGTCAATTCTTCCGGCCTCCGAAGCAGCATTTTGCACTGCGCCGAAGTCAGCTCGGCCTCGTCTCCATAGCCCCACAAAACGCCAACTGGAATGATGCCATTCGCGCGCGCTCCAACTGCGTCGTGCGAACGGTCGCCAATCATCAATGTTTCGGCGGGTGCCAGCTTCTCGTGCTGAAGCAGGTGCGAAATCAATTCACCTTTATCCGATCGAGTGCCGTCCAGTTCGCATCCCCAAATTTTGCGGAAATGGCCGGCCAGGCCGAAATGTTCGAGAATGCGCTGTGCGTAGATTTCGGGTTTTGAGGTCGCGACAAAGAGCGCGTCGCCGCGCTCCGAGAGTCGGGCCAATGCTTCCGGAATCCCAGCGTAAACTTCATTCTCGAGCAGGCCAACGGTTGAGTAGCGCTCGCGATAGACGTTGACGGCGTGGTCAATCGCTCCCCTGTCGGAAGTATTCAGGAGTTCGCCGAAGGCTTCGCGCAGCGGAGGGCCAATGTAGCGCAACAACGCTTTATCCTCTGGCAGGTCTCGGCCAAGTTTTTCGAGGGCGTAGCGAATGCAGGAGACAATGCCGACGCCCGGATCAGTAAGGGTACCGTCGAGGTCGAAAAGAATGTTCACGGACGAACGTTCACTGAAATGGCTTTCTTCTACAGAAAGAGCAAGGTAGCTGCAGCGCGGACAAGAGTGTCCGCGCCACACGATCTACGCGCCACACGATCTAGCAGTGCACGATCTTATCGCTCTTGATGCCGCGCGTCGCATTCCGCGAATCCACCACCAGCTTGGCCTCGCTCACGATCTTCTTGTAGTCGTAGTCCGAGTGGTCGGTCACAATCAGCACGCAGTCGTAGTCGCCCAACTTGTCGAGTGGAGTGTTCTTCATCTGGAGGTCATATTTACGCCCGCGCCCTACAAACGGAAAATAAGGATCGTTGTAGCTGACCGCCGCGCCTTCTTTTTGCAGCAGTTCGATAATCGTGAGTGCCGGAGACTCGCGCAGGTCGTCGATGTCTTTCTTATACGCAACGCCCAGCACCAGCACCTTCGATCCGTTGATCGCTTTCTTGTGCCTGTTGAGAGCGCTAATGGTCGCGGCGATCACGTGATACGGCATGGCTACGTTGACTTCGCCCGCCAGTTCGATAAACCGCGTGTGGAAGTCGAACTCCTTAGCCTTCCACGAAAGATAGAAGGGATCGACCGGAATGCAATGCCCGCCGAGGCCCGGCCCCGGATAAAAAGGATGGAATCCAAACGGTTTGGTGGCCGCCGCGTCGATGATCTCCCAGATATTGAGATTCATGCGCAGGCATAGCATCTTCAACTCGTTTACGAGCGCGATGTTCACGCAGCGGTAAATGTTTTCGAGCAGCTTCGTCATCTCCGCCGCCGCGGGCGACGACACGGGAACGGTGCGGCTGAAAATTGAGCCATAGAGCGCAGCTGCGATGTCACTCGCCTGCGCATCCAGTCCGCCGATCACCTTCGGGATGTTGTGGCGGGCGACGGTAGTATTTCCCGGATCTTCGCGCTCCGGCGAAAATGCCACCCAAAACTCGTTGTCGCCGGCCGCGCCTTTTTGCGACGCCTTCAATCCAAGCTTGTTTTCCTGTTCGAGAATCGGAACCAGCACCTCTTCGGTCGTACCCGGATAGGTCGTGCTCTCGAGAATCACGATCTGCCCCGCGCGCAAATGCGGCGCAACCGCATGCGCCGTATTCGTGATGTAGCTCATGTCGGGCTCGTGATATTCGTTGAGTGGCGTAGGGACGCAAATGATAATCGCGTCCATTTCGCTGATCTGCGCATAGTTCGACGTCGGCTTAAATCCATTGGCCTTGGCCGCGCCAATCTCTTCCGCCGTAATGCGAAAAATATAGGTGCCGCCCTGGTTGATCGTATCTACCTTGCGCTGGTCGATGTCGAACCCGGTGACGGAAAATTTCTGTTCGCTATAAAGAAGAGCGAGCGGCAGCCCGACGTAGCCGAGGCCGATGATTCCCACCCGCGCGTGGCGAGTTTCGATGCGGTTTTTTAGCTCGCTGAACAATGAAGAAGCAGTCATTTGTGTAGTCATGAGGTTACGAGGATTCTAACATCCGGGTTTGCATGTAATGTCCAACCCAGTCTCCCATTTTCCCACGCCTTTGCCCGCACCACAGGCGCTCGCGATTACGACGGTAATCAGGAACTCCGCAATCCCCGCTGTAGTACCATGCGCTGAGATGCGATTCCTCCGTCTCTTTATTGTCGTGCTGATCGTGGGTATCTTTCTCGCCAGCCAGGCCGCGCGCTTCCTCGTCGTCGACAATCCGCAAAAATCCGATGTCATCGTTGTCCTCGCCGGCGAGACAATCGCTCGCCCTGAGCATGGACTCGAACTCCTGCGTCAGGGCATGGCCCCGCGAATGTTCATCGACGCCGAAACCGGAAGAATCTTCGACTCGCACCTGACCGAGATCGCGCAGAAGTACATCGACGAGCAGCCCGAAGCGAAGTCAATCGCCGTCTGCGGCGTGGTCAGCCACTCCACGGTTGCGGAAGCTGCCGACGTTGACCGCTGCATCCAACCACTTCACCCGCAACGTGTGCTCCTCGTCACCTCCGACTATCACACCCGCCGCGCTCTCACCATCTTTTCTCATCGCCTTCCGCAATATCAATGGAGCGTTGCTGCCGCGCGCAATCCCCTGCAATTCGGCGTTGCCTGGTGGACCGAACGCGAATGGGCCAAGGCTACATTCGATGAATGGGCTAAGCTCGTATGGTGGGAGACAATCGATCGCTGGAAGTAATCTGGATGTAGTCCCGAACCAAAATTTGTACTCCGCACCCCTTCTGCGATAGTTTGAACGTTTACCGGAGGCTTCATGGCTCAAGTCACCATCACCGTCAAAAAGAACGGCTCGCTACGCATTGACGATCCAAACAGCGTCATCGAAATGGTCGATGGCGATGGCAACAAGTACGACCTGACGGGCAAGCCCGCCTTTTCGCTCTGCCGCTGCGGTGCATCCGCCAACCGTCCCTTCTGCGATGGCAGCCACAAGCGCATCGACTTCCAGGCGCCCGACTCGGCTATCAAACCGCCCGAGCCCGCCGTCAACACAATTGCGCCCGCCATCAAGGCCGGAGAGCAGCCCGGCTAGTGCTTAATTCGGAAACCGAAGCTCGAAAACTATATCGCGCTGTTTTCCGGTAATTTAGCATGGTTATGGGCTGTATCTGCTCGAGCGGGCAGGTTCGCATCATTCCCTTCGGGCGAAAGAATTTTCGACCTCGGATTTATGGGTCCTTCGGAAAAAGCGCAGCACGCAATTCGTCGCAGCACCCGCTTGCCGCTGGAAGTCCCGGTGCAGATAACGAGCCTCGACCCGGCGTTTTCCTTTTCCGAGCGCTGTAACACAACTCTCGTCAACGCCCACGGCTGCGGCGTAATCTCGCCGCGCGCCCTGCAGATGAACCTCCCCGTGCGCCTCGAAATCATCTCCGCCAAGCGCCACACCACAGCGATTGTGTCCGAAGTTGTGCCGCTCGGCGGCGATCCCGAAACCTGGCTCATCGGCCTCGAACTCCAGATTCCCGGCAATTTCTGGGGCATTGAATATGCCCCGTCCGATTGGGCAGTCGAGGACCTGATCGAGGACGGCGGCGCCATCCGGGCGCGAACCGATCACGATGCGGCCAAATTAACGCCCCCGCGGCGCTGGCGCTTGACCGATGTCAGCGCGGGCGCCTGTTATCTGGAATCCACCACGCCGTTTCCGGCGGGCACGCCCGTGATTCTGAGTATTCGCGCGCACGACAAAGAGTACATTCTCGATGGCGTCGTCCGCGTCTCGCATCCTGATACCGGCATGGGAATCGAGTTCACGCGCTCCCACACTCCCGCGGAGCGCGTTGAAGAGCTGATTGAGCACCTGGCAAGCACACGCGAAGCGCCCCGGGTTTTTGTGGGCCGCAAAGAACGGCAACATGCCACGGAGACCGAAACCCCGCCGCCCGCTCGCGTGCCTGGCGAGCCGGACCTGCTTCTCGACCTGGTCCTCTCCGGCCCATCCCTTACGCAGGAACAATTCTTCAGCGATCTGCGAGCGCAGCGCCTCGGCAAGCGCCGCGATCCCCGCATCGAAATCGCGCTTCCCGTCCTGCTCAACGGAGTCGATATCAGCGGCCGTCCACTCAGCCAGCGTGTGATGACCGTCAACATCAGCCGGCGAGGCGCGTTCCTCGAAGGAATTCACGGCCTGCTCAAAATTGGAGACAAGGTATCCCTCACGCGCGCCGGCAGGAAGGAAGAGTTTCGGGTCGCCTGGGTGAGGGACGAAGATGCGCCGACCGGCGCGAAGATCGGCGTGGCGGCAGTCGATCCGAACAGCACCTTCTGGGACGCCGTGCTCGAAGCCAGCGATCCGACGGGCGCGCCAGCCCCCGGCGCGGGCGAAAATGGAGTGGGCCCGTAACGCTCTTACAGGCCCTTCGCGGCGGCGCTAGAATGTTTGCCATGCCGAAACCTAGCACCTCTCCCAGTCGTCGCCCACGCAATGCCACGAGCCCCAAACAGAGCCCCAAAGCCTCCCGCCCGTTCGCTCCCGGCTATGGAATCCTGGGAGCCAATGAGGGTGCCGGTCTTCTCTCATGGGCCTGGGTTGCCCGCAAAATGCATGGCTGTCGCACATTTTGGTTGGCCACCATCCACCCCGGCGACGGCGCCATCCAACCGCGTCCGCACGTAATGCCAGTCTGGGGAGTTTGGCTCGATGACGCGTTCTTCTTTTCGACCGGGCGCAATTCCCGCAAAGGCCAAAATCTTGTCGCCAACCCCGCCTGTACGGTCACGAACGATAAGGGAGAAGAAGCCCTCATCGTCGAAGGACAAGCCAGGCAAGTCGACGCGGCGGCGACTCTCGAGCGGGTTGCGGCCGTTTATAAAAAGAAATACAAGATGGATCCGCGCAGCATGAACGAGCCTATCTTCAAAATTCAGCCAAGCAAAGTGTTTGGATTTATTGAGAAGAGTTTTCCGAAGTCGGCGACGAGATGGAGTCTGTAGACGGCTGACTTCTCGAACGATAGTCAAACTGAACAGGTAATCGAGTTTTCCGAAAACAACGGGTCTCGGGCCTTTTTTGGGTTTAGCAACACCTTCAGCTTGCGCTGATTGGCAGGCCCAACTCGCGATGCCGAATCAACAACATTGTCTGGTCATCCGTCTGCCGGCCGAATTTCAGAGTGCCCGCTCGCAGTTGCTCGTAAATCTCGCGCAGCGGTTTTTCGGCGCAGCTAGCCAGGGCCGTCTTGAACTCTTCCATCCCGATCTCCTTTTCCTCGGAGTCGAACACTTCCGTGAATCCGTCCGTGATGAGTGCCAGCAAGTCGCCCGACGGTAGCTTAACCTGTGAAATCGAATACGTCGCATCCTTGAACAGGCCGATCGGCCGATTCGAATCGGAGAGTTCGATGACGGTCTTGCTCTGCCGCTGGTAGTGAAGAATCGGCAGGTGGCCGGCGAGCGCAAAGCTGAGGTTGTCGCCACTCGCGCCGCTCACGTAGGCGAACGTGAGATAGTTGGCCGGAGACGTGACCGGCTGGAGCACGTCGTTAAGGTCGCGCAGAAGATCATCCGGTTTCTGAAGCTTGGTCAGTTGCATGGCTGCAGCGCTTTTGATCATCGACATCAGTATG
>Ga0210389_10004510_pt1 | contig 10815 bp, 7 predicted proteins | sample IncBWH28OmetaG_FD_160127 | JGI IMG/M metagenome (GOLD analysis project Ga0210389, IMG submission 160127) | Forest soil microbial communities from Barre Woods Harvard Forest LTER site, Petersham, Massachusetts, United States - Inc-BW-H-28-O ... | reverse complement strand
ACCTGCGGGTCGTCGTCGGCGGGAGGATCTCCGACCACAAGGGGATCAACCTGCCAGGCATCAGCGTCAGCGCGCCCGCGTTGCCGGAGAAGGACGAGCACGACCTGCGCTGGGCCCTGGCCACCGGGGTGGACATGGTCGCGATGTCCTTTGTCCGCAGCCCGGACGACGCGAGCCTGGCCCGTAAGATCATGACCGACATGGGCCGTCCCGGCGTCCCGCTGATCGCCAAGATCGAGAAGCCGGAGGCGGTCAGGGTCCTGCCGGACATCGTGGACGCCTTCGACGGCATCATGGTCGCCCGCGGCGACCTGGGCGTTGAGCTCCCGCTTGAGCAGGTACCGGCCGTGCAGGCCGAGGCCATCAAGCTCGCCAGGGAGCGGGCCCGGCCGGTGATCGTGGCCACCCAGATGCTTGAGTCGATGATCAGCTCGCCCCGCCCGACGCGCGCCGAGGTCTCCGACGTGGCGGGCGCGGTCACCCAGGGCGCGGACGCGGTGATGCTCTCGGCGGAGAGCAGCGTCGGCGCGTACCCGGTCGAGGCCGTCTCGACCATGAGCAGGATCGTCGCCGCGGCCGAGGAATCCTCGCTGCTGTCCGAGCATCATCTGGCCCGGCGGCCGACCACCACCGGCGGGGCGATCGCCCGTGCCGCCGTGGAGGTCGGCGCGATCGTCGGCGCCAAGGCCCTGGTCGCGTTCACTATGACCGGCGAGACCGCCCGCCGCCTCGCCCGGTACCGCTCCCCGATCCCGCTGCTCGCGTTCACCACCGACCCGGCCACCAGGAGCCAGCTCGCCCTCTCCTGGGGCGTCGAGACGTTCATCGTTTCCGAGGTGCGGCACACCGACGAGATGGTGCACGAGGTCGACTCGGCCCTCGTCGCCCTGAACCGCTGCGCCATCGGCGACAAGATCGTCATCGTGGCGGGCAGCCCGCCCGGCAGCCCTGGCAAGACCAACGCGCTGCGCGTGCACCGCATCGGCGACGCGGTCACCCTGCCCTACCCCTGAGGGCACGCGAAGTACGCACCTGAACGGTGAAGCGGCCCGCCGCGGGGTTCCCCGCGGCGGGCCACTTCACTACAATCCCTCCACAGACGGGTAATGCCCGCGCCTGCGGCGGTCATCCGGCTGCCTGAACAGGATGCTGTATGCTCCAGTGAAAGTCGGACTGGCAGGTCCATTTGTTCGAACATGATCGGGATGTCGTGAAGGTTCGCCGCCGTGCCCGCTCATGTTTAGCTGAGCGCCTGAAGTCGGCAGAGCCGTCAAGAAAGCGCTTTGAAAAAGGAAAAAATGGCGTCCTGACCCCGGCGGACATAGGCTAATGTCCTGGCGAGCAGAATGTCGCCAGGCGGACAGGAGCGGGGATTCGGCTATGAGCACGTCGCGGGAGGATTCGCCAGGCGCGAGAATGTGCACGGCGTGTTCAGCAGGCTCCGCAGATCCTGTTGTCGCAGGTGAGGATGGGTACTGCCCGTCCTGCGGTCGGAGGGTAATGCCAGACAGGGACCACATGGAGGAGGATCTCGGCCAGGTTGCCGGGGTCAGCGACCGTGGCCTGCGGCATTCGCGGAACGAAGACGCGATGCATTTTGCGGTCGCTGATACCGAAGAGGGCCCCGCCGCGGTCGCGATTGTCTGCGACGGCGTGTCGTCGGCGCCCCGGCCCGACGAGGCGTCCTGGGCGGCGGTAAACACCGCGATCACGGTGCTTGCCGAGGGAACGCAGCAGGGCGAAGACCCTGAGGCCATCTCCAGGGCCGCGGTCAAGGTCGCCGGGCAGGAACTGACCGGGCTGGCGGGCCCGGAGGGGGCGCCCGCCACCACGTACGTGTCGGCGATCGTCAGCCAGCGGCAGATCACGGTGTGCTGGCTGGGTGACAGCCGCGCGTACTGGCTCGCCGCGAACGCGCCAATCCCGGCGGGACCCAACGACACCATCGACATCACCGGCGGATCACGCCGCGTGACCAGGGACGACTCGCTCGCCGAGGAGATCGTGGCGGCCGGCCTCGCGACCATGGACGAGGCGATGGCCTCCCCGCAGGCACACGTGATCACCCGTTGGCTCGGCGCGGACCTACCCGAGCCCGAGGCGCATGTCGAGCAGTTCACCCCGTCAGGGCCCGGCGTCCTGCTGCTTTGCTCGGACGGGCTGTGGAACTACCGCCCCGAGGCCGCGGAACTGGCCGCCATGGCCATGCCGGCCGCGCTCACCCGCCCGCTGGACGCCGCCGCCGACCTGGCGAAGTTCGCACTCGACTCCGGCGGCCTGGACAACATTACGGTCGTCATCATCCCGTTCCCGCCCCGCCGGGACGCCGTGCCTGCCGCCGCTGCCACGGTGCCCATTCCGGAGTCCGCCGGATAAAGCCTCATAAAACCCGCATTGCCCCGCATAGCTCCCCGTTAACCGGGCAGCGGCTAAGTCCGACGAAGGACACAGCCGACTGGGACGAGGGAAGGCAATGCTTGAGGCGCTCGTCATCGCCGGGATCGTCGCCGCACCGCTGGGCTCAGCCGCCCTCTTCCTGCCGTCGGCGCCGTGCTCGCGGTCATCCACGCGACAACGGGCAACATCGAGGCGGGCGCGGTTGGCCTGAGCGCGTTCAGCGCCGCCTGGCTGCCTGCCGTAAGGCGCTGGTCAGCGCGCGCGCACCTGTGCTGGGCGTCGAGCGCGTTCCTGTTCGTCGCGTACCTGACTGCCGTGGCCCGCCTGTCAGGACGCCCCATTGACACGTGTCTCAGCGATCTCTAGCGTGCCTTGAGGCGTTTTCCCCCGAGCGCGGAAGGTTGCGACAACTTGACAAGCAATCCGCTGGCCCTGCAGCTCTACACCCTCCGGGATCAGCTCCCGTCGGGACGCAAGACCGTACTCCAAGCCATCAGCGGCTTCGGGTACGGCGCCGTCGAGCCTTACGACGTTCGGACAGACCCCGAGGCGCTGCGCGCCGACCTCGACGAAGCCGGGCTCGCCGTGTGCTCCGTGCACGCCCGGGCGCTCGGCGACGACGCCGGCGTGCTGCTCGACGGCGCGCGCAAGGTCGGAGCGGACACGGTGATCGTCCCGTCGGTGCCGGCCGAGCGGTTCGCGGACCGCGACGCGGTTTTGGCGCTCGCCCGTGAGCTGAACGAGGCCGCCGCCCGGGCGGCGGACCAGGGGCTGCGGTTCGGCTACCACAACCACGCCTTCGAGTTCACCGCGATCGGCGGGCAGACCGGATATGAGGCACTCGCGGACGCGCTTGACCCGGGCGTGCTGCTCGAAGTCGACACCTACTGGGCGGCGGTCGGCGGGCAAGACGTCCCCGCCCTGCTCGGCAGGCTCGGCGACCGGGTCCGCTACCTGCACGTGAAAGACGGCCCCGTCACCAAGGAGGACCCGATGACCGCGGTCGGCACCGGCCGCATGCCCGTCGCGGAGATCCTCGCCGCCGGCCCGTCCGTTGAGTGGCACGTGGTGGAGCTTGACCGCTGCGCCACCGACATGCTCACGGCCGTCGGGGAGAGCGCCGAATGGCTCTTCGGGCAGGGGCTCGCGAACACGGCACCGGCCCGATGACCTCGTTCGGGATCGGGGTCATCGGCTGCGGCAACATCAGCAACCAGTACCTCAAGAACCTGTCCGCCTTCCCCGACGTCGAGGTCCTGATCTGCGCCGACCTTGACGCGGGCCGCGCTGAGGCGCAGGCGGCCGCCTACGGCATCCCCAGCTGGGGCAGCCCGCAGGACGCGCTGGGTCACCCGGACGTCCAGCTGATCGTGAACCTGACCGTCCCCGCCGCCCATGCCGAGGTCACCGGGGCGGCGATCGCGGCGGGCAAGCACGTCTGGAGCGAGAAGCCGCTGACGCTCGACATCGCGACCGGCCGCGCGCTGCTGGAGGCGGCGAAGGCCGGCAACGTCCGCGTCGGCTGCGCGCCGGACACCGTGCTCGGCGCGGGCGTGCAGTCCGCTAGGCGGCTCATCGACTCCGGGGCCATTGGGACACCGCTCACCGCGCTTACCTTGCTGCAGGGGCCAGGACCGCAGTCCTGGCACCCGGACCCGGAGTTCCTGTTCGCACCGGGCGCGGGCCCGCTGTTCGACCTCGGCCCGTACTACCTGTCCGTCCTTGCCACGCTGTTCGGCCCGGCCAACCGGGTCGCCGCCGTCGGCCGCAAGCCGCGTGAGTCCCGCGTCATCGGCGCGGGGCCCCGCGCGGGCACCTTGTTCGACGTCGCGGTGCCCACCTACGTCGCGGCGCTCGCCGAATACGAAGCGGGCCAGGCGGCGTCGTTGCTGTTCAGCTGGGACTCGCCGCTGTCCCGTGCGGGCTTCGTCGAGATCACCGGCACCGAAGCCACCCTGGCCGTGCCCGACCCGAACCGCTTCGGCGGCGACCTGCGCGTCCGCCACGCCGGCGACGATGACTGGACCGTCATACCGTCGCAGGGTGCGGAGGCCGGGCGCGGCAGCGGCGTCGTCGACATGGTCCGCGCCATCCGCGCGGGCACGCCGCACCGCGCCGACGGCGAGATGGCGCTGCACGTGCTTGAGATGATGACGGCGATCGAGCGGTCCGCCGTAAGCGCGGCGTTCGAGCCGGTGCTGACCCGGTTCGCGGTGCCGGCCTCGCTTGACGCAGGATGGGACCCCTATGTCGCAGCGAACTGAGATCGGCGTCGGCCTGATCGGCTACGCGTTCATGGGCAGGGCCCACTCCCTCGCCTGGAACACGGTGAGCCGCGTGTTCGACGTTCCGCTCAAGCCGCGGCTCGCGGCCATCTGCGGGCGGGACAAGGAGGCGGCGCAGGCGGCGGCGGACCGCCTCGGCTGGGCCGCCGTCGAGACCGACTGGCGGGCGCTCATCGAACGCGACGACGTTCAAGTCATCGACATTTCCGCGCCGGGGGACCTGCACGCGCCGATCGCGATCGCCGCCCTCGCGGCGGGCAAGCACGTGCTGTGCGAGAAGCCGCTCGCCAACACCCTCGGCGAGGCCGAGGCGATGAAGGCCGCCGCCGACGCCGCCTACGGCAACGGCGCGCGTGCCATGGTCGGCTTCAACTACCGCCGCGTCCCGGCGCTCGCCCTGGCGAGAAAGCTCGTCGAGGACGGCCGCATCGGCACCCTGCGCCACGTCCGCGCGATCTACCTGCAGGACTGGCTCGCCGACCCGGACGCGCCGATGACCTGGCGCATGCAGGCCGAACGTGCCGGGTCCGGCGCACTCGGCGACCTCGGCGCGCACATCGTCGACCTGGCACGCTACCTGACCGGCGACGAGATCACCGGGGTCAGCGCGGTCAGCGCTACCTTCGTCGGGCAGCGCCCGTACTCCGGCGCCGGCCAGGGCACGGGCACCGTCACCGTGGACGACGCGGTGGTCTTCACCGCCAAGCTCGCCTCGGGTGCGCTGGCCTCCTTCGAGGCCACCAGGTACGCGACCGGCCGGAAGAACGGCCTGCGCATCGAGCTCAACGGATCGAAGGGCAGCCTCGCGTTCGACCTGGAACGCCTCAACGAGCTTGAGTTCTTCGACGCCGGCGGCGACGGCGGAACTGAGAACGGCTTCCGCCGCGTCCTCGTCACCGAAGGCAGTCACCCCTATCTGGCGGGCTGGTGGCCGGCCGGGCACACGCTCGGCTGGGAGCACACGTTCACGCACCAGGCGAGGGACCTGCTCACCGCGCTCGCGGACGGCAGCCAGCCAACTCCGTCATTCGGCGACGGCCTCGCTGTGCAGCGGGTACTCGACGCGGTGCAGCGAAGCGCCGCGTCCGGCAACTCTTGGGAGAGCGTGATCTGATGGCACGGCCTTTTACCCTTTTCACCGGCCAGTGGGCGGACCTGCCCTTTGAGGAAGTCTGCCGGCTGGCGAGCTCATGGGGCTACGACGGCCTGGAAATCGCCTGTTGGGGCGACCACTTCGAGGTCGACAGGGCACTGTCCGAGGACGGCTACCTGAAGACCAGGCACGACCTGCTCGACAAGTACGGCCTGAAATGCTGGGCGATCTCGGCGCACCTCGTCGGCCAGGCGGTCTGCGACCACCCGATCGACGAGCGGCACCAGGGCATCCTGCCCGCGCGCATCTGGGGCGACGGAGAACCCGAGGGCGTGCGGCAGCGGGCCGCCGCCGAGATCAAGGACACGGCGCGGGCCGCCGCCGCCTTTGGTGTCCGGACCGTGGTCGGCTTCACCGGCTCCTCGATCTGGCACACCGTCGCCATGTTCCCGCCGGTACCCCCGTCGATGATCGAGCGCGGCTACGCGGACTTCGCGGACCGCTGGAACCCGATCCTTGACGTGTTCGACGCCGAGGGCGTGCGGTTCGCGCACGAGGTGCACCCGAGCGAGATCGCGTACGACTTCTGGACGGCACACCGCGCCATGGAGGCGGTGGGAAACCGGGAAGCGTTCGGGCTGAACTTCGACCCGAGCCACTTCGTGTGGCAGGACCTTGACCCGGTCGCCTTCCTCGGGGAGTTCCGCGACCGCATTTACCACGTGGACTGCAAGGAGGCCCGCAAGCGGCTCGACGGCCGCAACGGGCGGCTCGGCTCGCACCTGCCCTGGGGAGACCCGCGACGCGGCTGGGACTTCGTGTCCGCGGGCCGCGGCAACGTGGCCTGGGAGGACGTGTTCCGCATGCTCAACTCCATCGAGTATGCCGGGCCGATCTCCGTTGAGTGGGAGGACGCCGGCATGGACCGGCTGCAAGGAGCACCGCAGGCACTGGCGTTCCTGCGCCAGTTCGACTTCGACCCGCCCGCGGCGGCCTTCGACGCCGCGTTCAGCTCGGGAAACTGACCGGCCTGGTCACCACCGGAGAACGTCCGACAACAACCCGTTCTGCTGAATTGATGAATTGACTGACCGCGATTGAACGGCCAGGTCTGGGGACCGCTGCCCTTTGCGCACGATGGTGGATTGCCGGGAGTCCCCGGTGCTCGCGGCGATCCACCGCGTCGGCCATCCATGGCAGCATGGTCCCATCGGCCGCGCCCATGACAGCCCGGTCCCCGGGGCGGAACGCCTGACTAGATGATTGATTCCGAGGGTCCCTGTATGCCGATGTCGATCCGCTGACCGGCCTGAGCACGGTCTCTTGCGGGGGTTGTCAGCTGTGGGAAGGGGATGAGCGTCACCGGGAGTCTGCAGCCTCCCGGTGAGGGGATCAGCGTGGGTTCAGGTCAGTCGTGCTTCGGCGTACGCGGCCATTGCGTCACGCTGGTACTCGGCCAGGCCGGCGGCGATCTTGTCGTAGGCCGACTTGAACCGCGGGTCGTCGACGTAGGTCTGGCCCAGAGCCTTGTACGCGGGCGCTGTGGGTGTCCAGAACCGGCACAGGCCCTGGTAGTGGGCGTCGACCTCGGCCAGCACCGCGGGGCTGTCGGCCGGCGTCCCGGCGGCCATGAGTTCAGCCATCCGGATCATCGCAGCGGTGGTCTCCCGCTGCATGCGCTCGTGGTCTTGCGGGGTGAGGGTGTTCACGAACTGCTGGGACTGCTCCCACTGCGTGGGCCATCGTTCGCGGGCCTCCGCGTCGTACTGCGCGGGGTCGAAGCCCTCGAACAGGTTCTCCGGCTTGCTGATCTTCGGCATGTCGCTGCCGTCCTTTCTTTCCTCCAGTTCAGCGATGGTGCGCTCGACGGTCCCCGCCAGGGCGGCGAGCCGGTCCCGTTCCGCCAGGAGCCGCTTGTGGTGCGCGCGCAGCGCCTCCACCTCGTCGGCTTGATGGTCCAGGACGGCGGCGATCTCGGTCAGCCCGAGGCCCAGTTCCCGCAGCACGAGGATCTGCTGCAAGCGCAGCAGGTCGTCTTCCTCGTAGTGGCGGTAGCCGTTGCTGGCGATCCACGCAGGCGGCAGCAATCCGATCTCGTCGTAGTGCCGCAGGGTCCGGGAGGTGACCCCGGACATCCGGGCTACCTCCGCGGTCGACCAGGCCATGACCGTCTCCCATCAGCTGGGCCGGTTTTTCCGGCCTCAGCAACGACGGTAGAAGTTGACGCAACGGAAAAGTCAAGCGCAGGCTGGGCCACCGGGCCCGCACTGACAGATCCGCCTTCGGGCTCCCGCACCGGCCACCCTCCCCCCGATATGGAGGGGAAGTCAGTGGTCGTACGCGGTCAGCTCGCGCAGGGCCGGCTGACCGGCACGCTTTACCTTCACATGGCATCTTCACCAGGGCGAAGTCTCCACGGTGACGGCGAACCGCCGACTCGGGAGAGCAGGGTGGCGCACGCCGGGAAAGGTGAACATTTGGTTAGCCAGACGACGCGGTGCCGGGATTCCGTTAAGGCCCACTTAAAATGCGGTCGCACTAAGGTAAAAAGGAACTCCCGTCGCGGCGCGCTCCCGCGCTGTCCGCATCGGGGAACGGCTGTTTACTGAGGCATCGCTGCGGCCGAGAGCAGGGACGGGATGTCAGGTTCGAGGGTGGCGCCGCCGACGGCCGGTGCGGGGTTGCCGTGACGCCAGAGGAGACGGCCGCGCAGCGGGTGACCGCGGTGCTCGCGGAACGGGACGCCGTCCAGGCGAACCTCCTTGAGCTGGATGGCAGCTTCGCCAAGCAGGTTCTCGAAGGCGCGGCGCTCACCGGACAGACACGGGAGCGCTGGGCGTCCGCGTCCGCGGCCCTCGCGACGCTGTGGGAGACGTTCCTCGCATACTCGGCGGTCGTCGACAGGATCGCCGCGCTCGGCACCGGCAACCGCCGCCCGGCGCGCAAAGACCTTCCCGAGCTTTCCGCGCTGCTCACCGAGGGCTGTGTGCAGCTGCCCGGCGCTCAGGTGCCGCTTGCCCGCAGGGACCTCGCGGCGTCCGGCCGCCCGCCGGTCACCCTGGCGGCCGCCGTCGGCGCGATGCGCCGCGCCTTCGCCGAAGTGACCGAGGTGACCTCCGCGGTCGAGGCGGTCTGGGCCGCCGTCGCCGTGCCGCTCGACGCGGCCACGGAGGAACTCGCCCGGGTCCGCCCTCTCGTCGACGGCCTCGGCGCGGACGTCGAGGCGGAGTTCCGCGCCGCCGACGACGCACTGCGCGCCCAGCGCGCCGCCGCCAACGCCGACCCGCTGGCCCTCTGGCGGCCATCGTCCGCGGGTCCCGGCCCTGGCGGCAGCACCGACACCGTGGCCGCCGACCGGTTGCGCGAGCAGGTCGCGGCGCTCGCGGGCCGGATCACGGACGTCGACCGGCTGCGGCAGCAGGCGCGCAGCCGGATCGACGGCCTCGCGGCCGCCGTCGCGGCCGCCCGCGCAGCCCGCCGGGACGCGGTCGCCGCCAGGCAGGACGCAGCGACGCGGATCAGCGCCCTGCCGCCGCTCCCTCCCGAGATCACCGAGCCGTCCCTGGCCAGCCTCGGTGGGCTCGCCGCCGGCGGCCAGTGGAGCAGGCTGGCGGCGGAACTCGACCGGTGCGAGGCCGAGCTTGCCAGTTCGACCGCCCAGACCGCGGACCTGCGCGCGGCGGCGGCCGGTGCGATCGATAAACGGGACGAGCTGCGCGGGCTGCTGCGCGCCTACAAGGCCAAGGCCGCCAGGCTCGGCGCGGCCGAGGATCATGACCTGACCGCGCGCCATGACAAGGCGCACGGCCTGCTGTGGACGGCACCGTGCGACCTGGCGGCGGCCGAAGCCGCGGTGGCGGCATACCAGCGCGCGATACTCGGAGGCGGAGGACGGCGATGACCGCTGCTGCATGCGCACAGCCGGGGTGCGGCGGAACGATTGAGGACGGGTACTGCAACGTCTGCGGCCTTGCGCCGTCGACGGCCCCGCCCGCTTCCGCGCGCGGGGCCGGGGCGGCGGGCTGGGCGCCGGTGCAGGGCGGCGGAAGCATCCGTTACGCCGGAGGCGCGGCGGCAGGCTCCGGACCGGGCTCCGCCTCCGGTCCCGGGTCCGGTTCCGGCAGGTCCGGTTCCGGCCTCTCCGGGCCCAGCGGCTCCGGCTCCGGCGGGTACGCGTCAGGCGGGTCCTGGGCCACGGGCCTGAGCAGCGGCGGGAGCGGAAGCGGCCCGGGCAGCCGGGGATCGCGGCGGAGCAGCGGCCGGTCGTCGCGAGGCAGGCTCGGCGCCGGCCTCGTCGAGGTGCCGCCTGTCCCGTATCTCGACCCGTCGTCGGCGGTCCTCGCCGATCCGCAGGTCCCGGAGAACCGGCGGTTCTGCGGCAACTGCGGCCAGCCGGTCGGCCGGTCGCGCGACGGCAGGCCCGGCATGACGGAAGGGTTCTGCCCGAACTGCCGCACCCGGTTCTCCTTCAGCCCCAAGCTGGTGCCGGGCGAGCGCGTGGCCGGCCAGTACGAGGTGCTCGGCTGCCTGGCCCACGGCGGTCTCGGCTGGATCTACCTGGCCAAGGACCACAACGTGAGCGACCGGTGGGTGGTGCTCAAGGGCCTGCTTAACACCGGCGACGCGGACGCGATGGAAGCCGCCGTGGCCGAGGGTCGGTTCCTCGCCCAGCTCGAGCACCCGAACATCGTCCGCATCTACAACTTCGTGCAGCACGCCAGCCTGCGGGACGGCGAGACCGCCGGCTACATCGTGATGGAGTACGTGGGCGGCAAGTCGCTGAAGCAGATCCGGCTCGACGCCCGCCAGCGGGGCGAGGCGGTACCGCTCGCCCACGCGCTCGCCTACGCACTGGAGATCCTGCCCGCGTTCGGCTACCTGCACGACCGCGGACTCGTCTACTGCGACTTCAAACCGGACAACATCATCCAGACCGAGGAGCAGCTCAAGCTCATCGACATGGGCGGCGTCCGGTACATCAACGACGACGGCCCGATCTACGGCACGGTCGGCTACCAGGCGCCGGAGATCGAGAACGAC
>Ga0210389_10004508_pt1 | contig 10817 bp, 11 predicted proteins | sample IncBWH28OmetaG_FD_160127 | JGI IMG/M metagenome (GOLD analysis project Ga0210389, IMG submission 160127) | Forest soil microbial communities from Barre Woods Harvard Forest LTER site, Petersham, Massachusetts, United States - Inc-BW-H-28-O ... | reverse complement strand
ACCTAACCCTCATGCCGAGGCGCGCCGAAAGGCGCGTCTCGAAGCATGAATTACGTCAACTCCATCCTTCGGGACGCAGGCCTATGGCGTGCTCCTCGGGATGAGGCAGTCATTTTCGGAACGAACTACTCCACTTTCGCGAAGCGATCGTCGAGCGCATAGCCGGCGCCGCGCACGGTGCGGATCGGATCCTGCTCGCGGCCCGGATTGAGCAATTTGCGCAACCGCCCGATATGCACGTCCACGGTGCGCTCATCGATATAGATGTCGCGGCCCCAGACGCTGTCGAGCAGCTGCTCGCGGCTGAACACGCGCCCCGGATGCTCCAGAAAGAATTCGAGCAGCCGGTACTCGGTCGGCCCGAGATCGACCGGGCGGCCGGAGCGGGCAACGCGGCGCTTCTCGCGATCAAGCTCGATATCGCCATAGGTGAGCACGGTGGCAAGCCGTTCCGGGCTTGCGCGACGCAACAGGCCGCGGACCCGCGCCAGCAGCTCCGGCACCGAGAACGGTTTGACGATGTAATCGTCGGCGCCGGTGGCAAGACCTCTGACCCGCTCGCTTTCCTCGCCGCGCGCGGTCAGCATGATGATCGGCAGTTGCCGCGTCTCCGGCCGTGCCCGCAAGCGGCGGCACAACTCGATGCCGGAAAGCCCGGGCAGCATCCAGTCCAGTACGATCAGGTCCGGAACCCGCTCTTTCAAGCGGGTATCGGCATCATCGCCGCGCCCGACCGTCTCGACGTCGTACCCCTCGGCGTCGAGGTTGTAACGTAACAACGTCGTCAGCGCTTCCTCGTCTTCAACCACCAGAATGCGCGCACTCATGTCCGTAGCCCCTCATGTTGTTGATGCGTTTTCCGTACGCCGATCGGCGGCGCCTTAACGCTTTTCGCTTCCCCTGACGCGCTTTCAAGCGAGCCGGTATGCACTTCGTTCGAACCGTCTTCAACTCCCGGGCACTGTCGTAGCAAAGGTCGTCATGTCGCCTTTCGGTCGCTTGTCGAGAATTTGCTGGCCTTCGATCATGTAGAACACGGTCTCGGCGATGTTGGTGGCGTGGTCGCCGATCCGCTCGATGTTCTTGGCGCAGAACATCAGATGGATGCAGAAACTGATATTGCGCGGATCTTCCATCATATAGGTCAGGAGCTCGCGGAACAGCGAGGTGCAGATGGCGTCGACCTCCTCGTCGCCCTTCCAGACGGTCATCGCCGCCGGCAAGTCGTGCGCGGCGTAGGCATCCAGCACGGACTTCACCTGCGACTGAACGAGGTCGGTCATGTGCTCGAGTCCGCGGATCAGCTTGAGCGGCTGGAAGTCGCTCTCCAGCGCCGCAACCCGTTTGCCCATGTTCTTGGCAAGATCGCCGATCCGCTCGAGATCGGTCGCAACCCGCATGGCGCCGACGATCTCGCGCAAATCCACCGCCATCGGCTGGCGCCGCGCGATGGTCGATACGGCGCGCTCTTCGATCAGGCGCTGCAAGTTGTCGATTTCAACATCGATCTCGACCACGCGCCGGCCGAGCGCGACGTCGCGGCGGATCAGCGCATCGACGGCATCGACGATCATGCGCTCGGCAAGACCGCCCATTTCGGCCACCAGCCGGGTCAGCTCCTGAAGATCGCTGTCGAAAGCCTTGGCGGTATGGTCTGATTGCATTCTGTTCTCCCGCGATTTGCGCGTCAGCCGAAACGACCCGTGATGTAGTCCTGGGTGCGTCGGTCGTTGGGCGACGTAAAGATCTTGTTGGTCTCGTCGAATTCAATCAGTTCACCGAGATACATAAAGGCGGTGCGGTCCGACACACGCGCCGCCTGCTGCATGTTGTGGGTGACGATCACGATGGTGTAGTCGGTCTTCAACTCGTCGATCAGCTCTTCGATCTTGGCCGTCGAAATCGGATCAAGGGCGGAACACGGCTCGTCGAACAGGATCACTTCCGGGCGCACCGCGACGGTACGCGCGATGCACAGACGCTGTTGCTGACCGCCGGACAAGCTGAGGCCGTTGGCGTTGAGCTTGTCCTTGACCTCGCTCCACAAGGCGCCCCGTTGCAGGGCCTGTTCGACGCGGCCGTCAACCTCGGATTTCGGCAGTTTCTCATAAAGCCGGATACCGAAGGCGATGTTCTCGTAGATCGACATCGGAAACGGCGTCGGCTTCTGAAACACCATGCCGATCCGCGCCCGCAGCAGGTTGAGATCGAGCCCGGGCTCGAGAATATCCTTGCCTTCGAGCAACACCTGACCCTCGGCACGCTGGCCAGGATAGAGATCATACATGCGGTTCAGGACGCGAAGCAGCGTTGACTTGCCGCAGCCCGACGGGCCGATAAAGGCCGTGGCCTTGTTCGCATAAAGCGGAAGGCTGACGCTCTTGAGCGCCTTTGACTCCCCGTAATAGAAGTTCAGGTTCCGGATAGCGATCTTTTCCTTGAGCACGGACCCCTCCACCGGGTGCGGCGCAGCGACAGGTGCCGTTTTTGCGGTTGCGATGTTCATGATGCCTTCCTTGCCCGTGTCAGCGAGCGCGCCATGATGCTCATTGCCAGCACCGCGAGCGTGATGATCAACGCTCCGGTCCAGGCCAGATCCTGCCAGTCCTTGTATGGACTAAGCGCAAACTGAAAAATCACAGCCGGCAAACTCGACATCGGCGCGTTGAGATCAGTGCTGAAGAACTGATTGTTGAGCGCAGTAAACAAAAGTGGTGCCGTTTCACCGCTGATGCGAGCTACGGCAAGCAGAAGACCCGTGATGATGCCTGCTCGCGCCGCTCGGTAGGCGATCTGCCTGATCATGAGCGACCGCGGCAGGCCGATCGAGGCCGCCGCTTCCCGCAGCGTATCGGGGACCAGCGTCAGCATGTCCTCCGTGGTTCGAACCATGACAGGGATAACGAGCACCGACAGCACGACGGCACCGGCGATGCCTGAAAAATGGCCCATAGGACGAACCATGACGTAATAGATGAACAGGCCGACCACGATCGAAGGCGCGCTGAGCAGGATGTCGTTGATGAAACGAACGATGCTGGTGAGGTGAGAATGGCGGCCGTACTCCGCCATATAGGTTCCGGCGAGGATGCCAATCGGAGCGCCGATCAGAAGAGCCAACCCCGTCATGATCAGGCTGCCGACAATGGCGTTGAGAAGTCCGCCCACTGCTCCCGGCGGCGGCGTCATTTCAGTGAAGACGCGAAGCGAGAGTCCGCCAAACCCATGCCAAAACAGCACCCCGAGAATCAACGCGAGCCAGGTGAGGCCAACGAACGTCGCAGCATAGGACGCAACGGCGGCGATCACGTTGCGGCGGCGGCGCGACGCGTAAAGTGAAGCGTCCATCAGCCGATCCTCCTATTGATCCGGAGTAGCAGGTAGCGCGCGATTGCGAGAACAATGAATGTGATGATGAAAAGTATGAGACCGAGCGCGATCAGGGATGACGTATAAAGATCGCCTACGGCCTCGGTGAACTCGTTCGCGATCGTCGCCGAGATCGTCGTGCCGGGCGCAAACAGAGATGCGGAAATTCTGTGGGCGTTTCCGATGACAAAAGTGACCGCCATGGTTTCGCCGAGCGCCCGACCCAACCCCAGCATCACGCCGCCGATGACCCCGATACGGGTAAACGGCAGCACGACATACCGCCAGACTTCCCACTGCGTCCAACCCAGCCCATATGCAGCTTCCTTGAGAACCGGCGGAACCGCGTCGAACACATCGCGAGAAACCGAGGTGATAAAGGGCAACACCATAATCGCGAGGATGAGGCTGGCGGTCAGAATGCCGATGCCGAACGGAGGACCTGCGAACAGTGTGGACAGCACAGGCGCATTCTCGAAAGTCGCAATGACAGGCGGCTGCACATATTGCTGGATGAAAGGCGCAAATACGAACAGGCCCCAAATTCCGTAGATGATGCTGGGGATGCCCGCCAGCAATTCGATCGCGATGCCTATTGGGCGACGCAGCCAAATAGGACAAAGCTCAGTGAGGAACATCGCGATCATGAGTCCAAACGGCACCGCGATCAGCATGGCGATCAGCGAGGTAATAACCGTGCCGTAGATCGGCGCGAGAGCTCCGAATTTTTCGGTGACGGGGTTCCAACTCTCTGTAGTGAGAAAACCAAACCCAAATTCCTGGAATGCCGGCAGGGCGCCCAGCAACAGCGATACAATCACGCCGCCAAGGACCACGAGTACAGATACGGCTGCGGACTTGGTGATGCGATGGAAAACGATGTCGCCGGTACGGAGCTTGTTGAGTACCTTGGCCCGCTCGGCCACACCCTGCACGCTCACCCCGGCCTCCCGCCAAGCCACGTCGACCACGCTGCACCTCCCAATGCACTCACTGAAATTCGGAAATTCGACGCGGCCGAAATGAATCAGCCTTTCGAATTTGAAGGCGGGGACGCAATGCGTCCCCGCCTTCAGTGACTTCAGTTAGACGCGTCGAATAGCGGCTTCCCGCTGCCGTCCTTGATTTCGTCCGTCCACATCTTCTGGATGGAGGTCACTACCTTGTCCGGCATCGGAACATAGTCCAGTTCCTCGGCCATTTTGTCGCCCTTCTTGTAAGCCCATGCGAAGAACTTCAACGCTTCGGCCGCCGCCGCCGGATCTTGCGGCTGCGTGTGGATCAGAATGAACGTGGCGCCTGCGATGGGCCAGGACGTCGCGCCCGGCTGATCCGTGAGGATGACGTAATAGTGGTCTGCCTTTTCCCAGTCCGCATTCGCCGCCGCTGCCTGGAACGCTGCTGCGCTCGGTTCGACAGCTTTTCCGTCCTTGTTGATCATGCTGACCGAGGTCATCTTGTTCTGCTTGGCGTAAGCGTATTCGACGTATCCAATTGCACCCTTGGTGTTGGCGACGTTATTGGCCACGCCTTCATTGCCCTTCGCGCCGATGCCAGCCGGCCATTCAACCGAGGTGTTGGCGCCGACTTTCGTCTTCCAGTCCGCGCTGACCTTCGAAAGGTAGTCGGTCCAGATAAAGGTGGTGCCGGAGCCGTCGGAGCGATGGACGACGACGATCGCTTGTTTGGGGAGTTTCGCCGAAGGATTCAACTTAGCGATTGCCTCGTCGTCCCAGGATTTGACGTCGCCGAGGAAAATTTTCGCCAGAGTTGTACCGTCGAGCTTGAGGTCGCCGGACTTTACGCCGTCGAGATTGACCACCGGCACGTCGCCACCAACGACCGTAGGGAACTGAACGAGTCCTGATTTCGTCAGGTCCGCCGGTTTCAGCGGCATGTCGGAAGCGCCGAAGGTGACGGTTTTCGACTGGATTTGCTTGATCCCGCCGCCCGAACCGATCGACTGGTAGTTCATGCCGTTGCCGGTTTCCTTCTTATAGGCATCGGCCCATTTGGCGTAGATCGGGTATGGAAAGGTCGCACCCGCACCGGAAATATCCACGGCGCGAACGGGTATTGTCGAAGCGGCGACAAGGCCGGCTGCAACAACGGTTTTGAGGAAATTCACGGGCTTTCTCCATGGTGAGCGGGGCGCGCTGTGAGACCGGTCGCGCTCCGAGGTCGCTTCTATAGAGGGGCGTCGTGGACCTAATATTGCAGTTAGATGACAGTCATGTGACAGGCGACCGACGCACCCTGTTACCGCTTATTCGCCATTCGGGTCGACCTCAAAACTGATCAATTCACCCTTGCGCCCAGCCGATGGTCTTAAATGACTTGGCCAGTTTTTCTGTACTGCCAGAGGTTTAGCTGCCCCACCTTTGCTAGCTTTCATACCAATGTCATCGAGCCGCAATACTGGTCGCCCCGGTCTCGACGCACAGAACGGCTTGGAAATTCCATGGATTGGACGACAGGGCTGATGACGGGGGCGGTCGTGGGCGCGATCGCGATGGCCAGTGTGGGCTCGATGGTTCACGAAACACGCCCAAAGATCTGAATAAATAAAATCCATACAAGCGCAAAACGGAAATCCCAAATGCTTCGCCTTTCAACTCCTATGGTGATCGCCATCATCTCAATCGGCATGTCTGCCGGAAAAGCGGAATCACTCCGTCCTGCATCGCCAAGATCACCTGGAGAAATCGCGATCGCCAGTCATCTGCTTGCCGAAAAACAGGAGGCCTGCCGGCTTGAGGCCAAGCGGCAGGGGCTGACGTTTTTCAAGCGCCGAGTTTTTATGCGCCAATGCAAGAAAGGTAAGACTTAGCTGCCCGAAGTCGACGACGGCGGTTTGGCCTGGGGAAAGCAGGCGGTAAAAGTAGCGCCGTTTTTCGGCACGCTTTCGATCACGAGCCGACCGCGGTGGCGGTTAACAATATGCTTAACCAGAGATAGTCCAAGCCCGGTTCCGCCTTGCGCGCGGCTGTCGCCGACATCCACCCGATAAAACCGCTCGGTGAGGCGCGGAAGGTGTTCCGGAGCGATGCCGGGGCCGAAATCGCGCACCAGCACCCGTAACTCGGGCTGACCTTCGCCGGATGCGGCCTCGATCAGGGAGACGACCACCCTGCCCCCAGACGCACCGTATTTCAGCGCGTTCTCGACCAGGTTCTCAAACAGCCGCAGCAGTTCCTCGCGATCGCCGGCGATCCAGGCCGGCGTATCCGGCAGATCGATGTCGATGACGACCTGGCGTTCGCGCGCCAGCGGCTCCAGTCCGTCGACGACCTGCAGGATGATGGGCACGATATCCACCAGCGTATCCGGGCGGACATGAGCGGAGAGTTCGACCCGTGACAGCGACAGCAAGTCGTCGATCAATCTTGCCATCCGCGTCGCCTGGATATGCATGATGCCGAGAAAGCGCTCGCGCGCCTTGGGATCGTCACGCGCCGGCCCTTGCAAGGTATCGATAAAGCCTGACAGCGCCGCCAGGGGCGTGCGCAACTCGTGACTGGCATTGGCCACGAAATCGGCACGCATCTCCTCTACCCGGCGCAGCGGCGTCTGGTCGTGAAAGGTCATCAGCATGCATTTGTCGGTGCCGCCGAACAGCGTCGGCACCGATACCGGAATGATGATCAATTCCATCCATCGATCGACCGGAACGTGATCGAGATAGGTAGCGCGGCGCGTCTCCGTGGTCGCAATGGCCTCACGAAGCGCGGTGATGATTTCGGGCGAGCGCAACGCAAATTGGGCGAGTTCGTTCTTGCGCAAGGCTGGCGCGAGCTGCGAGGCCGCCGCGTTGAGATGGATGACGCGGCCGGCGCGGTCGAGCAGGACGGCGGGATCCGGCATGCCGGCGACGACGGCGCTGACAGCGGCGGATTCGACCGGATTGACGCCGCGGACATCTTCCCGCGAAGCGGCGGCGTCATGCAGGCGCCATGGCACCAGCGCGGCCGCGGCGATGCAGGCGAAAATCGCGAGCGCGCGGACCACAGACAATTCGCCGAGCACCACGACCACCGCCAGCGACAGCGCAGCCGCAAGCAGGACGATCGCCGAATGCCGCAACCGGTCCGGCCAGGGCGAAAAAAAGAAGGAGGGTGAATCGTCTATTGCCATCGGGCACCTCAGGCGCCGGGCTCGCCACGTTCCCGGACATATACGGCCTCGCGCTGCGGTTTGACGGCGGCTATTCCGGCCGCCGCCTGCCGCAGCCGTTTCGACCGGGCGCCGAGGATAACCTCCCGAAACGTCAGTAAGATTACAGATATGACGAACGGGGCAATATAATAGAGGACACGGAACAGCAGCATTCCGGCAAGCAGGTCTTCCCGGTCCATCTGCCAGAGCCCGACCAGCATGGCCGCATCGAACACGCCGAGCCCGCCGGGGGAATGGCTGGCAAAGCCGAGCAGCGTCGCCGAGACGAAGATCACGGCGACCACGACAAAGCCGAGATTGGGCTCGTCCGGCACCAGCTCGTACATCGCGAGCGCACAGAAGCCGAGATCAACGATCCCGATCGCGATCTGCAGCAGCGTCAGTGGCCCTCCCGGCAAAACCACCGTCCACGGTCCGCGGCCGACATTGCGCGGTTGCACCCAGACCCAGACTACATAGGCCACGAGGCCGATGATGATGGCGATGGCGACCAACCGATTCAGCCACGACGGCAGTTGATCGACGGCGGAAGCGGCCTCCGGATGATAGGCGATCCCGAGCCCCAGCACCGCGGCGTTGCCGAGCCAGAACGTCAGCCCGGCGATAAAGCAAATCTTGGCGACCTCGATCGCATTCAGCCCCCAGGCCGAATAGATGCGGTAGCGGACAGCGCCCCCGGTGAAAACGCTGGCGCCGACATTGTGACCGATGGAATAGCTGGTGAAGGCTGCGAGCGCATTGACGCGATAGGGGATGTCATTTCGGCCGATCGCGCGCATCGCGAACAAATCGTAGAATGTCAGCGTGAAATAACCGGCGGTGACGAACAACGCCGCCAGCGCGATCGATCGGGGTTCGGTGCTCTTGATCGCCTCGAGGACTTCGTTGACATCGATGCCCTGCAGCATGTGATAAAGCACATAGCACGCGATGCCGATGACCGTGATGCTGATCGCAACGCCCAACTTGTGCAAGATTTGCCTGTGGCGCAGAAACGATATCGCCCTGCGTATTGGTTCCAGCATCTAGACCTCGAAATACGACCCGCCGTCACGACCGTTGCGCGGACAATGCCGCCAACCGCGCCATGCCTGGCGGACCTGTTCTACCATTCGCTTGCGGTCTCGCGCACGCCTCCGGAGCGAATGTATAGCCCGCCCCAATCAGTCCCCCGCTTCATCTGGTAGCTTGTTTTGGCCCGGAGTGGAATTCTTCCTACGGATTATTCCGCTCCTTCAACATATTAGGCAAATCCTATATCAGAGGCGACCGGCGCAAGACCTCTCAAAAACACCGCGGTGTGCTCGCGATCTAGGCACTCTTCATGGCGACCCGGCGCCGGGAAACATCGGATCGAACTCCAGCGTTTGGTGGTTGAACCAATCCACCATCGCATGCCCAAGTTGCTGTTCGACTTCAATGCGGCGATGGGACGCGGCACTACCTGATGGCGTGTTGAATTTATCCGCCACGTGCATCCGCTGTCAGCTCGCGCTCGCGGAGCCGGGCAGCACCCAGGCACGCAACCACGAGCCGATCGCACATCCGATCAGATAGAGCCCAAGCATCAGAAGGCCAAGGTCCAGCCAATAGCCGGGCTCGCCTGGAACAATACGCGCAAGCGCCGCAGCCAGCAGCGCGGCCACCAGCAGAGCCAGCCAGCGCGCCAGCGACCTGGATACGCCATGACCGCGATGAACCACCGCTATCCAGCCGATCGCGAAACCGAGCAGCAGTGTGGCGAGAAGCCAACCCCAGTGAAATGCCGCCAGAAAGATCATGGCTGTTCCTTCACGATGAATTCAATGCGGCGATTGCGCGCCTTGGCTTCGTCGGTGTCGTTGGCCGCCACCGGCTGGCCGCTGCCGTAGCCGGTCGCGGTGAACCTGCCCGCGGGCAGGCCCGCCTTTACCAGATAATCCACGACCGCCTGCGCCCGCTTCTCTGACAAGGCTAGGTTGGCAGCGTTGTCACCGTCGCCGTCGGTATGGCCGGCGACCTCGATATTGGTGGTCGGGCAGCGCAGCGCGATTTCGGCCAGATGATCGAGCAAGCCCGCCGAATCCAGGTCAAGGCTGGAACGCCCCGATTCAAAGCGGATCGTTCCCTTCGCGAGCAATTCGGAAAACAGTTGCTGGCAGACGCTGGCATCCACGGGCGCAGCCGCGGGCTTGACCGAAATATCCGCCTTGAGCTGCCAGCCTTGTGGAAAATCCTTGACCAGGTTGCCGCGAAGCTGACCCGGCGCTGCGTCATAGAGCGCATCGCCCGAGAGCTTGACCTCGCGATCGGAGATCACGAGCGTTCCGGTCGACAGGCGCGACAATGCGCCAAGCGCCGGCACCGCGGCGTTGGCGAAGCCGGCAGGCGCCCCTAGGCTCGCCTTGAGATTGTCGACCACTTTTTCGCTGAAGAATTTGCGCGTAGCGGCCGCCACGATCGCGGCGTGCACATTGTTGTCGGGCACGTAGCCCGTCAGCGTCAGGGTCAGCGCCACGGGATCCTTGTAGGCCTGAAAGACATAGGGCGGGGCCGTGATTTCGTTGGCTGCGACCGAAAAACCCTCGGGCAAATTCTTCAGCGCGGCCGCGATCGCTTCGCGGCCACCGAGATCGCGTGCCATGCCGGACAGGCTGACTTTGTTGTCGGAAATCGTGATCTTGCCGTCTTTCAGCTTGGCGACCTGGTTGAGCAGCAATAGTGCGGCGTCGTCAAAGCGTGGCGGCGCACCGCGCGCCAGGTTCGTTTGGTCAACGACCTCCACGCCGCCGAGATCGGACCGGGCAGCCTCCAGCAACTTGCCCTTGCTCGCGGGCATGGGCGAACTGCCGGTCAGGGTGACCCTGACCACGTCGCGCTCGGCCGACCAGACGAACGGCTTTGCCTCGGGCAGCAGGCGGGTTTCATTGTTGACGAGGCGCACGCCCGGCACGGCCTCGATCGCTGCAACCGCGCTCCGGCGGCCTTCTTCAGAAAAGGCGTCGGCGGCAAGCGTGACGTCGCGACCGCTGACCGCGACCCGCCTCTTGTCGAGTAAAATATCGTTGAGTGCTGCGGTCGAACGTCCCGTGAGTTCGGTTTCCAGGCGTCCTGTGTTGCTCCAGACCGCGAAAGCCCAAAGGACAGCCAGCGGAATCGTGCCTGGCCACCATTTGCTGCTCCACCTGACTAGTCCGCGCATCCGATATCCCGCAAGGCGCGACGCCTCGACTTTTCCGAAACCCGTGAAATCTCGCGAGCATCCCCAAGGCGAATTTCGGCAGACAGGGGGG
>Ga0210389_10004507_pt1 | contig 10818 bp, 11 predicted proteins | sample IncBWH28OmetaG_FD_160127 | JGI IMG/M metagenome (GOLD analysis project Ga0210389, IMG submission 160127) | Forest soil microbial communities from Barre Woods Harvard Forest LTER site, Petersham, Massachusetts, United States - Inc-BW-H-28-O ... | reverse complement strand
CCAGAAGAATCGAGATTTTTTTCGATGCCATAAGGGTTCAGCCTCGTTGAGCTCAGGGGACTTTTCAAGATGGCATAGACCTGAACTCCTAATCTTGATTGTTGACGATCTTTAGTCGTAGGACTGAGGCGCCTTTTTGAATTTCGGCCACGCGTCCGGGTCATGTCCGGTGACAATCATCGCTCCTGTCTGGCGCGCCACTTGATGGAGTTTTCGGACCGAACGCACTGTGTCGACCGTGGAGGCAAGAAATCCGGGCAGTGCCTTCTCGTTCCAGTGATCAAGCGTATAAGCCGCGTCGATGGTCAGGAGGATGGGCCCACTTTTCGGCAAGTTGATCAGGAAAGATTGATGGCCGGGAGCGTGGCCCGGCGTGAAAATCATTTTCACTGTGCCATCGCCGAACAAATCGTAGTGGTCCGTCGCGGTTCCCTCCAGGAAATGCCAGCGCAGGCCCGGTCGATCGAAGTCTTTCCGAATATAGCCGGCGCCCGCGAACCAGTCGGGTGTAAAAGCGTACTCGTACTCCGCGCGTTGAACGATGTGGAGCGCCTCAGGGAAGCGTCCCGCCGCGCCTGTGTGATCGAGATGCAGATGAGAAAACAACACGTACGAAATGCTCGTTGGATCGATGCCCAAGCGTGCCAGCTCATTGACACATCCTTGCTCTTCGGTCATCACGGGATAATAAACGTCGGTAATCGAACCCCAATGGACATAGGGATCGGCGACGCATTCAACCGCGTTGCCGCCGTCAATCACGACATTTCCTTTCGGATGTTGAATCAAAAACCAGGGGACCGGAATTTCATACGGTTCGTTGAGGCCCTGATTCATTTTGATGTTGTGCAGCTTGCACTTCAGCGAGCCGCACTGAAACATGTACAAACGAAGGTCTGTCATAGGATATTCTGGGGTCGTTGATTGCGGTTTTTTTCTCCGAATATTCGGTTACCGTGATGGGAGTTTCTCCCAGGATAATGCCTTTGCACCCCCCCGAAAACAAATGAAAGCAGCGATTCTGAACGAGATGGGACGTGCTCGTCCCTATGCGAATTCGAAGCCATTGGTGGTGGAGGATGTTGATCTTGCCCCGCCCGGACCTGGAGAATTGTTGATTAAGATCAAAGCAACCGGGTTGTGCCATTCGGATCTATCGGTCGTCAACGGCGATCGGCCAAGACCAATGCCGATGGTTCTGGGACACGAAGCGGCCGGCGAAGTTTTGGAATGCGGTGCCGGGGTGACCGACCTCAAGCCGGGCGATCAAGTGGTGCTGACTTTTGTTCCCTCCTGTGGGAACTGTCTTCCCTGCATGGAAGGCCGTCCGGCCCTTTGCGAACCGGGCGCCCGCGCCAACGGCGCCGGAACACTGCTCTCCGGGGAACGGCGTCTCCGGTTTCACGATCACCCGATTTATCATCATATCGGGGTATCCGGATACGCCGAATATGCTGTGGTGTCCCGGCGTTCCGCGATCAAAGTGGATGCCTCTTTGCCTGCCCATGAAGCGGCATTGTTTGGCTGCGCGGTTCTTACCGGCGTCGGCGCGGTGATTAACACGGCGAAGGTGCCCGCAGGCTGCTCCGTTGCCGTAGTCGGTCTGGGAGGAGTCGGCCTAAGCGCTCTTTTGGCCGCCAACCTGGTGGGCGCTGGGGAGATCATTGCCGTCGACACGAATCCCCAAAAACTCGAGTTCGCCTCGCGCCTGGGAGCGACCAGGACGGTCAAGGTGGGCCCGGACACCATCAAAGAGGTTCGCGATCTTACCAACGGTGGCGTGGAATTCGCACTTGAGATGGCGAGTTCAGTGCCCGCTTTGCAATTGGCTTTCGATATCACCAAACGTGGAGGCACGACGGTCACCGCCAGCCTCCCACATCCTGAGCATCGATTCTCCATTCCCGCCGTTTTGTTGGCCGCGGAGGAACGCACCGTGAAAGGAAGCTACCTGGGCTCCTGTGTTCCGGCGCGGGATGTACCGCGATACATTTCCCTCTACCAGCGAGGCAAACTTCCCGTCGATAAGCTTCTGAGCGAGATTGTTTCACTCGAAGGATTGAACGAAGCATTTGATCGATTGGCGGATGGCAAATCTATTCGGCAGGTCATGACCTTTCAGTGAGGCGGCCGGCAACCGGCAACCGGCGTTCGGCGGCGTGGCGAGATGGTTATCGGTGAAGTTGTGCGAGCACCCTCGCCAATTCCAAGACGAAGCGTCGAGCTTTGCTTTATTCTCGTGGAATCTTTCCAACCCGGCCGCTGTGCCGAACGCCGCCGCACGCCGCCGCTATCCGATAGTTGCGCCGTTCGAACTCCAGAAACGTGATGGGATATCAGCCAGGACAACAAAGATCCTGTCTGTCTTGATCTCGCAGCTCTGCGCAACCAGATCGGTCAATGCTGCTACGAGAGGGTTCCGTTTTGAGTCCGGAACCCCGATGCTGCTTAACTCGAGAAATGCCGTGGGGCTTTCCTCGCCGGCGAATCTCATTCGCGCCGCAGGCACAAAGCTGGCCATGACTTTATTCTCCGGCTTGTCCAACTGTGACGCGACAATCTTCGACGCCGCGTCCAGGAGCGCAGTTTGCTGTTCCTCGCGCAATATGCTGTTCGTTTGAATTGACAAGTAAGGCATACCACCAAGATAAGCGACACCTGAAGAAGTTGTCAGTGTCAGTGGGCGTTCTGAACGATTTGCACCCTCGAGCGCCGCCAAACGCCGAACGCCGAACGCCGAACGCCGAACGCCGAACGGCGCCGGCTCAAAGAACCGAAATCATCCCGCCGTCTATATAGAGTATCTGTCCATTGACGAAGTCAGATGCTTCCGCGCTGAGGAACACCGCGGATCCGACCAGTTCTTCGGGTTTGCCCCATCGTTGTGCCGGGGTTCTGCCTTTGACCCAGGCATCAAATTCCGGATTATCGGCCAGCACCTGGGTCATCTCGGTAATGAAATACCCCGGCCCGATGGCGTTGATCTGAATATTGTATTGCGCCCAGTCCGCGCACATCGCCTTCGTCAGCATTTTCAAACCTCCTTTGGCTGCGGTGTAGGGTCCGGTGGTGGTGCGGCCGACTTCGCTCATCAGTGAGCAGATATTGATGATCTTGCCGGCACGCTTGCGGATCATCCGTTTGGAGGCTTCCCGGGAGACGAGCATGGCGCTGGTGAGGTTGGTCAGAAGCACCTCGTTCCATGTGCCCAAGTCCACTTTTTCGAGGCTGATCCTGCGTTGGATGCCGGCGTTGTTAATGAGCACATCCACGCCGCCCTGGGAGTCGAGAATATCAAACGCCTCTGCGACTTCGGCCTCGTTGGTAATGTCGAAGCGCGCTTCCTCGGCGCTTAAGCCTTGTTGACGCAGGAGTTCTGCCGCAGCATGAAGCTTATCTGCGCGCCGGCCATTGAGAATGACGGTGGCGCCGTGTTGTGCGAGACCGAGAGCGAGGCTGTGACCGATACCGCCATTGGACCCGGTGACCAGGATACGGCGTCGTGCGAGATCGAAGAGGTTCTTGCGCATGGGGAATTGGGGTTTAGGAAATTGGATTCGGAGTTGCTGCCGGGAAAAGAGGCAGTATCTGACATCATGATAGCGTGTGTCATCCATGGAGCCAAAGACCTCAAAATTGAAGAGCGCCCGGAGCCGCGGCCGGAGGAGACCGAGGTTTTAGTTCGGTTTGGCGCCGGCGGGATTTGCGGATCCGACCTGCATTACTATCACCGAGGGCGTGTAGGCGACTTTGCTCTGCGTGAACCGATGGTGCTCGGCCACGAAGTGGCTGGAGAAATCGTTGAAGTGGGGCGAAATGTGACAAAGGTTCGGGTCGGTCAACGCGTCGCGGTGAATCCGACCAGAGCCTGCCTGACCTGCGACTACTGTTTGTCGGGCAAATCCAATTTGTGCAGGAACGTCCGCTTTTTCGGCAGCGCAGCCCGCTTTCCGCATGTGCAGGGCGCGTTCGCTGAGCTGTTCACCGCTTCGGAACATCAGTGCGTTCCGATTCCAGATTCTCTTTCGTACCGGTTGGCGGCTTGTGCGGAGCCCTTTGCGGTGACCCTGCATGCAGTGGCACGAGCGGGGAATATTCTCGGCCGGCGAGTCTTGGTGACAGGGTCCGGTCCCATTGGTGTCCTGGCCGTCGGAGCGGTGCGATTGGCTGGTGCCGCCCAAATCGTCGTGACCGACCTTTTTGACGAACCGCTCAGGATCGCGGAACGAATGGGGGCGACCCAGGTGGTGAACGTCGGGGCGCCGAGCTCCGAGTTCGAGATCTTCACAAGGGAAGGTGGATGGTTCGACGTGGCAATTGAGGTTTCGGGTAATGCCCGAGGCTTGGAAAACTGCATCGACGCGACGAGGCCCGGCGGCCGCATCGTGCAAGTGGGCCTTTTGCCGCCCGGCAGTTCAAATGTGCCCGTGAACAAGGTGACTGCAAAAGAACTGGAAATCGCAGGGACCTTCCGTTTTCACGAGGAGTTCCAATGGGCAGTCGATGCGCTGATCGCCGGCAGGATCGATGTCGCGCCTATCTTAAGCGGGGCATACAAATTTCCGGAGGCCACGACTGCCTTCGAACTGGCCTCAGATCGTCAAAAAGCGATGAAAGTGTCGTTCGTTGCCTAGTATAAAACCGGCGTCGCGCCCCCGGCGATAACTCCTTTTTTCAGACGAGCGGGGTTTAACGTCCATAATTGATGCTAGCGAACCGATGAAATTCGGGAACTTTTCTGCTGGCGCGCGGAACGCTCTGCTGGCGGCGCTGTTATTCGGTGCGAGCGCACCGGTGGCCAAGATCTTTCTTCGCACCTTATCTCCGATGGAGTTAGCAGGTGCACTTTACCTGGGATCCGGCCTTGGATTGGCGCTTTGGCGGTTAGTCGGACGATTTCGCCGGAAGGCTGGGAAAACAGAGCCTGCCCTGGGGCACTCTGATTGGCCATGGCTCATTGGAGCAATTTTCTCGGGCGGAGTGGTCGCCCCGGTCTTGCTGATGATCGGTTTAGCCACCACACCCGCCTCAAGCACCTCTTTACTGCTCAACCTGGAAGGTGTGCTGACCGCGTTGCTTGCCTGGTTTGTCTTTCGCGAGAATTTTGACCGGCGTATTCTCCTGGGAGTGATCGCCATCGTCGCGGGCGGAGTGCTGCTGACCTGCGACCCGGACGAGGCCCTTGGCCTTTCGTGGGGAGCGTTGGCGATTATTGGCGCCTGTTTCTGTTGGGCGATTGATAACAACCTCACTCGCAGGGTTTCGGGAGCCGATCCTGTGCAGATCGCAATGTTGAAGGGGCTAAGCGCTGGAACAGCCAATCTTCTCATCGGTTTGATGATCAGCGGAAAATCGGCCCCCGCCAGCCTGCTGGCCGGCGCCGGATTACTTGGTTTCCTGAGCTACGGGGTTAGCCTCACCTGCTTTGTCTTGGCTTTACGTGATTTGGGCACGGCACGTACCGGTGCTTACTTTTCGACGGCGCCGTTTATCGGAGTCATGCTCTCGCTTTTTCTACTTCGCGAAATGCCGCCGCTTCTCTTCTGGCCCGCGCTTTTGCTGATGGCTTTCGGGGTTTGGCTGCATTTGACCGAGCATCATGAGCATGACCATTTCCATGAAGCGCTGGAACACGAACATCGTCATCGCCACGATCAACACCATCAACATGAGCACATCCAAACCGATCCGCCCGGCGAACCGCATTCTCATTGGCATCGGCACAAGCCAATGTTACATAGCCACCTTCACGTACCGGATATTCATCACCGCCACGGCCACTGAGAAACGGCTATCGGCACCGGGAAACACGCATCCACCCGCAATTACGCTTCACCCGCGGCGCTCGGACACAAAAGCGGCGAACCCATTTATGAAGGCTTCGAGCCGCTTCCTTGTTTTCTCGTCGATGATTTTTCCCTCGCTATCGAACACCTCGTCGGCATTCGATACCATCACCCGACTGCCGAACCAAGGGACTGTACCGAGCGTCCGCAAAACCGGAAGCCATGCGGTCTGTGCCAGGGCGGTGCTGCCTTGTCCGGGAGTTGCACCGATGATTGCCACGGGCCGGGCGCCAAACACGCTGCGGATGTCTTCAGGAGGTCTGGACAGCCAATCAATTGCATTCTTCAGGACGCCCGGAATCGAATTGTTGTATTCGGGCGTGACGATCAAGAGACCGTCGGTTGCGGCGATCCTCCTCTTCAGTTCCTGCACCGTCGGTGGAATTCCCTCGGCCTCTTCGACGTCGCCGTCGTACAACGGAATCCCGCGGATGGAGGCGATTTCGATGGTAGTCCCGGCCGGCGCCAGTTGCGAGGCGGCGCGAAGCAGCATCGAGTTGACAGATGCGCGTCGGAGACTGCCACTCAATCCTAGAATTTCAGGCATAATTGCAAAGTTCGGTCCGGAGAAAAAACGTCGCCAACCGAGTCACAATGGGGACGGCTGGGGAGAAGGTTGTGGAGAAGGTTGTGGCTGCGACATCTCACGCTTAGCAGTTAAGAGGTCGATTTCGAGTGACGCCTTGTTGTAGCGCAGCCGTTCCAGATCGGCTTGTGTCGCGAGCCCCTCTTTCACCTGCTTTTCGAGATTCTGTTCCGCTTCGGTATAGACGTCCAGCTGACGTTGCAGGATCCGTGCTCGGTCCTCCGGCTTGTCGTACAGGCCGGCCTCAGCACTGAAAAGCCTTTCGCCTACCTCGATCAGATCAGGCAACTTGGTCAATCCGCGCTTGTACAGGTCAAAGCGCGCTTTCGCCTCATTCAACGCGGCGTTGAACCGTTCTTTTTTCAGTCGCAAGAGCGGATCCTCGTCGTCCTTAATCTCCAAAGGGGGCGTCTTCAGAACCTCCAAGACCTTGGGGCTGAAATTGAGGGCACGTTGCGCGTAAGCGGAGGGCTGCCAAGCCGGTATCAAAATCAACACCGCCAGCACCCACCTCCATTCTCGGATCGGACTGATGTTCCGCATGGCAGGAAGGAATATACTTTCTCGGGCCGGACTTTGTCGCGCAAAAAGCTCAAGGGGACGCGCGATTGCCTGGCGAGCGCGCGTTTGGTGATTTAAACAGCCATCTAAAACAAATGTTTCACTTGACTGTTTCAAACATATGTTTAAATGTTTCGGCATGATCGTCCGAGATAAAAAGGGTGCAGCACCTGAACTCAGCCAGGAAAATACGCGCGATAAAATTCTTGGCGCGGCCGGCGAAGTCTTCGCCGAGCAAGGCTTTGAGGGTGCGACCATTCGCGCAATCACGGAACGTGCCGGGGTCAACGTCGCGGCGGTCAACTATCATTTTCGAGATAAGGCGGAGCTCTATACGCGCGTGGTGGTGGATGCGTGCTCCGCTCGTGCCGCTTGGCGCGAGGTGATCGCCGAGGCGCCCGACTCACCAGAGCAACGGCTCCGTAGTCTGATCTATCATTTCCTCGAATACTTGCTCGACCCGGACCGGGCAGCTTGGAAACGGCGGTTGATGGCTCGCGAGATGGCTAACCCGACCAGCGCGCTCGACGAATTAGTCGAAAAGAATATCCGTCCGTTTCGAAATGAATTCCTCCTTCCGACCTTGCGCGAACTGACCGGCGATAAGCTCAGCCAACGTCAATTGAGTCTTATCTCCATTAGCGTGATGGGTCAGTGTCACTATTTGCTGCAGGGCCAGCCGATTATCGAACGGTTGAATCCTGATTTTAAGATCGGCAAGGAGGAGATCACCGAGATTGCAGAACACGTTACCCGATTTTCATTGGCGGGTATTGCAGAACTCACTCGGCGTGCACCCCGATCCTAATCTTTCTAGTCTAAGTTCCATAACTTTCTTCTGCCCTATGAGTGTTTCAACAAGTGCAACCTTACCTGCTGACCTCAAAACTACCAACCAGGATCGGCCGGCGCCAGCCGGCCGCGCCGCAGTTGCCAGCGTGAACAACCGAGAACCGAAACGGTTTGGTCGTCGAGGCGTGTTTCTCCTTGCCATTGGCGCATTGATCCTGGCCGCCGCGACCTATTGGTATATCAGCAACGCCGGTTATGAAACGACCGACGATGCGGCCATTGAAGCGCATATGATCCAGGTCAGCCCAAAGATTTCGGCGCATGCGAAAGCCGTTCATTTTGACGACAACTATCAAGTCAAACGGGGCGACCTCTTAGTTGAATTGGATCCGCGCGACTACGAAGTCGGTCTCGCGAGCGCGGTGGCCAGCCTGGCGTCGGCGCAAAGCAAGCTGATCGAAGCCGAAGCGCAACAAAACGTCGCGCAAGCCGGGTTGGGACAGGTCAAAGCGGATCTGGCGAGCACCCAGGCAACAGCAGAAAACGCCGTGTCCGATTTCACTCGTAACGAGCAGCTGTACAAGACTCACGTCATTGATCGCCGCGAGTACGACGCTTCGGCCGCGCAGGCGAAAAGCGCCGGGGCCAACATGGAATCGGCCTCGAAAAGGGTCGCTTCACAGGAAGCGCAGGTCCGCCTGGCAGCCGCGCAATACGCGACCGCTTCCGCGGAAAAGAAGCAGGCGGAAACACAAGTGCAACAATCGGAGTTGCAATTATCCTACACCAAGATCTTCGCGGCTTTCGATGGGCGAGTAACGAAGAAGAGCATCGAACCGGGCAACTATGTTCAGCCGGGCCAAACTCTCTTTTCCATCGTGCCGGCCGATGTCTGGGTGGTGGCCAACTTCAAAGAGACACAGCTGAAAAAAATGAAAGTTGGACAGTCCGTTTCCGTCCGGGTTGACGCGATCCCCGGCCGCGATTTCAAGGCACACGTCGAAAGCTTCCAGGTTGGCACCGGCAGCCGGTTCACGTTGTTGCCGCCGGAAAACGCCACCGGAAATTTCGTGAAGGTTGTTCAGCGGATACCAGTGAAGATCGTTTTCGACGAGCCGCCGGCCGCTCTTGAACGGCTCTGGGCTGGCGAATCAGTCGAACCGAAAGTTGATGTGCATGATCGCTCTGTCGATGACAGCAAACGGGCCGCCCCGCTGCCGCCGGCGATCCTCGGTGCCATGGACGGGACCGTGACGCAGTCCCCGAAATAGCAGGCCTCGCGCCCGACGAATCAGGAAAAAGGCTTTCGGAAAAAAAGCAGATGAGCCATGCCATCACCCCAAGCGGACGGGCGATAAATCCGTGGTGGATCGGATTGACGCTAACGATCGCAACCTTCATGGAATTGCTGGACACCAGCATCGCGAACGTGTCGCTTCCTCACATCGCCGGCGGGCTCGGTACGAGCCTGGACGAAGCGACCTGGGTCCTGACCAGCTACCTGGTGGCTAACGCGGTGGTTCTTCCTCTCAGCGCCTGGTTGAGTCGCGTGTTTGGCCGAAAGAATTATTACATGGTTTGTGTGCTGTTCACCACCAGTTCTCTGCTGTGCGGGTTGGCCCCGAACCTTGGACTCCTGATTTTCTTCCGGATTCTGCAAGGCATCGCTGGTGGCGGGTTGGCTCCTTCGGAACAGGCCATGCTGGTGGATACGTTTCCGCCTGCCAAACGCGCCGCGGCCTTCGGGCTCTATAGTATGGCGATCGTGCTGGCCCCGGCACTCGGGCCCACTTTGGGTGGTTGGATCACGGACAATTCTTCCTGGCGCTGGATTTTTTTTATCAATATTCCGGTCGGACTCCTGTCGCTTTTCCTGACCAGTCGGCTGGTCACCGATCCACCCGCTTTTACCGACGAGCGCCGGCGGATTAAGGCCTCGGGTCGGAGCCGAATCGACTATTTGGGTATTCTATTATTTGCGGTTGGTTTTGGATGCCTCGAAGTCGTCCTCGATAAAGGCCAGGAGGACGACTGGTTTGGCAGCCCGTTCATCACGACATTCACGGTGCTCAGTCTGACGGCTTTAGTCGTCGCTGTCGTGTGGGAGCTTCACCACAAAGATCCGGTGGTCGATCTGACCCTGTTGGGGAACCGGAATTTCGCGTTAGCCTCGGTACTCTTCTTTCTTTTTGGGTTTATCCTGTTTAGCAGCACCGTGCTGGTGCCTCAGCTTTTGCAATCGCTTGACAACTACGATGCAACCACCGCCGGCATGGCGCTCACCCCTGGTGCCCTGGTAATCGTCGCGATGGCGCCGTTCATCGTGCGGCTCATACCGATCGTCGGAGCGAAACGGCTCATCTGCATCGGGTTCTTCTTCCTGGCGGTGGCAGTTTGGCACGTGGGCCACCTCGCCCTGAATGCGGACTACGGAGTTTTTGCGCGAGCTCGCATGCTCCAGGGATTCGGGCTCGGATTTCTGATTGTTCCAATCACGCAGGTTGCCTATTCTTATCTAACGCCGGAGAAAAATAATAAGGCCAGCAGTCTCACCAACCTCTTCCGCAACGAGGGTGGCAGTTTTGGCATCACCTTTGCCAACACCATGCTGGCCCAGCGGGCGCAGTTCCACCAAAGTGTCCTTGCGCAGCATCTGACTCCCGATAACTCGGCTTATCGCGAATGGCTGCAGCATCTGGCCGGCGCCTTTATGCACGCCGGGTATACGGCCATTGAGGCTGCCAACCGGGCTGAGGCTCAACTTTACGCCATCTTGAATCAGCAGGCCTCGCTGCTTTCCTATCTTGATTGTTTCGTTGGCCTGGTCGTGCCTGCCTGTCTCGGATTGGTTCTGGCCTTGGTCATCAAGAATTTCCGGCCGCCTGAGAAACAGGCACCCGCGCATTGAAGGCAGTAGTCAGTTGTCGGTAGTCGGTTGTCAGTTGTCGGTAGTCGGTGGTCGGTGGTCGGTGGTCGGTGGCATGGTCTCCGGGGCGAGAGGCTCTGGACTGAAACGCCTTCTTGACGAAATTC
>Ga0210389_10004506_pt1 | contig 10819 bp, 7 predicted proteins | sample IncBWH28OmetaG_FD_160127 | JGI IMG/M metagenome (GOLD analysis project Ga0210389, IMG submission 160127) | Forest soil microbial communities from Barre Woods Harvard Forest LTER site, Petersham, Massachusetts, United States - Inc-BW-H-28-O ... | reverse complement strand
TCGAGTGTCTTCAGGGACGCGCCCTTGGCACTAACTGCAGTGATCGATAGGGGATATGGCGTGGGGCCGTTGAGCACCTGGTAGTACACGGCGATCGGCCCACCCAGGCGTCTCGGCACGATTGCCGCTGGCGAGACGACGATGTGTCCGTTGCTCAGGCTCAGGAGCACGCGGCGGGTGGCGGGGGGCAGGCGCGCTTGCACTTCCAGAATGCCCGCGCTTCGGTCGCACTGGACGCTCGCGCGCACCTTGCCTCGTCGCGAGGATGCGCATTCGGTCGAGCCCCAGCCTACCGACGTGCGACGGCGGCGATTCGGGGCGGTCGTGTACTGGGTGGCGATTTCCACCGCGCACGAATCTCCGGGTTCGCGTGGTTCGACGCTCAGCTTGTAGTGGCCACCTGACAGTGTCCGGCCCTCGCCGATGACCGTCGATCCGTTGCGTTCCCCGATAGGGCCTTCTTCTTGCGCGCCGAGCGCGTCGGCCAGTCGCTGGCTGGTCCTCGCGAGCGGCCCGAGCGCCGTGGCGAACCGGCGCTCCAGTACTTCTTTCGTCCGTCGCTCGAGCGTCTTCTCGGACGCTCCCTCGTAGGGCGCGAGCAGGCTCGACACGGATTCCCCTGCGCTCGCGTGTTGTTCGCGCGCCTCCTGACGAGCTTCGAACGCGACCGTGCCGGCCGACAGCGTCCGGTAGCCGCTCTGCTGCCAGCTGCGCAGGTCGGCGCACACCGCGCTGGCCGACGGCTCCGCGAGCAGTTCCTGGAGTTCGCCCACGTCTTCGCCGATCAGCCCGGCGATGCGCGGGTTGCTCCAGCGCAGTGGCGCGACCGTCTGCGCAAAGGTCGCGCTCGCCTCGCGATCCGGTCCGTAAACGGCGTCGGTCAGCGCTGAGTTGTACTCGGCCCGAACGGCCTGCATCTGCTGACTGCGACGATCCGATTCGCCTCGTTCACGCGCCGTCTGAAGATGCCCGGGGCGCAGGCCGCGCGAGCTGCCTTCCACGGGCACGCCCGCGAGCACCCCCGCGCATTCGTGGCCGAGCGTGCCGGCGAACGCCTGCACCGCGGCTCGCGACGCGGGAGCGTTCTCGACGAGGGCGTTGGCGAACGCGTACCCAGCCTGGAGATAGGCGTCGGTGGCGGAGCGGTCCGCGGGGGACGGGCCTGCGATTGCGCTCGGCGAGAGCGACAGGGTCAACGTGAGGGCGAGCACCGTGAACGCGCTCCGCCGCGCGCCGCTCGCACCCGCGCCACGGCGAAAGCCGGATCGGTCGAGCGTGGTGATGGGACCCCGCACGAGCGCAGCATATCTTCACGTCTGGGGACCGAACCGCCCCCTATGCTGGACCGCAGAGCCATGCTCAACGTGCTGCTGACAAACGACGACGGGATCGAGGCGGACGGCCTGCAGGCCATGCGCCGGGCGCTGCTGGAGGTGGACGGCGTGCGCCTCGCGGTGATCGCCCCAGACGGCAATCGCTCGGCGATGGCGCGCTCGATCACCACCCGCAGGCCGCTGTGGGTGGCCGAGGTGCCGTTCGCCGACGGCACCATCGGGTACGCCACGGACGGCACGCCGGTGGACTGCGTGCGCCTGGCGAGCCTCGGCATCGTCGAGGACTTCAGCACCGACCTGGTCGTGTCGGGCATCAACCACGGCGCCAACCTGGGCGATGACATCACCTACTCAGGCACCGTCGCCGCGGCGCTCGAGGGCGTGGTGCTGGGGCTGCCGGCGATCGCCGTCTCCCAGCAGTCGCGGGCAGGCGCGCTCGACTATCGCTTCGACGGCGGCTTCGGCTTCGAGACCGCCGCGGCGTTCGTCGCGCGCCTGGTCGAACGCATCGAGGACGTGCCGCTGCCGGCGCGCACGCTGCTCAACATCAACGTGCCCGCAGGCGAGCCCTCGGGGGTCGAGGTCACGAGCCTCGGCAAGCGCATCTACCGCGACGAGCTGAAGCTCGAGCGCGAGGAGGAGCACCGCCGCCGCTACTGGATCTACGGCTCGGACCCCGGCTACCACGACGAGCCGGGCACCGACCTCGCGGCGCTCGCCGCCGGGCGCGTCGCGGTCACTCCGATCCACTTCGACCTGACCGACCGGCCGAGCCTCGACGCGCTGCGGCGCTTCGACCTCGAGTCGATGCTGGTGCCCGTGGCGCACGACTCACAGCCGTGAGCACGCGCTCACGGTAGATATATAGCCATGAGCGTTCCTGCGGAGACGGCGAAGCGCGCGGCCGAGCTGCGCGAGCAGCTGGGGTACCACTCCCACCGCTACTACGTGCTGGACGACCCGGAGATCGGCGACGACGCGTACGACCGGCTGCTCGACGAGCTGCGCGCGATCGAGCGCGAGCACCCGGAGCTCCTCACACCGAACTCGCCGACACAGCGTGTCGGCGGTGAGCCCGTGGGCAAGCTCGAGAAGGTCGCCCACCTCGAGCCGATGCTGTCGCTCGACAACGTGCGCTCGGCCGAGGAGCTGCGCGCGTGGGTCGAGCGCATGCGCAACCATCTCGCCCGCGAGAGCATCGAGGCGCAGAGCTTCTCGTTCGTCGTCGAGCCGAAGATCGACGGCCTGGCGATCAGCCTGATCTACCGCGACGGCGTGCTCGAGCGCGGCGCCACCCGCGGCAACGGCGAGATCGGCGAGGACGTCACCCACAACCTGCGCACGATCGGCGCGATCCCGCTGAGCATCGACGACGCGCCCGCGCTCGTGGAGGTGCGCGGCGAGGTGTACATGTCACTGAAGGACTTCACCGCGCTCAACGAGCGGCGCGCGGAAGCCGGCGAATCGACGTTCATGAACCCGCGCAACTCGGCCGCCGGGACGATCCGCCAACTCGACCCGGCCGACGCGCGCAAGCGGCCGCTGTCGATCTGGCTCTACCAGGTGGGCGTCACCGACGGCCTCACGTTCGAGCGTCATTCGCAGGCGCTCGACTGGCTGCGCGCGCACAAATTCCGCGTCAACGCCGACATCCGGCTGCTCGACGGCGAGGACGCCGTAATCGCGCAGTGCGAAGAGTGGGAGCGTCGCCGCGGCGAGCTCGACTTCGAGATCGACGGCGTCGTCGTCAAGGTCGACGACCTCGAGCTACAGCGCCGGCTCGGGTCGGTCGGACGCGACCCGCGCTGGGCGGTCGCGTGGAAGTTCGCGCCGACGACCGCCGTCACCACGCTGCACCGGGTCGTCTGGAACATCGGCAAGTTCGGCGATCTGCGCCCGTACGCGGAGCTCGAGCCGGTCGAAGTCGGCGGTGTGACGATCAAGCAGGCGACGCTCCACAACGAGGAGGACATCCTGCGCAAGGATCTGCGCGAGGGCGAGGAGGTGATCGTGCTGCGCGCCGGCGACGTGATCCCGCAGGTCGTCTCACCCGCGCCGCACGTCGCCGAGCGCGCCAGGCGCCCCAAGCCGCCGCTGCCGCCAAAGCGCTGCCCCTACTGCAACACACCGACGATCAAGCCCGAGGAAAGCGTGTTCACGAAGTGCCCCAACCCGCTGTGCCCGGCGCGCTCATGGCAGCTGCTCAAGCACTTCGTCTCCCGCGGCGCCATGGATATCGACGGGCTCGGGGAGAAGCAGGTCGCGCAGCTGCAACAACACGATCTCCTCCATAAAGCATCCGACTCCTACCGTCTGAACGAGCAGCAGCTGATCGAGCTCGAGGGCTTTGGCGAGCTGTCCGCGCACAACCTCGTGGCCGCCATCGAGGAGTCCAAGCAGCGGCCGTTCGCCCGCGTCCTGTTCGCGCTCGGCATCGAGGAGGTGGGGGAGGTGATCGGGCGCAACCTCGCGCAACGCTTCCGCGACATCGACGCGCTGCTCGACGCCACACCCGAGCAGATCGCGCAGACCCCCGGCATCGGCGAGAAGATGGCCGCGTCCATCCGTGCCCAGCTCGACGACCAGCGCATGCGCACGCTCATCCGCGAGCTGCGCGAGCTCGGGCTGTGCTTTCACGAGGACGGCCCGCCGCCGTCGGAGGGGCCACTCGCGGAGCGCACGCTGGTGCTCACCGGCACGCTGCCCGAGCTTTCCCGCGAGGCCGCCACAGAGCGCATCCTGGCCGCCGGTGGACGGGTCACCACCTCGGTCTCCAAGAAGACCGACTACCTGGTCGCCGGCGACAGTCCCGGCTCGAAGCTCGAGAAGGCACAGCGCCTGGGCGTGAGCGTGCTCGACGAAGCCGGCCTGCTGGAGCTGCTCGACGGCTAGCTTCCGCCCGCGCCGCGCCTCCCTGAGCCGCGGCTCTACCCCGGGCCCTCGCCTACCTGAGCCGCGCCTACGTTTCCTTGGCTTGCTTGCCGACCGAGGGCGGTTCGGCGGGGTTCTGCTGCCCTTCGGTTTCCTGTTCGGCCGCGCCTTCGCCGCCGGCTTCGCCTTCTTCGAAGAGTTCCTTTGCGCGTTCCAGCTCGTGCGCTTCGCTCGACCCTTCCCCGCCTTCCCCACCTTCGCCGGATGTCCGTTCGTGTTCTTCGAGCTTGCCTTCGGCTTCGTGGACGGCGCTCCCGCCTTCGCCTTCCCCTTCCCCACTCACTTCGCCCCCGAGCTGCGCGCTGCCCGCCGAGCCTTCTTCGCCGCCCGGCGTCGCCTGCGAGCCGGAGCTCGAGCCGCAGCCGGCGAGCGCCAGCGAGCACGCGAGCGCCGCGGCGAGCAGCGGGGTGAGCGCGAGGCGTCTCACGGTCCTCAGTAGTCGGCGACCGTGATCGCCATGTTGTCCTGGAAGGTGTGGGCGGCTTCGATGGGGATGCCGTCGGTGAAGATGGCGAACGCCAGCGTATGCCCGTCGGCCGCCTCGCAGTAGCCAACCAGGTTGGACACGCCGGTGAGCGTGCCGGTCTTGCCCTGGCAGTTGCCCGCGGCGCGGGTGTCGCGCATGCGCAGTTCGAGCGTGCCCGAGCGCCCGGCGACGGCCATGCTCTTGCGCAGCACTTGGCCGATCGGCGTGGGGGCGAGCTCGACCAGCATGTCGGCCACCTGGTAGGGGGACGTTCTGTCCGCTTCGGACAGGCCCGAGCCGTCGACCACGTGCGGATGGACGGCGAGCAACGAGGCGATCGTCTTGGTGACCACCGCCGCACCGGCGGCCGTCGTGCCGGCGTGTGTCCCGGGCGGCACGCCGCCGTAGCGGGCGCCGAGGTCCTTGACGAGCATCTCGGCGAAGAAGTTGTCAGACGGAGGCAGCATCAGTCCGAGCAGCTGCGCGATCGTCGGTGAGGGCGCCTGCGCGAGCTGCACCGCGCCGGCTGGGGTGGTGGCGGCGGCGCTCGAGCCGCCGATGCTGACGCCGTCGGCCTTGAGCGCTCCCCACAGTGCACGGGCGGCGAACGCCGCCGGGGCGTGGGGGCCGCGTTCGGAGCCTTCTTCGCCGCGATTGAACGCCAGCGCGCTGAGGGTGCCTTCGAGGAACGGGTCCGGCGCGTAGTCGCTCGAGGGCTCGCCGCGGAGCGAGTCGAAGTAGGACTCATCGCCGTAGATCGTCCCGGTGACGCGGTGGATATGGTCGGTGCGCACCAGTCCCGAGACGAGCGCCGAGCCGCCCGCCCCGATGCCGCCGTAGTGGCTGTGGATGAACGCCGTGGAGCCGAACGTCGGGTCGCCGCCGCCGCGCAGGTACAGGCTCCCTTCCCACACCCCGCCCGGCGCCATGTGCCCGACGCCGTCGACGGTCGTGTCAAGGCGCGCGGTCGGACCCATCAGATCGAGGGCCGTGGTGGCCGTGTACAGCTTCTCCACGGACGCCGGCGGGCGCATCACTTCGGCGCGCTCCGAGAACAGCGCCTGTTTGGCGGTCAGGTCGTACACGTACGCGCCGTCCCCCGGCCCGGCCAGCGCCAGCTGGTGGTTGAAGTCGGATTGCAACTGCGCGAGATCCTGCTGTGCGCCCGCCAGCGACGGCGCCGCCAGGGTTGACAGCAGCAGTCCGCACAGCAGAATCGCGAGCTTTGCCGCAGGAGGTCGCTTCACGTAGCCGTAGAATGTTCCTGGGATGGGCAAGGTTGTCAAGCTCGAGACGGCGGGGAAGGCCAAGAAAGCCCGGCAGACGAGGGTGGCGGCACGTGGCGTCGGCCAGCCAGCGTCGGTCGAGCGCCGCCGGCGCTCCAGACGAGACAAGACCGCCCTGGTGCTCGGTGGCGGCGGCTTCACCGGCGGGGTGTACGAGATCGGCGCGCTGCGCGCGCTCGACCTGCTGGCGGTCAACAGCACGGTCAACAACTTCGACGTGTACGTGGGCACCTCCGCGGGCTCGTTCATCGCGGCTATGTGCGCCAACGGGGTCACCCCCGAGGAGATGATGAGGGTGGTCACTCGCCAGGGCGAGTCGCCGTTCAAAGACATCGACATCGGCGACCTGCTGCGCCCGAACATCGGCGAGTTCATCCGCAAGGGCGCGCTCATGCCATTTCGCGCGGTGTCGCTCGCCCGTGAGCTGCTCGCCCAGCCGGGAGGCGTGTCGTTGATGGACGTCATCATGGGCCTCGCAGACGGGCTGCCGTCGGGCATCTACACCGGTGCGGGCATCGAGCATTACCTGCACGAGGTGCTCACCGAGCCGGGGCGCACCGACGACTTCGGCCAGCTCGAGTGCGAGCTGTATCTGACGGCCACCGACCTCGACAGCTGTGAGCGGGTGGTGTTCGGCACCGACGGCTCGCGCGACGTGCCGATCTCGACTGCCGTGCGCGCGTCGGGGGCGCTGCCGATGGTATACGCGCCGGTGCGCGTGCACGACCGCGAGCTGATCGACGGCGGCATCGTGTCCACCACCAACCTCGATCTGGCCGTCCAGGCGGGCGCCAAGCTGGTGGTGGTGATCAACCCGATCGTGCCGTTCGTCAACGACTTCTCGCGCAAGGTGAGCACGATCCACGGTCGTCGCCCGCGGCGCATCTCGGACATGGGCTTCGCCCAGATCGGCTACCAGGTGTTCAAGCTCGTTGCCCACCAGCGGCTGCACGAACTGGCCAAGGGCTGGGAGGAGCGCTATCCGGGCGTCGACATCGTGTTGATCGAGCCGGAGGCCAACGACGAGCTGATGTTTGAAACGTCGATGATGAGCTTCACCTCGCGCGTCGAGATCGCCCGCCACGGCTTCGAGTCGGTCACCAAGCAGCTGGCCGGCGAATACGAGGGCTACGCGGAGGTGGCCGAACGCCACGGCATCGAGATCTCGGCCAAGCGCGTGCGCAAAGTCGTCGAGCACTTCGACGAGCGCCACGAGTCGGTCAGCGCGTGGCGCAAAATCCTCGAGGGCACCACCGGAGCGCTGCTCAGGCAGGCCGGCTCAGCGGGCTAGGACGCCGCGGCGCGGCCCCATCCGCTCTACGTCAGTTTCTCGATCGCGTTGATCAGGCGGTCGGTGGCGGCTTGGGAGTGCACGGCGATGCGGGCGTGGCGGGGCTCGCCGAGGGCGTCGCCGGCGGCGATCAGGATGCCGGCGCGAGCGAGGCGGGCGGCGAGCTCGCCACCGGGTAGCGTGGGGTGTGCGGCCCACACGAAGTTGGCCTGGCTGTCCGGCACCTCGAAGCCGTGCTCGCGCAGTGCGGCGATCAGCTGGGGGCGCTCCTCGCAGATGCGGCGGGTGCGCTCTTCGATCAGCTCGGTGCAGCTGTGCAGCGCCTCGAACGCGCCGGCTTGGGAGATCTCTGAGACGCCCAGGTCGGGGGCGAGCTCGGCGAGCAGCTCGCCCGAGCCGGGGCCGCCGACGGCGTAGCCGATGCGCAGGCCGGCCAGACCCCACGCCTTGGAGAAGCTGCGAAACACGATCAGGTTGGGGTGGCGCTCGAGCAGCTCGAGCGAGGCGTTGATCGGCTGGGCGTCGACGAAGTCCACGAGCGCCTCGTCGAGCAGCACGGCGACGCCCGCGGGCAGCCCCTCCAACAGGCGTTTGAGATCGCCGGTCGGGAGCAGCGCGCCGGTGGGGTCGTCGGGGCTGGCGAGGGCAACCGCACGCACGTCCGGCTCATTGGCAGCCGCTTCGATCAGCCCGTCGATCCCGCCTTCGACGGGCACGGCGCGCCCGTGGGCGCGGCGAGCCATGATCGGATACAGGGGGTAGGAGGGCCAGCGGGTGAGCAACTGCTGGCCGGGCTCGATCAGCGCGCGGGTGGCGGCTGTAAGCAGCTCGGCGGCGCCGTTGCCGAGGATCAGACGCTCCGGGTCAACGCCGTGGCGCTCGGCCAGCTGGCCGCGTAGATCCGAGCCGCTGAGGTGGGGGTAGCGGTGCATGCCGCGGCGGGCGACAAACGTGATGGCGCTGACGATCCGCGGGTGGGGCAGTTCGGGCCACGTCGTGAGCGACAGGTCGAGGGTCTCGACGCGCGTGAGCGCCTTGCGTCGACGCTCGGCCGCTTCCTCGCGCAGGCCCTCGTTGACCTCCTCCTCGGACATGCCTTCGAATTGCTTGTAGTAGTCGAGCAGGCCCATGGCTTGCTTCGTTCTAGCAGCGAGTGCGCGATGCCCGGCGGGGGCCGACAGCGCTCACGAGACGCCGCCGCGTTCGACCAGGCTGGTGCCCAGCCCGTGCAGGACCAAGAGCCAGAGCATGAAGCCGGCTGCTGCGACGACGGCGGTGGCGGCGAAGATGCGCCCGAGGGCGCCCGTCCGTTGATCGTGGCCGGCGGCGCGGCGCACCAGGATCCAGGTGCTGTCCACGCGTTTCATGATGGCCAGCGCGCCGAACAGCAGTCCGAACAGGGAGGCGAAGGACACGAGCAGCCCGAGGCTGACGCTACCGGTCAGATAGTTGGCCTGCGAGCCCAGCCACAGGCACGCCAGCGGGATCGGTCCCCAGCACAGCAGGCACAGCAGCGTGATAGCCGCGAGCATGATGCTCGCGATCGACCCGTCGATGTGCTGACGCAGCTCGCCCCCGCGCTGGGGAATCGAGCGGAAGCGCACGGGCGCGGTGCCCGGGCGGCGCCCGACGAACAGTCCGCCATTGTCGGAGGGGTCAGAGCGCATCGACTGTCATGTTCGCAGGTGCGGGGTCGCGTACACGGCAGCGGCATGGGCTCGGCGCGATCCTCGCCGACCAGGCGCTTGCGTTCTCGCCCGCGTGCCGCGCACGGTCAGCCGGCGTACAGCGCGTCGAACAGGTCCCTGTAGCGCTCGTTGACGACGTTGCGCTTGACCTTCAGGGTGGGCGTCAGCTCGCCGGTGGCCTGCGTGAGGTCATGGTCGAGGATGACGAACTTCTTCACCTGCTCCACCTGGGCGTATTTGGTGTTGGCGCGATCGACCTCGCGCTGGATCAGCTCGCGGACGGCCGGCTGCTGGGCGAGCGACGGGATGTCCTCGGGCAGGTCGTGCTCCTTGGCGAACGCCGGGATCTCCTCCTCGTCGAGCGTCACCAGCACGACCGGGTACGGGCGCTGGTCGCCGTGCATGACCGCCTGGGAGATCCAGCGGCACTGCTTGAGGTCGTTCTCGAGGTTCGCAGGCGTCAGGTTCTTGCCGCCGGCCGTGATGATGATGTCCTTCTTGCGCCCGGTGATCGACAGGTAGCCGTCCTCGTCGAGCGAGCCCAGGTCGCCGGTGTGCAGCCACCCGTCCTCGACGGCGCCGAAGCTGGTGGACGCCTGGTTGTGGTAGCCGTGGAAGATGTTCGGGCCTTTGATCAGGATCTCGCCGTCGTCGGCGATCTTGATTTCGACGCCCGGCAGCGCCCGCCCGACGGTGCCGAAGCGGTGGTTCTCGACGGTCGACACGGTGGCAGCGGTGGACGTCTCGGTCATGCCGTAGCCCTCGAGCACCGGCACGCCGCACGCCCAGAAGAACTCGAGGATCTCCTGTGCGATCGGCGCGGCGCCGCTGGTGGCGTGGCGCACGCGCCCGCCGAAGATGGCGCGAACGTTCTTGAACAGCTGCTCGTCGGCCTCGTCGAACGACGCCTGCATCTCCTCGGGGATCGGCTCGCCGCGGGCCATCAGATCGCGGACCTTGATGCCGAGCTGGATGGCCTTGTCGGCGCGCTCGCGCTCCTCGGGCGGCTGGGCGTCGATGGCGGCCCGCGCGAGCGTGTAGATCTTCTCGAATACGCGCGGCACGGACGGCAGGTACGTGGGTTTGACCTCGAGCAGCTCGCCGACGATCTGCTTGGTGTCTCCACCGAAGTACGCGAGCGTGCCGCCGCGGTCGAACACGGCCAGCTGGATCAGCAGCGCGTAGGAGTGGGCGAGCGGCAGGTACAGGTAGATGACCTCGTCGCCTTCGATCTCACCGGCCTCGCTGATCATGTCGATCATCGCCCGGTAGTTGCCGTGGGTGAGCACGCAGCCCTTGGGCGGTCCGGTGGTGCCGGAGGTGTAGATGAACGTGAACGCGTCCTCAGGGCCGACCCCGGCGCGGCGTGCCTCGAGCTCCTCGGGCGAGCGTCCGCGTCCGCGCTCGCGCACCTCATCGAGGGTGATCGGCGCGAGCGCGTCGATAGCCGCGCGCGAGCCGTTGGCGGTCGCGCCGTCGCCCGGCCGGTCGATCGAGATGATGGTGCGCAGGTTGGGCACCTGCTCGCGGATGGCGGCGATCTTGGCGAGCTGCTCGTCGTCCTCGCACACGATCGCGCACGCGTCTGAGTCGGAGATCACCCACAGGCACTCTTCGGGCGAGTTGGTCTGGTAGATGGGTACCACCACCAGGCCGGCCGACGTTGCGGCGATGTCCGCGTAGGACCACTCCGGGCGGGTGTTGGCGAGAATGCAGATGCGCTCGCCAGGCTGCAGGCCGAGCTCGATCAGCCCGAGCGCGATCTCCTGGACGGTGTCGGCGAGCTGGGTGTAGGTGACGTCATGCCACTCGCCGTCGCGCTT
>Ga0210389_10004505_pt1 | contig 10819 bp, 9 predicted proteins | sample IncBWH28OmetaG_FD_160127 | JGI IMG/M metagenome (GOLD analysis project Ga0210389, IMG submission 160127) | Forest soil microbial communities from Barre Woods Harvard Forest LTER site, Petersham, Massachusetts, United States - Inc-BW-H-28-O ... | reverse complement strand
GTCCTGGCTTTCGCCAGGACGACATCGGAGCCCAGTTCCAAATTCGCCGCAAAACTGGCATAGCTCAATCCACGTCAGTGGGGTGAGCATGGCACAAGCGGTTCTTGGCATTATCGGCGGTTCCGGGATTTACGATCTGCCCGGCCTGGAAAATGCGCGCGAGGAGGCGATCAAAAGCCCCTGGGGCGAGCCGTCGGCGCCGGTGCGTCATGGCAGCATCGCTGGGCTGCCGATCGTGTTCCTGCCGCGGCATGACAAGGGCCACCGGCTCTCGCCCTCCGACATCAATTACCGCGCCAATATCGATGTGCTGAAGCGCGCAGGGGTCACCGACCTGATCTCGCTGTCGGCTTGCGGCTCGTTCAGGGAAGAGCTGCCGCCCGGCACCTTCGTGCTGGTCGACCAGTTCGTCGATCGCACCCACAAGCGCGAGAGCTCATTCTTCGGCAGAGGTTGCGTCGCCCATGTCTCGATGGCGCATCCGGTCTCGCCGCGGCTGCGCATTCATCTCGCCGCAGCCGCCGAAGCCGAAGGTATCGCATTCTCGCGCGGCGGCACCTATGTCTGCATGGAGGGCCCGCAGTTCTCCACCTATGCGGAGAGCATGACCTACAAGACGTCAGGCTATTCCGTGATCGGCATGACCAACATGCCCGAGGCCAAGCTCGCCCGCGAAGCCGAGATTTGCTACGCCACGGTGGCGATGGTGACTGATTTCGATTGCTGGCACCCGGATCACGACGCGGTGACGGTGCAGGACATCATCCGCGTGCTGACTACCAACGCCGACAAGGCGAAAGCGCTGGTGGCGCGGCTGGCGAAAGATTTTCCGCGCGAGCATGAGGCCTGCCCGATCGGCTCCGACCGCGCGCTCGATACCGCGTTGATTACTGCGCCCGAGGCGCGTGATGGCGAATTGTTGAAGAAGCTCGACGCGGTCGCGGGAAGGGTGCTTGGGCTCAGGACGGCAAGCGAGATAGGCGTGCCATGAAGGTCGACGGCAAGCATTTTCGCAGCATCTGGCGTTCGGCGGACGGCTGGTCGGTCGATGCCATCGATCAGCGCAGGCTGCCGCACGAATTCGTGTTTCTCAAGCTGGCCAGTGTCGCGGACGCAGCCGACGCCATCCGCACCATGGTGGTGCGCGGCGCGCCCCTGATCGGTGCCACCGCGGCGTACGGCATGGCGCTTGCCATGCGGGACGACAAGTCGGACCCGGCGATTGAGCGCGCATATCTCCGACTGTTCGCGACACGGCCGACCGCGATCAATCTGAAATGGGCGCTGGATGAGATGCGCCGCATGCTGCGTCCACTGCCGCCGTCGGCGCGCTCGGACGCCGCCTATGCCCGCGCCGACGATATCGCGGAGGAGGATGTCGCGATCAACCAGGGCATCGCGAAGAACGGCGTTGCGTTGATCGAGGCGATCGCTGCCAAGAAGCCGGGCGAAGTCGTCAATGTGCTGACCCATTGCAACGCCGGCTGGCTCGCGACGGTCGATTGGGGCACGGCGACCGCGCCGATCTATCTGGCGCATGAGCGCGGCATCAAGATCCATGTCTGGGTCGACGAGACCCGTCCGCGCAACCAGGGTGCTTCGCTCACCGCCTGGGAGCTCGGCCATCACGGCGTGCCGCACACCGTGATCCCCGACAATACCGGCGGCCATCTGATGCAGCACGGCAAGGTCGACCTCGCGATCGTCGGCACCGACCGCGTCGCCGCCAATGGCGACGTCTGCAACAAGATCGGCACTTACCTGAAGGCGCTCGCCGCGCATGACAATGGCGTGCCGTTCTATGTCGCGCTGCCGTCGCCGACCATCGATTTCACCGTCGCCGACGGCGTCACGCAGATCCCGATCGAACGGCGCGGCGCCGAAGAAGTGACGCATATGACCGGCCGCACCGCCGATGGCCGGATCGAGACCGTGCGAATCGTGCCCGAGGGCTCGCCGGTGGTGAATTACGGTTTCGACGTCACGCCCGCGCGGCTGGTGACCGGCCTGATCACCGAGCGCGGCGTGCTGAAAGCCGAGCGTTCAGCACTTGCGGCAGCTTTTCCTGAACGAATCGCGGCTGCGGCGGAGTGATACGGGCATGGATGCCTCGGCGAATTTGTCGGGACGGCCGCTCTTCAATCTCGAGACGGCGAGGAGTGATATTGTCGCCGGTCTGATTTCATCGGCGGTCGCAATCCCGCTGACAATGGCCTCCGGCATGTTTGCCTTTGTGTCCCTGGGCGATGAATATTTCGCCTATGGAGCGATGGCTGGGCTGGCATCGGCGGCGATCGCTGGCTTTGTCTGTGTCCTGCTCGGCGATCGTTCCACGCGCGTCTACGCTCCGCGGGTAACGACTACCTTCTTTCTGGGGCTGCTGCTTCATTCGCTGCTGGGCCGCGCGCCCATGATCGACGGCAAGCCCGATGTCGCGGCGACGCTGCTCGTGTTCTTTACCATCGTCCTGCTCGGAGGCTTGCTGCAGGCGCTCTTCGGGCTGTTGCGGCTCGGTTCGCTGATCAAGTTCGCCCCGCATCCAGTGATGGCCGGCTTCCAGAACATGGCGGCGTCGCTGCTTTTCCTGGCGCAGCTTGGCAACGCACTGGGTTATGAACACAATGTACGTTTTACGCATGTCTTCTCGGCTCTCGGAGAGACGCGGCCGCTCAGCCTCGTGGTCGCCATCGTGACGTTTGCCGCGATGTGGAACGCGCGGCGCTTCACGTCCCGGGTGCCGCCGCTGCTGGTCGGGCTCGGCTGCGGCATCGTCGCCTATTATGCACTCGTCGTCGCCGGCTTCGGCGACTGGCTGGGTCCCGTCATCGGCCGCCTGACGGCGAGTGCCGCCATGCGCGCTGTTCTGGTCGACTTCTCCGGACTGCTCGTGGCGGATCCGCTCGCGCATTCCTGGGCTGTCATCGTTTCGGGCGCACTGGCGCTGGCCGTCATCGCGTCGATCGATGCGCTGCTCTGCGCCAAGTTGACCAGCCTGCCGGGCGAATTGAGCGCGGGCGACAACAACCTCCTCGTCCGGCTTGGCATCGCCAACGCGATCTCGGCGAGTTTTGGCGGGTTGACCAATTGCATCAACATCGGACCGAGCGCCGCCAATCGCGCCTTCGGCGGAAGAACCCCGCTTTCGGTCATCGTCAACGGCGTGGTCGTTCTGTTGGCGGCGACACTGCTGTTTCCAGTGCTCGCCTATATCCCGCGAGCGGCGCTGTCGGCCACGATCATGGTGGTCGCGATCCAGCATATAGAGCCGTGGACCTGGCAATTGGCAGGGCGTCTGCTCGCCCCGGGTACACCGCAGCGCGGCGCCGTCGCGCTCGATCTCGGCATCTGCCTGTTTGTTTCGCTGCTGTCGATCGCGGTCAATGTCGTGCTTGCGGTGTTTATCGGTATCCTGCTCGCGATCTTGCTGTTCGCGCTGCGCATGAGCAGGTCCAACATCCGAAGAACCTACCGCTGCGACACCGTGCGCTCGCGCCGTTTCCGCAGTCCGGCAGAGCTCAACATACTGCATCAGCGCGGCGGCTCGGTGCTGGCGATCGAATTGCAAGGCGCGCTGTTCTTCGGCACCGCGGATCTGCTGGCCCAATTCGTGGACAAGGAGACCACGAGCGGCACATCGGCATTGCTGCTCGACTTGCGGCGCGTCACGGAGATCGATTCGACCGGCGCGCGTATCCTCGGCGATATCGACGCCGCACTTCGCGCGCGGAGCGTGAAGCTCGCACTGGTTCTCTCCAGCCGCACGGAAATGGCTGCGCGCCTTGCCGATATCTTTCAGCACGATCGCCTCTTTCCCGATGTCGATCGTGCGATCGAATGGGCGGAGGACGATCTGCTGCGGGAGACGGTCGTGGTATCGTCATCGGCGCTGACGCTCGATGATTTTCCGCTGCTTCGGGAATTCAGCGCCGACCAGATCGAGCGGTTGCGCCATCACCTCGAAGCCGTTGCCTGGCCGAAGGGGCATGTCGTCTTTCGTAGCGGCGATCCCGGCTCTACGCTGTATCTCGTCGCAAAAGGCCGTGCGAGCGTCCATATTGTCCATGGTGACGGCGATATCAGGCTTGCGACCTTTGCGCCCGGCGCTGTGATCGGAGAGCTTGCACTGCTCGATCGCGGCGTGCGTTCGGCGACGGCCACCGTCGATGAGGATCTCACCGGCTTTGCTCTCAGCGCCGAATCGTTCGATCAGCTGTCTCGCGAGCAGCCTGATGTTGCGATCAAGCTGTTGTCCGCGCTCGGGCGTGAATTGAGCATACGCATACGCTACGCCAACCTGACTATCCAGCAGCTTGAAACATGAGGCGTTAGCCGAGTTTGAGCCCCGTCGCGGCCTCGAGCTCCGCCAGCGCCTGCGCCGCGCTCACCACCTTGATCGTGGTCATGCCCATCTCGCGCGCGGGCTTCAGGTTGACGCCGAGATCGTCGAGATAGACGCACTTCGCCGGATCGACCTTCAGCGCGTCGATCATCATCCGGTAGATGCGCGGATCGGGCTTGCGCAGGCCGATCTTGGCGGATTCAATGATGTGGTCGAACAGCGCCATCACCTCGGCAACATAAAGCGAGCGGCCGGACGTGCTGCCGATGGCGTTGGCGGGCAGGTTGTTGGTGATGCAGCCGGTCTTGCACTGCGCCTTTACGCGCTTGAGCGCCTCGACCATCTCCGGCCTGAGATCGCCCTGCAATAGCGGCAACACTTCCCTGCCGCAAACTTCCGCACCGAAGGCGCGCGATTCCTCCGCGAATAATTTGTCGAAGGCGTCGACATCGATCTCGGCGCGCTCGAACCTGGCCCAGGCGTTTTCCAGATGATTGGCGGCATTGGTGCGGCGGATGATGTCGAGCGGAAAGCCGCGCTCCTTTTCGAACCGCGCAAAGGCCTCGAAGGGCGAGGTGGTCAGCACCCCGCCGAAATCCCAGATCACCGCCTCGATCATCGAACCCTCAGATCATGAATATCGCCGCGAGACCGGCTAACACGTGGAACACATCGACGCCAGCCCGCCACGCAGCTTGGCGCCGGACATCGTGCAGGCTATGGCTAAAGCCCATGAAAATCCTGCCTGCCGTCATCGCCGCCACGCTGCTATCGCCAATGCCTGCCGACGCCATCGTCGGCGGCGCGGCGCCTGCGCCCGACGCCATCAGCCGTTCGGTCGTCACCATCATCGGCTCGCGCGGCAATTTCTGTACCGGCAGCCTGATCGCGCCGTCGCTCGTGCTGACCGTGGCGCATTGCGTGCAGCCCGGCTCTGACTACAAGATCGTGCAGTATGACGCCGACAGGAAGCCCGAGTTGCAGGATGTGAAGGCCGTTGCCATCCATCCGGGCTTCAGGATGCAGGAGATGCTGGCGCATCGCGCCACCGCCGATGTCGCGCTGCTGCGCCTGGTAATTCCGGCCAAAGGAAAAACACCGGCGCGCCTCGGCACGCCGCAGTCGCCGCTCGAGCCCGGCAACCGCTTTACCATCGCCGGCGTCGGCGTCACTATCCGCGGCGATGGCAAGAGCGCGGGCGTGATCCGCTCGGCGGCGCTCACCGCGACCGGCAAGCCCGGCACGCTGCAAATTCGTCTGGTCGATCCGGCCGGGCAGGGCACGCAGGCCGCGCTTGGCGCCTGCACCGGCGATTCCGGCGCGGCGGTGTTCGAGGATCAGGAGGGAGCGCCTGCGATCATCGGCGTCGTGAGCTGGTCGACGGGGCCGAATGGCAGCGCGGGTTGCGGCGGGCTCACCGGCGTGACGCCGCTGACGCTGTATCGCGACTGGATTTTGTCGACCGCGCGGCAATGGGGATTTGTGCTTTAAACGCTGTTTGATTTATCGCGCACGCGCGAAGGCGAGCTTGACCGTAACAGGCATTGCGGTCACCTTTTGGGCAAAACCCCAAGGAACAAAATTAAAATGAACGTAGAGACCGCCCGCGGAACATTCGCGTCCGCCTCGCAGGCCACTGAGCATTTCGACGTGCTGATCGTCGGCGCCGGCATCTCCGGCATCGGCAGCGCTTATCATCTGAAAACGAAGCTTCCCGGAACCAGCTTCGTCATCCTTGAAACCCAGGAGAGTTTTGGCGGCACCTGGTGGACGCACAAATATCCGGGCATCCGCTCTGATTCCGATCTCCACACCTTCGGCTACAGCTTCAAGCCATGGATCGGGCCGCCGATTGCGACCGCGGCAGAAATCCGCGCCTACATGGGCGAGGTGATCGAAGACAACGATCTCGCCCGACACATCCGTTACAAGCACCGGATCTTGAACGCGAGCTGGTCGAGCGAAGAAAATCTCTGGACCATCGAGGCCGAGAAGACCGATAGCGGCGAGCGCGTCACGATATCGGCGAATTTCCTCTGGATGTGCCAGGGTTACTATCGCCATTCCGAAGGCTACACGCCGCGATGGCAGGGCATGAGCGATTTCAAGGGCCGCGTCGTGCATCCGCAGACCTGGCCCGATGATCTCGCCACCGAAGGCAAAAGGATCGTGGTGATCGGCTCCGGCGCGACGGCAGCGACGCTGATTCCCAACATCGCCGACAGATGCGCGCATGTCACCATGCTGCAGCGCTCGCCGACCTTCTTCCGCCTCGGTCGCAATGCGATCGAGATCGCCGAGGAGCTGCGGCGGCTACAGGTCGACGAGGAATGGATCCACGAGATCGTGCGGCGAAAAATCACCTATGAGCAGGATGCCTTCACGCGTCGCTGCATCGCCGAGCCCGAGCAGGTGAAGAAGGAGCTGATCGGCCAGATCAGTGCCATCCTCGGTCCGGACTACGATGTCGCCACGCATTTCACGCCACGCTACCGGCCATGGCGCCAGCGCATCGCCTTTGTGCCCGATGCCGACTTCTTCCATACCATCAAGGACGGCAAGGCTTCCGTCGTCACCGACGAGATCGAGCGCTTTGTCGCCGACGGTATCCTGCTGAAATCCGGCAAGACGTTGCCGGCCGACATCGTCGTCACCGCCACCGGATTCAATCTCTCGATCCTCGGCGACATCGATTTTGCGATCGACGGCAAACCGCTCGATTTCGCCGAAACCGTCACCTATCGCGGCATGATGTTCACCGGCGTTCCGAACATGGCCTGGGTGTTCGGCTATTTCCGCGCCAGCTGGACGCTGCGCACCGATCTCGTCGCGGAGTTCGTCTGCCGGCTGCTCGCGCACATGAAGGAGAAAGGCGTGCGCAAGGTCGCGCCCGCGTTGCGGCCGGAAGACCACAATATGCCGCTGTTGTCATGGATTGATCCGGAGAATTTCAACCCGAACTATCTGATGCGCGACATGCATCTGTTGCCCCGGCGCGGCGACAAGGCCGAATGGCAGCACAGCCAGGATTACTGGACCGAGCAGCGCGAATTTCCCGCGATCGATCTGGACGACAAGGCGTTTGTGTATGGGTGAGTGCGTGGCACGGCGGCGCCGCATTGTCGTCCTGACGAAAGCCAGGACCCATTACCCCGGATAGGTGCTGTTGCGCCGCACTGTCGCCTCGTCATTGCGAGGAGCGCAGCGACGAAGCAATCCATGTCTCAACAAGCGGCGACATGGATTGCTTCGCTTCGCTCGCAATGACGATAAATAACTGCTGCTTGGGGTAATGGGTCCCCTGAGTTCACAAACGAAGTGCAACACTTCCTTGCGGAGGTGTTGCCATGGGGCGGAGTTACGAGCAGCTATCCCTTGATGATCGATGCGAGATTGCCCGTCTTTCGGCCAATGGCAGCTCGATCCGGCAAATCGCGGCAGCTCTGGATCGCTCGCCATCAACGATCTCTCGGGAGCTGAAGCGCAACAACGGCGTTCAGGTCGGCTACAGGCCTACTTACGCCAATCAACAGGCGCGAGCGCGGCGCTGGGCGGGCTCTCGCCTCGAACGGGAGCCCGACCTGCGCCGCGCGGTGCTGGAGCGCCTCGGCCGAGGCTGGTCGCCCGAGCAGGTCGCCGGCCGGCTCGCCCGGGAGCACGGCCGCAAGGTGATCTCCCACGAGAGCATCTATCGCTTCATCTATGCCCAGATGAGGCGCACCACGAACTGCAATTGGCGGCGCTACCTGCCACGCGGCAAAAGCAAGCGCGGCTATCGCGGCAAGAAGGGCGGAAGTCCCGCGAGCTTCATCGAAGGCCGTGTTTCCCTGGCAGAACGGCCGATCGAGGCCGCCGATCGCAGAATCGCCGGCCATTGGGAAGCCGACCTGATGATGTTCTCAAAATACCGCCAGGCGGTGCTGACCGTGCATGAGCGCACCTCACGTCTGCTGCTCGGCATCCGTCTCGCCAGCAAGGTCGCGCGCGGCGTTGCCCGTCAGCTCGCGCGCCTGTTTGCCTGCATCCCGGAGAGCCTGCGCCAGACCGTCACCTTCGACAACGGTACCGAGTTCGCTAGTCATCTGGCTCTGCGCAGCCTCTCAATCGAGACCTACTTCTGCGATCCTCACGCCCCCTGGCAGAAGGGCGGCATCGAGAACGCCATCGGCCGGATGCGACGCTTCCTGCCCCGCAAGACCGATCTGGCAACCCTCCCAAATCAGAACTTCCGCAGGCTCATCGCCGCCTACAACAACACCCCGCGCAAATGCCTTGACTTCAGGACCCCAGCCGAGTCCTTTGCCCAAGTGTTGCACTTCGAGTGTGAATCCACCTCCTGGCTTTCGCCAGGACGACACCGAGTATTTTGTCCGCACCGCGTAATTTCGCCAGGACGACTCCGGGAAGCATCACCCATTCGCCCCCAACTCGGCGCGGTCGAGTTCCTCCTCGATCTGATGGAACGCGTCATCGCCGATTGCTTCGCTCTGCCGCAGGTCGAGGATGGCGCGGCGGGCGGCGAGGATGGCGCGGCGACGGAGCGGATCGGCGGGGAGTTCGTTCGAGGCTATGCCGCCATCGGGATCGTCCTTGGCCTGGAGCAGCACCGCGCGATATTCCAGCCGCAACAGCTCGGCTGCCTCGGATGGATCGCCGTCGATCTCTTCCAGCGCGGCACGATAGGCGACGCCGCGGGCGCGCGCGACCTCATTGGCGACGAAATCGTCTTCCTTCAGCCGCAGCGCTGTGATCAGTGGCCGCAGCGTGAGGCCCTGGATGACCAGCGAGCCCAGCACCACGGCAAAGGCCGTGAACAGGATCAGGTCGCGGTAAGGAAAGTCCTCGGGCAGCGCAAATGCCGTTGCCAGCGTGACGATGCCGCGCATGCCGCACCAGGACACGACGATGCCGCTCCTGAACGATGGCGGCTCCGGAACTTCGGCCCCGCGCAATCGGCCGAGCGCCAGGACCAGCCAAAGGCCGATGCGGAAAATGATGACCCAGGCAGCGCGCGCCAGGATGACCGCGAGCAGAACGAAAGCTGCGATCTCGCAATATTGCACCCGGACATCGTCGTCGAGCCCGCTCCAGATCGGACGGAGCTGCATGCCGATCATGATGAAGGCGAGCACGTTGAGGATGAAAACTGCCGTCTCCCAGACGGCGTAGGAGGGCACCCGCAGCCGTGCCGATGTCCGTGCCGGCGCGTGACGCGCCAGCACCATGGCAAAGACCACGATGGTCAGGATGCCGGACAGGCCGATATGCTCGGCCGCGATCCAGACCGCGAAGGCCCCGACAAATTGCAGGATGATCGCGCTCGGCGCATCGTCGAACAGCGGGACGACCAGCAACCACAGCCTGCTGAACAAATAACCCGCGACAAGGCTGCCGACCAGCACCAGCGCAATCGACGAGGTGAATGCGCTCCAGCTCAGATGCTGGGCGGCTTCCGCGCCGAGCGCGATGCGATAGATCAGGAGCGCGCTGGCGTCGTTGAGCAGGCTTTCGCCCTCGAGGATTTTCATCAGCCGATAGGGCAGGTTGACCTGGCGCAGGATCGTGACCGCTGCTGCCGCATCGGGCGGCGCCACGATGGCGCCGAGCGCGATCGCGGCCGGCCAGGAGATATCGGGCAGCAGGCTGTGCACCAGCACCGCAACCGCAGCCGTGGTGACGCCGACGGCGGCGATGACCAGCGTCGATACCGGCAGCCAGTTGTTGCGCAGGTCCCGCAACGAGGTGTCGTAGGCGGCATCGAGCAGCACCGGCGCCACGAACAGCGCCAGCGCGAGCTTGGGATCGAGCGTCCAGGACGGCGATGCAGGCACAAAGGCGAGCAGCGCGCCGCCGACGGCCAGAAAGGTCGGATAGGGGATGGCGAGCCGCCGCGCCAGTGCCGACAGCACCACCGCGGCGAGCAACAAGCCGATGATCCATTCGAAAGTGAGCAAGCCGAAATCCGTCAAGTGCGCGACGCCGTCGCAATGAGGCGTCAATCTTACATCAAAATCGACGGCATATTGACCGCGGCATGGCTGCGCGCGAGTGTCGCGGCGGACGGATGTTTTATGGATATGGGGCGAGGGGCAGCTTGAGAGTCTTGTTTCTGTGCAGCGTGGCCACACTCCTGTTGTCTGCCGAGCCTGATCCGGTGCGCGCGACCGGCACCGATGCCGCCGCGGTGCCGCCGGCCGATCCCGCGCCTTGCTTCGCTGCGAACTCGGCCAATGATGACGACGGAATCATCAGCGCATGCGGTGCGCTGATCGATAATGAAAAGACGAGCAAGGCCGATCGCCTCAAGGCGCTGATCGCGCGCGCCGGCGTCTTCACCCGCAAGGACCAGGGCGATCGTGCGATTGGCGATGACGACGCCGCGCTGCAGCTCGATCCGTCGCAGGCCGATCTCTTCAACAGCCGCGGCGAGCTCTGGCGCAAGAAGGGCGATCGCCGCAAGGCGCTGCTGGATTTCGGCGC
>Ga0210389_10004503_pt1 | contig 10820 bp, 8 predicted proteins | sample IncBWH28OmetaG_FD_160127 | JGI IMG/M metagenome (GOLD analysis project Ga0210389, IMG submission 160127) | Forest soil microbial communities from Barre Woods Harvard Forest LTER site, Petersham, Massachusetts, United States - Inc-BW-H-28-O ... | reverse complement strand
GCTGCCGGCGGGATTCGATGTGCCCTGAAATCAGAGCGCTCCCACGCCAGCCTGCCAAAGCCCCAGCCTTCTATGTCTCGGCAACGGGCGCTGCCGGCGGCGCCGGCTTTTTCTGCTTGTCGGCCTTCCTTTGCTTGTGCCAGTTGCTCAACCGGTCCAGGTACAGGTAGACCACCGGCGTGGTGAACAGGGTCAGTGCCTGGCTCACCAGCAATCCGCCGACCATCGCGTAGCCGAGGGGGCGGCGGAACTCCGAGCCGGTGCCGCTGCCCAGCAGCAGGGGCAGGCCGCCGAAGATCGCGCACATCGTGGTCATCATGATCGGGCGGAAGCGCAGCACGCAGGCCTGGTAGATCGCTTCCTCGGGTTCGAGATGCTGGTCGCGTTCGGCGGTCAGTGCGAAGTCCACCATCATGATGCCGTTCTTCTTGACGATGCCGATCAGCATGATGATGCCGATCAACGCGATCACGCTCAGGTCGTAGCCGAAAAGCATCAAGGTCAGCAGCGCGCCGACGCCGGCCGAGGGCAGGGTCGAGAGAATGGTCAGCGGGTGGATGAAGCTCTCGTAGAGCACGCCGAGGATCAGATACACGACCAGCAACGCGGCGGCGATCAGGTACGGCTGCGACGCGAGCGATGTCTGGAACGCCTGGGCGGTGCCCTGGAACGAACCGCTGAGCGTCTGCGGAGCGCCCATTTGGGCCTGTACCTGCTGGATGGCCGTCACCGCATCGCCGAGTGCGGCGCCGCCGGCGAGGTTGAAGCTGATCGTCACCGCCGGGAACTGGCTCTGGTGGTTGATCGCCAGGTACGCGGTCTTGGTCATGTCCACGTGCACCAGGCTCGACAGGGGAACCTGCTGCTGCGTGAGCGGCGACGTGAGGTAGAGCTTGTCGAGCAGGCGCGCGTCGGTCTGCAACGCCGGATCGACCTCCATCACGACGTGGTAGCTGTTGAGCTGGGTGAAATACTGCGCGACCTGGCGCTGGCCGATCGCGTCGTAGATCGTGGCGTCGATCAGCGAAGGCTGGATGCCGAAGCGCGATGCCTGGTCGCGATCGATGGTCAGGGTCGTGGTCGCCGCATTCGCCTGCTGGTCGCTGGTGACGTCGGCGAGCTGTTTCATCCCCTGCATCTTGGCCATCAGCTTGGGCGCCCAGAGGTTCAACTCATCGAGGTTGCCGTCCTGCAGGGTGTACTGGTATTGCGTCCGGCCGAGCCGACCGCCGACCTTGACGTCCTGTGGCGCCTGCATGTACAGGTTGGCGCCTTCGATGGTCGCGAGCTTCGGACGCAGGCGAGCGATGATCTGGTCGGCACTCGACTTGCGCTGCGAGCGCGGATTAAGGGTGATGTAGAAGCTGCCGCTGTTGAAGGTCGACGAACCGGCGCTGTAACCGACTTCCGCCACGTCCGGATCCTTGCCGATGATCCTGGCCATCGCCGCCAGGTGTTCCCACATCGCCGCCGACGAGATGTCTTGCGCGCCCTCGGCGCTTCCCGAGATCGTTCCGGTGTCCTGCTGCGGAAAGAAGCCTTTCGGTATGAAGATGAACAGCACCGTGGTCAGCGCCAGCGTGGCGAGGAACACGCACAGGGTCAGGAACTGGTGCTTGAGCACGCGCTTGAGGCCCCATTCGTAACCCGCCAGCATCTTGTCGAACATGCGCTCGAAGAACGCATAGACGCGGCCGTGATGGGTGTCCTCCTTGCCCTTGATGAGCTGCGCGGCCATCATCGGGGTCAGGGTCAGTGCGAGCGTTCCCGACACCAGGATCGCCACCGTCACGGTGACCGCGAATTCGCGGAACAGCCGGCCGACGATGCCACCCATCAGCAGTAGCGGAATGAACACCGCGACCAGCGACAGGCTGATCGAGACGATGGTGAAGCCGATCTCGCCGGCGCCCTTGATCGCCGCGTCGAACGGTTTCATTCCCTCTTCGATGTGGCGGACGATGTTCTCCAGCATCACGATCGCGTCGTCGACGACGAAGCCGACCGCGATCGTCAGTCCCATCAGCGAGAGGTTGTCGAGGCTGTAGCCGAGCAGGTACATCACCGCGAACGTGCCGGCCAGCGACAGCGGCACGGTGATGGCGGGGATGAAGGTCGCGCGCACGTTTTTCAGGAAGCAGAAGATCACCAGCACCACCAGCACGATCGTGATCAGCAGGGTGATCTCGACGTCGCTGACCGATGCGCGGATGGTCTGGGTGCGATCGGACAGCACGCTCACGTCGATCGCCGCGGGGATCGTCGCCTGCAGGCTCGGCAGCGCGGCCTTCACCTTGTCGACGGTGTCGATCACGTTCGCGCCGGGCTGCTTGAATACCGCCAGCAGGATGCAGCGCTTGCCATTCGCCCATGCCGCGAGCTTGGTGTTCTCCGGACCGTCGATCGCCTGGCCGATGTCGCGGATGCGCACCGGCGCGCCGTTGCGATAGGCGACGATCACGTCGTTCCATGGCGCCGCGGCGAGGATCTGGTCGTTGTCGTAGACCGCGAAGCTCTGCCGTGGACCATCGAAGGTGCCCTTGGGCGCATCGGCCGATGCGACCGAAACCTGCGCGCGCACGTCTTCCAGGCTCAGGCCCAGCGAGGCGAGCTTCGCGGGATCGATCTGGATGCGCACCGCGGGCTTCTGCTGGCCGTTGATCGTGACCTGCGCCACGCCGGTGATCTGCGAGAGTTGCTGGGCGAGGACGTTGTCGGCGGAGTCGTCGACGGTGATGAGCGGTAGCGAATTGGAGGTCAGCGCCAGGATCAGGATCGGCGAATCCGCGGGATTGACCTTGCGGTAGCTCGGCGGGCTCGGCAGGTTGGTCGGCAACTGTCCGCCGGCGGCATTGATCGCCGACTGGATGTCGACCGCAGCGGCATCGACGCTGCGATTGAGATCGAACTGCACGGTGATCGAACTCGAACCGAGCGAACTCGTCGAGGTCAGCTCGGTCACGCCGGCGATCAGCGAGAACTGCCGCTCCAGCGGCGTGGTCACGCTTGCTGCCATGGTTTCCGCGCTTGCGCCGGGCAGCGATGCGGAGACCTGGATGGTCGGAAAATCGACCTGCGGCAAGGGCGCGACCGGCAGCATCGGAAACGCGACCACGCCGATCATCAGCAATCCGGCCGCCATCAGCGCAGTCCCGATCGGGCGCCGTATGAAACCTTCGGAGAGGCTCATTGCGATGCGGCCGCGGCGGGGACCACCTTGACCCTCGAATCGCTTTTCAGTTTGAGCTGGCCATCGACCACGACCCGGTCGCCTGCCGCGATCCCGGATTCGACCATCGTGGTCGGGCTGCCGGTGTTGTCCGTGGATATCTTGATTGTGCGCATCTGCGCCTTGTCGCCGGCTGCGACAACATACGCGTACAGCCCCTTCGGGCCACGCTGCACGGCGGCGGTGGGCATGGTGACCACGTGCTGGCGGGTCTGGACCAGCAGCTTCGCATCGACGAACTGGCCGGGCCAGAGCGCGTGGTCGGTATTCGGGAAGGTCGCCTTCAGTTGCACCGTGCCGGTGGTCGGGTCGATCTGGTTGTTGATCAGCAGCACCGTGCCGGTACCCAGCACCTTGCTGTCGCCGCGGCTTGAAGCGGTCACGGTGAGCTGGCCCTTGGCCATCTGCTGGTTGACCGCTTCGAAATCGTCTTCCGGCAGGGTGAACAGCACCGAGATCGGTTCGATCTGGGTCACCACCACCAGGCCGTTGGTGTCGGCCGCGTGCACGATGTTGCCGACATCGACCAGCCGCACGCCGGTGCGACCGTCGATCGGCGAGGTGATCGAAGTGTACGCGAGCTGGACCTTCGCGTAGTCGATCTGCGCCTGGTCGTTCTGCACGGTCGCGGCGTCCTGCGCGACCAGCGCGACCTGGGTATCGCGTTGTTGCACCGGGGACGAATCTTCCTGGACCAGGGTCTGGTAGCGCTGCAGGTCGTGCCGTGCATTGACCAGCAATGCTTCGTCACGCGCCTTGGCGGCGGCCACCTGTTCGAGCTGGGCCTGGAACGGCTGCGGGTCGATCTTTGCAAGCAGCTCGCCGGCTTTCACGTCCTGGCCTTCGATGAAGGCCACCTTGAGCAAGGTTCCATCGACGCGTGTGTGGATGGTCACCGTGTTGTAGGCCTGGACCGCGCCCAGCCCGGTGAGATAGATCGGCACATCGCTCGACTGCGCGACCGCGGTGACGACCGGGATCGGAGGAGGCGGAGGTGTCGGCTTGGGTTTGAACAGGACCTTCAGCAACAACCACAGGCCGATGCCGACCGCGCAGACCAGCACGGCCCAAAGTACGTATCGCCCGAAGCGACGCACGGGTTTGCCGTGCGTGGCAGGTGCGGTTGCGGTTGCGGGGGGGTCAGGTGTCGCCATGAGTCCGCCGAACCCTGGCAGCCGCTCGCGCTGGCGAGCCCCATGAAGGCGCAAACGGGTTTGTCACGGCCACTCCTTCTGCCGTTCGATGGCGGATGCTAACGCACATTGGAGTGGTCGGTACACGATGCGAAATCCACGTTCAGCGGGCGCTGCGCGTTGATGGAGGTCAGTCCACTCCGTCCACCTTTCCTGGTCTGCCAACTCGCGCCATCTCGCTACACCTGCCCGGACTCCGCCCCTGCCGGCGGCAGTCGCTTCTGTTCGCGCAGCATCTGCTCGAGCTCGGGCAGCGCCACCGGCCCGCTGAAATAGTAGCCCTGGATCCGATCGCAGCCATTGCTTCGCAGGTACGCCAGTTGCGCTGCCGTTTCCACGCCCTCGGCGATCACATCCAGCTTCAAGCCGTGCGCCATGCGGATGATGGTCAGCGCGATGGCGGCGGCGTCGGGGTTGGTCGTGATGTCGCGGATGAAGGCGATGTCGATCTTCAACTTGTCGATCGGGAACCGGCGCAGGTAGGCAAGACTCGAATAGCCCGTTCCGAAATCGTCGATGGAAATCCGCACGCCCAGGTTCTTCAGGTTTTGCAGAATGCCAATGGTGCGCTCGGTGTTCACCATCAGCGAGCTTTCGGTCAACTCCAGCTCCAGCAGATCAGCCGGAATGCCGTGTTCGGCGAGCGCCTTCACGACATCTCCCTCAAGATCGCCCTCGATGAATTGACGTCCGGAGACATTCACCGAAATCTGCATCGGGCCGATCGAGGAGCGCATCCACCGACCGATTTGCCGGCATGCCGCATCGATGACCCAGGTGCCTACGCGCACGATGAGGCCGGTTTCTTCCAGTACCGGGATGAACTCTCCCGGCGACACCAGTCCATGCCCTGGCCGTTGCCAGCGCAGCAACGCTTCAAGGCCGTCCATGCGACCGCTGCTCAAACTTACCTTGGGCTGATAGAAGAGGAGCAATTCATCGTTCTCGACGGCCTTGCGCACGGCCTTTTCCAGCTTGATCTGGGCCAGCACTTCGGCATTCATCTGCGCGGTAAAGAAGCGGAAGGTGTCGCGACCGGCCTGCTTGGCCCGGTACATCGCGGTGTCCGCGTACTTGAGCAGGGTTTCAGGGTCGGATGCGTCGTCGGGATGAGCCGTGATGCCGATGCTTGCGGTGACCGTGACTTCATGGCCCTTCAGGTCGAACGGCGCGCGCAGCACGTCGCGGATCCTGTTGGCGACGGCCGTCGCTGCGCGCTGGCCGCCCCGCATCATCAGGATCAATCCGAACTCGTCTCCACCGAGGCGCCCGACGGTATCGCGCGTGTGCACGCATTGCACGAGCCTGCTGCTGAATTGGCGCAGCAATTCGTCGCCGATGGCGTGGCCGAGCGTGTCGTTGACGTTCTTGAAATGGTCGAGGTCGATGAACAGGACGGCGACGAGGGAGCTTTCGTCCGATGCACGATCCAGGGCTTCCTGCAGGGCCTGGTAGAACAGCGTGCGATTGGGGAGGCCGGTGAGCTGGTCGTAGTGGGCAAGATGTTCCAGGTCGGCCGTGCGCTCCTGCACCTGTTGCTCCAGGTGCGTGCCGTTGTCCTGCAGATCGTCGCCATAGGCTTTCAGCCGCAACAGATTGCGCACGCGCAGCCACAATTCGGCGCGGTCGACCGGCTTCGTCAGGAATTCTTCCGCGCCGGCGCCGAGGCCGGCGAGGCGCGCGCTGCGGTCGATCTGTGCGGTGACCATGATGATGGGAATCGCCGAAGTCGCCGGATCCGCTTTCAGTACGCTTGCTACCTCGTATCCGTCCATGCCCGGCATCATCACGTCGAGCAGGATCAGGTCCGGCGCGCATTGCGCGATCGAAGCGAGCGCTTCCTCGCCATTCGCGGCACCGATCGTGACGTAGCCTTCGGGTCGCAGCAGCGCTTCGAGCAGCTTGCGGTTCTGGAGTTCGTCATCGACTATGAGAATGGTTGCGTGCGCGCTGTTCATGGCGTCCTGCCGGATGAATCCGCTTCCTCGCCGTCCTGCCGGTCCGATTTCTCCAGCAGGGTGTCGATCACCGCCTAAAGTTCCCGATAGCGCAGGGGCTTGGCGATGTATCCATCGCAGCCGGCGACCTCGCTTTTCTCCCGGTCCTCCTTCATCGCCATCGAGGTCAACGCGATGATCGGGATCATGGCGGTCGCAGGATCCCGCTTCAGCAGCGCCGTGGCCGCAAAGCCGTCCATGCCGGGAAGCTGGATGTCCATCAGGATCAGGTCCGGTCGTTCGGCGCGCGCGAGCGTTATGCCGTGTTCGGCATCGACTGCGCACAGCACCGCGTGGCCGGCATGGCGCATCAGCAGCGACGTCAGTTTCATGTTTGCCGGGTTGTCTTCGATGATGAGGACCTTGGCCATCGCGCATCCTACTGTTGCTGCAATGCTTGCTTGCGCAGCGGCAGCCATGCGGCGAAGCGCGAGCCTTCGCCTTCGACACTGGCCACGGCGACCGTGCCTCCGTGCAGTTCGGCGAGTTGCTTCACCATTGCCAGGCCAAGGCCCGTGCCTTCGAATTTGCGCGCGAGGCTGCTGTCGATCTGGGTGAAAGCCTGGAACAATTTCGCCATGTTGTGCTGCGAGATGCCGATCCCGCTGTCGCTGACGACGATTTCGAGGAAGTCGTTGTGCTCGTTGATGGCCAGAGGAAAGCCGTGCACCGGCCAGTTGCCGTGCAGCGTCCCGACGGTGCTGCGCGGCACGCGCCGGGCGCTCACGACCACGCGGCCTCCATTCGCGCTGAACTTCACCGCGTTCGACAGCAGGTTGTAGACGATCTGCTTGGTCTTGCGCATGTCCAGTTGCAGCGCGTCGAGATCATCGTCCGTCTGGAGCTCGACCCGGATGCGCTGGGCAGCAGCTTTTTCCCGGACGATCGACAGGCCGTTCGACAACAGGCCATTCAAATCGACCGCCTCGAGTTCGAGCGTCATCATGCCGGCCTCGACCTTCGACAAATCGAGGATGTCGTTGATCAGCGACAGCAGGTGCCGGCCGCTCGCGAAGATGTCGGTGACGCTTTCCTGCTGGATATCGCTCATCGCGCCCATCAAGCCGTCCTTGAGCGCTTCGGAAAACCCGATGATCGCGTTCAGCGGCGTGCGCAATTCGTGCGACATCGTCGCGAGAAATTCGGACTTCATGCGGCTGGCGTGTTCCAGCTCGATGTTCTTTTCCTGCAGGGTGTGGTCGAACCGCTTGCGTTCGGTCACGTCGCGCGCGGCCGCGAACACGCCCTGCAATTTGCGGTCGCGGTCGTGGAAGGTCGCGGCGTTGTACGACACCACGGTTTCTTCGCCGTTCTGCGCGCGCACGGTCAACTCGTAGTCGCTCACCTTGTTCTCGGTGAGCACGCGCTTGATCGCGGCGTCGGCGCGAATCGGGTCGGTGAAGAAATTCCTGCAGGGCGCGCCGATCAGTTCGTCGCGCGTGCGCCCGGTCAGCGCGATCATCTGCTGGTTCACGTCCGAAATGATGCCCTGCGGGTCGGTCGTCATCAGCGCGTCGATGTTCGATTCGATCAGCGAGCGCGTGTAGAACTGCTGGTCGCGCAGCCGCTGGTCGAGCAAGGCGCGCGCTTCCTCGACCTGCGCGCGCGCGGTGTTGTCGGTGCCGATCAACAGGTAGCCGATGATGTTTTCCTGCGCATCGCGCAGCGACGTGACCGACACGATCGCGGGAAAGCGGCTGCCGTCCTTGCGGATGTACGTCAACTCGTAGATGTCCTCGATGCCGCGCGAAGCCTTGAACACCATCGCCTCGAAGCCAGGCGTGATCTGCGTATCCAGTTCCACGCTCAGCGCCGCCGCGCGCGCGATCAGTTCCCGCGAATCGGAAATGTCGGCCGGCGTGATCCTGTTGACCACATCCATCGCCGCATAGCCAAGCATGCGTTCGGCGCCGACGTTGAAGATCTGGATGACGCCTTTTTCGTCGGTGGCGATACTGGAGAAATACGCGCTGTTGAAGATCGCATCCTGCAATGCGCCCGTCTTCAGCAATGTCTTCTGGCGCCGGAATTCGATGATGCCGTCGACGCCCTGCTTGTCGCCAATGCCAATGCCGGAACCTGCGCTCGACATAAATCCTTCCCTTGCGAGCAATCACGACCAGCAGGCGACTCGCACGAACAGCATGCGACGCTGCTGCAGAGCGGACTCGCGGAGTGCCAAACAATCGACCCTGGAACGCGAGCCGACCGGCGGCAATGAGGAGGCGAGTCCCGATAATGCGCCTGTCGAACGCAAGCTTATGTACTGCAGCGCACATAGGCCGTATCAGCATCACCATGCAGCCGGGATCAAATCCGGGATGCGCTGGGGCGCCTGACCGTTAGCCCAAACGAATCGGCGCGGTTCAGTTTCCTCGCGTGCCGAAGCGAACAGGCAGCCGCTTCGTCATGTTCCTTCCCCGATGTCGTATCCGTTGTGGTCGATGATCGTCGTGGCCTGGCGCGAGTCCGGTTCCTTCAACGCAGGGACATGGCGATCGTGGTCAAGCGAAATCGATGTCCATCGAGCCAGGATGGCTTTGATCGATCGGCCGTGCCAAGAGTTTGCGTCCGACGCCGCACAGGTCAAATTGAAGCTCATTGAATGGACCCTGACCGCACGCGATCGCGTAGATCCGATCCGCGCAGAACGGAACGAAAAGTTCACGGCCGATTTGCCATGATCCGCAACGGATGGACGGTCGCACCAACTACGTCGAAGGAGGACACATGACAAGGACGCGCCTGGAATTGCATACCATGATCTGCGATCTGGAAGAGGAAGTTTCCACGATCGCCCCGTACGTCTCGCAGGAGGAATTGATGGAGTTTTTCGCCGACCAGACGCGTGCGATCGAGGACGACGTCTGGACCGCCGAAGACCTCATCCACGTGCGCAAGCGCCTTCGACGCATTCTCACCGAGCAGGGCCTGATGACGGCCTGATGGCCCGGCGATCGCGTCGATCGCGCCGGATTCCTCGCCCGGGGTCTGTCCCGGGCGAGGTTTGAGACTTGTCGAAATCCTCCAGAAATCCTCCAGCTGGGCATCCTGGGCGCCGTAGGGACCCCGAGCTCTGCCGCGCGTCCTTTCACCAAGGGAGAAGGACATGCTCATGCTGATGCCTCGCCATGAACAGCGAGGTGCAGGACATCACCGGTTCGGCGCCTGGAACGAACGGCGATCAGTCTTGCGCCGGATCACGATGCATCGTGCGTGCCTTTGTCATGGTGCTCGTCTGCGTGTTCCGACGCCTCGCCGGCGCGCATGCGCTGGAATATGCCGAGCGCCATCAACAGCCAGGGGAGCAGCAGCAGAGCTCCTGCGAACGCGAGCAGCACGGCAGTGCCAAGATCGCGGTTCGGCAACATCGCATAGCTGATGCCGAACCCCAGCGCCCAGCCGGCGGCGGCGAAGCACGCCACGGGGAGGAACAGTCTCCTGACTACGGTTCGTGCGTTGCGCATGGCATTCCTTCCTTCTTGCCTCTTCGGCAGACGCAAATACGTCGAGGGCCTTCCAAGCCTCGACCGCAGCCTCGCACGGATGACCTGTCCGCGGCCTAAATGCTCGCCGACGCGTTCAGGGTTCCCGGATTGTTGCGCGACACGTTGCTGAGTGGAGTTCGTGTCGTATCGAGGAAGCGATGGATTGTCGTGCCCGATGGCTACGACGGCCTCTTCCGCGCTGGATAATGCGCGACGATCTTTCCGGACATCCAGATCGTCTGTTCGTACGCCAGCGATTCCACCTGCAGCCAGCTTCCGTTCGCGCGCTTCCAGGTGTCGCGGATGCGCTCGACGCTGCGGTAGGGCGTGTGCTTCGGACCCTGCGTTCCGGTTTCGGAATAGGTGCCGTACAGAAAGAACAGATCGCCAGCCCGGGTCACCTTGTCGACCTTGGTCGAGCACCCGGTGACCTTCGAATCGGCAGGCATCGTCTTCAGGCCTGCGATCGATGCCGCGCGGTCGGTCCGGCTTCCATCGGCCTCGATCGCCATGTACTCGGGCGCCAGCGTCTTCGCGTACGCATTCCAGTCGCCGCTCTTCGAGGTGGCGCAATCGGCGTCGTCCATGGCCTGCAGTAGCGTCGCGATGCCGGCGGGCGCTGCTCGTTCCGCTTCGACAGCAGGCGCGGGAGCGAATGCCGCCGCGCCGATGACGGCCGCGACGACCAGCCAGGTGGGATTCCCCGCAGGCCTGCTCACGGCTTCGCGTCGTCCATGAACGGATAGCGGTAGTCGTGCGGCGGCGCGAAGGTTTCCTTGATCGTGCGCGGGTTGATCCAGCGCAGCAGGTTGAGGATCGAGCCGGCCTTGTCGTTGGTTCCTGACGCGCGGCCGCCGCCGAAGGGCTGCTGGCCGACGACGGCGCCGGTCGGCTTGTCGTTGATGTAGAAGTT
>Ga0210389_10004502_pt1 | contig 10820 bp, 9 predicted proteins | sample IncBWH28OmetaG_FD_160127 | JGI IMG/M metagenome (GOLD analysis project Ga0210389, IMG submission 160127) | Forest soil microbial communities from Barre Woods Harvard Forest LTER site, Petersham, Massachusetts, United States - Inc-BW-H-28-O ... | reverse complement strand
TCCAGCAGGCGCACGATCGCCTACCTGTACGCGTGGACGCTGATGCTCGCCGGGCTCGCGTTGGCGCTGCGGTTCATCCCTTACAGCGACCACAAAGGACACCTGCACACCGGCTGGACGCTCGTGATGATCGGCCTCGGGCTGATCGTCGCGGCGGCGAGCGTATATCTCGTCTACGTCCTGGAGATCCTCAAGTTCAGAAGGCTCGCGGCGATGCGACTGCGTCTGCAGCGTCCCGAAGCGTCAGCGACCGAGATCGAGCAGGGCGTCGTGCGTGACCTGGAAACGGGTGAGATCGACGCGGTGCCGGCGGGGGAAGCGGCGGACGTGGACGGCCTTGGGCCGCGGCGGCGTGAGCAGCGGTTCGGCGAGCGGGAGGTGGATCAGCACGGCGTACGCGCAGAACAGCAGCGTGGCGCCGCGCAGCCGCCGATCGCCGCTGACCGCGGCTAGCGGCAGCACCCAGATCGCATACCACGGCAGCAGCCAGGCGGTCGACAGCAGCAGCGCGAGTGTGCTCCAGCCGGCCGCGACGCGCCAGTCGGCGCCGCGCGCGGTGCGCCATAGCGCGAACGCCAGAACGAGCACGAACAGCGCGACGAACAGATGGCGCCACCACGCCGGCGTGCCGCTGAGCCCGAACAGACGCGCCGTCTCGGCCGGAACGCTGTGCACGGCGACGAGCTGCTGCTGCTCGCCGACGGCGCCCAGGAAGCCGAGCGCGTGACTGCCGAAGCCTGTCAGCGCGACGGCGCCGAGCACGGCGATGCTCGCGACGGCCGCGATCGCGATCCGCGCTCGCTCGTTCCACCTCGCCGGCGCGAGCAGCAGGAACGGCAGCACCAGTCCGGCCGTGACCTTCACGCCGACGCCGACGACGAGCGCCGCGGCGCCGGCGCGCAAGCGCGGGCTCGTGCCGGCGGTCACCGCGAGCGCGGCGGCAAGCGTCAGCAGGATCAACGTGTCGTTGTGCGCGCCGCCGACGGCGAGCACGAGCAGCACCGGGTTCAGCCCGACGAACGCGCTCGCCCAGCGGCGCGAGTGGCCGAGCCGCCCGGCGGCGCGAGCGATCAGCGCGACCGCTCCGAGGCTGCTGAGCACCGCCAGCGCCTTGAACGCCCACAGCGAGCCGCCGACGCCCAGCGGCACCGTCGCGTAGCTGAGCAGCGTGAACAGCGGCCCGTAGGGCGAGTGCTGATAGGGCCAGCCGAGGAACGCGAAGACTTCGTCGCCGGAGATCTGCGCGGCGACGTGCGTATATGGATCAAGCCCGTGCAGCGCGCCCATCCGCGCGAAGCCGATGTAGCCGAACACATCCTGGGAGAGCAGCGGTGGGCCGAGTAGCAGGATCAGGTGCGCGGCGAGGATCGCGACGGCGATCGCGCTCAGCGACAGCGCGCGCGCGAATACGAGCACGAGCACGTAGCTCGCGCACATGATCAGCGTCAGCGTCTGAAAGCCGCTCGATCCGAGCGATAGGTGCAGCGCTTCGAACGGCTGTGCGATCCACGGCGGCCAGCCGCCGCTGCGCCCCGGCACGTACTGCGTCGGAGCGCCAGCGGCGCCGGCCGACGTGAAGAACACGCTGACGACGACGCCCAGAAGCCCGAGTAGCCCGAGCGCGCGCGCCAGCGGCGACGGCTGCGCGCTGCTCGCCCGGCGTGCTCGCGGCCCGCCTGTGCGACGCGACGTCGCTGTGGCTCGGACCGGCGCTTCGGGCAGGGCCGACGGCTGCATCGGATCATTGTTACGTCTACTCGCAAGCAGGCGTGTGGTCGGAAAGGTAGAATTCCATCGCACGCGCGTGTAACGCTTGCCGCCAGCAGCAGGTAAGTCCATTTGCGAACGCCTTCGCCCTCCGCGTGCCGGGCACCAGGCGCTCGCCCGAACCTCTCTCACATGCGACGACGCCAACGCAAATCCACAGCTGCCCGGGCGCCGGGTCCACGTCGCGTCCTGATCCTCTCGGCCGACGTCGGCGAGGGGCACGCCGCCGCGGCGCGAGCGCTCGCGGCGCAGCTCGGCGAGGCCGACCAGCCGACCGAGGTCACGGTGATCGACGGGCTGGCCGCGATGGGTCGGGTGCTCAAACCGGTCGTCGAGGATGGATATCGCGTGCAGTTGCGCTTCATCCCGTGGACATACACGCTCGTCTATGGGCTGCTCAACCACGTTCGCCCGGTCCGCGCGATCGCGACGCGCCTGCTCTGCTGGCTCGGCTCGCGCCCGCTCTCGCGCGCGATCGCCGAACACGATCCAGACGTCGTCGTCTCGACCTATCCGGCGGTCACGGTCGTGCTCGCGCGCCTGCGCCGCACCGGCGAGGTGCGCTGTCCGACCGTCGCGACGATCACCGATCTGACGGGTCTGTTCTTCTGGGCGCAGCCGGGCATCGACATGCACATGGTGATGTACGGCGAGTCGCTCGCCTCAGTCGAGCAGATCGCCGGCCGCGACAGCGTGCGCCTGGTGCAGCCGCTGATCTCCGGCGAGTTCCTCATCCGACGACGTCCGGTCGACGCGCGCCGCGCGCTCGGCCTGCCCGAGGAGGGGCGGATGGTCGTCGTCTCCGGTGGCGGCTGGGGCGTCGGCGATGTCGAGGGCGCGGTCCGCGAGTTCATCCGCGTGCCCGAGGCCAGCAGCATCGTCTGCCTCGCCGGGCGCAACGAGCAGCTCGCGGCAAAGCTCAAACGCACGTTCGCGTCCGAGCCGCGCGTGCACGTCTACGAATTCACCGAACAGATGCCCGAGCTGTTGGCGGCTGCCGACGTGCTCGTGCACTCGACCGGCGGCGTGACCTGCCTGGAGGCGATGGCGGCGGGCACGCCGGTCGTCTCCTACGGCCTGCCCGTCGGCCACGCGCGTGTCAACACGCGCGCGATGGCGGCGCTGGACCTCGTCCGCCTGGCGAACGACACAAACGAGCTGCGCGAACACGTGCGTGCGAGCTTCGCCGAGGAGAAGTCGGACGAGTCTGGCTCCGCCGGCGACGAGTCGTCAGACCTCGTCGCCGCCGACGTCGTGCTGCAGGCAGAGCACCGCGTGCGGCCGATCCCGCGCTGGCGGCTGCGAACGGTCGCACTTGCCGGCCAGCTCGCAGTGCTGTTGGCGGTTGGGACCTGGACGATGTCGACCGACGAGGTGACGGCCGTTGCGAGCAAGCTCTTGCACGTGCATCCGCTCGCCGAGGTCAAGACCAGCCAGCCGGACGTCGGTCTGATCGTGCACGCGCCGCCCGGTGAGATCTCGCTCGTCGCCTCAGAGCTCGCCGGGCGCGGCATCCACGTCTCGTTCGCCGACGACGGTGCGGCGCCTTCGTCGGCGACGATCGCGAAGGTGCGCGAGCTCGGCGACGAGATCGTGCCGGAAGTGCACGGCGGCTCGCTGCTGCACTGGGTGCGGACGCGCTCGGTCCTGCACGCGCAGGCCCGTGCGCTCGGCTTGCATCGCCACTTCTACTACCTGCAGCCGCCCGGCGGGCTGACCGTCGGACAGCTGGTGCTCGCCCGTACCGCTGGCGCGACGCCGGTCTGCGGCGCGCAGCGCCTCGACGCCGACGGCCCGCTGCCTCAGCGGACGATGCGCGCCGGCGACGTGCTCGTCGTCGAGCTCGACGGATCGACGTCGTCGATCTCAGGGCTCGAACGGATCGTCTCGCGGCTCGGCGGCGAGGGGCTCGGCGCGGAGCCGCTCGGATGGCTGACCGGCTCGCCGGCGACGAGCGCGACCAACAGTGGCGAGCGTGCCAGCAGCGCCGCGCCGGCGACGAGCAGCGCGAGCGAGGCCGACAGCGGCACGCCGGCCAGCGGCGTGTCGGCGAAGCTCTCGCCGAACAGCAGCGGCGCGACGACGATCGGGATCACCGTCTGAGTGACGAACACGACCGGCGCGACCTGGATCGCCGGTCGCTCCTGCAGCGCGCTCATCTCGCTCAGCACGCCGACGCCTGAGGCGGCGGCCGTTGACAGCGCCCACAGCGCGGCGAGGAGTACGTGGCCGCGGGCGAGGTCGTCAGAGGCGAGCTTCGTCGCGACGCCGCTCCAGCCGCCGGCGATGCCGGCGCCGACCATCGTCATCACGGCGGGCGGTCGCGAGAGCAGGCGCAACGCGTAGGGCAGTAGCGCCGCGAGGCCGAGTCCGACGAGCACGAGCGTGATCGCGACGTCCTCGGAGTGATGGCCGGTCGTGCGCGGCGGTGCGAACAGGCCGGCGCCGATCACGCCGATCACGATCGCGAGCATCGCGAAGTGCTCGTGGCGTCCGGCGTGCTCGCCAAGCATCCGCTGCGCGAGGAACATCAGCACGAGCAGCCCGCCGGCCAGCGCCGGCTGCACGACGACGAGCGGTGCCAGCAGTAGCGCGACGACCTGCAGCGGCCAGCCGAGGATCGACAGTCCCGTGCCGAGTAGCCAGCGGCCGCGGCGGATCAGCCGCCACGCGAGCGCCAGACGCAGGTGCTCGCCGTGTGGCGACTCCTTCGCGTCCATCGCCTGCAGGGCGATCCCTAGGCTGTAGAGCGTCGAGGCGCCTACGGCCGCTCCTATGCCCAGCACCAGATCGACCATCTCTACGCACGATCATCGCAGCCACACTCCCCCGATCGCCGGCGCCGTAGCCGCAATCGCGATCGGCAGCTACCTGCTGCCGGGACTTGCCGCGGCGTTGCCGGCGCTGCGTCGCCCGCTCGGCATCGAGGATGCGACGGCCGATGGGCGCGACTACGCGTTGACGTTCGACGACGGGCCGCATGCGCAAGGCACGCCGGCGGTGCTCGAGCTGCTCGCCGACGCGGGCGTGACAGCGACGTTCTTCCTCGTCGGCGAGCAGATCGCGCGCAGCCCATCGCTGCCCGGCGAGATCGTCGCGGCCGGCCACGCGATCGGGCTGCACTGCCAGCGCCATCGAAATCTGCTGCGCCTGACGCCATGGCAGGTGCGCGAGGACATCTCGCGCGCGCAGGCCGCGATCGAGGATGCGGCCGGCCTTTCGCCGTCGCTCTACCGTCCGCCGTACGGTGTGCTCAACGCCGCCGCGTTGCGGCTCGCGCGAGAGCGCGGCTGGCGGACGCTGCTGTGGAGTCACTGGGGTCGCGACTGGGAGCGGCGCGCGACCCCGGCGTCGATCGCCGCGCGTGTCACTGCCGGCGCCGGCGAGGGCTCGGTGCTGTTGCTGCACGATGCCGACGACTATTCGGCGGCGGACTCGTGGCGGCGAACTGTCGCGGCGCTGCCGCGCGTGCTCGACACGCTCGCCGAGCGAGGTCTGCAACCGGTCGCTCCCTGAGCGCGTAGCTGCGTCTGGGGTCTGCACGAGGCTGGGCCAAGCGAGGCGAGGATGATCGTTCTCCGTCGGGCGCTCTGGGCGGGCAGGTAAAATCGAACGCTTGTCCAGCGCCGTCTCGATCGACCCCGCCGGCGCACCTGCCGCGCTCGCTGCTGCTGAATCTCCGGCCGCTACGGCACCGCGGGGTGCGCTGGTGCCTTCCGCCGGCGTGCCGGGCGCAATCACTCGCGCGCCTGCGCGAACGCGCTGGTGGGTCGAGTTGCTCGCGATCGCATGGCTCTGTTGGCTGTACGACGCGACGACCGACCTCGCGCCGCTGCGGCTGTCGGTCGCGCTCGGCAACGCGCGCGGCATGCTGCACGTCGAGCAGGTCCTGCACATCGATCCCGAGCTGACGCTCGACCGCTGGCTGGCGGGGCATCACACGCTTGGACTGATCCTCTCCGACTACTACGACAACGCGCACTTCATCGTCACGCTCGGCCTGCTCGCGTTCCTCTGGTGGCGGCGAACGGATCTGTACAGGCCGCTGCGCAACACGCTCGTGCTCGTCAACGTGATCGGCTTCGTCGTCTTCTGGCGCTTTCCGGTCGCGCCGCCGCGGATGCTCGACGGCTTCACCGACGTCGTCGCCGCCTCGCACGCGTTCGGCTCGTGGCACACCGGCTCGCTCGCATCGCATGCCAACCAGCTCGCGGCAATGCCTTCGCTGCACATGGCGTGGGCCGGCTGGTGCACGATCGCGCTGTGGCGGATCAGCAGACGACCGATCGTCCGGCTGCTGGCCGTGCTGTATCCGTGTGTGACGGCGCTCGCGGTACTCGCGACGGGCAACCACTTCCTGCTCGACATCGTCGGCGGGCTGCTCGTGCTGGGTCTCTCGATCCTGCTCGTCGGCTCGCCTGACCGCCTACTCGGGCGAGTGCGCCTCACGCGCGTACGGGCGATGCTGCGCAGCCGACGCGCTTCGGCGCAGCGGGCCGTGTGAGCCGCAAAATAGGCGTTGCGTATGTCACAAAGTTGTTACGAAGTCACAGACACGGTAGACTGACGCCGCTGCCGCAGACGCCCAGAGGCGACTCGGAAACCGATTGAGACGCTTCGACTGGTCCACCGCAACTCTGCGCGCGGACTTCCTGTCGGGTCTGTAGGGTGGCGCTCCCAGATGCCAGACTTCGATGCCAACGAGGATTCACTGCGCCTGAGCGGCGCCGGGCGAGACGACTCGCTCGACCAGCCGAAGCTGCGGCCGCGCTTCTCGCCGCGCTCACGCGAGCTCGCTTCTCGCGAGTGCCGTGCGGGCGCGTCGCGCGCACCCGAGCGGATCGTCACGGCGCTCGCGGGGCAGCGCCGCGGTGCGGCACGGCACGCGTGCTCGCGCGGTGAGCGCGTGCTGCTGCTCGCCGGTCCGCCTCGTCGGCGCCGGCGCCTGTGGACCACCTGCCATGGGCACGCGTCCGGATCGCCGAGCTGACGTGTTCACGCTTCGTTACCTCGACGTGTGCCTGGTGCTCGCGACGGCTCCGTTCGTGTTCGCCGGCAGCCTGCCGATCGCCGGCTACCTGATCGGCGCCGCAGCCTGGCTGCTGACGCGCGCCGGCACTGCGTTCACATATTCGCGCGCGCGCCGCGTCGGCGACGCCAAGTACCGCGCCGGCCTGCAGGTCGCCGGGATGATGGGGCGGATCTGGCTGGTCGCGCTCGCCGTGATCCTCGCGCGCGTCGTCGGCGGCAAGGGCGACGGCATCATGGCCGCCGCGCTGTTGCTCGCCGCCTTCACCGTGTACTTCGTGATGTCGTTCGTCACTCGTGAAGGGCCGCTGCAAGGGCCCGCGGGAACGCCCGGGAGAGCGACCCCGTCATGAGTCGGCACAAGCTGGGATTCCCACCAACCGAGGCAGGTGCCGGCCGGCGATGAACGCCACGGAGGGGGGAACCACAAAGAGCAAGAGCAACGTCAAACGAACGCTTCTGATCCTCGCGGGTGTGTGGATCGGCGGCATCGTCGTGCTCGGCGCGATCTACGGGCTGCACGGGACGCGCAACAAAGCCTACGAACCGCAGAACGAGTTCAAACTCGAAAGCTGGGTTCACCTGGGGATCTTCTCGATCAACAAGGCGGTCCTCTACCTCGTCCTGGCGGCGATCGCGACGTGCGTGAGCATGATCTACATCGCGCGCCGGATGCAGCAGCGCCCGAACAAGGTCCAAGCGGCCGTCGAGCTGCTCTACGAACTTATGCGCAACCAGATAACGGGCAGCGCGATGAGCGAGGAGATGGCCGCGAAGTGGTTCCCGTTCGTCGGCGCGCTGTTCCTGTTCATCATGTTCTCGAACCTGATCGGCTACATCCCGCTGCCGACGAACACCGAGCACAAGGTGAGCTTGTTCGGCTGGCACATCCCGTCGTTCTCGCTCTACGCGGCGACCGCGAACCTGTCGATCCCGCTCGTGCTCGCGCTCGCCGTGTTCTTCTCCTACACCTTCGAAGGTATCCGTGCGAAGGGGCCGATCGGCTACCTCAAAGGGCTGATCCCGGGCGGCGTGCACGGTGGCATGGCCGTCGCGATCTTCTTCTTGGAGGTGCTCTCGAACTTCATGCGGATCCTCTCGTTGACGATTCGTCTGTTCGCCAACATCCTGGCCGGGCACCTGATCATCTTGTTCATGGCTGGAGCGCTCGCCGTGATCCTCGGCATCACCGCGCTGGGCTGGTTCACACTCCCGTTCGGCGTGCTGCTGTTCGCCTTCGAGGTCGGTCTGGTCGCTGCCCTGCAGGCGTTCATCTTTGCCACTCTGACCGCTATCTACCTCGGCGGCGCGGTCGCCGAAGACCACTAAAGGAGCCAATAGTCGTGCACATAGCTTTGATCACCCTTCTGGCAGCGGCGACCGAAGAAACCGCCAAGGCCGGCAAGTCGATCGGCCTCGGTGTCGGCGGAGGCCTCGGCGCCGTCGGCGCGGGCGTCGGCATCGGCATCATCTTCGGCAAGGCCATCGAAGCGATCACGCGCCAGCCGGAGATGCGCGACGAGATCACGCAGCTGCAGTGGCTGGGCTTCGCGCTGACCGAGGCATGCTTCTTCTACGGCCTGGTCGCGGGGCTGCTCGCCGCGTTCATCGTCTAGCGCGATGCCTGCCGCACTCGCACAACCGACGTCGCTCGTGCTGGCCGCGTCGAAGGGCAGCTTCCTGATCAAGCCCGGCGTCGGGCTGATGATCTGGACGCTGCTCGTCTTCGGTCTGACGATGGTGCTGCTCTCGAAGCTCGCCTTCCCGCGCATCTCCGAAGCGCTCGAACGGCGCAAGCGCGGCATCGAAGACTCGATCGACACGGCCGAGCGCACGCGCCAGGAGGCCGATCAGATCCTCGCCGAATATCGCGAGCGGCTGAAGGAGGCGCGCGCGCAGGCCGAAGAGATCGTCCAGCGTGCCCGTCAGACCGCCGACGTGCACGAGCACGAGTCCAAAGAGCGCAGCCAGCAGATCCTCGCCGAGGCCAGCGAGCGCGCTCAGCGCGACATCGAGGCCGCGACGAAGCGAGCGCTCGACGACATCCGTCGCGAGGTCGCCGACCTGACGGTGCTGGCGACCGAGAAGGTCACGCGCAAGTCGCTTGACGCCGACGACCAGAAGCGCCTCGTCGAGGAGGCGCTCGGCGAACTCGACTTCTCGACGATCGCGCAAGGCGCGCCGAACAACTGATGGAGGAGCTCGCCGAGGTATACGCCCGCTCGCTGTTCGAGGTCGCTCGCGACCAGGGCAAGCTCGACGAGCTGCGCGAGCAGCTCGGCCAGTTCGCCGACGCGCTCGATCAGAACCGCGAGCTGGCGGTGTTCTTCTTCTCGCCGTACTTCTCCACGAAGGAGAAGCAGGACGCGCTCGACCGGATCCTCGACGGCGCCGACGCGAGCTTCGTCAACTTCCTCAAGCTGTTGATCGAGAACCACCGGATGCCGGTGATCTTCCGCGCCCGCCAGCAGTTCGACCACCTCTGGGAGCAGGAGAACAAGGTGCTGCCGGTCGAGATCACGAGCGCGATCGAGCTCGACCAGGCGACGACCGAGAACCTCGGTCGTGAGATCGGCGAGCGCGCCGGGCGCCATGTGACGCTCGCGGCGCACGTCGACCCGAACATCCTCGGCGGGATCGTGCTGCGCGTGGGCAACTCGATCCTCGACGCCTCAATTCGAAACCGACTGGAGCAGCTGCGCAGGCAAGTTGCCCAAGGAGCCGCTTAGAACGACATGCAGATCAATCCTGACGAGATCACAAGCATCCTGAAGAGCCGCATCGAGGGACTCGACGGCGGTAGTGCGGAGCTGACCGAGGTCGGCACGGTGCTGTCGGTCGCCGACGGAATCGCGCACCTGCACGGCCTGGAGAACTGCATGTCCTTCGAGCTCCTGGAGCTGCCGCACGGCGTCACCGGCCTCGCGCTGAACCTCGAGTCCGACAACGTCGGCGCGGTGCTGTTCGGCGAGTGGGAGCACATCTCCGAGGGCGACACGGTCAAGCGCACCGGGCACCTGCTCGACATCCCCGTCGGCGAGGGCCTGCTCGGACGGATCGTCGACCCGCTCGGGCGCCCGCTCGACGGCAAGGGCGAGATCGACTTCTCAGAGCGCCGTCCGGCCGAGTTCAAGGCGCCGGGCGTCGTCCAGCGCCAGCCGGTGACCGAACCGATGCAGATCGGCCTGAAGGCGATCGACGCGATGATTCCGATCGGCCGCGGTCAGCGAGAGCTGATCATCGGCGACCGCCAGACGGGCAAGACGGCGATCGCGATCGACGCGATCATCAACAACAAGGACACCGGCGTGATCTCCGTCTACGTCGCGATCGGCCAGCGCATGGCGACAGTCGTCGCGCTCGCACAGACGCTCGAGGAGCACGGTGCGCTGGAGAACACGATCATCGTCGCCGCACCGGCTGACGAGGCCGCGCCGATCAAGTTCATGGCCCCTTACGCGGGCTGCGCGATGGGCGAGCACTTCCTCTACAACGGCAAACACGCGCTCGTCGTCTATGACGACCTGACCAAGCACGCCTACGCCTACCGGCAGATGTCGCTGCTGCTGCGCCGCCCGCCCGGTCGCGAGGCTTACCCAGGCGACGTCTTCTACCTGCACTCGCGCCTGCTCGAGCGCGCGGTCAAGCTGAACGACGACCTCGGCGGCGGGTCGCTGACGGCGCTGCCAGTCATCGAGACGCAGGCCGGCGATGTCTCGGCGTACATCCCGACGAACGTGATCTCGATCACCGACGGGCAGATCTTCCTCGAGTCGGCGCTGTTCAACTCGGGCGTGCGACCGGCGATCAACGTCGGCATCTCCGTCTCGCGCGTCGGCGGCAACGCGCAGATCGGTCCGATGAAGAAAGTTGCCGGGCGGATCAAGCTCGAGCTCTCGCAGTTCCGCGACCTCGAGGCGTTCGCGCAGTTCGGCTCCGACCTCGACGCCGACACGCAGAAAACGCTTGCGCGCGGCGAGCGCCTCGTCGCGACGCTCAACCAGAACGAGCGCGAGCCGCTCGCC
>Ga0210389_10004501_pt1 | contig 10822 bp, 9 predicted proteins | sample IncBWH28OmetaG_FD_160127 | JGI IMG/M metagenome (GOLD analysis project Ga0210389, IMG submission 160127) | Forest soil microbial communities from Barre Woods Harvard Forest LTER site, Petersham, Massachusetts, United States - Inc-BW-H-28-O ... | reverse complement strand
ATCGGTCATGCCACGCGCAAGCGGGGCATCCAGTAAGCCGCACCGTTCATTTTTGACAACAACCCTCGCGGATTACTGGATCCTCCGCTTTCGCGGAGGATGACAGCAAGGGAATATCGCCGCACAGGGGCATTGAGGAAACAGACCATGACTGAAATTCGCGTGCCGACGCTCGGCGAATCCGTGACCGAAGCCACCATCGGCCGTTGGTTCAAGAAGGCCGGCGATACCGTGGCGGTCGACGAGCCGTTGGTTGAGCTCGAAACCGACAAGGTGACGATCGAAGTTCCGGCGCCGTCCGCCGGCACGCTCGGCGATATCGTCGCCAAGGATGGCGAGACCGTCGCTGTCGGCGCGCTGCTCGGGCAAATCAATGACGGTGCGGCGGGCGCGACGGCAAAACCTGCCGCCGCTCCGGCCAAGGCCGCGGCGCCTGCTCCGGCACCGGCCGCTCCCGCGCCAACCGCCAAGGTCCCGCCTGCGGACGCGCCACTCGCGCCGTCGGTACGCAAGCTTTCCGTCGAAAGCGGCATCGATGCGGCGACCGTTCCCGGTTCGGGCAAGGACGGCCGCGTTACCAAGGGCGACATGCTGGCCGCGATCGAAAAGGCGGCCTCCGCGCCGACGCCGGTCAATCAACCGGCGGCCGCGGTGCAGGTCCGCGCGCCTTCGCCCGCCGATGACGCAGCCCGCGAAGAGCGGGTGAAGATGACGCGGCTGCGCCAGACCATCGCGCGACGCCTGAAGGACGTGCAGAACACCGCGGCGATGCTCACGACCTTCAATGAGGTCGACATGACCAACGTCATGGCGCTGCGCGCGCACTACAAGGACGTGTTTGAGAAGAAGCATGGAAGTAAACTTGGATTTATGGGTTTCTTCGCCAAGGCCTGCGTGCAGGCGCTGAAGGACATTCCGGCCGTCAACGCCGAGATCGACGGCACCGATCTGATCTACAAGAATTATTACCACATCGGCGTCGCCGTCGGCACCGACAAGGGCCTCGTCGTTCCGGTGGTGCGCGACTGCGATCACAAGTCGATTGCGGAAATCGAAAAAAGCATTGCCGATTTTGGCCGGCGCGCCCGCGACGGCCAGCTCAAGATCGACGAGATGCAGGGCGGCACGTTCACCATCACCAATGGCGGCATCTACGGTTCGCTGATGTCGACGCCGATCCTCAACGCGCCGCAGGCCGGTATCCTCGGCATGCACAAGATCCAGGAACGTCCGATGGCGATCGGCGGCAAGGTCGAGATTCGGCCGATGATGTATCTGGCGCTTTCCTACGATCACCGTGTCATCGACGGCAAGGAAGCCGTGACCTTCCTGGTGCGGGTGAAGGAAAGCCTGGAAGACCCGGCGCGGCTGGTGCTGGATCTGTGATCCATCGGCTGGTCGGGCCCTCTTTCGCCATGCCGTTCCGCAGCGGCGCTTCAGATAAACAGGATAGAATCGTAGGGGCGTTCTCTTGACGGACAAAGTTGTTGTGATCACCGGCGGCAGCCGCGGCATCGGCCGCGCCACTGCCATTGCCGCGGCCGCGCGTGGGTTTCGGGTTGTCGTAGGCTATGCCAGCAATCAGAAGGCGGCTGACGAGGTCGTCGCGCAAATCGAAGCCAAGAACGGCAAGGCCACCGCCGTGAAGTGCGATGTCGGAAGCGAGGCCGACATTCTGGCGTTGTTTAAGACCGCCGATGCCTTCGGCACGTTGGGGGCGCTGGTCAACAATGCCGGCATCGTCGGTCCTTCGATCCGGGTCGACGCCATGTCAGCCGAGCGCATCCAGCGCATGATGGCGGTCAACGTCACCGGCAGCATGCTCTGCGCCCGCGAGGCGGTGAAGCGGATGTCGACCAAACACGGCGGCCAAGGCGGGGTCATCGTCAATCTGTCGTCGGTCGCCGCTAAACTCGGCTCGCCGAATACGTATGTCGATTATGCGGCGTCCAAAGGCGCGATCGATTCCTTCACCATCGGGCTCGGATACGAGGTTGCCGGTGAGGGCATTCGCGTCGCGGCGATCCGCCCCGGCCTGATCGATACCGAGATTCACGCCTCCGGCGGTGAGCCGGATCGTGCCCACAAGCTCGCGCATGTGGTGCCGATGAAGCGCATCGGTACCGCCGATGAAATTGCCAATGCCATCGTCTGGCTGATGTCAGACGAGGCTTCTTACGTGACCAGCGCCATTCTTGACGTGTCGGGCGGACGCTAGAGCATGATCCGGAAAAGTGGAGACCGGTTTTCCGAAAAGATCATGCTAAAATAAATCTTCCCGACAGTCCTCAGCTACAGGGTTCGATCATGGCCTCTTACGATCTCGTTGTTATCGGCACCGGTCCGGGCGGCTATGTGTGCGCCATCCGCGCCGCACAGCTCGGCATGAAAGTCGCCGTGATCGAGAAGAACGCCACGTTGGGCGGGACCTGTCTCAATGTCGGGTGCATGCCGTCGAAGGCTTTGCTGTACGCATCCGAAATGTTCGAGGAAGCCGCGCACTCCTTCGCCAAGATGGGCGTCAGCGTCTCGGCGCCGAAACTCGATCTGCCGTCGATGATGAATTTCAAACAACAGGGCATCGACGGCAACGTCAAAGGCGTCGAGTTCCTGATGAAGAAGAACAAGATCGATGTGATCGCGGGCAAGGCGAAAATCCTTGGCACCGGCAGGATCGAAGTGTCGGGCAACGACGGCAAGACGCAAACCGTCGAGACCAAAAACATTGTCATTGCGACGGGGTCGGATATTGCGCGCCTCAAAGGCATCGAGATCGACGAAAAGCGCATCGTGTCCTCCACCGGAGCGCTATCGCTCGACAAGGTGCCGGGCAAGCTTCTAATCGTCGGCGCCGGCGTCATCGGGCTCGAACTCGGTTCGGTGTGGCACCGCCTGGGCGCGCAAGTTACCGTGGTCGAATTTCTCGATCGCATTCTGCCCGGCATGGACGGCGAGATCGCCAAGCAGTTTCAGCGCATCCTCGAGAAGCAGGGCTTTTCATTCAAGCTTGCCGCCAAGGTCACGGGCGTCGACACCTCGGGTAAGACGCTGGTCGCCCAGGTTGAGCCTGCGGCCGGTGGCGCTGCAGAAAAGATCGAGGCTGACGTCGTGCTGGTCTGCATCGGCCGCGTCCCCTACACCGAGGGTCTTGGCTTGAAGGAAGCCGGTGTCGCGCTCGACAATCGCGGCCGCGTGCAGATCGACGCGCATTTCGCCACGAGCCTGAAGGGCGTCTATGCGATCGGCGACGTCATTGCCGGCCCGATGCTGGCGCACAAGGCCGAGGATGAAGGCGTCGCGATTGCTGAAATTTTGGCCGGCCAGGCTGGCCATGTGAATTACGACGTCATTCCTGGCGTTGTGTATACAACGCCAGAAGTTTCCTCCGTTGGAAAGACCGAGGAAGAGCTGAAACAGGCTGGTGTTGCTTATACCAGCGGCAAATTCCCGTTCACCGCCAATGGCCGTTCCAAGGTCAATCAAACGACTGACGGCTTTGTGAAGATTCTCGCAGATGCGAAGACCGACCGGGTGCTTGGCGTGCATATTATCGGCCGGGAAGCAGGCGAAATGATCCACGAAGCCGCTGTTTTGATGGAGTTTGGCGGTTCCGCGGAAGATCTCGCGCGGACCTGCCACGCCCATCCGACTCGCTCGGAAGCGGTGAAAGAAGCCGCGCTTGCGGTTGGCAAACGCGCCATCCATATGTGATCCTCACCCGATGAGAGTCGGGTTAGGATAAAATTTTATGCTACGCCGCCTTCTTCAACCGATCTGGGTTTTGCTAGCGGTCATCTTTTTGATCGAGGCGTGGCTGTGGGATCATCTCGAGCCGATCGTCGCCTGGGTGGTGGCGAAGATTCCGCTGCAAACTTTCAAGACCTGGCTGGCTGAACGTGTCGATACGCTTTCGCCGGCGATGACGCTGATTGTTTTCGCCGTGCCGGTGCTTCCGCTGTTTCCGCTGAAGCTGGTCGGGTTCTGGTTGCTCACGCACGAATACTGGTTCAGCGCTGTCTTCACGATCCTCTTCGCCAAGCTTGTCGGTGTCGGCATCACCGCCTTCGTCTTTGACGTGACGCGGCCGAAACTGCTGGAGATGGGATGGTTCGAGCGGCTCTATGAATTCGTAATCGGTTTGCGCGCCAAGGCGGCGGCCTTGGTCGATCCAATCAAGCAGCGCATCCAGGAAATCCTGCGGGGCGACGGCGATCGGTGGTCGTCGCGAATGCTACGGCTGATCCAGCGCTTCCGAAAAAGCGTGCACGAAGCTCGCTAATTGCGCTCGCAAAAATCGTTACAATGCCAGATGCAATGCGTGCGGCGCAAATATGCCGAACGCGGTGAAAGCGACACCTGCAAGCGTCAACAAGCCCGCGATCCACGCCAGCGCCGCGATGCCGGTGATGATGGTCGCCGATGCCAGCACGATACCGATCTGAAATGCCGCCGAGGCCAGTTCGAAATGATGATACTTCGCCGTGGCCAGGTCGCGCTCTTCCTCGGCATGCTTGGCGCGTTCGGACAGTTGATCCTGACCTTCGCCGGTTTCCGGCTCCGAGCGATAGCGCGCCGCGGTTTTCTGCCAGTCGTCAATCTGCTTTTGCAGCGCCGCTTTCATGGCGCCATCGCCAGGGGCAGCGAGCTTGGCCTGCTCGGCTGCGGTCTGCACCGTGGTGCGGCGGATGCTCTTGGCCTGGAAGAAGGCCCACAGGTTTGACGCCTCGACGTTCTTGGCGATTGACTCGGTCTGCGCGCCCTTGCCCAGCGTCTCCGACAGGGCGAGAAACAACGCTATCACGGCGATCAGGAGCGCGATCTTCTTGTTTTCACCGGATATATGTTCGGCGTGCTCGGCATGCTCCATGCTCTCATGTGCGCTCATGATTAGTCCCCCCGCTCGAGTATGGCGACGATGGACGAACAATATGGCGAGCGCAAGGGTCCGGCCGCGTTCGCCGTCGGCAGCGATATCCGAAATCAGCCGGCTTCAGGCGCGCGGATGCGCGCTCCGGTACACTTCCAGAAGCCGCTCACTGTCGATCCCGGTGTAGATCTGTGTGGTCGACAGCGAAGCGTGGCCGAGCAGTTCCTGGATCGCACGCAGGTCGCCGCCGCGCGACAACAGGTGGGTGGCGAAGGAATGCCGCAGCGCGTGCGGGGTGGCGCTGTCGGGCAAGCCGAGCGCGCCGCGTAATCGCGCCATGGTGAGCTGAATGATGCGGGGACTTAAAGGTCCGCCGCGGGCGCCGACAAAAATCGGACCCTCCGGCGGCAACGGATACGGGCACATCGCCGCGTAATCCTGAATGAGCGTCAGAACGTTTTGCAGCACCGGCACCATCCGCGTCTTGTTGCCTTTGCCGGTGACGACCAAGACGTCGCCTTCGCCGGGCGCGGGCACATCGCGGCGCTTCAATCCCAGCGCCTCGGAGATACGCAGGCCCGAGCCGTAGAGCAGCGCCATGACTGCGGCGTCGCGTGCCCAGATCCAGGGATCGCGGTCTTCGCCGGCGCGTTCGTCGGCATCGGCGAGACGCTTGGCCGCCGCCATGGGCAACGGTTTCGGCAGAGTTTTGCCGACCTTGGGTGCACGGATCGCGGACAGTGCGCCGACCCTGCCGCGGCCCTCGCGCTCCAGGAAGCGTCCGAACGAACGAAGACCCGCCAGCGCGCGCATCAGCGATCGGCTGGCGATTTCATCGGTGCGCCGCTTGGCCATGAAGGCCCTGACATCGCTGGCCTCAAGGGCGGCAAAACGGCCGACGGTCACGCGCGCTTCCCAGTGTTCGGCCAGAAATTCGAGGAACTGGCGCAGGTCGCGGCCGTAGGCTTCCGAGGTCTTTGGCGACAAACGCCGCTCGGTGCGCAAAAAAGCGAGCCATCGCGCCATTTCCAGCGCGATCGATTCGTCCGCGCAGTCAAGTTCAATCGGCTGCAAGGCGGGAGCGGATTTTGCCATATCGGCTTTCGATCAGCTTTTGGCGTAACGATTCCTTTGATTATATCGCACCGTCTTGGTTTATCCTTCGCTAATTAACCGGGACTCTTATTCGAGATGGACCATCCCACGCGCGCCTCATCATCGCCCGCATCGTTGACCGGGGTCGTCGATGTGCTGGTGCCGGTCGCGCTCGACCGCCCCTATTCCTATCGCGTGCCGCGCGGGCTCGAACTCAAAGCCGGCGATGTGGTCTGCGTGCCGCTCGGACCGCGCGAGGTGGTCGGCGTGGTGTGGGCCGAGAACGCCAATCCCGATCCGCGTCTGCACAATCGGTTGAAGGATGTCGGCGAGAAGCTCGATGTGCCCGCACTCAAGGGCGAACTGCGCGCGCTCATCGATTGGGTTTCCAATTACACGCTGTCGGCGCGTGGCATGGTCTTAAGGATGTGCCTGCGCATGGGCGAGGATCTCGGCCCTGAGCGGGTGCGGGCGGGTGTGCGTCTGACGGGCCCGTCGCCACAGCGCATGACGCCGGCGCGGCGGCGGTTGATCGAGCTGTTGTCCGACGGTCTGTTGCACGGCAAGTCCGATGCCGCGAGGGAAGCCGGTGTCAGTGCCGGTGTCGTCGATGGCCTCGTCGACGAAGGCACGCTCACGGTTGAGGCCATGCCGCGCGCGCCGGCGCCACCGGCGCCCGATCCGTCCTTTTCGGTCCCCGAATTTTCCCGCCAGCAGCGCACCGCCGTGGACGCGATGCGCGCGCTGGCGGCCAACGGCACGTTCCATGTCGCATTGCTCGACGGCGTCACCGGTTCAGGCAAAACCGAAGTCTATTTCGAAGCGATCGCGGAGACGATCCGCCGCGGCAGGCAGTCGCTGATCCTGATGCCGGAGATCGCGCTGACCGGCCAGTTCCTGGATCGCTTCGCGCGGCGTTTCGGCGTGCGGCCGCTGGAATGGCATTCCGAATTGACGCCACGCACCCGGCAACGCAATTGGGCGGCGATCGCCAGCGGCGAAGCGCCGGTTGTGGTGGGCGCCCGGTCCGCGCTGTTCATGCCCTATGCCGACCTCGGTCTCATCGTTGTCGATGAGGAGCACGATCAGGCCTACAAGCAGGATGAAGGCGCGCATTACCACGCCCGCGACATGGCGGTGGTGCGCGCGCATATCGCCAAAATTCCGATCGTGCTGGCGTCGGCGACGCCGTCGGTGGAAACCGAGGTGAACGCACGCAAGGGCCGCTATCAGCGCATCCTGCTGCCATCGCGGTTCGGCGGCCAGCATATGCCGCATATCGAGGCAATTGACCTCCGGCGCGAAGCCCCGCCGCGCGGCCGCTTCATCTCACCAAAGCTCGCCGAGCAGATCCGTTTTGCGATCGAACGGCGCGAACAGGCGCTGTTGTTTCTCAACCGCCGCGGCTACGCGCCGTTGACGTTGTGCCGCGCTTGCGGGCACCGTTTTGCCTGCACCATCTGCGATGCCTGGCTGGTCGATCACCGCTTTCGCCAGCGGCTGGTGTGTCATCACTGCGGCTTTTCGATGCCGCGTCCGCATACCTGTCCGCACTGCGCGGCGGAGGAATCGCTGGTGGCGGTCGGTCCGGGCGTCGAGCGCCTGCAGGAAGAGGTGGCCAGCCTGTTTCCGGACGCGCGTTCCATGGTGCTGTCGAGCGATCTAATCACCTCGATCGAAACCATGCGCAGCGAGTTGAACGAGATCGCGGAAGGCCGGGTCGACATTATCGTCGGCACCCAACTGGTGGCCAAGGGTCACCATTTCCCGCGGCTCAATCTGGTCGGCGTGGTGGACGCGGATCTTGGCCTCAGCAACGGCGATCCACGCGCCGCCGAGCGGACCTGGCAATTGCTCAACCAAGTGATCGGGCGCGCCGGGCGCGATCAGGGCAGGGGCGTCGGCTATTTGCAGACCCATCAGGTGGAACATCCCGTGATGAAGGCGCTGGTGGCCTGCGACCGCGAAGCGTTCTACGCCAGCGAAATCGACTCCCGCGAACGCACCGGCTATCCGCCGTTCGGGCGGCTGGCGAGCTTGATCGTGTCGGCCGGCGATCGCCCCACCGCAGAAGGTTTTGCGCGCAAGCTTGCCGCGATCGCGCCGATCGATGAACGGATCAAGGTGCTGGGACCCGCCGAGGCGCCGCTCGCGGTGATCAAGGGCCGCTACCGCTTCCGCCTGCTGGTGAAGTCGCTGCGCAACGTCGATCTGTCGGAATATTTGCGCGAATGGCTCGCCGCAGGTCCGAAGACCAAGGGCAATCTCAAGCTCGAGGTCGACGTCGATCCGCAGAGCTTTTTGTAACGGCCAGCCAAAAACAAACCCGCCGTCGGCTACGACGGCGGGCTTTGGTGTCGGCGCAAAGCCAGTTCCTTCGCCCGATAAAGGCGGAGGTCAAATTGCGCGGATGTCTTGAAGGCTGCGCGGAAGCCGCGCAGGTTACATGACCTCGGCGACGACCCGGCCGACGCCGGCGCTCGTCAGACCGATGGCACGGGCAGCGCCCGTGGACAGGTCGAGTACCCGGCCGCGAACGAACGGACCGCGGTCGTTGATGGTTACGACGACGCTGCGGCCGCCATGGGTGACCCGGAGCTTGGTTCCGAACGGCAGGCTACGATGGGCCGCGGTCATGGCTTCCTGGTTGAAGCGCTGGCCGGAGGCGGTCTTGCTGCCGGATTCATTACCGTAGAAGGACGCCATGCCTGAGAAGCTGCGCCCGCCGCCCGTGGCCGGCTCGATCGACGCATTGGCCTCTCGCCAAGACGAATTCTCGGTCCGGGCGGCATGATGGGAATAGTGGTGGTGATGGTGGTGCCGATAAGACCTCGCCGAGGCCTCAGAGGCGGTACCACCGGTAAAAGCAGCTGCGGCAAAAAGGATCAGCGCCGTACGCGACTGGGCGGCTTTACCCAGCGTCTGCTTATTCAATTTCAGCATTAGATCAGTCCCTCAATTTCAAGTAACGCCACATCTGTGACGAGTGGAACCCCCGCTCCGTTTTGAAGGACTGCCGTTTGATTTCGCAATGCGGCATAAAAGGGGCAGTAGAATCGATTTATCTCACCCTGAAACATCTTGTTATGTGGAACAGAAGATCGCTGGATGTTCCGTAATGCTGAAATTATTGATCTGTTAATCAAATCTATACTTGGTAAGTACGATTAATACTGATCACCAAAGCTCTCGCGGTGGTTGTCTAGAATTCAGCAAGTAATGCGAATCGGGAAGCGCTGGCCGCATTCCGGCGTTCCGCCCGCTAGGCGCATGCCGCCATGCAACAACGGGCGGAACGAACTTGGCGGCTGGAGCCCGGTTTCTGAATACCGTTCAGGCGTTTCTATCCGTCGCGTCGAATCGGCGGGCGACTGGTCCGTAAACCGCGTGCGGCAAGGCATCACCGGCGGCCGCCGTCATATTGCACCTGCACTCTTGCTATGTTAGCAAAGCCGCGATTTTAACGGTCCTGGCGCTGCCTGTGCCGGTCGAAAATCGAAGTCCCGCTTGAACTCCAAGGGCTTGGATCGCTAGGCGCCGCATTTTGGCGACGGTTTTTCCCTTGCGAGTTTGACAGCAATAAAGAGCGCGCTTGTGGCTGAGAATCCGTCCGTATCGGGAGTGTCCGGTCGTTATGCAACGGCCTTGTTCGAATTGGCGCGCGATGAAAAATCAGTCGACGCCGTCAAGGATGATCTCGACCAATTCGATGCGATGCTGGCGGACAGCGCCGATCTGAAGCGCCTCGTTCGCAGCCCGGTTTTTTCCTCCGACACGCAGGTGAAAGCGCTGTCGGCGGTGCTCGACAAGGCCGGTATTTCCGGCATTTCCGCCAATTTCCTGAAAGTTCTCACCGCCAATCGGCGGCTGTTCGCCGTGGATCAGGTGATCCGCGCCTTCCGCGCGCTGGTGGCCAAGTTCAAGGGCGAGGCGACCGCCGATGTCACGGTAGCCGAACAGCTCAGCGACAAGAATCTCGATGCCCTCAAGACCGCGCTGAAGTCGGTGACGGGCAAAGATGTTTCGCTCAACGTGAAAGTCGATCCCTCGATCATCGGCGGCCTTGTTGTCAAACTCGGCAGCCGCATGGTCGATAGTTCGCTTCGCACCAAACTCAATTCGATCAAGCACGCGATGAAAGAGGCAGGCTGATGGACATCCGCGCCGCGGAAATTTCCGCGATCCTCAAGGACCAGATCAAGAATTTTGGCCAGGAGGCCGAGGTCTCCGAAGTCGGACAGGTGTTGTCCGTCGGCGACGGCATTGCCCGCGTCTTCGGCCTCGACAACGTCCAGGCCGGTGAAATGGTCGAGTTCGAGAACGGTACGCGCGGCATGGCGCTGAACCTCGAAACCGACAACGTCGGCATCGTGATTTTCGGCGCCGACCGCGAGATCAAGGAAGGCCAGACCGTCAAGCGCACCCGCGCCATCGTCGACACGCCCGTCGGCAAGGGCCTGCTTGGCCGCGTCGTCGACGCACTCGGCAATCCGATCGACGGCAAGGGCCCGATCAAGGCCGACAAGCGCATGCGCGTCGACGTCAAGGCGCCCGGCATCATTCCGCGCAAGTCGGTCAACGAGCCGATGGCGACCGGCCTCAAGGCGATCGATGCGCTGATCCCCGTCGGCCGCGGCCAGCGCGAGTTGATCATCGGCGACCGTCAGACCGGCAAGACCGCGATCGCGCTCGACACCATCCTCAACCAGAAGCCGCTCAACGCGCAGCCGGACGAGAACATCAAGCTCTATTGCGTCTACGTTGCGATCGGGCAGAAGCGCTCGACCGTCGCGCAGTTCGTGAAGGTGCTCGAAGAGCAAGGCGCGCTGGAATATTCGATCGTGGTCGCGGCGACCGCGT
>Ga0210389_10004499_pt1 | contig 10823 bp, 11 predicted proteins | sample IncBWH28OmetaG_FD_160127 | JGI IMG/M metagenome (GOLD analysis project Ga0210389, IMG submission 160127) | Forest soil microbial communities from Barre Woods Harvard Forest LTER site, Petersham, Massachusetts, United States - Inc-BW-H-28-O ... | reverse complement strand
CAACTGGGCGGACAGCTGGTCCGAACTGGCGACCACGGACGCGGCGAACTGCCGCTCGGCGATCTCCCGCGCCAGGTTCGGACCGGAGACCACGGCGACCCTGGCCGGCTGGACGTCGAGCACCTCGAGGATGACCTCGGTCATCCGCTTGTGCGAGCCGAGCTCGATCCCCTTCATCAGCGAGACGAGCAGCGAGCCGTCGGGGACGAGCGGCGCCCACGCGGTCAGGTTCTCCCTGAGCGTCTGCGCGGGGACCGCGAGCACCACGAGGTCCGCGCCGTCGAGCGCGGCGGCGACGTCAGTCGTCGAGGTCAGCGTCGGTGGAAGCGCTAGCCCGGGAAGGTACCGGGGGTTCTCGTGGATTTCCGTGATCGCGGCGGCGACGTCGGCCTGCCGCGCCCACAACGTCGCGGGAGTACCGGCGTCGCAGAGGACCTGCGCGAACGTTGTCCCCCACGACCCGGCGCCAAGGACGGCTGCCTTCATGAGGAAGCCGGGTCCGTTCCGAGTGGCGGCTTTGGCGGGGTTGACTTTGACATGTCGAACGTGATGGCGGGCGGTTCCTCGTCTCTCAGCGATGCCACCAGGGCCGTCACCTCGGACATGATCGCGTCGGTGGCGGCGCGCAGGGCCCGCGCCGAAGTCTGCTTGCCGGCCCATTCCGACAGGTCGACCGGCTTGCCGGCTACCGTACGCACGGTTTGCCTTGGCCATAGCTTGGGCTTCTTGGTGCCGTAAGGGAGGACGTTTTGGGTACCCCAGCGCGCGACCGGGATCACCGGCGCCCCGGAGGCGAGGGCCACCCGGGCGACGCCGGTCTTGGCCACCATCGGCCACAGGTTCGGGTCGCGGGTCGCGGTTCCCTCGGGGTAGATGATCACCGCCGCGCCCTCCTTGAGCGCCTGCTCGGCCTGCTTGAGCGCCAGTGCCGCGTCCGCGGCGCCGCGGTTGACCGGGATCTGGCCGGCGCCGTAGAGCAGCTTGCCGATGAACGGCACCTTGAACGCCGACGCCTTGATCAGGAACGTCGGGTACCGGCCCGCCTCGTAGAAGAACAGCGAGTCGGTGCCCCAGTCGGCGTAGGACATGTGGTTGGGCGCGATGATCACGGGGCCGGTCTTGGGAATGTTCTCCTGCCCCGCCCACTTGTTCCTGACCAGTATGTGCAGGAGGGGGCGAAACACGATGACGGTGAACAGCCGCCACGCAGGCGAGTAAGACTTGCTCATCTACAGAGGCCTTCCCATGATCCGGTTCCGCACGCCACGCCATGCTCCCAAGTTTGCCGGTGCCCCGCTAGATGACTTACTCTGCCCGCTTTAGCTGGACAGTCCTGCTGCCAGTCAAGGTACTAGCCCGCGCCAAGTCCCGGCTCGCCGTCCTCGCGGGCGACCGCCGCAGGGAACTCGCGCTCGCCCTCGCGTCGGACACCGTCACCGCCGTGCTCGGCTGCCCCGAGGTGGCGCGGGTCGTCGTGGTCACCTCTGACCCGGTGGCGGGGCCGCTGCTCGCGGGGCTCGGCGCGATCGTCGTCGCCGATGAGCCCGCGGACCGGTCTGACCGGCCCGACCGGTCCGACCGCCTCGGGACGCCCGGCACGCTCGACGGCGCCGGCCCGGCGCCCTTGCTTGGCGACCTTGGCGTGCAAGACCTGCTCAACGCGGCGCTACGGCACGGCGCCGCGGTGGCGGCGCGACGCTGGCCTGGTACCGGGCTCGCGGCGCTCACGGCCGACCTGCCCGCGATGAGTCCCGCCGAGCTGGCCACCGCGCTGCGCGCCGCGGGCAGCGCGCCAGGCGCCGCGGCGTTCGTGCCGGACGCCGCCGGCGTCGGGACGACGCTGTACGCGGTGCCGCCCGGCGGCGAGTTCCTGCCGCTGTTCGGCGGGGCGTCAAGGGCGCGGCACGCGGCGGCGGGCGCCACGGAACTGGGTCTTGCGGGCGTGAAGGGCCTGCGCAGGGACGTGGACACCCCCGATGACCTGCGCGAGGCCCTCGCGCTTGGAGTGGGTCCGTTCACCAGGGCAGTGGCGGCTGACCTGTTCACCGACGTCTAGGCGCGGTCCGCAGGCAATTCCGTTAGATCCGGACCACCGGGCAGGTCAGCGTTCGGGTAATGCCGTCAACCGCCTGGATCTGGGCCGCGACCAGTTTGCCGAGTTCGTCCACGTTCTCGGCGCTGGCGCGCACGATGACGTCATAGGGGCCGGTGACATCCTCCGCCTGCATGACTCCGGCGATCTCCGCGATCTGCCGGGCCACGTCGGCGGCTTTGCCGACCTCTGTCTGGACGAGGATGTATGCCTGCACCATTGCGTCCTCCTGGGGAAAGCGTACGTTCGCCGTCCTGAACTGTCACGGTACAGCAATGGTCCAGACCTGTTTCATCCCGGTCGGCAGTTTTTCTGGCTAATTGTGGTGTTCTGCGGTGCGCGTGCGTCTGCACGTTCGAATGCACGATCACTCGCGCGGGGCCGTGCCGCTTCGCTCGCTGTGACCATGATCACGCGGGATTTGTATTTCGTGAAGGATTCGTTCACCACGCGCTTTGATTAGCCCGTTAACCGCCTGGCTAGGCTTAGCTGTCGGGAAAACATGCGCGGTGGGCGGAGGCGGCGAGATCGCTGGTGAGGACGGGTCCGTCGCGGACCTGGGGGAGTGGGGGGTCATCGCGGCCCTCAAGGCCCGGATGCCCGCGGGCGCGCTGACCACGGTCGGCATCGGCGACGACTCGGCAGTGGTGACCACGCCGTCGGGCAGCGTGGTGGCGGCGGTCGACCTGCTGATCGAGGGCAGGCACTTCCGCCGCGAGTGGTCGTCGGCCTACGACGTCGGCGTCAAGGCCGCAGCGCGCAGCCTGGCCGACATCGCGGCGATGGGCGCGGTGAACACGGCGCTGCTCGTCGCCCTGGCCACGCCGGGTACGCTCCCGGCCCGGTGGGCCGCGGACCTGGCGGCAGGACTCGCGTTCGAGGCGACCAGGGCGGGCGCCGGCGTCGTCGGCGGCGACACTGCCCGCGCGGAGGCCATCACGCTGTCCGTGACCGCCCTCGGCGACCTGGAGGGCCGCCGCCCGGTGCTCCGCTCCGGCGCGCGCCCCCGCGACGTCATCGCCGTCGCGGGCACGCTCGGCCACGCGGCGGCCGGCCTCGCGCTCCTCACCGCGGGGGTCGCCGCGGCCCCCGGGGCACTGTCCTCGCTCGTCACCGCCCAGTTGCGCCCCGCGCCCCTCTACGACGCGGGCCCCGAGGCGGCGCGCCTCGGCGCGACCGCGATGATCGACGTCAGCGACGGCCTGCTCGCGGACCTCGGCCACGTGGCCGCCGCGAGCGGCGTCCACGTCAACGTCCACACCTCAAGGCTGGCCCCAGGTACCGCCCTGCGCGAAGCCGCGGCATCGTTGTCAGCTTCCGGTGCGTCATCCCGAACGAATCCGGCTTACTCCCCGCCGCCCATTCCCCTGGAGGTCGCCAAGCCCACAACGCGGGCGGACTCCGGAGCGGCGGGGCCCCTGGACTCCCCGTCCGACGCGGCAGGGAAGGGCAGGCTCGCGGCGATGGCCCTGGAGTGGGTGCTAACCGGCGGTGAGGACCACGCCCTGGTCGCCGCGTTTCCCCCAGAGGTAACGCTCCCGGCTCGATGGCGCGTGATCGGTGAAGTCCGCTCCGGTGCGGGCGTCACGGTCGACGGCGCCCCGCACGAGGGCCCGGGCGGCTGGCAGCACTTCAGCTGACCATCCCCGCCGCCCGCCTCGGGCCGACCCGCCCTGGCTCCGGCAGCCGCCTCCGGCCGACCCGCCCTGCCTCCGGCAGCCGCCTCCGGCCGACCCGCCCCTGGCTCCGGCAGCCGCCTCCGGCCGACCCGCCCCTGGCTCCGGCCGCGGCCAGAACCGACATTTCATGAAATTTCCGGCGACAGTTAGCCTCGCGCAAAAGATCTCGGATCGTTGTGCCGGCCATAGCGACGTCAGCGATCCGCTATCTTCTGGAAGCCGTCCGCGGGTGCCGCATTCGGGGTACAGAAACGAGCCGACGCGCCACAGTGGCGCATCGGCTCGAGGGCCTGCTCTGACTGCCTAGCGGGTGACCTTGCCGGCCTTGATGCAGGAGGTGCACACGTTCAGGCGCTTGGGCGTACCGTTCACGGTCGCCCGGCGGGGCTGGATGTTCGGGTTCCAGCGACGCGAAGTGCGGATGTGCGAGAACGACACGTTCTTGCCGAAGCCCGGCGCTTTGCCGCAAACGTCGCAGACCGAAGCCACGGCTGCCTCCATTAGTAGGATTGGAAGAGTCTGTCAGCGCCTCATCCGGCGGGAGTCAAAACACCAGCACGGAACTGAGGCAGCCTGCGAAGCATACCCGACGCCCAACCTCTCGCGCGAACTCTGTTAGCTCGCGGGGGGACGACCCCCCTGCACCCCCCGATCACGGAAGGGCTTCGCCCCTCCGTCGCCTCCCCACGGGGGGACTCGCGAAAACCGCTCGCCCCCCGCGCTGTGGCTGAGGTTAGAGCCCGTTGGTCGCGGTAGCAGGCAGCGCACAGCCCGCACTGCCTCGCGCTGTGGCTGAGGTTAAAGATCAGTGGTTGTCGTCGGCAGGCGGCCCGCAAACCGGGCCGCCTCCCGCCGCGGCATGGACTACATTCGGTTGGCTGTGTGCCCGAATGTCGGTCCACGCTCCTATGCTGGGCCACGTGACCACGCTGCGCGATCCTTTGACCCAGGTGATGGGTAAGAAGGCGAGCGACACGTTCGAGAAGGTCTTCGGCCTGCGGACGGTCGGTGACCTGCTGCGCCACTACCCCCGCCGCTATTACACCAGGGGCGAGCTGACCCCGCTCGACTCGCTCAGCGAGGGCGACCACGTCACCGTGCTCGCAAGGGTGGCCATGGCCAGCGTGATCGGGGGAAACGTGCCAGGCCAGCGGCCAAAGGCGCCGCCCGGCCGTGGTCCGTTCAAGCAGCGCCTCGAGGTCATCGTCACCGACGGCACCGGCAAGCTGCAGCTCACGTTCTTCGCCGGCGTCGGCTTTCACGCGAAGCAGCTGCACCAGGGCGCGCTCGCCCTGTTCGCCGGCACCGTGTCGAGCTTCCGCGGCCGCCGCCAGCTGGTGCACCCCGAGTACGAACTGCTCCCGGTCTCGTCCGCCGACGAGCGGCTGACCACGGAGCTTGCCGAAGAGTTCGCCAGGGAACTGATCCCGGTCTACCCGGCCAGCGCCAAGCTGACCTCGTGGACGATCTCCCGGCACATCGACACCGTGCTCGAGACCCTGGACGCCGGGGCGGACCCGCTGCCCGCCGAGGTGCGCGCGCGGCATGACCTATGGCCAAGGGAGCTGGCCATCAGGGCGATCCACCGGCCGACGGACCGCGCGGACATACGGCAGGCGACCAAGCGGCTCAAGTGGGACGAGGCGTTCACCATGCAGGCCGCGCTCGCCCAGCGGCGGCACGCCGCCGCGGCTATGCCCGCGGTACCCCGCCCGGCGGTGGAGGACGGGATCGCCGCCGCCTTCGACGGGCGGCTTCCGTTCACCCTCACCGACGGGCAACGGTCCGTAGGTGAGGTCATCGCGCACGACCTGTCCTGCGCGTACCCGATGAACCGGCTGCTGCAGGGCGAGGTCGGTTCCGGCAAGACCGTCGTGGCGGTGCGGGCCATGCTGCAGGTCGTGGACGCGGGCGGGCAGGCCGCGCTGCTCGCGCCGACCGAAGTGCTCGCGCAGCAGCACTACCGGTCGATCACCGCACTGCTCGGCCCGCTCGGGGCCGCGGGCGAGCTGACCGCGGGCCAGCTTGGCGCCAGTGAGAATGCGACCCGGGTTGCGCTGCTCACCGGCTCGACCGGCGTGCGGGCCAGGCGCAGCGCGCTGAGCGACGTGTTCACCGGCGACGCGGGCATCCTCATCGGCACGCACGCGCTGCTCGAGGACCAGGTGCAGTTCGCCGACCTCGGCCTGGTGGTCATCGACGAGCAGCACCGGTTCGGCGTGGAGCAGCGTGACGCGCTCCGCGAGAAGGCCGCGGGCTCCCGGCCGCACGTACTCGTGATGACCGCGACGCCGATACCGCGCACAGTCGCGATGACCGTGTTCGGCGACCTTGAGGTCTCGACGCTTTCCGAGCTGCCCGCCGGCCGCTCGCCGATCGCCACGCACGTGGTGCCCGCCCTGGAACGGCCGCACTACCTGGACCGGGCGTGGCAGCGGGTCCGCGAGGAGGTCGGGGCGGGCCGCCAGGCCTACGTGGTTTGCCCGCGGATCGGCGACGCTGACGGCGACCAGGACGACGGCGACGGTGCCGACACTCCGGAGCCCGGCCCAGGGCCGGAAGGAGGGACAGCGGAGGCACTTGAGGAGGCGCGCAGGCCGCCGCTCGCCGTCCTTGACTTGGCGCCGGAACTCGCCGAAGGGCCACTTTCCGGCCTGCGGGTCGGCATCATGCACGGACGGCTCGTCCCCGATGAGAAGGACCGGGTGATGACCGCGTTCGCGGCCGGGGAACTCGACGTGCTCGTGTCGACCACGGTTATCGAGGTCGGCGTGGACGTGTCCAACGCCACGGTCATGGTGATCATGGACGCCGAGCGGTTCGGTGTCTCCCAGCTCCACCAGCTGCGCGGCCGGGTGGGCCGGGGCCGCGACGCGGGCCTGTGCCTGCTGGTGACCGATGCGCCGCCGGCCAGCCCGGCCAGGGAACGGCTCGACGCGGTCGCCGCGACCGGGGACGGCTTCCAGCTCTCCCGCCTCGACCTGCAGCAGCGCCGCGAGGGCGACGTCCTCGGCTCGGCGCAGGCGGGACGGCGCAGCAGCCTCAAGCTGCTGCGGCTGCTCGCCGACGAGGACCTGATCGCGACGGCTCGCGAAGAAGCGGCGACGCTGGTCGCAGAAGACCCGAAGCTGACCGCCCACCAGGCACTCAAGGAGGCGATCGACGACTTCCTCGGCGACCGCCGCGCCGAGTTCCTGGACAAGGCCTAATTTCCCCCGGGGGGATGACCCCCCCGGTGACCCCCCCAATCATGGCGGGGGCTTCGCCCCCCATTGCCCCCCTCGGGAGGACGCCGCAAAAACCGCGGCGCCCCCCGCGTGTCGGCTGAGGCTAGGGCCTTGTGGTTGCGGTTGGCAGGCAGCGGGAAGACCTCGCTGCCTCCGCTGTGGCTGGGGTTAAGGCCTTGGCCTGGCAGACTGGGGTTGTGACACGGGTCATCGCGGGAGTGGCTGGGGGACGTCGGATAGCGGTTCCGCCTGGCACCGGCACCCGGCCGACGAGCGACCGGGCCAGGGAAGGCCTGTTCGCCTCGGTCATGTCCGAGTTCGGCGACCTCGGCGGCGTGCACGTCATGGACCTGTACGCCGGCTCTGGCGCGCTCGGCCTCGAGGCCTTGTCCCGCGGCGCGGCGAGCGTGCTGCTCGTCGAGTCCGACGCGCGCGCGGCGGCGGTCGTGAAGGCGAACGTCGAAGCGCTCGGCCTGCGGGGCGCTACCGTGGCCGTCGACAAGGTGGAACGGCTGCTCGCCCGCCCGCCAGGCGAGCGCAGGCACCAGCTCGCGGACGGCTATGACCTGGTCTTCGCCGACCCCCCGTACGCGGTGACCGACGAGGCCGTGACGAAGACGCTCGCCCTGCTGTCGGATGGCTGGCTCGCCGGGGGAGCGCTCGTGGTGGTGGAGCGCGCCACCAGATCGGGGCCCGTTGACTGGCCCCCCGGCTATGCCGAGGGGAAGTCGCGCAGGTACGGTGAGGCCACGTTCTGGTACGGCTGGTACGGCAACGGCGCGGAGGCGGGTCAAGCGGGATTAGCCGCGGGCAACGGTGCCGGAACCGTGGCCTGACGCGCCCCGCGGGGCGCATGAGGAGTGATGCCGCGTGGCGCGAGTGGTATGCCCTGGTTCATTTGACCCGGTGACGAACGGTCATCTGGACATCATCGGCCGGGCAGCCGGCCTGCACGATGAGGTAATCGTCGCCGTACTCATCAACATCACGAAGAAGACCTTGTTCACCGTGGACGAGCGGGTCGAGATGCTGACCGAGGTCACCGAGGGCTACGGCAACGTCCGGGTGGAGCGGTTCCACGGACTGACGGTGGACTTCTGCGTGGCGAACGGCATCAACATGATCGTGAAGGGCCTGCGCGCGGTCAGCGACTTCGAGTACGAGATGCAGCAGGCGCAGATGAACTACCGGCTCGCCAAGATCGAGACGCTGTTCATGACGACCAACCCGCTGTACTCGTTCCTGAGCTCCAGCCTGATCAAGGAGATCGCCAGGTACGGCGGCGACGTCAGCGGCCTGGTTCCCGAGCCGGTCCTCAGTCGTCTGCACGCGCGCCTCGCCCAGGAGTAGCGTCGGCGCACCCGTCAAGTTGGGGAATAGCTTGGGTCACCGGTACGCTAATCCGTCGGCCAAGTAATCGTCTACACGATAAACTGTGATGTCCAAGGGAAACGGTAGCTCAGTCGCGCGCGGGGTGCCCGGTGCACACGGCGAGGGTGCGGGTCAGGCAGGTCAAGTGTCGAAAGGCAGTAACCCGGTCAGCTCCCACGTCCGTGGCAGCGGTGACTTCGTGTTCGATATGCGCGTGCTCGGCAAGGGAGCAGGCGAGTTCAGGGACGAGGAACGGACGGTGTCTGCGCCGGACGGTCTCGGTTCTGGGCTAGTCTTGGTGCCTACTGGCGGCGACGTGGCGCTCAACCTGCGGTTCGAGGCGGTCTCCGAGGGGGTGCTCGTCACCGGCTCGGCGGTCGCACCGCTCACTGGCGAGTGCTCGCGCTGCCTGGACCCGCTGACTTCCACGATCGAGGTCAGCTTCCAGGAGCTTTACCGGTACCTGCCTGACCCCGGTGAGGACGCCAACGACGGCGATGAGCGCTTCCTCGACGGCGACTACCTTGACTTTGAGCCGGCGTTCCGCGATGCTGTGGTGCTCGCGCTGCCGCTGTCGCCGCTCTGCCGGGAGGACTGCCCTGGGCTGTGCGTCGATTGCGGCGCGAAGCTCGCGGACGTCGAGCCGGACCACGGGCACGGCGACAAGGTGGACCCCCGCTGGGGTCTCCTCGCAAAGCTTGAAATAAACGACAGAGTAGAAGACTGACAGGAGAGCCGAAGTGGCCGTTCCCAAGCGGAAGATGTCGCGCAGCAACACTCGTTCCCGCCGCGCGCAGTGGAAGGCTGCCCCGGTGACGCTGGTCGAGTGCCCGCAGTGCCACAGCCAGAAGCTGCCGCACGCCGCCTGCCCGACGTGCGGGACCTACCGCCGCCGTCAGGTCCTGAACCCGGCCTGAGCCTGCATGTAACAGGGAGCGCCGGTGAGCGGACGACGTAATGACGGGGATGCAATCGAGGCGGGAGACCCCGCCGAACTCCGCTGCGCTCTCGGCGTGCCTATCACCGCTGACACTCTTGAGCGTGCGCTTACTCACAGGTCGTACGCGTATGAGAACGGCGGACTGCCGACAAACGAGCGACTTGAGTTCCTTGGCGACTCGGTGCTGAGCCTGGTGGTCACGACCACCCTGTTCAACGACCACCCCGACCTGCCCGAGGGGCAGTTGGCGAAGTTGCGCGCGGCCGTGGTGCAGATGAACGCGCTCGCCGAGGTGGCGCGTGACCTGCACCTTGGCTCGTTCGTCCGGCTCGGCCGAGGCGAAGAGGGGACCGGCGGCAGGGACAAGCCGTCGATCCTCGCTGACACGCTCGAGGCCGTGATCGGCGCGACCTACATCGACTGCGGTCTCGACGCGGCCAGCGACCTGGTCCACCGGCTCTTCGACCCGGTTATCGCGCGTTCGTCGCTGCTCGGCGCGGGCCTCGACTGGAAGACGTCGCTGCAGGAGCTGACGGCGGACCGCAGCCTTGGCGTGCCCGAGTACGTGGTCAAGGACAGCGGCCCCGATCACCAGAAGCTGTTCCGCGCCGTGGTCAAGGTCGGCAGCAGGGAGCTCGGCTCCGGCGAGGGCCGCTCCAAGAAGGCCGCGGAGCAGCTCGCCGCCGAGGCCGCCTACCGCTCGATCACCGCGGAAAAAGAACAAGCAGAAGATCAAGATCAACCGGATTCCGAACGGATCCGGCTGACTGCGGTCCCCCCCACATCCTCTGCGGGCGTGGGAGACGCAGGTGCGGCTGCCGCCGGATCCCCAGGAGCGACAGTCGTCGGCGACACATCCGGCGACGGCAGACCCTCCGCCCTCCGCGACGCGGTCCCAGCCCAGCCCGTTGCCCCGGAGTCCGCGCCCGGCCAAGCCGACGCCTAGCGCGCTCCGCGCAGGCATGAACGCGTCCCTGACGTCGTTGTAGACGGCATCCCTGGTCAATGACCGCATTCGCGCCTTGAACCCGCGGCGACTGCGACGTCAGAACTGATTACAAGTCGCGCACGTGGCCCGAACTGACAGGAAGTGGCCGCGTAGCGGTGGGTTGGAGGTGCCGTGCCTGAGTTGCCTGAGGTAGAGACCGTGCGTGCGGGTCTTGAGCGGCACGTCGTGGGACGCACCGTCGCGACTGCCGAAGTCCTGAACCCGAGGGCAGTGCGCCGTGATCTTGCCGGGCCGGACGGGTTCGCCGCCGCGATGACCGGCCGCACGTTCCTGCGTGCCGAACGCCGCGGCAAGTACCTCTGGTTCCCCCTCGGCTGGGTTGCGCGCCCGATGGCAAAAGCCGCCATCGTATCGGGCGCGCAACCCAGCGACATCTCCCGGGGGGACGACCCCCCGACGGAGGCGCTCCTCGCCCATCTCGGGATGAGCGGCCAGCTCCTGGTCGGCGATCCGGAGCGCCCGCTGTCGGCGCACGTCCGCGCCCGCTTCACCTTCACCGACGGCG
>Ga0210389_10004498_pt1 | contig 10826 bp, 11 predicted proteins | sample IncBWH28OmetaG_FD_160127 | JGI IMG/M metagenome (GOLD analysis project Ga0210389, IMG submission 160127) | Forest soil microbial communities from Barre Woods Harvard Forest LTER site, Petersham, Massachusetts, United States - Inc-BW-H-28-O ... | reverse complement strand
CTCTGGAACCGCTTCGCTGCCCGATCTGACCATCACAGCCATGCTGCGCGGCCCTCTCACGGCTCCCGTACTCACCTTCCAGTCGACTCCTCCCCTTCCGACCAGTTCGATCGTTGCCCGCATCTTGTTTAACAAAGATGTCGCCGAGCTCACCGCGCTCCAAGCACTGCAGCTAGCCGACACCATCGTCACCCTTTCTGGAGGGGCCGGCCCCAATGTTCTCGAGTCGATCCGCAAGTCGCTCGGAATCGACCGGCTCAACATCGCCTCTTCCGGGGAGGGTAGCAGCCGTCTTGCCGTACAAATTGGAAAGTATCTGACCGAGGGTGTGATGATCACCCTTTCGCAGAGCACTGAAGGGAGCCAAGTGATCGTCGAAGTTGAACTCAAAGGAGGCTTTATCCTCCAGGCCGAAACCCAAGAGGACGAACAGGGAAAATTCTCCCTCAAATGGAATAAGAACTATTAGTTAACGCGAGTTTAGGATCAGCACTCTAGGAATGAGCTATCTTTTGGCGTCTTTTTTGCCAAAAATCGCTGGCTTGCGGCGTCTTCGACACCAGCGGCACTCCTTTTGTCAAAAAATCCATCCAAAATCTTAGCTCCTTCCTTACGAGCGGTGATCCTAAACTCGCGTTAGTTGTGTTCGAGGTAGTTAGCTACTTCTTCATGCTTTGCAGGGCCGTAGTAGACAACGTTGGAGGTAGGGTCGGGCTTTGAAATTAAAAACCCTTCTGCATTGTAGGTCGCTTTGATAGGCGTTGCTTGAAAAAGACGGTGTCCATCTTCTCTGACCGCCATAGCCACTAAAATATCGGCCAAGGTAAATTGGATGGGCGATGAGGCAATTTTGTCGACTAAACCTACCCTACGCTCGAGCCCTCCCCAGCCGGGAAGTTTTTTAAGCTCTGGGTTTTTAGGCTCAAAAACCTGAGCTTTCAGCTCTTTAATGCGCCCCAAAGATAGCTCTTGCTGAAGGGCCTGAATATTAGCACTAATCTCTTTTAGCCCCTGCTCTTTGGGATGTGTCTCTAGCAACTTTTCAATTGTTTTTGCAGAGCCTTCCAAGAACATCTCTACCGAGTACCGATTCCAAAAATGGCAAAATTCGCGGAACATGACAAAGTACGGCTCTTTAGACTCTAAAATTCTGGTAGCAATTTTATGTGACCAGGGAAACTCCCAGCTAATCGACGGCTCTTTGCCCAGAACTCCAAACGACTCTATAATTCCAATTTTTTCGAAATGTTGAGAAAAATAGTCAATTAAACCTTCTAATTCTTTTGCATCCAAGACTGTTTGACGAAAGTTAAAACTTCCGTAAAAAAAGACCGTCATTTTTTTAGCCGCTTCTTTGTCTAAAGATAAAAGTTCGGAAGCCGGCTTGAGCTGGATGAGGAAAGGTTTTTTACTAGCTTTGGCCCAAGCCTCTAGAGCAGCTATTGCCTGTTTTTCCCGACCTTCTTCAGGAAAAGGAATTGCCTTCATTTCTTTTTCAGAAAAAAGCTCAAGACCGTCGTAAGGAAAAAGGTTACCTTTTGTTGCCTTTCCTTCAACAACACGAATCTCCACACCAGGAGGGAGATCAAAATAGGTAGCCATCAGCTTTTCCATTCTAAGCTTTTTGATCGCTGTATTCCCCTCTCCTACTATAATCAGATTGATAGGGTATTTCGATCCTGGGGATTGTTGGTAGAGACGGTTGGCTTCTGCAAAAATAAGACGGAGAGCCTCAACGTCATCGGGCTCTAAATCTGTAGAAATCGCTACATCGGAGTAATTTCGTAAAAGAAAATCTTTATTTGACAATTGAGCAGACTGGGATGTCTCTGAACGGCCGAGCTGTTGGAGTTGCAGGCTATGAGGCGTTGTCAAAATATGCTCCATACGACGTACAGAGGATGCCCTTCGCGGAGAGCGGGTTGGACTTTCTAAAGAAGCTTCTGTAGAAGCGTTAGGAATAGTTTGAATTAATGCACTTAAAGCCGTCAAAGAATTTATAACAATATTTTCCATAATTCAATCATGGTAACATGTTTTTTCTATAGAAAATAGTAAAACTAAATTTATAGATTAGAAATTTTTTATTCTACCTTTAAACTCTACGAATTTGGTAAGATAGTAACCAAACTTTGGAGGTTTTCATGTCAGGACTAGCAGCAGCGACATCGGTTCCCGTAGTTCACGTTCCTGCAGATATGCGCTTCGATGATGATTCCAACGTCGATGGTTTAAATGAGCAACTTAATAACCGTTCTATAGCTGGAATGGATCTCGTCGAGGAATTTCTTGCATCTCAACAACCTCCCTCTCACCCTGCATACCACCCTCACCCTGGGCGCCAGATCCTCGCGCTTCAGGATACCCATGAATCTAAGTATGATCGGCGAGTTTTAGAGAAAAAAGGCGAAGTGGATGCATTTAGAGACACTAACGTAAAAATCAACCACTTTTTAGATGTTCTCGGAGGAGAGCTTTCTAACACCTCTAGCTCAATCATTGATCTCTCTTCTCATAAAGAGTTGAGGCAAGAACTTGCAGCAAAGTTTCCTCATAAATTTTTAGACAAAGACAAATTGACGCGGGACGAGGCACAAGCTTTAGAGCGAGCTTTTGGGCGTCATATGCAAGAGCTAGCTCAACAAATTAATCACACAATTACCGCTTTAACAAACCTTGCTTCTGATAAAAATGAATTTGTGAAGATCTTCCAACAGCTTTTAGAAATGCTTCAGCGTCACCAAGAAACAATTGTTCGCAACCAAAGAGCTGGATAAACCATGGATGCGTCGTTGGCTCAGTTTACAGATCTCGCGCTGCAACATCCTCTCGATAAAGAGTATTGGCGTGAACTTGCCATTTCGCATCAAAAACAGGGCAACTACCGCAATGCCGTAATCGCCTGGGCTTTCGTGGCTCTCTTAGCAGCTGAAGATCCTCTTCCCCACCTCCATGCGGCAGAGTGTCTGCTGGCCCAAGGAGAAAAAGATGAAGCTCATAAAGCTCTTAAGATGGCTCTAGAGCTTTCAGGTCACGATCAAGGCTTGAGAAACAAAATTTTAACCTTGCTGACAGGAGAGTCGTATGCTTCCTAAAATTGGGTCTCACATTCCTCCTGCAGAACTTACCCTCTTACAATTGCATCAAGAGATGCATGGGCTTGAAAAAACCCTCATGGAACAGCCACTTAAGCAACTAGAGCGACAAAGAAAAGAAGGTTTTCGCCTAACTGAACAAGAAGTTCAAAAAGTTGTTGCCGCAGCTCAAGCCGCTCAAACATCTGTAGCATGGTCAACTCTTTCTCAAGTCAGTTCTTGCATTCTTGCTCTTTTTAACATCTTTGCTGGTGGGACTCTCCTTTCTATGCAAGTCGATACAACTTCGGGAGCTGCGCTTGTCGCCTCTGGTTTTCTGACATTGGCAACTATGGCCATCAGCGAGAAAACCTGGAATTGGGTTGCTGAACTGCTTGCAGGGGAAAGTGAACAAAAAAAAGAGCGACTTCTCGTCATCTTACCTATGATTATCTCGATGATGACACTCTTGCTGAATGCAGCTGCCTGCTACCAAGGCCTTCAAGAGGTCATGAATGCCAATGAGATTATGAATGCTCTGCAAACAGCGACTACTTTTGGAACATTGGCTCTATCTCTAAGAAAGCCTTATGATACGTACCAAGTTTCTAAAGCTCAGAGGGATGTTTTAAAAACCCAACAAAAATTGGCTGCTGCAGATCAAGAGAGAGAGATAACGCATCGAGCGATCCAAGCTTTAACAAGCTTGTCTCAACAAATCTCTCGACAAGTTAAAGATGCATTTAGAGAAGCTATTGCTATAGCTCAAAACACAACTAAGAGGGTGTAAATTATGAAAACTGATCGTATAGTTCAACAAGCCATTATGGCTCAAGAAAGCACTAACCAGAGGTCTGCTCAGCTTATAGAAGACGCCATGCAACGCTCTGCTGAGGCCACAGTTGCTCTTTACGCAACCATGGCTGCCAATCTGTGGTGGAAAGCTGCCCTTACAATAGCTTTTCAAGCCGCAAGTTTTGGAGTTTCTGGAGTCGGTTATTCCTGTGGATGGGATGCAAAAAAAGTCGATTTACTTTCAAAAGTGCTCGGAGAGGCTCCAAGAGTTCTTGAACCTGTTTTTGGGCTCAAAGATCTCGAAGTGCAAAAACAAAGAGACCTCCTCCAGCAGGCAGCGACACGAGCTCAAGCCGTTCAACAATCGACGTTCGGATCTAACCAGAGACTGACAAACCTTCTCATGGAACTCAGCCAGCTGAGAAATCCGCTCCAATAAATTCTTAAATCTCCTACAATCAAGTTTTGTAGGAGATTATGCAAGTTCTCGCTCAATTTCTGCTCGACCGGCTGCGCTTTCTTTCAGGACTTGGCGAATACGTCTGCCTGATTGTCGCAACAACACGGGCTGTCTTCAAACACCCTCCCCACTTCCGTCTGATTCTGCAGCAACTCTATGATATCGGTGTCACGTCGACGCCTGTCGTTGCCATCACGGGTTTCTTTACGGGCCTTGTTCTGGCTGCCCAGTCGTTTTACCAGCTTTCGGATAAGGGTCTTGCCAGTGTCACGGGCCTCATGGTCGGAAAAGCGATGATCACCGAGCTGGGTCCTGTCTTGACGGCCTTCATGGTCACAGGAAGGGTCGGCGCCGCGATGTGCGCGGAACTCGGAACGATGCGAGTGACGGAGCAGATCGACGCTTTGGAGACGATGGCCGTCAATCCTAACCGGTACCTGTTGGCCCCGCGTATTTTAGCGGGAACGTTGATGATGCCACTTCTTACGATTTTCAGCATGGTCATGGGGATTTTTGGAGGATATCTGATTGCCGTCTACTATTTTGGGATGGCTCCTGCAGCCTATCTCGATCCGATGCCGCTACACATCACGATGTTCGACCTCTTTACGGGGATCGTGAAGGCGTTTGTATTTGGCGGCCTGATCATGACCGTCAGCTGCCACAAAGGGATGAAAACCAGTGGCGGCGCCGCCGGCGTGGGACGGGCCACAACCAACAGCGTGGTGGTCTCTTACTGCTGTATTTTGTTTACCAACTTCTTCCTGACGGTGGCTCTGAACATCTTTAGAAGTCAAATCCAGAGGTTATTTTGATTACCATTCGCAACCTGTGGAAGAAATATGGGAAAAACCAGGTTTTGGCCGGCCTTGATCTCGATGTGAAAACGGGAGAGACTCTCGTTATTTTGGGAAGATCGGGCATTGGAAAAAGCGTCCTTTTAAAACATATCATCGGCATCACTAAGCCCGACGAAGGGATGATCGATGTCAATGGCCATAAAATCTCGGAACTATCAGGACCCGAACTCTATAAAGTCGTCCTCAATATGGGTATGCTCTTTCAAGGAGCCGCGCTCTTTGATTCGATGGACATCTACGAAAACATTGCTTTTTTCTTGCGCGAACATGGCCACCTTCCGGAAGAGGAGATTAGCCAGAGGGTTGCCAAAGCGCTCGCGATGGTCGGCCTCGAAGAGGTCGAAGAGAAGATGCCCTCAGAGCTATCAGGAGGAATGCGCAAACGCGCTGGTTTGGCCCGTCTTATCGTCTACCGCCCTACCTTGATCTTATATGATGAACCGACAACGGGCCTCGACCCGATCACGTCGATGCAGATCAACGAACTGATCGTCAAAACACAGAGCGAGCTCAAAGCGACCAGCATCGTTGTCACGCACGATATTCTTTCGGCTCTCTATGTGGGAGATCGTCTTGCCTTGATCGAAAATGGGAAGATCGCTCATATTTCTGATCCTGACACTTTCATGAAAATCGACGATCCTATAATTGAGTTCTTAAGGAAGACGATTTCAGAAGATCCGCGTACTTTTAGGAAAAAAAATGTCCAATCAGTTTAAAAACATGTTAATCGGTGTTTTCTTGGTCGGCGCCCTCGGCGTCATCGTCAGCCTTGTGATGTTTTTACGCCCCTCCGTCGGCAACGAACGGCAGACGCTTTACGTTCGGTTCTCCAATATCAACAAGATCAACGTCGGTACGCGCGTTCTCTTCGCAGGGAAGGCTGTTGGAGAGGTCACCCAGATCACCCAGATCTACCATGCACGCGAGACGCAACCCTCCGACTCTTTAGGACGCCTCTTCTTCTACCAGCTGACTCTGAAAGTCGACTCGAACGTCGTTGTGTACAACACCGACGAGATCTCGATCCAAACTTCAGGCCTTTTAGGAGAAAAGTCGATCGCCATCATCCCTAAAGCACCTCCCAAAGGGGTGATCGCTGAACGCCTCACGGATAAAGTGCCCTTTTATGCCGACTCGATCGATCCGATCGAAAATACGTTCAACCGCCTCTCCGACATCGGCCAGAAACTTGAAGATACGGTCGACTTGGTGAAGACGTGGATCGCAAAAAATAGCGACAACCTCTCCCATGCTGTGACGGCTTTTGGCAGTGCAATGGACCAGTTCGACTGCGTGGGGCGGCAAATCAATGAAGAGCAAGTTGTGGCACAAATCAAGCAAGGGGCCGAAAAGTTCACGGCTTCGATGGCTCAAGTCGATGACGCCCTCACCCAGATGCACCAAGACGGTGTCTTTTCCAACATGGGAGGCGTCGTTGCCAACCTCAAGCGAGGAACGGCCAACTTTGACCGGATCACGCAAGATATCGCCGATGGAAGAGGGACGATTGGCAAGCTCGTGGCCGAAGACGACATGTATTTGAGAATGACGGCCATTTTGAGCAAGGCCGACACGATGATGAACGACATCAACCACTACGGCGTCCTCTTTCACCTCAACAAAAGTTGGCAACGGATGCGCACAAAGCGGATGACGGTGCTGAACGCTTTAGACACCCCGTCCGGCTTTAAAGATTATTTCCAAAAAGAGATGGACCAAATTAATACGGCCATGGCCCGCATCTCGATGTTGATTGCCAAAGCTGCCACACAGCCGACAAAAGGAAAGGTTGCTGAAACACCGAAGTTTAGGCAAGATTTTGCTGAGCTCTTACGTCAAGTCGACGAAATGTCTGATAATTTAAAACTCTACAACGAACAGCTCATGCAAGAGGCCCAATGACGGACTCTCTTCCCTACTCTAACCTCACCAAAGGGACGTTTTTGATTGCAGGGCCCGACATCGATTCGGGCATCTATTTTCGCTCGATCATTTTGATCTGCGAACACGGCTCGACGGGCTCGTTCGGGCTCATGATCAACAAAGTTCTCGAAATCGAGCTTCCCGAAGAGATTATCTCTGCCAGCGATATCGTCAACACCAAAGTTGAAATCCGCGCTGGCGGACCGATCCAGCCCAACCAGATGATGCTGTTGCACACGTCGGACCAAGTTCCCGACCAAACGTTGAAGATCTGCGATGGTGTCTATTTGGGAGGAGATCTGCAGTTTCTACAGGAGACACTCTCCAACTCGAATGGCCCCGCCGTTCGCCTCTGCTTTGGCTACGCCGGCTGGGGCCCAGGACAGCTGGAACGAGAATTTTTAAGTGGCCTTTGGTTCCTTCACCCGGGATCGGCCAAACACGTCTTTGAAACCCCAACAGAGAAGGCGTGGCAAATCATCCTGCGCGAGATGGGCGGCAAATATGCCACCCTATCGATGATCCCTGAAGATCTGAGCCTGAATTAAGCGCTCATCTTACATAAAGCAAAACATTGTCTTGAGCATAAACCTCCATCCCATTCATACTCTTTGGCAACCAAGGAGGACATCATGTCTTTTCCAGGCCTTTTACCTTCCGCCACAGCAACAAGACCTTTTGAAACAGAAAGCCTCCAGCCTGCAGCTTTAGATGGTGTCTTAGGAGATGTAGCTGTTCTCAGGGATCAAACTGAACAGATTCTTCACCAGCTTGCCCAAGCTTTGCAGCCCGCTCAATCTTCTTCTCCTCAACACCTTCTTCATGTCAGGTCGCCGCATCCCGATTTTGTCGGAAGAGAAGCTCCTTTAAACATTCTTTCTCAGCTACTTCCCCCAGCACCCGATCCTACGATGCCCCTTGCTGTCAAAGTTTTGGTCGCCCCCGCAGGCTTTGGAAAGACCGAGCTAGCCATCCAATTTGCCAACAAACACAAAGACCATTTCTCTCTCATCTGGTTTTTCCACTGCGAGACAGACCAACTCTTTGAGCTAGAGCTCAAAGAGCTCGGAAAAGCCCTTGGCCTTGCCGTAGAAAAAGAGCCCAAAGAACGCGTTCTGCAAGCTGTCTACAGCCGTTTGTCTCAAGGTATCCAAGGAAAACCCTTTCTTCTGATCTTCGACAACGTTGAACAGCCTCTTCTTCTTCCAGAACGGGGAGGTGTTTGCCTTTTAACCACACGTTATCCTGATCTTCACCCTTACCCTCAAGATCTTTTAAACATCTCTCCCTTTACTCCTGAAGAGACCCAAACTCTCTACCAAAAGCTCTATCGAAGAGATCTTTCTTTGGATCACGCAACGTCTCTTACACAGAAACTCGAAGGATATCCCGTCTTAATAGGTCTCGCACTACGCGAGCTGCTCTATACTTCTATCGAAGTTTATCTCTCAAGCCTTGACCAAAGAGGGCCTCTGATCCAACAAGGCTCTGATCGCTATCCCCAAGCTATGCAAAAGGTCATCTCTGCTATCGGAAATCGTTTAACACAAACTGATCCTTTAACTTTTCGGTTTTTTCATCTCTGTACACACTTAAGTCCTGACCATATCTCTCTACCCCTTTTGCAAGCTTGGCTTGCTAAGCAAGGGGTCGAAGACCCTGTTCGTGTTGGCAAAGGCGTCGTCTCTAGCTTGATAAACTCTTCTTTAATGCAGTATGATCCCGCCTCTCAAGCTTTTTCCTTCCATCGCCTGACGCAAACGATCTTTCAAGCATCCCACACACAAGCTTCGTTGGACACAGCCCTTGAACTTACTGCCTCTTATGCGGAAGGGTTTGATAGAGACCAGCCAAACACCTGGGAAAAAGGGAAGGAGGGAGGGATCCAGCTTTTAGTGCTTCAAAAAAGCCCTTTTTGGGAAGCAGGTAGCTGGGAACAAAGAGTTTTCCTCTTATGCAAAGCAGGTGAGCATCTTTTGGAAGTCCAAGGAGAGGCAAGAGCTGCTCAACCCCTCTTTGAAACAGCTTTAAAGCTTTGTACAGAAAGCCAGCCAGGCTCTCCACTCCAAGCTCAGTGTTATTACCATCTCGGTAGAGGTCTTGAAAGCTTGGGCCGCCATGAAGAGGCGCTGCAAAATCAGCAGCGGACTTTGGGGATATGGCTCAAGGCTTTTGGGGAAAACCACCCCGATGTGGCGACAAGCTATAACAACATCGGCGCAAGTCTTGAAAGCTTGGGCCGCCATGAAGAGGCGCTGCAAAATAAGCAGCTGGCTTTGGGGATACGGCTCAAGGCTTTTGGGGAAAACCACCCCACTGTGGCGGCAAGCTATAACAACATCGGCAACAGTCTTCAAAGCTTGGGCCGCCATGAAGAGGCGCTGCAACATTATCAGCGGGCTTTGGGGATATGGCTCGAGGCTTTTGGGGAAAACCACCCCGCTGTGGCGACAAGCTATAACAACATCGGCGCAAGTCTTGACAACTTGGGCCGCCCTAAAGAGGCGCTGCAAAATTATCAGCGGGCTTTGGGGATACGGCTCAAGGCTTTTGGGGAAAATCACCCCGATGTGGCGACAAGCTATAACAACATCGGCGTAACTCTTGACAGCTTGGGCCGCCATGAAGAGGCGCTGCAAAATAAGCAGCTGGCTTTGGGGATATGGCTCAAGGCTTTTGGGGACAACCACCCCGCTATGGCGGCAAGCTATAACAACATCGGCGCAACTCTTGACAGCTTGGGCCGCCATGAAGAGGCGCTGCAACATTATCAGCGGGCTTTGGGGATACGGCTCAAGGCTTTTGGGGACAACCACCCCGCTGTGGCGGCAAGCTATAACAACATCGGCATAAGTCTTCAAAGCTTGGGCCGCCATGAAGAGGCTTTAAATAGCTATAAGCAAGCTCTATTTGCGACTTGGCACTCTCAAAAAGAATCGAATCCTAAAACACTAAAAAACCGGGTGGACACTCTTCTGGATTGCTTAAAGAGAGACACAAAACTTTGGAAAACTTCTGCTGCTACAGAAATAGAGACTTTTTTAAGAGAGCAACTGGGAGAAGAGCACGCTTTAACACTTCAATTTATACAGGCTAAAAAACAGACAAAAGATGTTAATAAAGCTTAAGAAATGGCTGTTTGCGCCACCTAAACCCCGAAAAGTTCCGAAAGAAGAGCATTACAATCTGCAAGAGCTCTACCACGCCGTCAATGCAAGATATTTCGAGGGACGTCTTAACCTTCCTATTCACTGGTTTGGGAGCCGCAAGAGCCGGCCTAAGTACCGGATCCGTTTTGGGACCTACAACACTAGGAGCAAAACCATCAAAATCCATCGGATTTTAGATGACCCTTCTGTCCCCGACTACTTCATCACATTCATTATCTACCACGAGATACTCCACCACGCCCTCCCTCCTAAACTAAGATGGGGAAGACGAAGACAAATCCACCACGCCGAATTTAAGGCAAAAGAGAGAGAGTTCCACGATTACGCTTTAGTGGAGCAGTACCAAAAGCAGCTTCGAAAAAGCTGGACTACGCGGCTTCAGTTACCTTTAATTTCTGAATGGGAAAATCGGGGAAAAGCTCGGCACACGCCTGAAGCGTCTTCTCTCGACGGTGCTGCAGGGTAGTCTCAAAATGCTCTAAGGCCGAGAGGGACCGGTGCAACCTTTGGACGTCGATCGCACGGTGGCGGACTAGAAGGG
>Ga0210389_10004496_pt1 | contig 10827 bp, 8 predicted proteins | sample IncBWH28OmetaG_FD_160127 | JGI IMG/M metagenome (GOLD analysis project Ga0210389, IMG submission 160127) | Forest soil microbial communities from Barre Woods Harvard Forest LTER site, Petersham, Massachusetts, United States - Inc-BW-H-28-O ... | reverse complement strand
AGCGGATCGGCGTCGTCGCGGCCGAGCATCAGGACGATCCAGCAGCGCGTTCCGACGCTGCCGACGCCGACGACCTTGCGGGCCAGGTCGGCGAACCGGAACTCATCGAGCAGGAACCTCCGGTCGGTTTCCAGCGTGCGCCGGTACTTGGCGATCAGGCCGGCGAACTGCGCCTCTAGGGCGGCCCGGTCCGTCTGCTTGGGTATCAGGTCCTCGATCGGGACGAGCAGCGGCGGGTCAGAGATGATCCGCGACTGCCCGTCTACGGCGTGGCACAGCTTAGCCAATTCCTCCATGCTGTCCCTGGTCCGCGCTTTGGCCAGGCCCTTATCCACCGCTTTGCGCTGCTGTGGCCGAAGCTGCGCGTCGAACTGAGCCCGCATCTGCTCCATGTCCATATGCGAGTACCAGACCGCCAGGTTGGTCATTCCCGCGAAGCTGCGCATCGCCTGCCGGTAACTGGCGACCGCGGCCGCGACGATCTCGCGGCGCTGCTTGCCTGCGAACCCGTTACCGCGCGCGGCAACCTCCAGGCTGGCCGCCAGCCGCTTGACATCCCATTCCCACGGGCCGGGCAGCGTCTCGTCGAAGTCGTTGACGTCGAACACCAGGCGGCGTTCGGCCGAGCCGAAGAGGCCGAAGTTGGACAGGTGCGCGTCGCCGCACGCCTGGACGGCCAGCCCAGAGACGGGCGTGCCGGCCAGATCGCTGGCCATCGGCAGGGCCGCGCCCCGGAAAAACGTGAACGGGGACACCATCATCCGGCCGTACCTGACCGGCACCAGCTCAGGAACTCGCGACTTCCCCTGCTCCTCCAGCAGGCTGATCGGGTCTGGCCGGTTCGGTGGCGGGTCGAACATCGCATGGCTGTCACGTGGCACCTCAGCCCGCGCGGTCTTACCGCGGGCAGCGCTCTCGGCCGGGGTCAGCCGCCCCACCCCTGGGTCAAGCTGGTACCGCTGCGCACCACGGGGTGGAGCCTCAGCCGTCAGTACAGTCATCGTCGACTCCTCTCTGTCCGGCGACCATCCGAGCGGCCCGCACCCAGGCGTGCCGACCGCTCGGTCACAGCAGGCCCCAAGCGGCGGATAGCATGCCGCACCATCCACCATCCCGCGCGGCTGGCTCGTCTGCCTCATCCCGGCGGGATGATCTGTCCCGGCGGTGGACGCGAACCCGTTCTCACTGCAAGGCGCGTTCTTGCACGCCGCGAAACCTACGCGCTGGCCGGTGGCGGGCCCTACGCCAGATCGAACGGGACCTGGTTGAGTTGTACCCCGGGCTTGAAGCGCTCTTCTTCTCGTTCACCCAGCAGGCCCAGAGTCAGCAAATGCCCAGGGTGGAGACGGTCACAAGCAAGCCGCTCCGACTGCTCGCCCGGCTGAGACCGCAGCCTGACCCGTGCCCGGGCGACGAAGACTGGCGTATTTGGCCTCGGATGATTTAGGCCCTGGCTGGATGAACAGCCGGACGCAGCGCACCGGGCGGCTATCGCGCCCTGAGCTTTCAAGCTGAATATATTCAGGAAGGCTTCAGAATATCTGGAGCTTGTATATCGGTAATGTACGGTGAATGATCAGTCTTTTTGGCGATGCTTCAGATGGTTCTCCCGCGCTGTGTAGTGGCCGGCCCTCGGGGAACCCAAGAGCGCGCCTCGTCGGCCTGGGCCTTCCCCCGGGGCCTTCGAATCCGGCGGGGCGCGCTCGCCAACCCCGATCCCGCGCCGGCTGGCTCGTCTGCCTCATCCCGGCGGGATGACCCGGTGCCGGACGCGCACGATTACGCTGAGAGACGCGAATACGACGAAGGTGGCGTTCTAGAGGCCGTTGGCGGTTGGTTCTCACCGACCGAGCCTGGTCTGCCGAGCGATGACTGCTCGCGAAGGGGCATGCCGCAATTGGCAACTGAAGGGAATGTGCCCGAACAGCCACCTGGGGTGTCCCCAGAGGACGGCGCTTCCCGCCCATACGTAAGGCCAGGGACCGCCGTCGGCGAGGCGCCCAGGCCGCAGCAGCACCTTTCGGTCCGGGTCAGGCAGTTCATTCGTGCCGTCCGCGACAGCGACCGTGCGGCCGTAGAAGAGGCGGTAGTACGGCTCAGCCATTCTCGGCGGTGGCTCGCTCCTCTCGCTCTGGCGGTCGGTGCCTTGACCATGTTGTTTGACGGAGTGAAGCTGCTGTTCACCAACTGGCGGCTGAGCCTGGTCCAGGTCTTGCCAGCGATGTGGATCTGGGCCGCCATGCTCGACCTAAAGGCTCACGTGCTGCACGGCAAGTCGTTCCACGTACTGACCGGTCCCGTCGTGATCCCGATCGTCCTGGCCGTTGCCGTTATTACTGCGGCGAGTTTCTTCCTGAACGCCGTGTTCGGCTTTGCCATTGCGAGCGAGGGTCCGCCCGCGATCCGGCCCGCGTTCGCGCAGGCCCGGGCGCATCTGGCGGTCGTCCTGGGGTGGGGCGCCGCGGTCGGTATTTGCCTGGGCCTGGCCACTGTGGTCTTCGTCCGCTGGGGGCTGTTGTGGTTTGGCCTGGCATTGAGCATCGTTGTCGCCGTGATGATGGTCTGCTATGTCGCCGTTCCGGCCCGGCTCATCGGCGTGAAGACCACCTCTTCGAAACGCGACAAACTAACCGCGACGGCGGTGGGCGGGGCGATCGGAGCGGTCGTCTGCACACCGCCATACGTCCTCGGCCGGGTTGGGCTGCTCATGATCGGGTCGCACACGCTCTTCATCGTAGGCTGTGTCGTGCTCGCCATCGGCTTGACGTTGCAGGCAGGCGCCACCGGCGCGGTCAAGGCGGTCAAGATGAGTGCCAAGCTCGTCTCCGGGAACCGGGGGGTCGCGGGCGATGACTCGCCGCCTGAACAGACGGTTGGCCTGGAGCAGGCCTAGGGCGGTGAGGGCTATCACCCTCGCCGGGTGATGCGCCACCGCTCGACCCGGCCAGATGCTGCACCAAGTAGGGGTCCAGATCGGATCATTTGGCGGCTCGTTCTCCGGCCGCCCCGCTTAGCGGGGGCCGAAGCGGTCGGCGGATCACGCGAAGGAGGCAAAAAATGGCAATTGGGCCAGTGCAGCTGATCGTCTTGGGATTCAGCCACCCCAACTTCCACGGTGAGATCATCGCCGAGCTCGAGCGGCTCCGCGAGAACGATATGGTGCGCGTGATCGACTCGCTCGCTGTGTACAAGGACGCTGACGGCGAGCTGGAGGTGGAGCACCTCAGCAACCTCTCAGAGCAGGAGGCGATCGAGTACGGCACCAAGATCGGTGCGCTGATCGGCCTGGGCATCGAGGGTGAGGATGGCATCGAGGCGGGTGCGGTCGCTGGCGCCGAGGAGGTTGCCGCGGCGGGCGGCGTGAAAGTGTTCACCGAGGAGGAGGGCTGGGATGTGCTCGAGGACATCCCGAATGACTCCGCCGCAGCGCTCGTCCTCATCGAACACCACTGGGCGGTGCCGCTGCGCGACGCGATCATGCGCGCCGGGGGCTTCCGGATCAGTGATGGGTTCATCAGCCCGCTCGACCTCGTGGCGATCGGACTAGTGTCGTCCGAAGAGGCCCAGGAACTGCACGAGCTGGAGACGGCTGCGGCGGCAAGCTGAGCGGTGCTCACCTGCCCCTGCCACTATCTGGAGGTATGAAATGTTCGGAGCACGCAGAGTAGCCCGGCGCACGGGACGGCGCACCGCTAGGCGCGTTTCGCGCAGGTGAGACCGACCGGCAGGAGCCCGGCCGGGCTCCTGCCGGCCCGGGCCGTTGACTAGCCATGCCTCGGCGTCCAGATAGGCAGCCTGGGTCGATTCGCCCTGCCGGTCGGGCAGGGCGGCGCTGCCTCATCCGTGAGGGATGGTGTCGGCTCGCGCCTGGCGCCTCTAGCCTCGCTGTAGGACCGCGAGAATCGGGAGCGTGTAGGGCATGTCCGCGAGGAGTGCGTCATCATCGGCTGCCGTGAGCAATGAACCCCGGCCAGCAAAGACGCGGAACGTCACGAGGAAGAGAGCGTACGACCCGCTCACGACCATGACATGGATTCCCGGCGGCACGTTCCTGATGGGCTCGGCAGACTTCTATCCGGAGGAGCGCCCGGTACACCGGGTCAGCGTTGATGGATTCTGGATGGACCGCCATTCGGTGACGGTGACCGAATTCCGGCGTTTCGTGACGGCGACCGGCTATGTGACCGTCGCCGAGCGGCCGCTGGCGGCGACCGACTACCCGGACGCCGACCCGGAACTGCTGGTGCCGGGATCGCTGGTGTTCCAGGGCACACCTGGCCCGGTCGACCTGAGCGATTACCGCAACTGGTGGGCGTACGTCCCGGGCGCCTGCTGGCGGCGCCCCGAGGGACCGGGCAGCGACTGCCGCCGTCGCGGACGGCACCCGGTGACCCATGTTGCCGCCGAGGACGCCGAAGCCTACGCTGCGTGGGTCGGCAAACAGATGCCAACGGAGGCCGAATGGGAGTACGCGGCCCGCGGCGGCCTCGACGGCGCCGCGTACGCGTGGGGTGACGAGTTCGCGCCGGGCGGCCAGATGATGGCGAACACCTGGCAGGGCGAGTTCCCGTGGCAGAACCTGCTCACGGACGGTTACGAGGGGACGTCCCCGGTGGGATCGTTCCCCGCAAACGGATACGGGCTCTATGACATGACCGGCAACGTCTGGGAATGGACCTGTGATTACTTCACGCCGCGTCATCCAGCTGAGGCCGCCCACGCCTGCTGCGTGCCGCGCAACCCGCGGGCCGACTCGCCGGAGCGTAGCAGGATCGCCGGCGAGCCGGGCGCGCACCTGCCGCGCAAGGTGATCAAGGGCGGCTCGCACCTGTGCGCACCCAGCTACTGCCTGCGTTACCGGCCCGCGGCCCGCCAAGGGGAGACCGTCGACAGCGCCACCTGCCATCTCGGCTTCCGGTGCATCAGCCGTGGTGGCCCGCCAGCCATGGGATAGGGCAGCGCAGGCCGACGAAGCCCCTGAAGAACCTCCGGTGACCCGGCCGAAGCTCCCCCCTAACGGGTGAGGCCCACGTGGTCCTGTCAGCAGGATCATTGGGGCGAGGGGCGGCCAGAGCAGCCTGCTTTAAACGCACGCGCGGAAGGATCAGGCATGCGGCGCTTTACTAAGAACATTGTCCTTTTGGCAGCGATCTTGGCCATCGTATGCACGGTGGCGGGATGTGAGGCCACCAAGAGCGCGATTGCCAGCATCTCGCCCACCCGGAGCGTCAGCGTCTCAGCCGGGTCGAGCGCTAGCTCGTCGCCGCCCAGCCCGAGCCCCAGCGTGTCGTCCGGCCCGAGCGTCACGGCAACACCTACCAGCCAGCCATCGGCGACTAGCGGCGCCTCCACACCCGCGGCGACCGCCCAACCGAGCACTTCCCCGACCGCGGGTAGCGGGTCAGGCTCCGGCCTGATCTGGCTATGGGTCCTGCTGGGTGTCATTATCCTCATTGGCGTGATCGTGGGGATCGTCCGCGCACGTGGCCGCCGCTCCGCGGCGGCGGGTAGCTGGCGGTCTAGTGTCGTCGACGCGTACGCCAAGGGTTCGGCTTTGCATGACGCGATGAGCGTCGCGGAGACGCCGGGTGCGCTGGGCGCCTATGATGCAGGCGCCCGCTGGGCCGACATCCAGCGGCGCGCCGATGACCTGACCCAGACGCTGTACGCGCTTCGTGAGGCAGCCCCAGACGATGAAAGCCGGGCCAGGGTGGCCGACGTGCTTGTGTCGCTGCAGACTGTCCGCTCCGCCATGGACGCCGAGCGTGCTCCTGGGGGCGCCGACGCACGGCAAGCCGAGGTAGCGCGGGAACGTCTGGCCTTCTTCGAGACCTCGCTCCGTGCGCTCCGAGGGTCAGACCAGCAGGCGTTCTGACCCCGGCAGGCAGGCCTTCAGGGCCACGATGGCGCGGTTGGCCACGGACTGCAGTTGTGCCCGCCTCGCCCGCTGCGGGTGGGTCCGGCTGGGGCCGTCCGCTGGCAACGTATTAGTCATGTCGGGCCCGCGCGGACGCATTTCTCTTAGTACCGACCGGCTAGCGGCATTCAGCGACGGAGTGCTCGCCATCGCGGCCACCCTGCTCGTACTGGAGATCGCGGTTCATCCTCCGGGCTCCTTGCTGCATCAGGTACTTCATGCCTGGCCCAGTTACCTGGCGTATGTCGTCAGCTTCCTGACGATCGGGGCGACGTGGCTGGCCCACACGGCATTGACCGACCGGCTCACGCGGTCAGATCCGATCTTCCTGCAACTCAACCTGGTCCTTCTGCTCGTGGTGGCGTTCCTGCCGTTCCCGACCCGACTCGTCATAGATGCCCTGCACGATATAGCCGACGAACGCGTGGCCGTCACGATGTACGGGCTGACACTCCTGGCCATTCGCCTCATGGCGGCGGCCATGGACGCGTATGCCCGGCGCGAGCACCTGTACTCGCAGCAAGAAGATGGCGAGGAGTTGCAAAGCGCGCAACGAAGACTTCTGCCTGCCGTCATCGGGTACGTGATCGCCATCCTGATCGGGCTCCTCGTGCCCCGAGCAGCAGTGACGTTGTACTTCTTTCTCGCGGTCTACCTGATCGTGCCGTTCGGAGAGATGGCACGCCTGCTGTTCCGCCGTCCATAGTTCACCGCGTTTCCCCGCGCGCCTTCAGCGAACGGCGCCAGCGCCCGCTCCTGCCCGTCTGCTGAAGCAGCGACCTCGATCCGTCCGCCACCGTCAACTACCAGCTGCGCAACAGCTAGATGCTTCCCGAGGCGTCTCACCGGGCGAGCACGAAGCCCCGGGGTACGGTAAGGACCGGTCCGGGGCTCCGTCGGCATCGTTCTTCGGCGCCTGCTCCTACTCGCGGGCCAGCATGGCCACGGCCTCGCGTTCGAGGTCGACGTACGGATCGCCGCTGACGTCGACGGCAACCCGCTTGATCGTGCCGCCGGTGAAGCGGTGTGGCGATCCGTTCGGGTAGTCGGTGGTGACGGCCTCTCCGCTGTCGCGGCCCACGCACAGGCCCTCGCCCGCGAGCATGAACATTCCCGGCTGGGTCTTGATCCGGCCCTCGGCGACCTTCTTGTCCCCGTGGTACAGGGACAGGATTCCGGTGGACACGTGCGGCGGGTCCTCGCCGTCCTTATCGAACGAGGCCGACAGGATCAGGTTCTGCCCGGTGGGCAAGTCCTGGGTGCTGTCGATCTTCTGCTCCATCATGCCGACGAAATTGTAGACGTAGTGCAGCCGGTTGTCCTTCACGTACAGGGCGTGCCCGCCGAACCGCGACCCGTGCGCGAACAGCACTCCTTCTGCGCCAGGAGCAGGGATGTCGACCAGCGCGCCGATCGAGTAGGAGCGATTGCGGACGTTTACCGCCTGCGCCTCCGGTACCTCCGCGGTGTCGGGGAAATAGATGTAGCGGTCACGCGACGTGGCTAGCTGCGGTCGCTGCGTGGTAATGATCTCTATCGCAGATCGGTCGTCAAGCGGGAAGGCATTGTTTTCGCCTGCCTCGGCGAACCACAGGTTGACCAGTTCCCGCACCTTCTCCGGGCGCTCGGCGGCCAGGTCGTGCAGCTCGGACCGGTCGACATCGGTGTGATACAGCTCCCAGGTGTCGTCGTTGAAGTCGCTCCAGCCGCTGAGCGTCGGATGGGTGGTGACGGCCTTCCAGCCCTCATGCCAGATCGCGCGCGAGCCGAGCATGGAGTAGAACTGCGTCTTGCGGGCCGATGGCGCGGACGGGTCGCCGACGCTGTAGCGCATGCTGACCCCGTCGAAGCGGCTCTGCACGTGTCCCTTGATCGTTTCCGGCGTCTCGACGTCGAGAGCGTCCAGGATGGTGGGCACGATGTCGATGGCGTGATGGTACTGGTGTCTGATCTCGCCCTGGCCCGCCGTCGCCCCGTCCCTGGCCGAGGGCCAGGAGATGATGCAGGGGTCGGCGGTGCCGCCGTTGAACTCGTACCGCTTCCACATCTTGAACGGGGTGTTGAACGCCATCGCCCAGCCGTTCGGGTAATGGTTGTAGGTCTTGGTTCCGCCGAGCTCGTCGAGCATCGCGAGGTTCGCCTGGATAGTGTCGGGGATCCCGTTAGCGAACAGCATCTCGTTGACCGACCCGTTGGGGCCGCCCTCGCCGCTGGCCCCGTTGTCCGACACCACGATGACCATCGTGTTCTGCAGGTGGCCGAACTCCTCCAGGTAGTCCAGCAGCCGGCCGATGTGATGGTCGGCGTGCGCCAGGAACCCCGCGTACACCTCTGCCATCCGCGCGAAGAGCCGCTTCTCGTCGGCGGACAGCGAATCCCACGGCCGGGTGACGTCCAGTGGCGGGAACGGCTGACCCTTGGGTCCCGTGCGGGTCTCCGACGTGCCGATCGGGTTGACCGGCGGCAGCTCGGTGTCGGCCGGGACGATCCCCATTTCCTTCTGCCGGGCCAGGGTCTGCTCCCGCATCGCCTCATACCCCATGTCGAACTGGCCCTTGAACTTAGCGATCCAGTCTTTCGGGGCGTGATGCGGCGCATGCGCGGCACCCGGCGCGTAGTACAGGAAGAACGGCTTGTCGGGTGCGACCGACTTCGCGTCCTTGATGAACTCCATCGCCTTGTCGGTCAGGTCCTCGGTCAGGTGGTAACCCTCCGCCGGTGACTTCGGCTGGTCCACCGGGTGGTTGTCGTAGACCAGGTCCGGGTACCACTGGTTGGTCTCGGCGCCCAGGAAGCCGTAGAAGCGCTCGAACCCGCGGCCGGACGGCCAGTTGCGCCGGGTCGAGGCGACGTTCATCTCTACGGTCGGGCACAGGTGCCACTTGCCCACCGCGTAGGTGTTCCAGCCTTGCTCACCCAGGATCTCGGAGATCATGCCGTTCTCCGGCGGGATCGTCCCGCTCGCGTTCGGGAACCCGATCGCGGCCTCGGTGATGCACGCCATGCTGTTACGTGTGTGGTTACGCCCGGTGAGCAGGCAGGATCGGGTCGGCGAGCACAGCGCCGTGGTGTGCCACTGCGTGTACCGGATCCCGCCGGCTGCGATCCGATCGATGTTCGGCGTCTCGATCGGGCCCCCGTAGCAGCTCATAGCGGAGAAGCCCACGTCGTCGAGCACGATGTACACCACATTGGGCGCACCGTCGGGCGCCGTGGGCGGCTCGAACGGTGCCCAGTCCGGTTCTGAATCGCGGATGTCGATATTGATCGTGCCCTTGAACGGCTCGCCCATTTCCCTAACTCCTTGCGCCCCATGGCATAGATGGCGGGTCTCACCTGGACATAACCCTTCCGGGTGCCGTCGCCGTTAAGGCCCATGGGCGCCCACGACACTGGCAGGGTCCAGTGAGCCGGACATCACCCGTCGCGGATGAGCGGTCAGGTGAGTGACAGCACCGCGGCTCGAAGTTCGTGCCGAAGTATGAGCGCTGCGATGATCTCGAATCGGCAATCCGCGACGGTAGGTCAGGTCCCGAACAGCTTGGCTTTGGCGGCGGTGAATTCGTCGTCGCTTAGGATGCCTTGCTGATGCAACGCGGCGAGCTGATTCAGCTGGTCGATCATCGGCGACGTGGCTGCTGCGGCAGGTGCCTGCTCCTGCGGCGCGGGCACTGTCTGCTGCTGCTGCTGCTCGAGGTCGCTGATGCGCTGGTCTTGGTCTCCTTCGGCCTGCTGCTGCTGCTCCGCTCGTCGGCCCATGCTCCTGCCCGCGACGTACGCACCGCCGCCCACCACGGCCGCGCGCATCAGCGGGCGTCGCCGCCTAAACATCATTGCCCCCTAGTTGGCTGAGCCGTCATGGTCCTATACGCCGTCCGGAAGTGCCAGGCCCAGAGCCACCATGATCTCCGGCGCGGCTGCCACCGCCCTCGGGCCGCCGATCTGCGGTGTAATGGCGAGCAGGACGCCGATGAGGTCTTCCGGGGTGCAGCCGACCTCCAGCGCGTTACCTACCTGCCACATGTAAGAGGCCGGAGGGGCGTCCAGCGCCATCAGGGCGGCGATCTTGACCAGGGCGAAGCTACGCGGATCCAAGCCGCTCCTGGCCTGCAGCTCGGCCCGCAACGCCAGGCTCTCGCCGAGAAGCTCGGGGTCACCGAGGGCCAATTCGGCCAGCACGGTCCTCGTGGCGTCGTCGACGTCGGCCTTGGCTACCACGTTCATTATTGGGTCCTTTCAGTCGCTCCGGCATGAGGTGCTGAAGGAGATGGGCACCGTCACTTAACGATCGCTAAAACTGGCCCGCGATGCGTCACCCGCGGCGGATGGTACCGGGACGCCAGCCCGCACCTGCTCCCAGCCATACCTGGGCTGGGATCGCGGGAATCGGGGATCGGGGTTGCGGCGCCACGGCGCGAGCTGCTCGTTGCTCCGACATCGGCTTGGCGGGCGAGGAACCGGAGCCGGGGCGCCCGCGCATCCCAGGCCTAGATGACCGCCGTGCCGGCGATGAGATCGTGGAGGGGAATCATCCCGGGCGGATGATGAGCCCGTAAATCCCGTCGGAGACCATGATCCCCCCGGCCACCACCAGCACCCCGGCCAGTACGGTCCTTCCATTCGCACGCAGCCAGCTGTTAAAGGCCTTAAGACGCTTCTCGGTCGACTGCGGGGCTACCAGGTGGAGCGTGATCGGAAGCCACACAAGCAGGACGTTGATAACGACGACGAGGAGCAAAGCCAGGGTGGTGACTTCGGGGCTGTCTCGTGCCGTCGCGATTACTTGCAGCGCCGCGATGAACGTGACACCAGGGGCAAACACGAGCAGGCCGACGACGAACGCGCTCAGCGGAGCCGGATCGGCGACCATCCTGGACACCAGACCATGCTGGGCCTTCGCGGGATCGCGC
>Ga0210389_10004495_pt1 | contig 10828 bp, 8 predicted proteins | sample IncBWH28OmetaG_FD_160127 | JGI IMG/M metagenome (GOLD analysis project Ga0210389, IMG submission 160127) | Forest soil microbial communities from Barre Woods Harvard Forest LTER site, Petersham, Massachusetts, United States - Inc-BW-H-28-O ... | reverse complement strand
GTCGCCGAAGCTGGTGAAGCGGAAGCCCCTGGAGCGGCCGCGCGGCCCGGTGCTGAACGAGCCGCCCGCCGGCGCCGCTCCGTCGTTGAACGCCTCGTACACGTGGTGCGTGTCCGGCTCGAGGCCATTGAGATGGGCGTGGTAGGTGTAGACGGTTTGGCCGGTCATCACCTCGGTGTAGACGCGCTCCTCGGCATCGACGGTGCGGCCGAAGCCGAAGTCGGGCCGGCCGAGCCGCAGCCGGGGCCGCTTCACCTTGACCGGGGACAGCCAGGAGACCGCCGCCTGGCTGGAGGCGTCCGCGCCGAACTGGACGTACAGCCCGGCGGGGCTGGGCGCGCCCGCCTTGTCTGCCGTTTTAAGCAGAGTCGCGGCGCGCGCGCCCTTGGCCGCCGCGAGTGGCCCCGCGACCGCCGCGATCCCGGCGGCGGACAGCACCGCCCGCCTCGACATGCCTTGCCGGTCGCCAGCCCCGTCGCCAGCCCCGTCGCCTGCTCGGTTGCCTGCTCGGTTGCCTGCTGTGCCTGCTGTGCTTTCTGCGCCCATGCCGTCCTCCCGAAGTCAACTCCCTGAAACGCAAGGGTCGCCGCAATCCTCGCGATTCGGCCTGCACGCTCGGTGCCCTGCGCGTGAACGACTGAGGGCACGGGCGTGAACTTGACGTGTGAAGTGATTCCGGCTGAAGGCCGGCCTCGCTCAATCACGTGCGTGGCGGGCCGGCCTTTTGCATGCCCGTCTTACTAAGCTTGATCAGGGATGGCTGATCCACGCATCTACCAGGTGTTTCTTGAGGAAGGCGCCAACGCGGGCACGGCGCTTGCGGTCGCGCGCCGGTTCCTCGCTGCCAGCGGAAAGCCAGCGGACAGCATCAGCATCTGGGCGAGCCTCGCGCCGCCCACCGTGGCGCGCGCCGCCTCCTTGTTGCCGGAGGAGATCCTCAGCGCGGACGTCACCCTTGAGCCGGGGGGCCTCGGCTTCCTTGCCAAGGTGCTCGGCGACGATCCGCGCGTCCACGGCTGGTTCCTCGTCCAGCGCGCGTCCGTGTTCGGCGCGTCCCTCGGGGTTGGCACCCCCCACCCGTCGCAGGCGTTTCTCGAGGCGGGTGCCTGCTCGACGGTCTGGTTCGACTTCGGCGACGACCCGGTGCCAGAGGCGATCGAGAACGGCCGGTTCGGCCGGTGGCTCGCCGAGCTTGCCGCCGCCGGCCTCCTCCCGCCCGACGTGTCCGCCCCCCGGCTCATGGACCGGTTCGCCACGGCGTTCGGCCCATACCGGGCTGATCATGACCACGACCACAGAACGACTCCGGTCCCCAGCCCCCTCTTGGAGGGCAGTGTCCGGGTGAGCGCCCGCGGCGGCCGGGTCATGCGTGGCGACCGCGACTGGTACTGGCCGGGGGCCTGCCAGCTTGTCATTCCCGTCGACCCGGTGACCACCCTGGACCGGGCGGCACCGCTGTTCGCGGCAGGCGGCCCGGTGGAGTTCCACGGCTACTACAGCTCGCTGATCCTGGCGAGGTCAGGCCTGGCCACCCGGCTCGCGGCCGTCGGATCGGCGACGTTCGTGCTGCACACGATCGACAGCGACGACACCGAGGTCGATGAGGCCATGGTGGACGCCCTGCTCGGCATCGTGGGTGATGACCTCGTGTGCGTCGACTGGCGCTGCGACTGGCCGGACGCGATGCCGGGCTATAACGGAGTGCAGTTGACCGTGAACGGCGTCGGGAACCTGCACGACGATGACCCGGAGCACGTCCCGGGCGCCACGGCGATCTACCTCACCGTCCACCCGCGCAGCGCGCGGGACGCGGCGGCCTTCGCGGCCAGGATGAGCGACCTGGCCGGAGTCCGGCTGCGCGCGAGCTGGCGCTAGCCGGCCGCGCGAACGGTGGCGGCGTGCCGCCTGGCCAGCGGCATCCGCCCATGATGCACTACTGGAAAACCACGGTGCGGTCGCCGTTGAGCAGGACCCGGTGCTCGGCGTGCCAGGTGACCGCGCGGGCGAGGACCCGGGCCTCCACGTCGCGGCCTGCCTCGACGAGGCGCGGGGCGGGGAGGCGGTGGTCAACGCGCATGACGTCCTGCTCGATGATCGGGCCCTCGTCCAGGTCAGCGGTCACGTAGTGCCCGGTCGCGCCGACGAGCTTGACGCCCTTGGCGTGCGCTTGGTGGTAGGGCTTGGCGCCCTTGAAGCTCGGCAGGAACGAGTGGTGAATGTTGATGATCCGCCCCTCGAACCGCTTGCACAGGTCCGAGGACAGCACCTGCATGTACCGGGCGAGCACGATCAACTCGGTGCGCGTGTCCTCGACAAGCGATGCAAGCTCGGCCTCGGCGGTGGGCTTGGTGGCCGCGGTGACCGGGATGTAGTGGAACGGCAGCCGGTAGGACTCGGTCAGGGCGCGGAAGTCCTCGTGATTGGACACCACCGCGGTGACGTCGACCGGGAGCGACCCGGTTTGCCAGCGGAACAGCAGGTCATTGAGGCAGTGCCCGAGCTTGGAGACCATGAGCATCGTCTTGATCCGCACTGACTCATCGTGCAAGTGCCAGGTCATGTGGAAGGACTCGGCCACCCAGGTGAAGTCGCGCTCGAGATCACCGATCGGCAGGCCCGGCTGCGGTACCGAGAAGTGCACCCGCATGAAGAACCGGCCCTCGTCCGGGTCCCCGTACTGCTGGCTATCGACGATGTTCGCCGAGTGCTGCACCAGGAAACTGGACACGGCGTAGACGATGCCGGGCCTGTCCGGGCAGGACAGGGTGAGGATGTACTCAAGCCCTGCGGGGTGCTCCTGCTCGCTCGCGCTGCTCATGCGGTCCAGCATAGTGACGGCCGCCTGCCGGGACGTTGTGGCAAGCCCCAAAGCTTGCCTAATATCCCCGGTCCGCGCGAAGGGCTGCGCAAACGCATGTGCCTGGATGAATCACCATGAGCTAAGCCGTTTATCACATTGGTGATGCCGCCGGTTATCGGTGATCCCCGGCTAGTCCTCTAGATTTGCACCGCGCTAGGGTTGCCCGGGAGGTTTCCGGCGTGAACTAACAGGGGAAACGAACGACGGGGACTGTCTGGCGCGGCGCAATCCGGTCATAGCGTTAATGTCCGCCAGCTCGTACCGGGCACCACGATCAGGGGGGAACGCGGGGTTCTCATGCACAGGCCAGGCAATCGGCATGCCCGAAATCGAATATGCGGAGTAATCAATTCCAGGCGGTTCGTGGTCATCGCCCTCGCCGTCGCCGTTCTCCTCGGACTGGCCACCGCGGCAAGGGCCAGCATCGGCGCGGTTGGCCAGTACGGGCGGCCGCCGCGGGCGGCGCCGTCGCTGCCTGGCTTCAGCACCGTGCTGACCAGCGTGACCGTCACCCCGGCCGGGGCAACCATCGGGCCGGTCAACAGTGACGGGGCCGCCTTCACCCTGACGGTCCCGCCCGGCGCCTTCCCCGAGAACGTGCAGATCACCCTGACCTCCGGCAACCTGGCAACCCTCACGCCCGCGGCGCTCACCGGGTATGCGGTCATCGCCGCGCTAGGAGTCCAGGTGGAGCTCAACGGCGCGCCTTACCCGGGGACGTTCTTGATGCCCCTCGCCCTCACGGGCAGCGACTCGCGGTTCACCGCGGCCAGCCTGGTGGGGATCTGGGACGGCTCCTCGCTGGTGCCCTTCACGAACGCGTCGAGCGCGGCTGGCGTCGTCACCATCAGCTTCGACAGCGACCCGGACTTCGCGGTCCAGTCCCCCACCAGCCAGGCGCAGCAGCAGGTCCCGAAGGCTACCCAGCCGGTGACGGGCAAGCCGGTCGCCGGTGAGGGGATCCTCGCCGCGGTGCTGCTCGCGATTGGCCTCGGCGGGCTCACCGTGCGGCGCCGCCGGCGGGGCCTGAGCCCGGCGCCGCCGGCGGGGCCTGAGCCCGGCGCCGGCGGCGGCTACTCGTGGACCCGCAGGCGCAAGCCCGTCACCAGGAGGCGCCCGGCGCTGACCGCCTCGCGGACCGTGATGTCATACGTTCCCGCGGCCTCGGCCCGCACCGCAGCGCTCAGCGTCGCGCCGGCTAGCTGGCCGCCGTTGACCCGCAGCGTTATGTCCAGGGGGCCGTTGTAACGGGACAGTGTGCCGTCCCAGATCGGCGCGGCCGCCGAGGCCGGCACCGCGGGTGCCAGGGCCGTCCACCAGGACCGCCGGCCTTGTTCCGCGCTGCGGATGACGCCGAAGTACGCCGTGAGCGCGGCGGACTCGGCGGTGAGCGGTGCGCTGCTTTGCCGCCAGCTCACGGACGGCGATCCGGTGATCGTCAGGGTGCCCAGGGGGGCGTCGTTATGGTCAAGGCCGAGGCCCTGGGCGGCCAGCGGCGCCGGGGCGGGCACCTGGGGCGGGGGTGGGCCCGGCGGCGGTGTCACCAGCGGGTGCGTGGGCGACGCGCTGGCAAGGCTGGCGTACACCAGGTACCTGGTGTTGGTGATGTAGAGGGCGTTGAAGGGATAGCAGGTGTCAAGGACGACCTTTGAGGCCGCCGTGGTGTAGACCGGGGCGCCAGATGCGACGATCTGGTGCGCGGTGACCTGATAGGTGTAGGTCCGGCAGGGCGTGACGTACCGCAGCACATCGCCCGGCCGCAGGCTGCCGATGCCGGAAAACCAGGTCACGTCGTGTGCCGACAGCACGCTGGTGCCCGGCTGGCCGGGCCAGGCGCTGCCCGCGACATGGCCGACCGCCTCGTCCAGCACGGCGTCGCTTGTGCCTTGCAGCACGGGAGCGACAAGGCCGAGTACCGGGACCTCGAGCAGTCCCTGTGGCCCGCGGGCCGCCCCCGCGCCTTGTGTCACTGCGCCTTGTGTCACTGCGCCTTGTGCCGCTCCGGGCAATGCCTGGCAGGCCCGCGGGCTGCGCGCGGCGGCAATCGCATGGCGCTCCTGGCGCACCAGGGTCCTCCCGCGGACAGACGAGCCAATGAGAAACCACCCGATCTGCCCCGCCAGCATGACCCCCGCCATGATGCTCATGACGCTGAGCATGAGCAATGCCGTAAGTTTTGCCGTCCTGGCCCTATGCGTCACCTTTCCGCCCCCGTAACGGCGATTCCCCGTGGCTAATGCTATGCCGCGGCGTCGCGGTCCTTCCGGCGGAGGGCCAGCTCGATTTCATTGAAGGATTTTCGCTTACTGTAAGAATTTCGTCTATAGAGCTGAAATTCCTTCATCAAGCGAAAATCTTACGGTAAATTGAGTGACAGTTGGGGCTGGCGTGGTGCCAGGTCATGACCGGGGCGCAGCAGTTGCTAATCGCCGAGCTCGCGGCGGCGACGGGTCACGTAGTCGTCCAGCTCGGCGCGGATCGCGTCGTCCAGCGGCGGCGGGGTGAACGACTCCAGGCGCGCCTTCCAGATGTCTGTCGCGCGGGCCGCGGTGTCCTTGCCGCCCTGCCGCAGCCAGCGCTCGAAGTTCGAGGTGGACGACAGGATGGGCCGGTAGAAGCAGTCCCGGAAGCGTTCCAGGGTGTGGGCCGCGCCAAGGAAGTGGCCACCGTGCCCGACCTCCTCGTGCGCGCCGAACGCGAGTGACTCCTCGGTGATCTCCAGCGGCGTGAACTCAACCCGGAGCTCGCGCAGGATCTCGATGTCGATGATGAACTTCTCATAGCAGCTCACCAGGCCACCCTCCAGCCACCCTGCCGCGTGCATGACGAAATTGGTGCCGGCCAGGAACGTCGGCAACATCGTCATCAGCGACTCGTAGGCCGCCTGCGCGTCGGGGACCTGCGAGGAGTTCAGCCCGCCGCCAGTGCGGAACGGCAGCCCGAAGTGCCGGGCGAGCTGGCCGGTGCACAGCAGGCCTAGCGCGGACTCCGGAGTCCCGAACGACGGCGACCCGGACTGCATGTCGATGTTGGACAGGAACGACCCGAAGATCACCGGGCACCCCGGGCGGATCAGCTGCGCCAGGGCGATGCCCGACAGGGCCTCGGCGAGCTGCTGGGCCAGGGCGGCCGGGATGCTGACCGGGGACATCGCGCCCATCAGCAGGAAGGGCGTCAGCACCACGGGCTGCCCGGCGGCGCAGTACTCGAACTGGGCGTCCAGCATGCGGTCGTCCCAGCGCAGCGGCGAGTTGCAGTTGATCAGCGAGACCACCGCCGGCGTCCGCTCGATCGCGTCCCGGCCCCCGAAGAGGATGGACGTCATCGCGATCGTGTCCGCCGCGTTCGGCCCGGACACCACATTGCCCATGTAGATCTTGTCGGTCAGCGTCGCCAGCGCGTAGATCATGTCGAGTTGCCGGGAGTCCAGCGGCGCGTCGTTGGGCTCGCAGATGACTCCGCCGGCCGAATCGAGCTCGGGGAAGGCTTGCGACAGCGACGCCAGGTTGCGGAAGTCCTCCAGCGTGGCATCCCGGCGGACGTCTCCCTGCCGGACGAATGGCGACCCGTATACAGCGCCGAAGACCATGTGGTTCCCGCCGATGTGGACGGTATTCACCGGGTTCCTGGCAGAGATGTCGAACTCGCGGGGTGCCTTGGCGACCTGCTCCATCACGAAGTCGGGGTCAAGGTAGACGACCTCGCCATCGACCTTCTGCCCGGCCTTTGCGAACAGTTCCACGGCCTCCGGCTTGGCGAACTGCACGCCGATCTCGGAGACGATCCGCCGCCAGCCCCGGTCAAGGACGGCAACCGCGTCCGGGGAGAGGATCTCGTACCTCGGCATCCGGTTGATGAACATGGGCCGCCTCACAATGTGGAACTCGAACGGAACTCGGACGGAACGCGGGCCGAAGCCAGGCGTGGAAGCGCAGGCGGGGGAACCGGCACGGGCAAATCGGAGATCTTGACCGATCTTAAGCCCGGCCCGTACGATTCACATAGTAGGAATCAGTTCCATAAAGTGGAACTCATTTCACTATAGAACGCACCGGCCAATGGAAGCCAGGTCACGGACCAGGAACAGGCGGACTCGATGGGCAACCCGGGCAACCCGAGCGGCACGCAGGCCGTTGACCGGGCCGCCCGGCTCCTGTCCGAGGTCGTCCATTCCACCGTCCCCGTCACGTTCACCGAACTGACGGCGGCCACTGGGCTGGCCAAGTCCACGACCTCCCGGCTGCTGCTCGCCCTGGAGCGCAATGGCCTGGTCCGCCGCGACAGCCAGGGACGGTTCCTGCCCGGCGAGATGTTCGTCAGCTTCGCCTGGCGCGGCGGCGCCGACACCAGCCTGGTCGCGGTGGCCCAGCCGTTCATGGACCAGCTTGCACGGTCGACCGGTGAGACGATCAACCTCGGCATCGCCAGTGGCTCGCCCGCCGAGGGCCAGCAAGCTGAAACGATCGCCCAGGTCGACTGCGCCTACCTGATCGGCGGCACGAACTGGGTGGGCCGGCCCGTCCCGCTGCACGCCTCAGCGCTTGGCAAGGTGCTGCTCGCCTACAGCGCGGCCCAACTGCGACCGGGCCCGCTCGCGAAGGTCACCGAGAAGACGATCACCAGCGAGGCGCCGCTGCGCGCGGAGCTCGCACAGGTCCGCGCCCGTGGCTACGCGGTCAGCGATGAAGAGCTGGAATCCGGGCTCATCGCGATCGCCGCCCCTGTCTTCCGCTACGACGGGACCGTGGTTGCCGCGCTGTCGGTATCGGCGCCGACGTCCCGGATGAAGCGAGACACCGCGATGGCCGTCGCCCGCCGCTGCGTAGAGGAAGCCGCCGGGCTGTCGGCAGCACTTGGCTATAGGCCCCGCGCGAGAAAGGGCGCTTAGAAAGACCATGAACAGGGACGAGCTGCTCAGCGAGCTCTACGACAAGACCCTCGTCGGCAACGGTCCCGACGTGCTCGACCTGACGCGCCAGGGTCTCGCCACCGGCCTCGGCCCGGAGGTGCTGCTCTACGAGGCGCTGATCCCGGCGCTTGAGGAGGTGGGCGCACGGTTCGAGCGCGGCGACTTCTTCGTGCCGGAGATGCTCATCGCGGGCAAGGCGATGGCGGGCGCCCTGGACATCCTGCGGCCACTGCTCGCCGAGACCGGGGCGGAGACGATCGGCAAGATCGTCATCGGCACCGTCAAGGGCGACGTGCACGACATCGGCAAGAACCTCGTGAACATCATGTTCGAAGGGGCCGGCTTCGAGGTGATCGACCTCGGCGTCCAGGTCTCCCCAGAGAAGTTCGTCAACGCCATCATCGAGCACAAGCCGGACATCGTCGGCTTCTCGGCCTTCCTGACGACCACCATGCCGATGTTCAAGGCGAACATGAACGCGCTGCAGAAGGCCGGGCTGCGCGAGGACGTCATCGTCATGGTCGGCGGCGCCCCGGTCACGCAGGAGTACGCGGACGTGGTTGGCGCGGACGGCTACGCGGCCGACGCCTCCGCCGCGGTCGTCAAGGCCAAGGAGCTCCTGCACCGCCGCCGCGCCCTCGCCACTGCCTGAAGGCGTGAACACCTGATGCACACCACCATCTCCTCTCCTGGCAAGACCCTCGTCATCGGTGATGACCAGCCCTTCGCGATCATTGGCGAGCGGATCAACCCGACCGGCCGCAAGATCTTCCAGCAGCAACTGCGCCACGGGGACCTCTCGCGGATCACCATCGACGTCGAGCAGCAGGTGGCAGGCGGCGCGATGGCCCTGGACGTCAACATGGGCGCGCCGCTTGCCGACGAGGCCGACCTGATGGTCAAGGCGGTCACGCTCATCCAGCAGCTCACCGACCTGCCGCTGGTCATAGACTCCTCCATCCCCGAAGTGCTGCAGGCCGGCCTGCAGGCCTACCAGGGCAAGGCGCTGGTCAACTCGGTGACCGCTGAGGACGAGCGGCTGCATGCCATCTTGCCGCTGGTCGCCGAGTACGGCGCCGCCGTCATTGGGCTGCCGAACGACGAGGAGCAGATCCCCGACGAGCCCGCGGCTCGCCTGGAGCTGACCCGCAAGCTGATCCGGGTCGCGACCGACACCTACAAGATCCCGCTTGAGGACATCGTGATCGACCCGCTCGCGATGCCCGTCGGCGCGGACACGCTGCACACCGTCCGGACCCTGGAGACGATCGCCATGGTCAGGGAGGAGTTCGGGGTCAACATGACGCTGGGCGCGTCGAACGTGTCCTTCGGCATGCCGGACCGCGACGCCATCACGGCGGCATTCCTCCCGCTGGCCGCCGCGAACGGGCTCACCAGCGCCATCATGGACGCCCGCGCGCCGGAAGTCGTTAAGGCTGTGAAGGCCGCCGACCTTCTGCTTGGCCGGGACGACTGGGGCGCGGCATGGATCGGCTTCTACCGCGCCCGCCAGTCGTGATGGAGGGGACTCCACCGCCCCAACGGGTTGACGTGCGGTTCAACGGGCGGCCGGTGCGGGTGCCGCGCGGGGTCACCCTGTTCGACGCCGCCAGCTGGAACGGGATCGCAATCGACTCGACCTGCGGCGGCCATGGCACCTGCAAGAAGTGCCGGATTCGCTTCACGTCGGACGCGCCGCCACCGACCAGCCTGGACATCCGGGCCTACGGGCAAGACGAGATCGGGGCTGGCTGGCGGCTCGCCTGCCGGACTCCAGCCAGCGACGACGCCGACATCGAGGTGCCGCCGCTGGTCACCCGGCCTAAGGCCGCGATGGTCGGAGTGGGCCGTCAGGTCATCCTTCGCCCCGCCGTCCGCAAGCGCTACCTGGAGCTGGCCGAACCGACACTGCAGGACCAGCGCAGCGACCTGGAGCGGGTGCTCGCCGAGCTCACCGACCTGGACCCGCAACCCGACCTCGACGTCATCAGGAACCTTGCGGGCACGCTTCGCGCCGCCGACTTCAAGGTCACCGCCGTCATCGCGGACGACCGGCTCATCGCCGTCGAAGCAGGTGACACCACCGGGCGAAGCTACGGCCTGGCCTTCGACCTCGGCACCACCACCGTGGTCGCCACGCTGCTCGACCTGACGACCGGCACCCCCATGGCAGTCGACTCGATGCTGAACAAGCAGCAGCCCTTCGGCGCGGACGTCATCACCCGGATCAGCGCCACCATGCTCGACCCGAGCGCCCGGGACAAGCTCAAGGACCTGGCCCAGGAGACCCTCGCCGAGCTCGCCGCCAGCGTGTGCGGGCACGCCGGCATAACGAGGAACGAGGTCTACGAGGTCGCCCTCGCCGGCAACGCGACCATGGTTCACCTGGTGCTGGGCATCGACCCCGAGCCGCTTGGCGTCGCCCCGTTCATCCTCGCCGCCCGCCTGCTGCCCGAGGTCATGGCGGCAGACCTCGGCGTCCCGGCCCACCCGCGGGCGCGGGCCGTCATCTTCCCCGCGTTCGGCGCGTACGTCGGCGGCGACATCACCTCCGGGCTGCTGGCCGCCGGCATGGACCGCGACCCGCGCGTCCGGCTGTTCATCGACATCGGCACCAACTGCGAGATCGTCCTCGGCGGCCGGGACTGGCTGCTCGCCACCGCCGCCCCGGCCGGCCCCGCGTTCGAGGGCGCGGCGATCCGCTGCGGCATGCGCGCCGCCGACGGCGCCATCGAGGCGGTCGCCATCACCGACGACGGCGACCTGCGGCTCACCGTGATCGGGAACGCCGAGCCGAAGGGCCTGTGCGGGTCCGGCCTCGTCGACGCGGTCACCGCCCTGGCCAGCGCGGGCCTGCTAGATTCCACGGGGCGTTTCATCCAGAACGACTCCGTCCCATCCGTTGCCTCCAGGCTCGCGGACCGCCTGACCATGGTGGGCCAGGAACGCGTCTTCGTGCTGCACTGGCGCACCGGGGCCGGTCAAGGCGGTGCCGATCCAGGCGGTGCCGATCCAGGCGGTGCCGATCCAGGCGGTGCCGATCCAGGCGGTGCCGATCC
>Ga0210389_10004494_pt1 | contig 10829 bp, 11 predicted proteins | sample IncBWH28OmetaG_FD_160127 | JGI IMG/M metagenome (GOLD analysis project Ga0210389, IMG submission 160127) | Forest soil microbial communities from Barre Woods Harvard Forest LTER site, Petersham, Massachusetts, United States - Inc-BW-H-28-O ... | reverse complement strand
ACCTGGCCGGTGACCAGCGAAGTGAAGTAGCGGCTCTCGATGCGGCTGGCCGTGTCGAAGTCCACCTGCGCGCCCTCGACGGCCGCGTCCAGGATGGCCCGCGGCGCCGGCATCGGCGCGCCCTTGAGCTGCTTCTTCAGCAGGGCCGGGAACGACGGCAATATGCCCGCCAGCGCCGGGCTGGACGGGGTACCGCCGGGCATCTTGTACCCCTTGGCATCCCACGGCTGGGTGTGCGAGTCGGGGTTGGCCTTGATCCACGCCTTGGCGGCGGGCACCAGTTCCTCGACCGAGCCGACGAGATCGTCGACCAGCCCGATCTCCTTGGCCTTGTCCGGCCTGAAGCGGGTGCCCTGCGACAGCACGTTCATGAAGGCGTTTTGGATGCCGAACATCCGCACGGTGCGGGTTACCCCGCCACCGCCCGGAAGCAGCCCCAGCGTCACCTCGGGGAACCCGACCACGAGGCCCTTGACGTCGGCGGCGATGCGGTGGTGACAGGCAAGTGCGATTTCCAGGCCACCGCCGAGTGCGGCACCGTTGATGGCCGCCACTACCGGCTTGCCAAGGGTTTCCAGGGCGCGCAGATCACGCTTGACGGCCTCGACGCTGTCGAACTCCTCGCCGGCGTTCTCGGGGCCGAGGTTGATCATGCCCTTCAGGTCGCCGCCGGCGAAGAAGGTCTTCTTCGCGCTGGTGATGACCACCCCGGTGATCGAATCCTTCTCCGCGACAAGGCGTTCGACGGCGTTGTGCATGGACTGGCTGTAGTGCTCGTTCATCACGTTGGCCGACCCGGTGGGGTCGTCCATCGTCAGCGTGACGATGCCGTCCGCGTCCTTATCCCACTGAATGGTGTTCTCTACTGTCATTTTTGCGGCCTTTCAGACTCGCTCGATGATGGTGGCGACGCCCATGCCGCCGCCGATGCACAGCGTGATCAGCGCGCGGCGCGCGTTGCGGCGCTCGAGCTCGTCGACCATGGTGCCGGTGATCATGGCGCCGGTGGCGCCCAGCGGGTGGCCCATCGCGATGGCGCCGCCGTTGACGTTGAGCTTCTCGTCCGGGATGTTGAGGTCCTTCTGGAACTTCAGCACCACCGACGCGAACGCCTCGTTCAGTTCGAACAGGTCGATGTCGTCGATCGTCATGCCCGCGCGGTCGAGCACCTTGCGCGTGGCAGGGGTCGGACCGGTGAGCATGATGACCGGGTCCGAGCCGCTGGTAGCGGTGGCCACGATGCGCGCCCGCGGGGTCAGGCCCTGCGACTTGCCGGCGGCTTCCGAACCGACCAGCACCAGCGCGGCGCCGTCGACGATGCCTGAGCTGTTGCCGCCGGTGTGCACGTGGTTGATCTTTTCCACCCAGTGGTACTTCTGCAGCGCCACGTCATCGAAGCCGCCCATCTCGCCGACGCCGTCGAACGCGGTCTTCAGCTTGGCCAGGCCTTCCATCGTGGTGTCGGGCCGCATGTGCTCGTCGTGGTCGAGGATGACCAGACCGTTCTGGTCGCGCACCGGCACGACCGACTTGGCGAAGTAGCCGCCCGACCACGCTTCGGCGGCCTTCTGTTGCGAGCGCAGCGCGTAGGCGTCGACGTCCTCGCGGGAGGAGCCCTCGATGGTGGCGATCAGGTCGGCGCCGATGCCCTGCGGCACGAAGCCGACGTCGTAGTTGGTCTCCGGGTCAAGCGCCATGGCGCCTCCGTCCGATCCCATCGGCACCCGGCTCATAGACTCCACACCGCCGGCCAGGACCAGGTCGTCCCAGCCGGAACGCACCTTCTGCGCGGCGGTGTTCACGGCCTCCAGGCCCGACGCGCAGAACCGGTTGAGCTGCACGCCGCCGGTGGTGTCGGGCATGCCTGCGGCCAGGACCGCGGCACGGGCTATGTCGCCGCCCTGGTCACCGACCGGCGAAACCACGCCGAGGATCACGTCGCTGATCAGGTTCTCGTCGAGGTCGGGGAAACGCTTGCGCAGTTCGTCGATCAGGCCGACGACCAGGCTCAGCGGCTTGACCTCGTGCAACGATCCGTTCTTCTGCTTACCGCGCGGGGTGCGGATGGCCTCGTAGATGAAGGCTTCTTCGGACATGTCGATTTCCTGTTCGCAAATGGGGTTCGGGTCCGTCTTAAAGATTAGGCCCAGTACCAGCACCCTAACAGGGCGCCCGGCCAACCTGTTGGTTGGGCGAGATTTCGCTGCTCAGAGCGCCGAGCGTCACGCCAGCGTGGCTCTGGCGACCGAGCGTCACGCTGGCGTGACGCGCGAGGTGAACATGCGGCCTTAAGCTCGACGACCATGACGGTGTCGCGGCTGCGGCCGTACGCGACGACGGTGTTCGCCGAGATGTCGGCGCTGGCCGCGCGGATCGGCGCGGTGAACCTCGGGCAGGGTTTTCCCGACGAGGATGGACCCCCGGCGTTGCTGCAGGCCGCGCAAGACGCGATCGCCGCGGGCGCCAACCAATACCCGCCCGGGATGGGCATCGCGCCGCTGCGCCAGGCCATCGCCGCCCACCGCCGGCGGCATTTCGGCATCGAGTACGACCCCGACACCCAGGTGTTGGTGACGGTCGGCGCCACCGAAGCCATCGCCGCGGCGGTGATCGGGCTGATCGAGCCCGGCTCGGAAGTAGTCCTGATCGAACCCTTCTACGATTCCTACTCGCCGGTGGTGGCGATGGCCGGCGCGCATCGGGTCGCGGTGCCGCTGGTCCTCGATGGGCGCGGCTTCGCCCTCGACGCCGACGCCTTGCGGCGGTCGGTGACCCCCCGGACCCGCGCGCTGATCGTCAACTCGCCGCACAACCCGACCGGCACGGTGCTGAGCGCGCCGGAGCTGGCGGCCATCGCAGAGATCGCGGTGGCAGCCGACCTTTTGGTGATCACCGATGAGGTGTACGAGCACCTGGTGTTTGACGGCCCGAAGGGCAAGAAACACCTGCCGCTGTCCGGCTTCGACGGCATGGCCGAGCGCACGATCACCATCTCCAGCGCGGCCAAGATGTTCAACTGCACCGGGTGGAAGATTGGATGGGCCTGCGGGCCAGCCCATTTCATTGCCGGGGTGCGTGCGGCGAAACAGTATCTGAGCTACGTCGGCGGCGCGCCATTCCAGCCCGCGGTGGCTCTTGCGCTGGACACCGAGGACGCCTGGGTGGGCGAGCTTCGCCGCTCGTTACAGGCCAGACGGGACCGGCTGGCGGCCGGGCTGACCGAGATCGGCTTTGCGGTGCACGACAGCGACGGCACTTATTTCCTGTGCGCCGATCCGCGCCCGCTCGGCTACGACGACAGCACCGCATTCTGCGCGGCGCTACCGGAGAAGGTCGGCGTGGCGGCCATCCCGATGTCGGCGTTCTGCGATCCGGCGGCACCCCACGCCTCAAAACAAGCCAAGGTGTGGAATCACTTGGTGCGCTTCACTTTCTGCAAACGCGGCGACACCCTCGACGAGGCGATCCGGCGCCTGGGCGCGCTGCGGGACGGGGTCGCTACCTAGCCGAGCCCTCGGCACCCATAACGCGCCATCGCAGGCCCTCGAGCGCGGCATGCAAAATCTTCTTGCGGACCCGATTGATCACGAACTCAGGCAGTGGTGCTGATGGTTCGACGGTGATGCCGAACCGCACGCGGGTCTTATCGTCGCCCTCGCGGGTCAGGTTGTACTCGCCGTGCTGGCCGTGTTGCTGGATGGTCTTTTTGGCGTCCCACACCATCCAATCCGGCCCCCAGTGGTACTCCAGCATCTGCGTATCGATGATGCCCATCACTCTGATCGTGACCTTCACGTGGTGCGGCCGTCCATCAGGATAGGTGTCGACGACTTTGGCCTTCTTGTGCACCGCGGACCACGACGGCACAGTGTCCATGTCGGCGAGCGCGTCGATGATGACATCTGCAGGCGCGTCGATAAGGATTTCGGACGAAGCTTGAACGGCCACTGCTACAAAGTTAGCAATCGCAATCGAGCGCGTAACCCACAAAGCGCAACTAAATCGGATTACCCGATTCCCCGCCGCCCGTCACCAGGTCGCTCAGCCCCTTCATCGCTGCGTTGAGGACATTCTCGCTTGCCCGCTTGACGATGAAGCCGGGGATGGGGCCCGCCGGTTCGACGGTGATGTCGAAACGCACGCGCGTCTTGTCGACGCCCTCGGGTTTGAGGTTGTACTCGACATGCTGGCCATGCTGCTGGAGGGTCCCTTTGGCGTCATAGACAACCCAGTCGGGGCCCCAGTGATATTCCAGGATTTCCTTGTCGACGAGTCCCAGAATCTTGATGGTGGCCTTGACGTGGTGGGGCCGACCGTCGGGATAACGGTCGATCACTTCAATGTGTTTGTGCAGCGGCGACCACGATGACAGGACGCCGACATCTGTCAGCGCCTCCATGACCACTTCCGGCGGCGCGTCAACGACAAACTCCCGTGATGCTTTTACGGCCACTGAGAACAACCTAGCAACGGCGACCGGTGCGCGGATGGTGTTCGCCGTACTTAATTACCAGCCGATTTCGGCGAGCGGCGTAGTCGTCGCCGGCGGCGGCCCGACCGGGCCGGCCGGGGTTCGGGAGAAGCGCGGGGCCGGGGCGGCCTGCTCGACGCCGTGGGCGGTGATCACCGTCGACCGCGCGTTCAGATGGTCGTTGGTGGCGGCTTCGCTCCAAGTCAACACCGGGGTGACGCACGCATCGGTGCCCGCGAAGACTTCCGTCCACTCGTCGCGGGTCCGGCCGGCGAACCGCTCCGCGAAGACGTCGTACATCCCGTGGTACGAACCGATGTCGAGCTGGCTGGGCACGTCATCGGCCGACAGGCCGAGCCCGGTCAGCAACGCTGCGAAGAATTGCGGCTCGATGGCGCCGACGGCCATGTACTTGCCGTCGGAGGTCTCGTAGCAGCGGTAGAACGGGGCGCCGCCGTCGAGCAGGAACGATTCGCGCTCGTCGCGCAGCGCACCGGTCGACTTCATGGTCCACATCATCTGGGCGAGCAGGCTGACCCCGTCGACCATCGCGGCGTCGACGATCTGACCCTTGCCCGACCGCTCCCGCTCGTACAGCGCGGCCACGATGCCCAGGAGCACCAACATCGAACCGCCGCCGAAGTCGGCGACCAGGTTCAGCGGCGGCATGGGCGGCCGATCCCGGTAGCCCAGCGCGGAGAGCGCACCGGTCTGCGACAGACAGTTATGTCGTGGCCGGCCGTCTGGGCCACCGGCCCCTCCTGCCCCCAGCCGGTGACGCGCGCGAAGATCAGCCGCGGATTGACCGCCGCGCACTCGTCGGGACCGATGCCGAGTCGCTCGCAGGTGCCGGGCCGGAAGCAGTCGAGCAGCACGTCGGCCTTGCCGGCCAACGCCAGGAGCGCCTGAGGCTGCGTCTTGACGTCCAGGTCGACGATCCGCTTCCCGCGGTGCAGCAAGTCACGGTCCTCGGGAGGCATCGTCAGGCCGCCGGGCCGACGCACCCGCACCACATCGGCGCCCAGGTCGGCTAGCACCATCCCCGCGTGCGGACCCGGTCCGATGCCGCCGAGTTCGATCACCCTCACCCCGGCCAGGGGCCCTTCGCTGGTCACGCGTTTATTTGCCCTTCTTCACCTTCAGCACCCGCTCGCGCAGCGCTTTGGTAGCGGAATCGATCGTCCCCTTGACGGCGCGCTTGAGCACGAAGCCGGGCAGCGGAACATTCGGGTCCGCGAGTAGCTCGAACTTGACCAGGGTGGCCTCTCCTTTAGCACCCTCGGGTACCAGGGTGTACTTTCCGTCCTGCGCCTTCTGCTGGGACGAGCTCACCAGCGTCCAGCTCACCTCGTTATCGCTCCAGGTGTAGGCCACCACCTGTTCGTCGGTGATCCCCGCGACCTTAACCTTCATCCTCACCTTGCTGGGCCGCCCGTCGTCCCCGGTCTCGAGCACCTCGGCGCTCTGATGGGGTTCCGACCACTCGGGCATCGCTTCGAAATCGCCGATGACGTCCAGAATCTCCTCGGGGCTGGCTTCGATGACGATGTCGCGGGATTCTTTGATTGCCATGGCCCGCACGATACTGAAACGGCGTGTCGGCCGGAATGGTTTCACCGAGCGTACCGTCGTGCTTGTGACTGATCCCCTCTCCGGCCCCGGCCCCGGAACTCCCGTCTACACCGTCGGTGACCACCTGTTGGACCGCCTCGCCGAACTTGGCGTCTCCGAGATCTTCGGCGTTCCCGGCGACTACAACCTGGAATTTTTGGACCACATCGTCGCGCACCCGACCATTCGGTGGGTGGGCAGCGCCAACGAGCTCAACGCCGGTTACGCCGCCGATGGGTACGGACGGCTGCGCGGAATGTCAGCTGTGGTAACGACATTCGGGGTTGGTGAGCTCTCGGCGGCTAATGCGATCGCCGGCAGCTATGCCGAGCACGTGCCCGTCGTGCACATCGTCGGCGGCCCGTCTAAAGACGCGCAGGGCACCAGGCGCGCGCTACACCATTCGCTCGGCGACGGGGACTTCGAGCACTTCTTCCGGATCAGCCGCGAAATCACTTGCGCCCAGGCCAATCTCATGCCGGCCACGGCCTGCCGAGAGATCGACCGGGTGCTGTCCGAGGTACGCGAACACAAGCGGCCCGGCTACATCCTGCTGTCCACCGACGTGGCGCGCTTCCCCACCGAACCGCCCGACGCGCCGTTGCCGCGCTACCCCGGCGGCACCAGCCCCCGCGCGCTGTCGCTGTTCACCGATGCCGCCGCCGAACTTCTCGGCAACCATCAGCTGACCGTGCTCGCCGACTTGTTGGTCCACCGACTGCAAGCCGTCAAAGAGCTCGAGGCCTTGCTGGCGGCGGACGTGGTGCCGCACGCCACCTTGATGTGGGGAAAGAGTCTGCTCGATGAGAGCTCCCCTAACTTTCTGGGGATTTACGCGGGTTCGGCCAGCGCCGAATGGGTGCGCATGGCCATTGAGGAGGCGCCGGTGCTGGTGACGGCGGGGGTAGTGTTCACCGACATGGTCAGCGGCTTCTTCAGCCAGCGGATCGACCCGGCGCGGACCATCGACATCGGACAGTACCAAAGCAGCGTGGCCGGAGAGGTTTTCGCGCCGCTGGAGATGGGCGCCGCCCTGGAGGCGCTGGCCACAATCCTGGTCCGGCGCGGGATCGCCTCGCCACCCGTGGCGAGGCCGCCGGCCGAGCCCCCGCCGCCGGCGCCGGCACGCAATCAGCCACTTACCCAACAGATGCTGTGGGACCGGCTTTGCGCAGCGCTCACACCGGGGAACGTGGTGCTTGCCGACCAGGGCACGTCGTTCTACGGCATGGCGGATCACCGGTTGCCGCACGGGGTGACCTTCATCGGCCAACCACTATGGGGCTCAATCGGTTACACGCTGCCCGCGGCGGTCGGGGCCGCGGTGGCGCACCCGGACCGCAGGACGGTGTTGCTGATCGGCGACGGGGCCGCGCAACTGACGGTCCAGGAGCTCGGCACGTTCTCCCGCGAAGCGTTGTCCCCGGTCATCGTGGTGGTCAACAACGACGGCTACACCGTCGAACGGGCGATTCACGGAAAGACGGCCCCCTACAACGACATTGTGAGCTGGAGTTGGACCGATATCCCCAACGCGCTGGGGGTGGCCAAGCACCTGGCGTTCCGGGCACAGACCTATGGCGAACTCGACGACGCGTTCACCGCGGCGGCGGAGCACAAGGACCGCATGGTATTCGTCGAGGTGGTCTTGCCGCGGCTGGAGATCCCTCACCTGCTCGGCCAAATCGTCGGACCCATGTCACCGGAAGGCAGCGCGCGGAGCTGAGCCAGCCTAGATCGAGTGCGCCGTTCGATCAGGAGCCGACGAGCGCAGCATCGCCTGGACGGTACGCCGGCAGCGCCCGCAATCGGCGCCCGCGCCGCAAGCCCGGGCGACATCCTTGGTCGTCAACGCCCCGGCCGCGACGGTCTCAGCCACCGTCTGGCTGGTAACGCCGTTGCACAGGCACACGAACATCGGGCGGGCTCAGTCCGCCTCGATGCGCATCATGTCGTAGAACCGGCCGACGAACAGCGGCGGGTAGGCACCGACGCCCGCCCCGGACATCCATTGCGCCGCGGCGTCGGGGTGGTCAATCCACCGCCGCGCGCCCTCCTCGTCGGGAAACTCCTGCAGAATCAGGACCTCGTGCTCGTCGTCAAAGGCCTGGAAAATCCAGGTCTTTCGGACGCCGGCCGCGGTGAATCTGTCCGTTGCCGAGCGGACCCCGGTGGTCAGGGTGGACACGTCGTCGACGGACGCGATCGCGCAGACCACAACGCCTGGCGCCATAGGTGTCGGCGGCGGCTCTGGAACGAACCTGTCGATGATCTCGCCGGCAAAGACGGCGGGTATATCCTCCACGCCGGCGGCATCGAACCAATCGAAGAAGACCCGCGAGCGCAGCAGTTCCACGATGGGCTCACGGCTGTGCACCCCGATCATCACCAGCACGCGCCCGTAGTCGCGAGCGGACGTGTACACCAGAACGTGGTGTGCGCCGATGTCGGCCAGTGCGGCCCTATTGCGCTCGAGCAGCGGCCACACCCGGGTCGGGTCGGGAACGCGATAATCCGACGCGATCACCATCGAGTGGATATCGCCGGTACTCAACGTGACAGCCCTATATCGGGTTGAACGACGAAATGAGCCATTTCCCATTAGCTTTCGTCAGCGTGACCGACACGCTGCTGTTGGTGAACGTCGGCTCCGGCTTATCTTTGCTCTGCGTGCTTTGGTTAACGAACAGCAGAACGTCAGCCGAATCCGGATGCAAGTTCGACAGGGCGGCGCGAAGCACCACCGCGGTGGTCTTCACCGACTTCTGTTTGGCGGCCGGGGCGACGATCTGCTGGGTGAATTGGTCGTAGTAGGACAAGAAGTCGCCGGTCAGGTGTGACTTCGCGGAAGAGAAGTCGCGGTCAAGGGTGTCGGGGGAATACGACAGGACCGCGACCGTTCCTTCGCTGGCGGCCGAGATCGCCGCCTTGGCGGCGGCCGCATCGGTCGCCCGGTCCGGCCGGTAGGAGAACCAGTACAGTCCGCCCAGCAGGGCCACCGAAGCAACCACGAGCAACGCCAGCACGGAGGGAAGGATTCTTCCGGACGACCGCTTCTTCGCCTGCGCCGCGAACCGCCGCAGCCGCCCTGGCTTCTTGCCGTGGTCGTCGATGTCGTCAATGTTCGACGCGGGGTCGACGTCCGTCGGCTTTTCGGCGTCAGCCGTCTCCTCGCCTTCTGCGGTCTCTTCGACTTCCGCAGTCTTTTGGGGCGATGTTTCGTCTGCGGTCACGGCACGAACTCGACTTTCGATATCTTGAGCTGGTCACCGTCGCGGGAGACCGTCACGATCAGCCGGTAGTTACGCGGATCTTGCTTGGCCCCAGCAGCATTGGTGATCTCCGATGTGGACGCAACCAGCACCACAGCCGAATCGGCCGTCATCGTGTCCAGGTCCACGGCCGCAGCCTGAACGCTGCCCTGCGAGACCACTTTCGACTGCTCCACCACTTTGGTGAAATCATCAGCCATCTTGAGGAAGTCGTCCTTGAAGCTGCCCGTGGAGTTGTCGGCGATGCGCTGCACCCCTTGCTTGGCGTTGTTGAAGTCCAGCGATGTCAGGGTCACGACGCCCTGGCGTGCCGCGGCGACGAACTCAGCCGCCCGCTGACGCTGCCGGACCGCATCGCGATGCTCCTTGATCATGTAGCCACTGCCCGCCAGCGCGGCGAGAGTAACGATGATGGCCAGGCATGCGGCGAGGGTGGACCATTTGGGACGGCGAAGGCGCCCGGAAAGGCGGGGCCACCGTCGTGCCGGCTTGGCCGCGTCGGCAGAAGTATCGGCGTCAGCTTCCGCGACGGCGTCGTCTTGACGCTCTTCGGTCTCGACATCTTCCCGCTCGACCGCAGACTCGGTATCGTCCGCCTCCGTCTCGGACTCCGCTTCCGTGTCGGATGAGGTGTCCGGCACCTCGGTCGCAACGGAGTCTGCCGCGTCCGCTTCGTCTTCTTCGGAGACGGCTTCTTCTGTGGCCTGTTGCTGTTTGGCTTCGGCGAGTTCGGCCTTGCGACGCAATTGGATGGCGCGGGCGCGGGCGCGGGCGGCGGCAGCGAGAGCTTCCGCTTCTGCGGCCTCTGCCTCGGCCTGCTCGGCCAACGCCCGGATTTCCGCAGCAGTGCTAGGGGTTTCGTCCTCGTTCACCGGAACCGATTTCGTGTCAGCGGCATTCTGGCGGACGCCGCCACTCACCGCTCACCACCCCGAGAACGAGGTTGCTCGTGACTCAATGCCAAACTCCTCTATCGCTTGCCCGTCACTGGCAAGTTTTCTTCTAGCCCCCAACGGCCGGCGAAGGTATCCGGGCGCGGGCGTCGCCGTTGGGCAACCCTACTCGGCATACGCGATGGCGCGCAGGTACCCGCGCCGACATTCTCCGCCCGTAATTGATGCGGTAGTCGTGGCGACTAGGAGAGCCACGTTATCATCTTCTGCTGTCAATGCCACTGACCCGGCGCACCGGTACCGCAAAAATAGCTGACAAACTGTGGAAATGTGGTTCTCGTATGGAACATATGGCACGGACCACGCCGGTTAGCGCAGCAAGTCTTTCACCACCTTGCCCGTGGCGTTGAGCGGCAGCGCCTCGAGAAACTGCACCGACCGCGGCACCTTGAAGCCCGCCATGCGTTCACGGCACCAGCCGATCAATTCTTCAGCGCTGACAGCGTCCTTCCGGACAATGAACGCCTTGCCCACCTGTCCGAGGCGCTCGTCGGGAACGCCGATGACCGCCGCCTGCGCGAC
>Ga0210389_10004493_pt1 | contig 10829 bp, 16 predicted proteins | sample IncBWH28OmetaG_FD_160127 | JGI IMG/M metagenome (GOLD analysis project Ga0210389, IMG submission 160127) | Forest soil microbial communities from Barre Woods Harvard Forest LTER site, Petersham, Massachusetts, United States - Inc-BW-H-28-O ... | reverse complement strand
GCTGTGCTGTGTGGTGCTGCGCGAGCAGTCCGCCGTCGGACCCGCCGAGCTGGTCGAGCATCTGAGCGACAAGGTCGCCCGCTGGTGGCTGCCCGACGAGTTCGCGTTCGTCGCGGAGATCCCCAAGACGAGCGTCGGCAAGTTCGACAAGAAGGTGCTGCGCGGACGACTGGCCGAGGGCACGCTGGAGGGGCGCGTACGGGTCTCATGAGCCGGTTTGGGTGGTCGCTAGAAGGGGCATGGGGTGGTGGTGGGCGCTACACGACCGTCACAGCTGATAGACCTTCGGCACTGGATGAGGCAGGCGAGCGCCTGCCGATGGCGAAAGCAGACCACGAATGACGCTTGCAAGACACGCAGAGCGCACAGCAGACGCACCGAGGCTCTCAACGGAGCCGTACAACTCTCATCAGACGACCAATCGGAGGTTGGCATGACTCGGACCGACGTCATGGCCTCGAGCAGGCCACAGACCGCAGGCTCAAAAGCGGCCCGGAGAGGCTCATCGAGCTTCCTCCGCGTGCTGTCGATCGCATCCGTAGCGCTGGCGTTGGTGTTGGCACTGGTGCCGGCCGTGGCGCTCGCGTCGGCCGAACCGACGTCCGGCTACACGCAGACGCCGACCACCACCAGCACCACCACCCCGTCGAGTGGCGTCGCGCCGTCCAAAGAAGAAGTGAAGCCGACGACCACCGCCAAGGAAACAACGCCCACCAGCACCAGCAGCACGGCACCTGCGAGCGAAAAAGCGACCACGCTGCCGTTCACCGGTTTCGATCTGCGCTGGGAGATCGGCGTTGGTCTGCTGTTGATCCTCGGTGGTGTCTCGATCGTCGTGCTGCAGCGCCGCCAGCGGAGCGCCGGCAGGCGCTGAGCCTGCGCGAACACGAGCGAGTCTCACAGGCAGCCGTCCATTTGGTGGGCGGCTGTCGTGCGTCTAGCGGCGCGAGCGAGCGGTGGCCCGCGTCCGCCGCCTGCGGTGAGTCGTAACGATGCGGTGCCTGGGGCTGGTGAGAACCGGCTATCAGCCGATCGCGCCGACGTTCGGTGCTCGCGTCGATCCATTCCAGACGACGAAGGGCGCTCGCCGGGCGGCCGCGACCGAAGGATCGCTGGCTGAATACCGCCGCGATCACGCCACTGCCGCCGGAGGTTGCCGCGTATGCGTCCGCCAGTACGTTCACGCCCGGGCCGGAGGAGGCGTCGGCGAGCACCAGGCCGACGGCGATCGTCGCCGCGCTCGCCAACGCGCCGATCAGGGCGCGTGTCGTGGCGCGACGAGGATGACCGCGCACGGGTGCTTGGCGCGGCTCACACGCCGGCTCTTGCTCGATCAGCCTGCGCAGACGCTCGATCGATTCGACGGGCGGCGTGTGCGCCACCGGGTTGGCCTTCGACAGGCTCGCGATCACATCGATTGTCATTGAGAGGCCTCCATTGGCAACGGTGGGCATTGCGTCTGCGCGTGCGCGGACTCGTGCGCGAGCGCCAGCGTCAGCCGCCGCCTGGCTCGGTGTAGACGCACGCGCACCGTCGCCGGCCTGAGCTCGAGCACCGCCGCCGCCTGGGCGGGGGACAGTCCCTCCCAGGCGATCAGCGTCAACAGCTCCCGGTCGGGCTTGCTCAGGCGCTCGAGCGCGCCGCGCAGCTTCGCGCCCTCGACGGGCTCGTGGCGCCAATCGTTACAGCTAGCGGCGCTTTTGCGTGCGGTGGGGGAAGCGCTTGGCCAGCAGATCCCGAAACAACAGCCGTTCGCATGCCGGCGGACTCGCGCTGGCAGGGGGGGTGGCGTGCTGCAGGAGGCGCTCGGTCGACAGAAGTTCGCGCAATGCTTTGCCGGTGCGGGGTCTCGTGGCGGCTCCGGCCACGTCCTCCGAGCACGGTTCGGTCGTCTTGGCGGTGCAGCCCTGACCGGCGCTGGGGCTGTGCTCGCGGGTGTGCTCAGGCAGCAGATCCAGATCTTCGCGCCTGGATGTGGCGAGCCCGAGCGACGAGCGCAACGGACTTGCCACCGGGAGGACGCAGCCGCGAGCACAGCGGGGGCCGATCACCGCACACGCCTGCGCGGCTGCCGGTCTCGCGCTCGCGTTGGGCAGCGGCGAGAGCACCCCGCCCTGGGTCAGCACGCCGACCTGCAAGCCGCCCAGGCAGTTCTCGTGCGCGCGGTCGCACACGTCGCGGAAGGACGGCGCGCGACTCGGGCTGGACGCGCTCGACAGGAGCACCACGGCGATCACGGCGAGCGCCAGCATCGCCGCGCAGCTCGTGCCGCCGATGGCGAGCAGGCGCAGGCGGCGATCGCGGGGCTCGACCGCACCGTGCCCGAGGTGCCGGCGGACCTGCTCCCAGTCGACGGTGGGCAGCGACGCAACCGGGTTGGCGGCGCGCAGACGCTCGAGTGGGTCGGCGGTGCGGCTCATGCGGAGACCTCCGAGACGGGGTGGGGTGGAGCGGCCGGGTCGGGAATCGGGTCCGCTTCGTCCAGCGCACGGGTGAGACGACGGCGAGCGCGGTGAAGGCGGACGGCCAGGGTCGAGGCCGAGCAGCCGAGGGCCTGTGCGGCCTCGCTCACGGACAGGCCCTCCCAGGCGGTCAGCAGCAGTACCTCACGGTCACGGGCTGACAGGCCGGCGACCGCCGCCAGCACGTCGTGATCCTCAACGGCAACGGCACTTGGCCGGCGCTCGCCGGCGATGCGCCCGAGCAGGGCGCCGCGTCGGTTGGCCGCCCTGCGCTCGTTGGACAGCACGCCGCGCGCGATGCCATAGAGCCACGGCAGTGGCTCACTCGGCGCCTGCGCACGGCGGCGCCATGCGATCAGGAACGTCTCCGCGGTCACGTCCTTGGCCGTCTCAGCGCCGGCGCGGCGCAGCGCGTACGCGTGCACGTGCCCGGCGAAGCGGCGGAACTGCGCCTCGAACTGCGCCTCCTCGTCGATGCTCACACCTGTAAATGTCCGGCATCCCTCCACTTCTTACAGGCTGACGTGCGCGGGCCGGAGATGCCGGCCCGCGCCCGCGCTTCACTTCATGGGGACCGCAGCCGTCGAGCCGAGCTCCGACACACGCAGTCGCATCCTCCAGGTTGGCTTGTGGCAGTTGCTCAGAGTTTCACCACGCCCCTATCCGGCTATCTCGATGACCTGACCGACGCCGCGTGCGCGGCGCTCGGCGGTGGGCTGGGGTCGGCCGAGCACCGCCCGTCGCCACCGCCGGTGGTGGCCCGGCGCGGGCGCATCCGACTCGAGCTGATCTCAGAGGACGGCCGTGTGATCGCCGACGGTCTGGCGACCGCCGAGCTGGCGCCGAGACACAGCGCCGCCTGATCGCGGACGGGCGAGGCGCGCGCTCAGACGACGGCCTCGGGTCGGTCGTTGGCCGGCAGCGTCGCGAGGAACCCGTCGATCAGCTTGGCGAGCACGTCGGGCTGATCGAGCATTGAGAAGGTCCGCGCTCGCTCGATCAGCTCGAAGCGCCCCTCCGGGAGCGTCTCGGCCAGTCGCCGTCCGTCCTCGAGCGGGAAGAACGCGTCGTCGGCAGACCAGGCCACGAGTGCCGGCTTGACGAACGTGCCCAGTCGGGCAGCCGCTTCGAGCGTCACCTGCTGCTTCATCGAGGCGGTCAGACGCCGCAGATCCTCGGCGATCGCCGGGTCAGACAGCGCCGGCGCAATCCATTCGGCGCTCAGCTGATCCAGGTCGGCGTGCGCCAGGGCGCCGTATGCGCGCTGGCGCGCGAAGCGGGTGCGCATCGGCTGCATGGCGGCCCGGAACAGCGGCAGTGAGCGCGAGGCGGCGATGAACGGCTTGAGGATCGGGGGCGGGAAATGCTCGAACGCGTCGCAGCTGCTGAGCACGAGCGCGCCCAGCCGCTCCGGCTGTGAGCCGGCGACGATCTGCGCGAGCGCGCCGCCGGTGTCGTTACCCACGAGCACCGCCTCGCGCAGGTCCAGCCGATCGAGTAGCTCGGCGATCATCGCCGCGATGCCGCCCATCGTCACGTCCGCGCCCGGACCCATCGCCTGCCGGTGCGCGCCGAGCGGCCAGGTGGGGGCGATGCAGAGCAGCCCGCGCGCGGCCAGTCGCTCGGTCAACGGGCGCCACAGCGACGCGCCCATCGCGTAGCCGTGGACGAACACCACCGGTCGGCCGTCCGCCGGTCCCGAGCTCTCATAATCAAGCGTTCCGGCGTTGAGTGTCACCGCAGGCATCAGGGACCTCCTAGGATCAAGTTACGTGCAGGTTGTACGTAACATACCAACAAGCTGTACGCAAATGGCCAGAACCCAAACCGAGCGCTCCGCCGCCACCCAGTCAGCCCTGATCGCCGCTGCCCGCAAGCTGTGGGGCGAGCGCGGGTACGCGGAGGTGGGCACGCCCGAGATCGCAGCCGCCGCGGGCGTCACCCGCGGCGCGATGTACCACCAGTACGCCGACAAGGCGGCGCTATTCGCAGCCGTGATCGAGCTCGTCGAGACCGACGCCATGCAACGCCTGTCGGCCGCCGTCCTCGCCGCTGAGCCCGCCTCGCCCACGGCAGCCCTGCGGATCGCCGCCGACGCGTGGCTGCAGATCGCCACCGAGCCAGAGATCCGCCGACTGGTGCTGCTCGACGCCCCCGCCGTGCTCGGCTGGGCGGCGTTTCGTGAGCTCAACCAGCGCTTCGGCCTGGGCATGACAGAACAGCTGCTCGGCGCAGCCATCGACGCGGGGGAGCTGCGAGCCCAGCCGGTGCGACCGCTGGCGACGGTACTGCTCGGTGCCATCGACGAGGCGGCGATGGTGATCGCCGCCTCCGAGGAGCCCGCTGCCGCCCACGCCGAGGTCACCGGGGTGGTGCACGACCTGCTCGACGGGCTGCTCGGGACGGGGGGTGGGCCGCGCCGGGGCTCACCACCGTTGCCGATCTAGGATTTCGACTACAAGACCGAGGAAATGGACGATGGACAGCACGCACTCCGATGAGCGCTTCTATACAGGCCCAGCCCACTGGAGGGTGGCGCCTACGCGAGACGATCTAGAGGGCGAAGAATTCACGGTCGTTCAGAACGCAAAGGGCATGAGCCCGCGCGACTTTCTGCAGGAGCTCGAGGACCAGGCCCGGCAGCTGCTGGCATGCCGCGACAGCAAGGAAGGCATCGAGCTCTCGACAATCCACGGCGCGAAGGGACGGCAGTGGCCGCATGTGATCGTGGTTGCTTGCGAGGAGAAGATGCTGCCGCATAAGCGCTCGCTCGAGGACGTGAGCGACGCCTCTCAAACCGTGGTGTGCGGCCGATCTTCCAGCGCATCGCGCCGGGCCGCTATGTGCTCTGCCCCCACTGAGGATCGTCGCCGAACTAGGCCGGAGCTTTCGGTCGTTTGGCCAACAGACCTGGGCCGTCCGTCCTCGAGCGGCGGTGAGTGCCCGACTCCCCCAGCCCTGGGCTCTCGCATGGGGCGAGTGCGAGATGTGGCTAGCCGCCCGCCTCAGCTTCCGCGATCCGACCCGCCTCGCCGCGCTTTTCAACCACGACATAACCGGGGTAGATCTCGACGGTCGACTCGATGGCCGCTTCCTCATGCCCTGGCAGCACGACGAACCGGCGCGGATTGGACCGCACGCGTGCGTACTCCCCGATCGAGAGGTCGAGCACCCCACCGCAATCCACGCTGACGCACTCGCATATGAAGGTGTCGGCCGACTCTCCATTGCGTGGACGCTGATACTCGATCCTGTCGTTTATGCGCCGTGCCAGCGCCTCGTTCTGCGCCATACGGCGCTTACGTTGATCATCCACTGGGGATCATTCCACCTGAGCGGGAATCGCTATCGGTACTGGTCGATGAGAAGTCGTGCCATCGACTTGCCGCGCTGGGCAGCCTCGAGGTCACCCTCTGCAGCCGAGACGATCGAGCCCTTCATGAGGATGTGCCACGAGTGCGCGAACGACTCGGCATCGCGCAGCCCCGCTTCCTCTGCGAAGCGCTGGACGATCGAGCGGATATGGTCGAGATATTCCACACTCGCGTCCCCTGCTGGGTGATGAGAGCCCATTTCGAGCAAGACATTGATGAACGAGCAGGCCTCGAAGTCGTCGCGGTGGAACCATTCGTCGAAGACGTCGAAGATGGCAAGCAGGCGCTCCTCGGGCCCGGAACCCCGCTTTTGGGCCTCTGCCTCGACGAGGCCACGGGTCCAACGCTGCTCACGCATCTCGAGGAACGCGAGCACGAGCTCATCCTTGGACGGGAAGTGCCGGTAGAGCGTGGCGGTTGCGACGCCGGCACGCTCGATCACCTCGTTGATCCCCACGCCGCGGATCCCGCGCCGTGAGAACAGCTCGTAGGAGGCATCCAAAATCCGCTCGCGGGCACTGACCCCCGTCTCAGTCGGCTGGCGGTGGGTTTCGAGCATGCCCTAGAAGGGTACCACTAGAAAGAACGCTCTCGCTGTGATAGAAAGAGTCTTCTCTCTCGCCTCACGTTGGGCTGAGGAGCATTCAACGTAAAGGAGGGTCGTATGGGACTGATAGAGCTGCTTTTGATTGTTCTAGTGGTCGCAGCCGTTGCGGGTGGGATCGGTGTAAGCCCGCTGCTTTGGCTGCTGCTGGTGGTGGCCCTCGTGGTCTTCTTCACGGGCGGCGGATTCGGCTATCGCAGAGGCGGGCGGGTCTAGCTATGACCCTCGGAACATCGATTTTCCTCGTCGGTGTGGTGCTGTCGCTGTTCTATATGTCCGCCGCTCGACGGCGAGTAGTCGGTGGACCTTACGAAGGACGGCGCCTCTAGCGTCGTCGTGACTATTCCTGCGAGCTGCGCTGCAGGAATACGGCCGTCGCTGTAGTCGTCGCCTACCTGTCCGTCGGCCCATTGGTCGTGGTGGGTGCGCCATCGCAGCGGCGTGCCCGGCAACGACTCAAACCAGGAGGACTATGACCGACAACAAGAACATCGATCAAGCGAAGGGACGCATCAAGGAGGCCGCCGGTGCCTTGACCGGAGATCGAGGCCTGAAGAACGAGGGACACGCCGACCAGGCGAAGGGCTCATTGAAGAAAGCCGTAGACCGGCTCAAGGAGACGGTAAAGGGACACAACCGAAGCAACGGGCGCGGGTAGCCATGGGCGGTTCAGGCTGCCCGTCTGACGGAGTCTGCCCGCGATCAGCACGCGCAGGCTCGTGCTGATCGACCCGGATGCCAGCGACAGCGGCCAAGACGAGGCGCTGACGATCAGTAAACACACTGTCTGACAGACCGCCCGTGCACCTGTGCACGTCACTACACACTTTCTAAAGGAAGCTGGAGACGAATGGACAAGGCTGAACAGAAGATCGTGCAATACCTCAGCGAGGCGCATGCCACCGAGAAGGCACTCGTCACGGTGCTGCAGTCGCAGATCGCGATGACCCCGGGCGGAAGCTACCGCGACGGCCTCGAATCTCACTTGCGCGAGACGCGTGAGCACGCCACCCGAGTGCAGGGACGCCTAGACGAGCTCCGACAGGGCAGCAGCCCGCTACAAGCCGGCGTTGGTCTTGTCCAGAGCGTCGTCGGGCAGGCACTGGCCTTGGGAAAGACGCCACTGGACCTCGTCCGCGGCACGGGAGGAGAGGAGAAAGTCCTCAAGAACGCCAAGGACGCGTGTGCGACCGAGGCCTTGGAGATCGCCACCTACACCGCGATCGAGCACCTGGCGAGCTCTGTGGGGGACACGGCAACGCAGATACTTGCCGATTCGATCCGGGCTGACGAGCAGAAGATGCTCGACCGAATCTTGAAGGAGATTCCGAAGCTGACCGAGGCCGTGGTGCGCTCAGAGATCCACGGGAACCCTTCATACGCCATCAGCAAGACAGGCGCTGCCGACGCGGCGCGCTCGGCGTCGGAGAGCGTGAAGGGGGCTGCTCGGGACGCTACATCGGGGGCAAAACGGACCGCCCGCAAAGCGCGCAAGGTGCCCGGGGTCGCGCAGGCCGAGGGTCAGGTTAAGGGGGCGATCGCCTCTGAAGGAGACCTGGCAATCACCGGCTATGGGAAGCTGACCGCTGCGGAGATCGTCGAAAAGCTCGCACATCTCTCCCAGGTCGACCTCGCGAAGGTCGACTCCTTCGAGCGCAAGAACGAAAGCCGCAAAACGATCCTCAGCCGGATCACCAGCCTGCGCGGCGACGAGCCGTGGCCGGGATATGACGAGTTCAGCGTGGATGAGATCCGGGCCGTGCTGGACGAGGGCGGCGAGGACCGCGTCAAGCGCGTGCGCTCCTACGAGCGCTCCCACAAGAACCGTGCAGGTGTCATTGATGCCTCCGAGCGCGAGCTCGCCAGGGTATAGGCGTCTCTGCAGGACGCGGCAACACCGAGGACACCGACCTGGGGGCGGCACCCGTGTCACACGGGCCCGCCCCCAGGTCGGCACTCCGAAGCAAAGACCGTCACCCGGACGACCATCACTACTGCTTTCGGTGTCATCCAGACAGGGCTTGAGTCCGGCGCCTCCGTTCCGGAACCAATGCGGATGAGAGGACTCGAACCTCCACCTGGTCACCCAGACACGGACCTGAACCGTGCACGGCGGCGCCAGATGCGTCCGTCGGCGTCCAGATCGTCCGTATCGTCCTGGTTTCGGAACGCATCGGACGCATCGGACGATATGACTGTTGCCAAAGTGTTGCCACGGATTGAGCTGCGTGGCGTGCGACAATTCGTTCATGGCATCGACACCGATGAAGATCACGTTGCGCGAGCCTGGCGTTGCCGGTGCGTATGAGCTGGTTGAGCGCCGGGGGGACGGGTCGCTTGTTCTGCGCCCTGAGCACGAGCGTCTGTCGGAGATCCTGCGCGAGACAGACGGTCGCGTCTTTCGCGACGAGGAGTTCGCCGAGCATCTAGAGCGTGTCGCGGCGAGCGAGGACGACCTACCGGTCGAGCCGCCGGCGTAGAGAGGTGCCGACGTTCGAGCGGCTTGCTCGCTTTGATCGCGAGTTCCGTCGGCTGCCGCGCGAGCTGCAGCGTGCGTTCCTCGAGATGCTGCCGGCGTTCGTCGCGGCCTTGAGGTTGAAGCCGCCGACTTTCCCACCGGCGCTGCGTGTTCATCGCGTACGGGGCATGGCTGGCGTGTGGGAGATCACGTTCGCGCCCGATGGGAGGGCGACGTTCGAGTACGGCAATGAGGTGATCGCTGGGGAGCCGCACGTGGTCTGGCGTCGTGTGGGGACGCACGACGTGCTGAGCGAGCCATAGCCGGGACAGACGCCAGACCACGCTGCCGGCGTGGCCCGTCGCCGACAGCGAAGCTGATATGTCGCCCACCACGCCGAACTCGCCCAATGCGGACGCGGGTGCAACGTTGGAACCCGGCCATATTTCTTGAGGATCTTGATGGAGTCTGTGGTTCGGCAAGCGCGGAAGCGGGCGGTAGCGGCGATCAGGCGCGCGAGAAGCCAGTCGTCGCGGGTATAGCCGTAGGCGGCTCGCTCGTCCGGGCTGCCGGCGAAATCGCCTAATTCCGCCTGTGGAGGTAGTGTGGGACCATCCGAATCAGGTTGAGCCCGCAAACTGCGTGTAAAAGTCTGGAACTCGTACTGCTATCGGGCTGGTGTCGTGTTTAGGATGCGCGCCAGCGCGTAGACGAGACGCTACACACATCGATAAAGGGGTGCGGATGTTGCGGCTGGCCAGTTCGACGGAGGCGGCGATTGATCTCTCGGTGACGGACGAGGCCGTGTTGCGGCGTCGGGTCGTCGTGCCGTGGCGCGGCGTGGTGGTGCTAGCTGCGTTGTGCGCGCTCGTTGTGGCGGGGGTTCTTTCGTCGGGTTTCGTTGGTCGGCAGTCCTCGGTGTCTGTGGCGCGGCCTAGCGTGTCGACGCGGGCTGGGCTCGGAAGTCTGCCGGTGACGGCTTTGGGTCCGATCTCTGGGGCTCTTGGTGGCGATGAGAGTGCGTTTCGTGTCGCTGCTTCGGGGTCCGGATTCCGGGCGTCTAGTCCGCGGCAGCATCTACGGCTGCAGTTTGGGAGTTCTGGGGTCTTTCTTCGTTCCGGTGTGAGCCGGGTGGGGCTGTCCTTGGATGGCGTCGGTTATGGCAGCTCGCTTGGGGTGCTCGCGCATGTCAGGCCGCGTGCGCGGGATAGCCAGGTTGTCTACCGCTATCCGGGGTTGACTGAGGTGTATGTCAATGGCCCGCTTGGTCTGGAGCAGCGCTTTACAGTGTCGCGTGGGGTGAGCCACGTGGCGAGTGGTCCGTTGACGCTGGCGATGTCGCTGAGTGGCGACGTGAGGGCATCGGTCGCTTCTGGTGGGCAGGGTGTCGTTCTGAGTCATCCTGGCGCGCCTGCGATTTCCTATGATGATCTTCTCGTGCGCGACGCTCGGGGGCGTGTACTGCATAGCTGGTTTACAAGCGCAGAGCGCAACGTGCTGGTGCACGTCAACTTGCGGGGTGCTCGGTGGCCGATCACGGTTGATCCGCTCATCCATCTGGCGAAGCTGACTGGCGGTGAAGAGGTCGGGAAAGCAGAGTTCGGCGAGCAGGTCGCTCTTTCGTCCAACGGGACTACTGCCGCGATCGGCGGTCCGGGCGATAACGAATCACGCGGAGCAATATGGGTTTACGCCCGCTCTGGGACGACCTGGACGCAACAGGCAAAGCTCACGGGCGGCGCCGAAGAAGATCTTGGTGCCAACCTTGCACTCTCCGCAAACGGCAGTACATTGGTAAGCTCGACCAAGAGCACGCGCATCTACACGCGCTCGGAAGGGAAATGGAGCGAACCGGAAAAACTCGCTAGCGAACCAGGCTGTGAAGCCGAATCAGTTGCCATCTCGGGTAACGGCACGACAATCGTGCTGGG
>Ga0210389_10004492_pt1 | contig 10829 bp, 5 predicted proteins | sample IncBWH28OmetaG_FD_160127 | JGI IMG/M metagenome (GOLD analysis project Ga0210389, IMG submission 160127) | Forest soil microbial communities from Barre Woods Harvard Forest LTER site, Petersham, Massachusetts, United States - Inc-BW-H-28-O ... | reverse complement strand
CAACCGGGTCGCCGAGGCCGTGGACCTTGGGCGCCGGGATTTGCTTACGCCGAAGTTTCCCGGCAAGCGCGACCAATACGTCCTTCATCGCGATGTTATTGTAAACCGCGCTCCCCACGCGCACGCTGTGGTGCATGATGTTGATGCTTTTCGAGCGGTCAATTTGGGCGGTAAAGGCGCCCGTACTGAAGTCCGTCAGCATCGCCCCGATGCCGAGCACGCAGTCGCAACCCTCGACGAAGGCGCGAATTTGCTCCTCCATCAGCTTGCCGTCGTACATCCCGATATAGCTGGGATGCTCCTCATCGAGCACGCATTTGTCCATCAACATGGTCGCGAAGGGCAGGCCCGACGCGTCGACCACCGCGGTCGCCTCCTTGCGAAGTCCGCAGCGCGCGATGATGATGCCCGGCAGGATGCAAGCGGTCTTGCTTGCCGAAAGGGCGCTGACGATCGCATCCACCGCGGCTTGCAAGGCCGCGGGATCGCTGGCGTGCGTAACCGCGGAAACGCCTTTCCCGATAACCGGCATAATCGCGTAGTCCGTGGGGAACGCCATGTACACGGGCCGGCGATGATAGAGAGCCGCGGCGATCAGGCGTTCGGTTTCGGCAACGCAGTTTTCCGGTGTCATAATGGTCTGGGCGCAGACCACCGGTTCCGCCATCCGGGAAAACAGTTCGAATTCGCCGTTGCCAAGGGTGTGATGCACCAGGCGGCGCTGGCCTTGCACCGCGCTGGACGGCATTCCGACGAGATGGACGACAGGGAGATGTTCAGCGTAGGCCCCGCCAACACCGCAAATCGCGCTGAGTTCGCCGACGCCGTAGGTGGTGCACAGGGCCGCTACGCCGTGGTTACGAGCGTAGCCATCGGCTGCGTAGGCGGCGTTGAGTTCATTGCAACATCCAACCCATCGAAGGTTTCGGTTCGAGGAGACGGCATCGTCGATCGGAAACGCGAAGTCCCCGGCAACACCGAAGACGTCCCTTATGCCAATGTCATGCAGGCGAGAGAGAACCTGTTGAATCACCGTCGTTTCCATGCCTTCCTCCGTTAGCTACGGGGCATCCGTCACTGTGTTCGTTGGCGGGAAGCCGCGGTTGCCGCATGCGAATGAGTGACGGTGCGCTTACGTTGAATAGACGGATACTATCCTGCGTGCTTTTGCGGTTTTGCTGGGTCTTATTCAGAATTGCCGGAGAATAGAGCGCCCATCTGAATCAACTTCAGCGCGCTGTGACCAGCACCGTTTGCTCCACCGCGAGACCAAGCGACTTCGTCGTGGTCGCGACGGCGCGACGTTCGTTTACCTTCTTCGAAGCGTTCAGTATCAATTTTGCAATTGTGGTGTATTTTGAATGCGTGCATGTCGAGACGACTTGCATTAATCCAACTTTTGGGATCACGGAGGGCAACATGGCCAAGAAAGCGAAGAAAGCGAAGAAGGCGAAGAAAACAACGAAGAAGAAAAAGAAGTAACCGTTCGGCGAAAACTTGATGGCATCCGGATAGCGTCTGAAGCCAGCTGCGCCTTCGCAACACGGGCAGGTCGCAGCTTCCGCTTTCAGAATATCCGCGTAGCAGTCAGACCGGATCGCTATGCAGATGGCTGCTGCATAACGGTCCGGGCTTTCTCAAGTTGCTGCCGGAACAGCAGTCATTTTTTTCATTTTGCTGTCGCTCACGCGTTCCAGCCACACCAGGGCCACGGCCGACAGGAAAGGCAGGCTCTGGATCAGCAGGATGACGGCGAACAGATCGGTCTCGACGAACCGGTAAAAGTTCGTCGCGAAGATCAAGATGCTTCCAACGACCAGCAGCCCGCCGATCACCGCTTCAGGCATCTTCATGATGCGAGTACCGACGATGGCGCCGCTGCCCTTGCGGGTACGGTGGAAGTAGTTGCGGCTCGCCGGCAGCGCAGCCTGAAAGGCCGCGCTCGCGACCGTCCATTGAACGGACATGAACACGATCATGGCGCCGAGCATCTGCCGGTACGGCACGCCGACACGCAGCCGGTACGACGACACAAAGTGGATGAGCGATACCAGAAAGGCAGCGAGAATCGGCAGCGTCAGCAATACGTCGGGGATGACAACGATCTTGAAGGCAACGAACGGTACCCAGATCAGATTGAGCATCGCGGCCGCCACCGCGATCATCTCGGCGCCGAACCAGTTCAGCCAGCCGAAAATGAATTCCCGCTTCTGGTGATGGTCGAGCCGGCTGCCACCCGGCAGGAACTGGCGCCAGTGCTTCCTCACGATCTGCACCGCGCCGCCGGCCCAACGCGCGCGCTGCGTCCTGAACGCCAGATAGTCCTGCGGCAGCAAGCGCCAGCCAGAGCGGCGGTTGGTGTAGTGGGCGCGCCAGCCGAGTTCCATGACCGTCAGCCCGAGGTCGCTGTCCTCGCAGATCGTGTCGCTCGACCAGCCGCCGGCGGCTTCCAGCGCGGTGCGGCGGATCAGGCACATCGTGCCGTGGACGATGATGGCGTTGACCTCGTTGCGCTCGACCATGCCGATATCGAAGAAGCCGGCATATTCGGCGTTCATGGCGGCGTGGATCCGGCTGCGGTCGCCGTCGCGGTGATCCTGCGGCGCCTGGATCAGTCCCACCTGGGGGTCGGCGAAGCCGGGCACCAGTTCCCTGAGCCATTTTGGATCGACCACATAGTCGGCGTCGATGACCCCGATGATCTCGGCATCATCAGCGGTCTCCGCCATCGCCAGCCGGAGTGCGGCGGCCTTGAACCCCACGAGATTTTGGACGCAGACAAACTTGAAGCGGGGGCCAAGCTCGCGGCAGCGCCGCTCGATCGGCTGCCAGAACGCCGGATCGGGCGTGTTGTTGATGACGACCACGCACTCAAAATCCGGATAATCGAGCCGCGCCACCGAATCGATGGTGCGCAACAACATGTCGGGCGGTTCCCGGTAGGCTGGAATGTGGATCGAGACCTTCGGCGGCTTCGCGACCCGTCCTGACGAGGCCAAGCCAAGCAGCCGCATGGGCTCGCTGCCGAGGGCGACAGTCGCCATCTCGCTGACCCGGGAGCGCACGATGGGGGCGAGCAGGCCCAGAAGCGGAAGCGCGACAGCGAAGCTGATCACCTCGCCATGCAGGAAATAGTGGTCCTGCCAGTACACCAGCATGCCCGCGCACCAGGCACCGATCAGATGGTCGGCGCCGGCAAGCAGCGTTGCTTGACTGGCGGTCGCTCCCGGAAGCGCCAGAATCGTCACCGACAACAGCAGGCCGACGAGGACGGCGAGCCAGGCCGTCTTCCAGTAGTTCGGATCCACGATCGGTCCGGTCCAGGCGAATTTGGGCCGCATTGACGCGTCCGTGATGCCCCAATAAGGACCGACATTGCCCTCGAACAATTTCTCCGGCTGATCGATTGCTTCGACAATGTTGTAGTCGATGCCCCGTGCGTTGGCGCGCGCCACGAAGTTGCGCAGGATCACGGCCTGGCTGATCGGGCCCGGCACGGCACGTTCAAAATTATGCCCGGCGCTTGGCCAGCCGAATTCTCCGATGACGATCTTCTTGCCTGGATACGCCGCCCGCAGCTGGTCGTAGAGGGCGAGCGACCCGTCGACCGCGTCTTGCTTGGGCATCCCCTCCCAATAGGGAAGGATATGGGCGAAGACCTCATCGGCGGCGTCGACCAGCTCCGGATGGTCGATGAAGGTCTTCCAGTGGTCCGCGGTCCCCACCGGAACCGGGCTTTCTCGTTTCACACGCTTGATGATTTTGGCGAGTTCGGCTGCGGTGTGCTCATGCCGCAGATAGGTCTCATTGCCGACGACCAGCCGGGTGACGTTAGGGTAGCGCCGCGCCAAATCGAGAGCGGTCGTAATCTCGCGCTCGTTCCGGGCCTTGTCCTTGTCGAGCCAGATGCCGAGCGTGACGGTAAGCCCGAGTTCGGCTGCGATCTCCGGGACATGCTCCAGGCCCTGCGTCGAGGCATAGGTGCGCACCGCCTTTGCGTGGGCGGCAATCGCGGTGAGGTCGGAGCGGATCTGCGCCTCGGGTATCCGCAATCCGTCGGGAGACGGTTCGGCAAACCGGTTGTACGAGACGCTCGGCAACTTCTCTTCGATCGAAGGCGCGGTGGTATCCGGATTCTGCAACGCCCAGTAGGCCAGGTGAAGACAGGCGACAAGGCTGACGATCGCGGCAAAAGTGCCCAGCGACATCAGCCGTTGGCGTCCCTTCGCCGCGCCGGTCCATCTTGCATTTCTGCCAGGTTCGTCCGCGATCTTCATTCTGGTGCCATGCGATCCCGGGAACCGGCGAAGCGACCACACTTTTCGGTCGAAACGGGTACACGCGTACCGCACTTCCCCTTGCTGGGTCGCGTCGAGGGCATGGGACGTCGTGGCCGCCGGAATGTGTCTGCGCAAAAGCTAGTGACGACGGGGAAGGGCTCAATGAAAAAATCTTTTAATATCGCGCGCGCTGATGGAATAAACGCTCGATGCGATCGAAAGCTCCTGGCATGCCCGCCAACTCGTCGCATCTCGTCTTTCCGTTCATCTGTTGCCGCGCAATCGATGCGCTGATCTCTGAAACCGCGCGCGGCATCTGATTTTCATCCGAACGCGCGGTGATAGCGGCTCGGCGTCTGGCCTGTGATCTTCCGGAATACGGCCGTAAACGAACTCGTCTCGCTAAAGCCAACGGTCAGCCCGACCTCGGTCACGGAATGTTTTCGCTCCGCCAGCATGGCTTTCGCCCGCTCGATGCGCCGGTTGGTGTGGTAGCGGTGCGGCGGGACTCCGAACGATTGCTTGAACGCCCGGCAAAAGTGAAACGTGCTCAATCGCGCCAGCCGCGCCAGGGTGGCGAGTGGAACCTGCTCGGACAAATGTTCTTCGATATAGGCGGTCACGATCCGCTGCTGCCAGGCGGCCAAGCCCCCTTTGGCGGTGGCTTCGGCGCGCCGAGTTCCTCTGTTGAGGCGCAGGAGTTCGTGGACCAGGACCACGCCGAGGGCTTCGGCATAGAGCCGGTTAGCACCTTCCGGAGCGTCGATTGCCTGCCTGAGCTTCGTTGCGGTGCTCCAGATCGTCGCGTCCTCGAAAAACAGCCGCGGCGCAAACAGCATGTCGGCGAGGTTTTCCTCGGAATCGATCTGCAGCTCCGCGGGATCGAAGTAGAAATACGTCACGCCCGTAAGGGTGCGCGGTTCATGCCATTCATGATATTCGTGGCCCGCCGGCGCAACTGTGAGTTTCTTGGCAATGTCGCGCAGCGTCGAGCGCGCGACGCCCTCGACATAGGATTCTCCCTCGCGGCGTACGCCATGTTCGTATGCGGCAAGCAGGTGCAGGGGCGAGCGGAAACGATAGTCGGCGCGATGGTGCGTCGTTGCCTGCACGAACTCGACGCCCATACCGGACCACTCGATCCCGCGGCGCCTGACGGCGTGATCCGAGGTGATGTCCACCGTTGGTGACGTCATGGCGACCGGCGGCTCGCTTCGCGATCCCCTGACATTTTTGCCGGCACCGAGAAACAGCGGCGAGCCGTTGTCGTATGTGAGGCTGCGCGGCCTACCGTTGCCAAAGGACCTCAGTGAGGTAACGCCGGTCGACGAGGAGCTATTCAACATCGTGTTCAACCCTTGCGTTTCAGGTTCGGGGCTCTCACTTGCTTCCGCCCGGTTTCAATCACTGTACGCAGGGTATTGCGCGGCCGGCGACATACGCCATTGCACTTAGGTTTCCATCGCCGACCGGCAAACCTATACCTAGGTTTAGAACCTCACTTTTGCGTGCGCAGCGTGACTGGCGCAAAATTGGCCGAAATTCAGCAATCGCAGACGAGCAAGCGATCCACGAATTGGATATGAATCGAGCTGTCATCGGATGGAGCGTCGACAGTTACGCAACGCCCGATCCGGTACAACGCCAGCCTCGAGTCCCCAGGCCCCGGTTGCCCCCGAGCCGCGGCCACCATGGAAAACGCGAAGCCGCCTCCTCCCCCGGGCTGCTTTGCACGAGATGCAGGCGAGATGGGCCGGCGGCCGTTAGCCGCCGGCCCTTTTTCTGAATCAATTTATTTCTGAATCAGTTTGGGTTTTCGTGTCGTTCGCCGGATGCGGCGCGCGGCGGAACTGCGCTAGCGCCTCGTGCCGCTACGGTGCTGTTCCACGGCCGTATCGAGGCAACTGATCAGCTTGCTTTCGTCGAATGGCTTGGTCATGAAGCAAATCGCGCCCTCGCGGAGCGCTTGCCTGCGGGTGCTCTCTTCGGGGACGGCCGTGATGAATATGAACGGCACCCGGTTTCCCTGGCTGCGCAAATGAGATTGCAGTTCGACCCCGCTCATGTCGGGCATGCGCACGTCGGCGATCACGCATGAGGTATTGTGCAACTGCGCCGATTGCAGGAAGGCTTCCGCGGAGGCAAACGCATGCACCGCATAGCCGAGCGATCTGACAAGATTGTTTAGCCCGGCGCGAATAGATTCATCGTCATCGATAATTGAAATGACCGGAATTGCGCTCAAAACACTTGTCCCTGGCAGGAAATGCCCGCCTCAAGACTGAGCCGTGACCTGCGGCTTGGGTATCATACTTAGGTTTCGCATCTAGGTTGTCCGTTTGATTCCAAGCGTTTCGGCCATTCTGACGAGATCGGCGAGCGATCGGGCCTCCATTTTCTTCATCAGATGTCCGCGATGAATTTTGACGGTGATTTCGCTGACCTGCAGCGTGTGCGCGATTTGCTTGTTCATCAGGCCGGCGGTGACGTGGGTCAGGACCTCGCGTTCGCGTGGGGTCAGCGTTTCGAACAGTTGCCGGAGCCTGGACACGGCCTTGTCGCCGTCGCGCCGCTTGCGGTCCTGACTAAGCGCGCGGATCACCGCATCCAGCATGTCCTGGTCGCGGAACGGCTTGGGAAGGAAATCGATGGCCCCGGCTTTCATGGCCCTCACCGACATCGGAATATCGCCATGTCCGGTCATGAACACGATGGGAATGTGAATACCCGCCCTGGCGAGGTTGTCCTGAAATTCCAGCCCACTGACGCCCGGCAACCTGATGTCGAGCACCAGACAGCTGGGGATTTGCGGAAGCTCGCTCTGCAGCAGTTCGGCCGCCGAACTGAACACCTTTACATCGAGGATCATCGACCGGAACAGATTCGTCAGCGCAGCCCGCATCGACGGGTCATCGTCGACAACGAAAACGATTTGTTCCGATTTCACTTCCATAGCCGACCACCATGTCCGCTCAATCGTACACGAAATCTCATTTTTCCGATCCCGCAAGCGCGTGCGGACCGTCCGGTTGCGACGGCAGGGTGAACTGAAACGTGGCGCCCGGGCCTTCGTCATTGTCCGCCGCCCATAGCCGGCCGCCATGGTCCTCGATGATCGAGTGGCAAATTGCAAGCCCCATCCCCAGCCCGTTGGGTTTGGTACTGAAAAAGGGTGCAAACAGGCGATCCGCGTTCCCGGGAGCAATGCCGACACCGCTGTCCTTCACGGCGACCAGGACCTGATCCGGTTCAGCCTGCCGGGAGCGGATCATCAGGGCGCGCGGTCCGCTCGCGATCGTCTGCATCGCGTCGGCCCCGTTCATGACCAGATTGATGATCACCTGCTGAAGCTGGACCCGGTCGGCGGTAATCAGGGGCAAAACGGGCGCAAGGTCCAGCCGCAGGGCCACCCGTTGAGCGGCGAGCTCCCGCTGCAAGAGGGCGCCGACCTCGTTGATGATGTCATTGACGTCGAGCGGCGCCTTGTGGGTGTCGGCCTTTTTCAGGAGTCCGCGGACGCGCTGGATCACCTCGCTCGCCCGGTTGCCATCCTTGACGATCCATTCGATGGCGCCCCGCACATCGTCCAGACGGGGCCTTTCATGGCGAAGAAAGCGGAGGCAAGCCTGGGCATTCGCCACGATCGCCGCCAGCGGCTGATTCACTTCATGGGCAATTGTCGCGCTTATCTCTCCAAGCATGGCCACGCGGCTGGCGTGAGCCAGCGCGGATTGCGCGGCATGCAAGGCGCTTTCCGCCTGCTTGCGATCCTCGATATCGGTAGATGACCCATACCATTTCACAATGTTGCCCGCCTCGTCACGCAGCGGCAGGGCCTGAAACAAGAACCAGCGGTATTCGCCATCGAAGCGCCGCAGCCGGGCCTCAAGCCCGCCTGGCATACCGGACTGCCGTATTGCGCTCCACTTTACCAACATGCTTTTCTTGTCGTCTGGATGAAAAGCGCGCGGCCAGCCGGTTTCGGCCTGGTCCAGCGAAAGGCCGGTATAGTCGAGGGCTGGCTGATTGAGGAAGTCAGGGCTCCCTCCCGGTCCGGCGCGCCAGACCAGCGTCGGGATCGAGTCCAGCGTCAATCGAAGTTCCCGCTCGGCATTGGCGAGTTGGGCCTCACTGCGCTGCAAGGCGCTTTCGGCCTGCTTTAGATCCTCGATGTCGTGGCCGACACTATACCACTTGACCACGTTTCCGCTCTCGTCACGCAACGGCAGGCGGTCGACCCGATGCCATCGGTACTCTCCGTCCGCTCTTCGCAATCGCTCTTCCAATTCGTACGGCTCCCCTGTTGCGAGAGAAGCCTGCCACAGGCCTGCCGCCAGCGCCTGACGATCAGGATGAACAGTGGACGTCGCGGTGGCGCCGCGTGCTGCTTCCTGGGATATCCCGGTAAAACGCTCCCAGGCCCGGTTGACGAAGTCGCGTTCGCCGTTCGGCCAATAGCTTGCGATCAATGTCGGGATCGAATCGAGCGTGAGCCGAAGCTCCTGTTCGGCACTGGCCAGCTGGGCCTCACTGCGCCGCAGCGCATCCTCCGCACGCTTCCTGTCTTCGATGTCGTAGGTCGCTGCGTACCAGGCGATGACCTCTCCGTCGTCATTGCGCTGCGGCGCGCGCCGTGTGGCGAACCAGCGGTATTCGCCGTCGGGTCTGCGGAGCCGCGCTTCCGTCTCGAACGGTTCGCCTGTCGCCAATGCGACATCCCACGCCTCTTCAATCTTCTGGACATCGTCGGGATGAGTTATGACGCTGGTGCGTCTCGTCCAGTTCGTCGTTGCGATGCCGCTGTAGCTGCGCCCGACTTGATTGACGAAATCGATGATCCCGTCGGCGCGATGGCGAAGGATCAATACAGGCACCGAGTCGATGATCAACTGGACCTCGTGCCTGGCTTTGGCCAGCTCGGCTTCGCTCTGCCGCAGCGCATCTTCAACGCGCTTGCGATCGTCGATGTCGAACGCGACACCGTACCATTTGATCACTTCTCCAGTCTCGTCGCGCAGCGGTACCCGGCGAACCCAGTGCCATCGGTATTCTCCGTCAACTCCTCGCAGCCGCTGTTCCAGATCGAACGGCTCACCCGTCGCGATATGCTCGCGCCATTCGCGCTCGACTATCGGAAGATCATCGGGATGCAGCGCGCCACCCCAGCGATGGCCTTCCAGATTGCTTTGGGAAAGCCCGGTATATTCCGCCCAGGCCTGGTTGCGAAATTCCATGAACCCATCAGGACGATAGCGCGCGGCCAGCACCGGGATCGTGTCGATGGTCGTCCGCAGCTCCTGCCCGGCCAATCGGACTCGCTCCTCTGACTGCTGGCGCTCGGCGTTCTCGATGCGCAGCTTCGTGTTGAGCGTTTGCAGTTGCTTTACCGTCTCCCGCTGCTCATCGCGCGCGCGCCGCAGCGAGGCTTCCGCCCGTCTCTGCGCCGCGCTCAACCACACGATAAAGAGAGCCGCAATCGCGAAGAGCACGAGGCGCGGAATTTCCCTGGTATCGAGAACAAAGGAATAGATCGGCTCCAGAAGGAAATAATCGAAGGCCAGAATGGTCAGCACGGTGGCGAGCAGGGCCGGGCCGGTACCGCTGATCCACGCCACGAACATGATCGCGCATAGAAACAGCGAGACCGTCGGATTGATCCCCCAGAGGCGATTGAAAGCGACGTCGACGACAACGGCCACCGTTGTCGCCAGGACAGCAATCCCGTAATTCAGGATTACCGGCGATTTGGACCGCCACGATGGAGCGGGCGTCGGCATGTTGCTTCCTCCATGGGGTTGCGATGCCGGAAGAAGTAAAGAGGTCGTTCGCGCGGTAGCCGATCCGGATTGGACCCTGGGCCGGACCGGTGGCCATTTCAAGCTTCGAATCCCCGCTGCCCGTAAGCCGGGTGGATGCCGGCAATTTGGTACCCCGGGGGCAGTTCCTCGGCAACCGGGCGGTGGTGGCAATTGCGATCAATTGCCCGGGGCGATCGCAGGCCGCGGAGATGCCCGCGCTCTTTCGCGGCCGCTGTCGACGCCCCCTGACACCGCAACGACCTGCGGTCGGCAGATATCGCAAGAACGCGACAGAAAGAGCAGCGAACGTCCCATAGAACGCTGTCGTGCGTGGCGGCCGCGTGCCAGCTCCTCGCAACTTCGCTCGTTCCCTCGTGTCCTGACGCCCAGCGCTCAATGCAGGGCGCCGTCTGCCGACCCACCCGTCGAATCATGGAGATTCAGCAATGGATACGATCAACAGATCCGAAGACATCAACGATGATCGCCGCCACTTTCTCGGCGCCGCAGCCGTGGCCGTCGCAGCCGCGGCTACCTTCAGCCTGCTTCCCGAGCCGCTCGCCGCAGCGACCGATGGCAACGCCGTCAGGCCCTTCCGCGTCAACTTTCCGGAGCAAGCGCTTGTCGATCTGCGCCGGCGCGTCAACGCGACAATGTGGCCCGACCGGGAAACGGTCAAGGATCCTTCGCAGGGCGTGCAGCTTGCGACGATCCAGCAACTCGCGCGCTATTGGGCGACGGAGCACGACTG
>Ga0210389_10004490_pt1 | contig 10831 bp, 9 predicted proteins | sample IncBWH28OmetaG_FD_160127 | JGI IMG/M metagenome (GOLD analysis project Ga0210389, IMG submission 160127) | Forest soil microbial communities from Barre Woods Harvard Forest LTER site, Petersham, Massachusetts, United States - Inc-BW-H-28-O ... | reverse complement strand
CGGGTCTCGTCCGGGTCGACTAGGACCAGCTCGGTGACCTGCGGCGCGAGCCGTCCAAGCCCGTCCGCCAGCTCAGGCGTGTAGGTCGACCCGCCGCCGATAACAGCAAGTTTCACGTTTGCCCTCCACGCCGCCGCCGGATGGATGTGCGTTTGGTGTCCCTGCAGGGACACCAAACGCACATCCACGACTGCTTCACGAGAACGCCTTTACTTCGGCGCCGGTCTGTGCGACGTGGCACGCCACTTCGCCGGTGCCAAGCACCTTCAGTTCAGGTGTGACCTGCCCGCACATATCAATGGATACCGGGCATCGGGGCATGAAGCGGCAGCCCGGCTTGGGGTCGATCACCTTCGGCGGCTCGCCCCGCTCCCCGGTCGCCGCGGCCAGCGCCTCCAGGCTTGGCGGCGGCGCCTTCGGGTCGGGCACGGCGGAAAGCAGCAGCTGGGTGTAGGGGTGCTTCGCCGCCGCGAGCACGTCCTCGATCGGCCCCGCCTCCGCGACCTGGCCCGCGTACATCACGATCAGCCGGTCGGCGACGTACCTGGCGCTCGCGATGTCGTGGGTGATGTAGAGGATCGAGACGCCCTCCTCATCGCGCAGCTTCGCCATCAGGTTCAGCAGGCCGATCCTGATCGAGGTGTCGAGCATGGACACCGGCTCGTCGGCGATGATCAGCCGCGGCTTCGTGGCGAGCGCCTGGGCGAAGCCGACTCGCTGCCGCTGCCCGCCGCTCAGCTCGTGCGGATAGCGGCCGAGCATGCCCGCGCCGAGGCCGACCACGTCGAAGACCCGCGCCGCCTCGGCCCGCCGCTCGTCGGCGGAAAGCTCGCGCCGGTGCAGCTTGAGCGCGCGCAGCACCCCGTGCGAGACCCGGAACACCGGGTTGAGCGAGCTGAACGGGTCCTGGAACACCATCGGGACCTGGCCGCTGTAGCGGAGCGCGTCCCGCCGGGACCTGAACGCGGTAAGCGGCTTCCCTTCGAAGGTCACCGTCCCGCTTGTCGGCTTGTACACCCGGGCGAGCAGCCGGGCCACCGTCGACTTGCCGCTGCCGCTCTCCCCCGCGAGGGCGACGATCTCCCGTTCGCCGATGCTGAAGGACACGTCGTCGACGGCGTGCAGCGTGCCACGGGCCAGCGTGCCGCCGATACTGAAGTGCCTGGTCAAATGCTCGGCCCGCAGCAGCTCGGTCATGAATGCTCTTTTCCCTTGTCCTGGTGCACCGCTGGCCCGGACGCTGCCCTCGCGGCGGCCGCGTTCTCGAACTCGGGGGCGTACAGCAGGCAGCGGACGCTGGTGCCATCGCGGTCAAGCAGCGCAGGCGCGGTCGTCTAGCACTCGGGCATTTTCGCGGGACAGCGAGGAGAAAACCGGCATCCGTTCGGAATGACGGAAAGATCGGGCGGCGCACCGGGGATTCCCTTCAGCGGAACCTTGGCCCCCCTGATGCCGGGGAACGCCTCGAGCAGCCCGCGTGAGTAGGGATGCAGCGGGTTGTCGAATATCCGCCTGGTGGGGCCCAATTCCGCGACCTGGCCGGCGTACATCACCATGAGCCGGTCGGAATAGTGACTGACCAGCGACATGTCGTGGGTGACGAAGATGACCGCGAAGCCGATTTCCCGCTGCAGTTCCTTGATCTGCGTCATCAGCGAGCGCTGCGCCACCACGTCGAGCGCCGAGGTTGGCTCGTCCATGATCACCAGGTCCGGGGTGAACAGCAGCGCCATCGCGATCATGGCCCGCTGCCGCATGCCGCCGGAGAGCTGGTGCGGGTAGCTCTTCAGGTGCACCGCGTCGATCCCGACCAGCCGCAGCACCTCGGCGGACCTGGAGGCGATGGCCTTCCGCGAGGACATCCCGTGCGCGCGGAGCGCGTCGGCGAACTGCGCGCCGACCGACATCACCGGGTTGAGCGCGTTCATCGCGGACTGCATCACGACCGACAGGTTCTGCCAGCGGATCGCGGCGAGCCGCCGTCCGGTCATCGCGACCAGGTCCTGGCCGCGGAAGGTGACCGAGCCCGCGGTGATGGCGGCCGGCGGGGAGAGCAGCCGGGCGACCGCGAACAGCAGCGTCGACTTGCCGCAGCCGGACTCGCCGACGATGCCGACGAACTCGCCCGCCGCCACGTTGAATGACACGTCGTCCACCGCGCGCACCGGGTTCTCGCTCCCGGTCTTCGTGGTGGCGGCATACTCAACCGTCAGCCCGGATACCTCAAGCATGAACAGCCAGCCTCCGGATCCGCCGGGTCGCCGCGTGCCAGCCGCGTCTGCGCGCCCGCACGGGTCGCAGCGCCGGGTTGCCGACCTCGTCGAACGCGTAGTTGAGCAGCGCGAAAGCCGCGCCGAGGAGCGCGATGGCCGCGCCAGGCACGATCGCCTGCAGGTAGTAGCCGGTCTGCAGTGCCTCGTTGTTCTGCGCCCAGTAGAGCATGGTGCCCCAGGCGACCGAGTTCGGGTCGCCGAGGCCGATGAACTGCAGGCTGGAGGCGAACAGCACGTCGTAAAGCGCGTTGGTGAGGAACGCCGCGACGAGCAGCGAGACCATTGTCGGCAAGATCTCCACCGCGATGATGTAGGCCGCGCGCTCGCCGCGAACCCGCGCGGCGGCGAGGAAGTCGCGGCTGCGCAGCGACAGCGCCTGGGAGCGGAGCTGACGGGCGGTGTAAGACCAGCCGGTGAAGGTGAGCACCGCGATCAGCACGAGGGTGCCCGAGTTGTGCACGTAGGCGGCGATCACGATCAGCAGCGGGAACAGCGGTATCACCAGCACCACGTCGGTGAACAGGTTGAGCGCACCGTCCCAGAAGCCGCCGAGATAGGCCGCGGCGACCCCGATGAGCGCGGCGATCACGGTGGACGCCAGCCCGGCGCCGAACGCGATCGCAAGCACCGGCCTGGTGCCGTAGACCGCCTGGGCGAAGATGTCCTGGCCGAGGCCGGTCGTGCCGAACAGGTGCTCCGCGCTCGGGCCGAGGTTGCGCGCGTACGCCTCGGCCGTCGGGCTGTCGTGCGCGAACAGGCCGGGGAACAGCGCGAGCACGATGAAGGCGGCGAGCAGGATCGCGCCGGCGGTGGCCTTGGGTGAGCGGGCCAGCGCGCGCCAGAACCGCCCGGTCACCGGCTGCTCCTGGTGCGCGGGTCGAAGATCGCGGTCGCGATGTCGGCGAGCAGGACCGCCACCAGCACCGCCACCGTGATCAGCAGGAAGAGTGCCTGCATGAGTGGGTAGTCCTCGTTCTCGACGGCCTGCAGCAGCATGTAGCCGACGCCCGGGTAGTTGAAGACGTACTCGATCAGGATCGCACCGCTGACCACGAAGCCGAGCGACATCGCGAACCCGGTGAGGTTCGGCAGTATCGCGTTCCGCGCGGCGTAGTTGAGCATGATCCGGTGCGGCCGCAGGCCCTTGGCCCTGGCCATCCGCACGTAGTCGTCGGCCAGCGTGCTGACCATGTTGTTCCGCATGGTCAGGGTCCAGGTCCCGATCGTGGTGATCAGCAGCGCGAGGCCTGGCAGCAGCGCGTGCTCGAGGACGTCGCCGATGAAGGAGGGCGTCCAGGCCGGCGTGTCGGTGAGGTTCATGCCGCCGGACCAGGGGAGCCACTGCAGCTTGAGTCCGAAGATCAGGATGAACATCATCCCGACCCAGAAGTACGGGATCGCGGAGGCGATCACCAGCAGCGGCGGCGCGAGGCTGTCGGTCAGCCCGCCGCGCCGCCAGGCGGAGATGATGCCGATCCCGGTGCCGAGCGTGAACGCCAGGATCGTGGTGACGCCGACCAGGCCGAGCGTCCAGAAGACCGCGGTGCCCACCACCTGGCTGACCGGGGAAGGGAAGTAGAACAGCGACGTGCCGAAGTTGCCGGTGAAGATGTCGCCCAGGTAGTGCACGTACTGCGAGGGCAGGGACTGCCCGCTGCCGACGCCGAAGATCGTTTCAAGCGCCTGCAGTTCCTGGGCGCCGATCTTGCCGCGGAACTTCCCCATCATCGCGATGGCCGGGTTGCCCGGCATCATCCGCGGCAGGAAGAAGTTCAGCGTGACCGCCGCCCAGAGGGTGAGCAGGAAGAACCCTGCCCGGCGCAGTACGTATCTCATCGGATGGGAACTGGAGGTGACGCTACGACTTGGGCGCGAGGTGCAGCAGCACCTGGCCCATGTCGGGGTAGGCGTAGGCGGCAGGCAGCGCGTAGGGGTCGCTCGGCGACGGCCAGCCGGTGAACGAGGCGGTGTTGTACTGGAACCAGCCGACTTCCTCGGTGATCGGGATGAACGGCACGTCGCTGAGCACGACCTGCTGCAACTCGTTCACGATCTGGTGCTGCGTGGCGCTGTCGGTGGTTGTGGCGTAGGAGTTGAGCAGCGCGTCGACGTCCGGGTTGCTGAAGCGCTCCCAGTTGGACGACGCGTTCTTGCCGATCGGCGCGGAGTTCGCCGTGTAGAGCCACTGCCGCAGCTCGTAGTACGGCGTCGGACCGCCGGTCTGCGCGTAGTAGGCGAACTGGAAGTTGCCCGAGTACAGCCGGGAAAGGAAGTCGTTCTGCGCCAGGTTGTCCGGCGTGAGCTGGATGCCCACGGCCTTCAGCTCCTGCTGTATCACCGACATCGAGGCGACCCAGTCCGAGTAGCCGCCGATGTTGATGACGCTGAACGACAGCTTCTGGCCGCCCTTGGCGTAGATACCGTCGCTGCCGAGCGTGTAGCCCGCCTGGGTGAGCAGTTGCTTGGCCTTGGCGGGGTTGTAGCCGTAGTTGTGCTTGGCGGCGTCAGCGGTGTTCATCCAGGAGGTGAAGGTCGGCGTGTCGATGTCGTTCTGGTTGGCGGCAGGCTCCTCGCCGTACTCGCCGATGTTGGCGACTCTGCTCCGGTCGATCGCGTACGCGATCGCCTGCCGCACGAGCGGGTTGCTCAGCCCCGGCAGGGTCAGGTTCGGGATCAGCGAGACGTTGGCGATCGGCGGGAACCAGTAGTGGTTGTTCGGCGACTTCGCGGTGTAGAAAGCCTGGATGTTCGGGATGAACTGGCTGCCCCACTGGGCCTGGCCGGTGGCCAGGTAGGTGTTGGCCGGGTCGTTGGACGTGAACGCCGGGTAAAGCACCTTCGCGATCTTGGGCTCGCCCGGCTGCCAGTAGTCCGGGTTGGCCACGTAGGTGATGTTCTGCGGCGTGCACGGCTTGACGGTGTAGGCGCCGGTGGCGATGGGGTCAGAGTCGGCGTAGGTGACCGGGTTGGAGACCTTGGACCAGACGTGCTCAGGCACGATCGGTACCTGGTCGGCGATGTAGTAGAAGTACGGCACCGACGGGCTCTTGAAGTCCATCACGACGTTGTCGCCGGACTGGGTGACGCTGCTGAGCACCGACCAGACCGAGTTGACGTCGAGGGCGGGCACCTTCTTAATCAAGTTGAAGGTGTACGCCACATCGGCGGCGGTCATGGGCGTGCCGTCGCTGAACTTGACGCCCTGCCTGATCGTGAAGGTCAGCGTCTTGTTGCCGTTGCTCCACGCCCAGCTCGTCGCGAGCCAGGGGGTCGCCTTGGCGTTTTCCAGCGTGTCAACGAACGCCAGGGGCTCGTACACCTGGCCCATGGTGACGCCCTCGCCGAGGTTGCCTGGGTTGAACGGGTTGAAGCTGCAGTTCCACTGCGTGCCCTGCTCGTTGGAGATCGTCAGCGTGCCGCTCGGGCCCTTGCCCGTGTTGGCGCCGGCGCCACCGGACGATCCCGAGGGTGAGGAGGAGCTGCAGGCAGCGAGTGCGGCGGCGAGCAGCGTCGCCGCCCCTGTCATGAGGAGACGTCTCATCGGGGTGCCCTCCACTGGGTGTCGTGTCGGATGTGTCCCTGGTGTCGCCGTGACGTTTGGGTGCTGTGTGAGTTTTGTCGCCTTTGCGATATAGTTAGGACAGTATCCTAACTATCAATGGGCTGACTAGCCCTCGTCGCTAAACCGTGATGCGCGATCCTGGGGAGGTACCGTGGCAGAGGTCCCGGTCGATGGGATGGCGCCGAACGGCCTCATCGCCGCGCGTCCAGCCCTGATCAGGGCGCTCAACGAGCAGCTGCTCCTCGACCACATCCGCACGTCGGGGCCATACTCGCGGGCCGACCTCGCGCGCGTGTCCGGGCTGTCCAAGCCCACGGTCTCGCTCGCCCTGGCGAACCTTGAGCGGGCCGGCCTGATCCGGCTGGCCGGCCAGCGGACCGGCCTGCCGGGCAGGACCGCCCTGCTTTACGAGGTCAGGCCGGAGGCCGGGTTCGTGCTCGGCCTCGACATCGGCCTGCGTTACCTGCGCGGCGCGGTGGCCGACCTGGCGGGCGAGGTCCGGGTCCGGCTGTCCGCGCCGGTGCACGCGACCACGCTGGGCGATCGCGTCGCCGAGCTTGTCGCGCTCGCGGACGAGCTGTGCGCGCGCGTCGGGATAACGCGCGCCGAGGTCACCCAGACGGTCGTCGGCAGCCCCGGCGTCTACGACCCGCAGCGGGACCTGATGGCGCTGACCGGGTGCCTGCCCGGCTGGGATCAGCCGGAGGCCGTTGCCGGGCTGCGGGCGGCGTTCGGCCCCGCGCTCGCCATCGAGAACGATGCGGACGCGGCGGCGCTCGCCGAGCGTGCGCTCGGTGTCGGCCAGGAGGCCGACGACTTCGCCTTCGTGCACGTCGGCACGGGAATCGGCATGGGCCTGGTACTCGGCGGACGGCTGCACCGGGGGGTGCACGGGGTGGCCGGCGAGATCGCCTTCATGCCGCTCGGCGGTGACCCGCAGGCCTGGACCTCGTCGGGGGAACCGGAGTACGGCGCGGCCGCCGATTGCCCGGACGAGCGCGTGACCGCGGGTCCCGAGGGCGTGATCATCGACCCGGCGGAGGCGCGGCGGCGTGGCACCCTGGAGACCGCGGCCGGCGCCGACGGGATCGTCCGCGCCGCCCGCAGGACCGGACTGACCGGCCTGGCCACGGCGCAGGGCGTGTTCCAGGCCGCCGCGGCATGCGACAAGCGCGCGGCCGCCGTGGTAGCAGGAGAGGCACGCCTTGTCGCCGCCGCCATCTGCTGCGTGATCTCAGTCGTTGACCCGTCACTGATTGTCCTGGGGGGCGGCATCGGCCAGGCGCCGGGCTTCGCCGAGGCGGTCACCGCGGCACTGGCGGAGATCGCCCCGGTGCTGCCAGAGGTCAAGGTCAGCGCCCACGGCACGGACGTGGTGGTCGACGGCTGCCTCGCCGAGGCCACGGCCATGGCCTGGACCCGGCTGATCGCGGCCTTGCCCTGAGGTCTCGCCCAGGGTGCCTCTTGTGCGTGGCACTTGTGCGTGGCACTTGTGCCCGCCTGGCCCGGATGCGAACGTTTGCATATGAGTACGGATGTCATGGACGCGGATGTTGTCGTTGCCGGGGCCGGGCACAACAGCCTGATCGCCGCCTGTTACCTGGCCAAGGCCGGGTACCGGTGCCTGGTTCTCGACGCGAGGGACGTCCCTGGCGGCGGGTCGACCACGGAGGAGGTCCTGCTCCCCGGCTACAAGATCGACACCTGCGCCACCGGGCACACCCTGATCCGGGTGAACCCCCTGCTGACCAGGGACGAGCTCGGCCTCAGGGAGAACTACGGTCTGCGCTACATCGACCCAGATCCGGTGGCCCACGTGGCGTTCCCCGATGGCGAGCAGCTCACGATGTGGCTGGACAAGGAGCGGACGATCGGTGAGATCGCCCGCTTCAGCAAGGACGACGCGCGGGCATACCGTCGCCTGCTCGCCGACTACGACGAGGTGAAGTCGGCGTTCAGCGGCTCGCAGTTCACCCCGGTGGGCTTCGGCCCGTCGCTCGACCAGCGGCTGGCGGAGCACCCGCGCGGCAAGGTGTGGCAGCGCATTCGCCAGCTGTCGCCCTGGGACGTCATCAGGCACGAGTTCACCGACCCGCACGTCCAGGCGTTCATGCTGTGGATGGCGTTCCAGACCAACCAGGCCGTCGACATGCCGGGCTCGGGAGTGCTCGCCTACTCGCTGGTCTTCGGAAGGCAGCAGCGGTCCTGGTCGATCCTGCCAGGCGGCTCCGGCACCCTGATCGACGCGCTCATCCGCTACCTGGCCGAGCACGGCGCGACGATCGCGACCGGCAAGACCGTCACCCGGCTGATCCTCGACGGCGACCGCTGCGTCGGCGTCGCGACCGCGGACGGCGGCGAGTACCGGGCCGCGAAGGCCGTGCTTTCGACCATCCACGTCACCCACCTGCGCGACATGGCACCGGGGAAGATGTGGCCGGAAGAGTTTCACTACAGCGTCGACACCTACGACGTCGGCATCCCCGGCTTCGGTGTGTACCTGGCCACGAGCGCGCCGCCGGTGTTCGAAACGGCCGACAAGGTCAAGCACACCGCCGTCTCCGCGGGCACCGTCGGCTGGCCGGGTGACGTAATCAGGCTGGGCGAGGACCTGCGCGCGGGCCGGTTCGTCGAAGACGTACCGTGGCTGCTCGTCGCCACGCCCACGCTGGCCGACCCGACCAGGGCGCCGGCTGGGCACCACACGGTCAAGCTGCTCAGCCAGAACATCTACGACGTGCCCGACTGGGACGCGGCCAAGCAAGAGCACGCCAAGCGCCAGCTGGCTCACCTGCGCAAGGCGGCACCGAACTTCACCGACGACGTGATACTGGCCCAGCTGGTGAAGTCACCCGAGGACTACGAACGGCTCAACCCGCACATGGTGCACGGCGCGTTCCACGGAGGAGACCGCGGCATCGCGCAAGCCGGCCCGCTCCGCCCCGCCCCCGGCTGGGCGGCGCACCGGATGCCGGTCGCCGGCCTATACCAGACCGGCGCGACCACTCACCCCGGCGGCTCCATCACCGGCGCACCCGGCCGCAATGCCGCCATGGTCCTGCTGCACGACCTGGGCCACGACCCCGCCGAGGTGATGCGCCCCGCCTAATGCTCTTCAGCGCGGACGCGAGAAAGGGCCAGCCGTTGAATACGCCTGGCCCTTTCTCGTTCCTGTTCAGCGAGCCAGGAAGCCTGTGACTTCCGTGGGGCGGTCGGACACCTGCGGCGTCAAGTTACTAGTACCGGAGTTTGATGTCCTGGGAAAATGTCCCGCTCGTAGGGACCTGGTAGATCGGGTCAGTTGCCGAGTAAGTGCCGCTGACCTGGGCCCTCCCGTTTGCGAAGGGGACGTTGCCGGTCGGGATGACGGTCGCGGTCCAGGTGGCGGGGGTGGTCGAGCAGGCGATGCCGCTGACCGACCAGTTACCCGTCGCCAGCTTGGTCCTTGTGACCGTCTCGTTGAGAGCGCCAGAAAGGCCGACTGCGGCGTTCTCGTTGCACGTCACGGTGCCAGTGACGGTCGCCTGCCCGCTCACCCTGTCCACTGTGGCGGTGGCGGCCGGGGTAACAGTCACGGCCAGTTGCGCCGGTGCCGGACCGTTCTCGATGTCGACCTCGCCGGTGGCTTCAGAAGTCGTACTGCCCTCGCACTGCTGTACGAAGGTGGCGTCGAAGCTCTGGATCCAGCCGTTCGGTCCGAAAACGGCCTTATTGACGGTGAAGGAGCCGGTCACGGTGTTGCAGCCCCGCCCGTCGCCATACAGCGACAATCCCGGCTGGGTCGAAGTCTGGAAAGGGTAACGCGCCACGTTGTCGTAGGTCGTCCCGGCGGTCAGGGCCTGACCTTGCGGTGCGGCGAAATCCAGGGTCCACGTCGTGTCCCCGCTGATGTTCACCCCTACGAAACTGTCGTCAGCCGAGGCCGTGGCCGTGATAGCGGAGTTGGACGGGTCGTAGGACCAGGCCTGGTCCTGAGTGATGTAGTCACCGCCGGTGCCGGAGAACGTTACTGACGTGCCTGCTCCGGTGACGGTGGCCGCGTGAGCGGCGGCCGGCGCGGCCAAGGCGAGCGTCCCGGTCGCCAGGACACCGAGCGCCGCCCGCACGGTAACGCGCTTGAACAAATTCACGAGGTTCCTTTCCTCCGGCTCCTGCCAGCGGAAACATTCGCCGCCAACGGCTAGCGCAAAGCGAACATTTCTCCACGGGATGCCGAAAAGCTGTACAGGTGACAAACCTAAACAAAGCAGAGTTAAACATAGCAGCAACAAAGGCGACGGGTGGCGGATTATTTGCGGCGTGATGCGGCTATCCGGCCCTGATGTTTCACGGTGCTGTTGGCTGCCGCCGATGGCTAGCCGAGGAGGTTCGCCGCGACGGTCGCGCCGAGCTCGTAGCACTTGTCCTCGGCGTCGCGGGCGACCTGGCCGGTGTGCTCGACCGGCCGGCTGACCTCCTGCCAGCCGAGCCCGCCCGCGATCGACCGCACCGCCAGGACCGCGCCCGTCGTGTCGCTGGCGCCGTGCACGTAGAGCCCGTAGGGCGCGCCCGGCTTGGCGAGGAGAGTTGGGTAGTAGACCTGGTCGAAGAAGTGCTTGAGCGCGCCGGACATGTACCCGATGTTCGCGGGCGTGCCAAGGACGAAGCCGTCGGCCGCGAGCACGTCGGTGACTCCCGCGGCGAGTGCGGGCACGACGGTGACCTCGATGCCGGCAAGCTCCGGGTCGCGCGCGCCCGCGATGACGGCCTCAAGCATCGCCTGCAGCGCGGGCGACGGCGTGTGATGGACGACGAGCAGTCGCGGCAACTCGCACCTCCTTCGCTATTAAGCCTCGGGGGCTGCTAAGCCCTGGGCGCCCAGCCGAGGGCCGGGCCGAGCCTCGTCGCCATGTCGGTGAGGATCTGCACGTAGTCCTCGTGCTCGAAGGTGAACGGTAGCGCGAACGCGACCTCGGTGACCTCGCGGAACGCCACGTGCGCGTACAACGCCGCGGCG
>Ga0210389_10004488_pt1 | contig 10832 bp, 10 predicted proteins | sample IncBWH28OmetaG_FD_160127 | JGI IMG/M metagenome (GOLD analysis project Ga0210389, IMG submission 160127) | Forest soil microbial communities from Barre Woods Harvard Forest LTER site, Petersham, Massachusetts, United States - Inc-BW-H-28-O ... | reverse complement strand
GGTACTGGCGGTATGATGCTGGTAGAAGGTCGGCGGCGATAAACGCCTCCGACAAGAAGGGATTCCAGGGGCAAGCGGAGGTCCGCGATACCCTTGCTGCGGTAATTATTTACTGAAACGCGCGCGACCCGGACCAGTTTCCGGGCGCGTCGATCGGCGCCGAGCCCGCTCACGGAAGGCTCGCGGACATGGCTATGCCTGGTCACCCCGTGCTACGGATGCCGATCAATGGTGTCCGTTGTCAGACCATCTTGCCGACAATCGTCATCATTTCCGCTGCCGAAAAAGCCCGCAACGATTCGGTGCGGACGTTGCCGAGCCCGCCGAGGCTCAAGTTAAGCGCCAAGGCGGAAGACTCATCTGGCGCTTCGACGATTGTCACGATGTCATACCGTCCCTGCGTCCAGAAAATGTCCTTCACGGTCGCTCCGAACGTCTTCGCCAATTGCTTGAAGGCTTCCGCCCGTTTCGGTGAGTCCTTGGCGTTGCGGATTCCCTGGTCGGTGAACTTCGCAAGAACGACATAAGTTACCATGGTTACTCTCCCTGGTTAGGATCCTTTCCTCCACTCCGCGATTCCAATCGACGGTCAAGGTCGCTTCTGATCAAACGTCACTTCGCGCCCTCCGGTCGTGGGATGAGATGAGTGAGCAGATCCGTCGGCAGCGGAAAGACAATGGTTGAGGACCTCTCGCTCGCTGTGTCGTGCAGGGCTGCGAAATAGCGTAACTGCATCGCCTGTGGTTCCCGGGCCAGAAGCCGGCCAGCCTCGACAAGCTTCTCGGCGGCCTGCTGCTCGCCTTCCGCGTTGATCACCTTTGCACGCCGCAACCGCTCGGCCTCGGCCTGCTTGGCGATCGCGCGGATCATGTTTTCGTTGAGATCGACATGCTTGATCTCGACATTGGTCACCTTGATGCCCCAGGCATCGGTCTGCTGATCGAGGATCTCCTGAATGTCAGCGTTGAGCCGATCCCGCTCCGCCAGCAGTTCGTCGAGTTCGTGTTTGCCGAGGACGGAGCGCAGCGTGGTTTGCGCCAGCTGGCTGGTCGCGGCCAAAAAGTCCGCGACCTTGATGACTGCTCGCTCGGGGTTGACGATGCGGAAGTAGAGGACGGCGTTGACTTTGACCGTGACATTGTCGCGCGTGATCACGTCCTGCGGCGGCACGTCCTGCACCACGACCCGCAGATCGACCTTCACCATCTGCTGCGCGAACGGAATGAGAATGATGAGGCCGGGGCCCTTCACTCCGGTGAAGCGACCCAGCGTGAAGACGATGCCGCGCTCATATTCCCTCAAGATGCGAATCGCCGTCGCGAAAAACATGACCACGACGACGACGAGAAGAAGGTAGCTCAGATAGTCGAACATCATCGCACACCTCTTTCACTGACGGTTCCTGCCATTCGCCGCCGCACCACAAGCGTCAGATCCTTGATGTCAGCCACCTCGACCATCTCCCCGGGTGTCAGGGCTTCCGCCCCGTGGGCTTGCCAGCGCTCACCATGAGTGAAGACATGACCTTCGCCGCCGGACCAGTCGAGAACTTCGGCTGGCAGACCGCGCATGGCCTGCCCTCCGACCCGGGCCGGGTTTCCGCGGGCGCGCCAGAGCGAGCCGAGTACGACGACGGTCAGGCTGACGATCATCGCCATCGCGATGATGACGACCGTCCATGACAGCCGGTATCCCGGGGCCTCGATCCTGAACAGCATGGCGGCCCCGAGAAGAAACGCGGCAACGCCGCCAACGCCGAGAACCACGGTTGGGTTGAAGGTCTCGACGACCAGGAAGGCGATCCCCAGCAGCATCAAGGCCAGGCCCGCGTAGTTGATCGGCAGCATGTTGAGGGCATAGAGGCCGAGCAGCAGACAGATCGTCCCGACCACTCCCGGCGCGATGGCGCCTGGGCTGGAGAACTCGAATATCAAACCATAGATGCCGACCATCAGCAGAATGAAAGCGACGTTGGGATTGGTGATGACGGACAGAAGGCGGATCAGCCAGCCGGGATCGAGCCGTTCAACCGTCAGGTCCTTGGTCGCCAACTGCCGCGTATCGCCACCTGCTAGCTCCACCGTGCGGCCGTCGATCAGGTGAAGCAGTTCGGTCGGGTTGCGCGCGACGAGATCGATGACCTTAGCCTCCAATGCGCCGCTGGCGGAAAGACTGGCGGCCTCGCGCACCGCTTTCTCGGCCCAATCGGCGTTGCGCCCGCGCAGTTCGGCGAGGCTGCGGATCAGCGCGACCGCGTCGTTCGTCGCCTTCGCGGTCATGGCATCCTTCAACGCGCCGGGCTGCGCATCGTCCTTTTTGTCCTTGTCGTCCTTCTCTGGGGCGCTGCCTGGCAGACCCGGCAGCGGGCCGCCGATCTGCACCGGCGTCGCGGCACCCAGATTGGTGCCTGGCGCCATGGCCGCGATATGTGTCGCGTAGAGAATGTAGGTGCCCGCGCTCGCCGCATGGGCTCCGGATGGAGCGACATAGCCAATGACGGGAATAGAGGACCCCAGCACGTCGGCGATAATCTCGCGCATGCTGGTGGCGAGGCCGCCTGGTGTGTTCAGACGCAGGATAACGACGTCGGCCCGTCGCTCGCCCGCCGTTGTCAGCGCTTCTTTCACGTATCTGACGGTTGCCGGACCAATTGCCCCTTCGACCTCGATCATCAGCGCGGATCCGCCGCCTTCCTCCGCTGACGGGAACGTGGGAAAGGCAAACTGGATAACGGCAGCAATTGCCGCAACGAGGGCCGCCTGCACCATTTTCATGGCAAGACTCCCTGATAACGTGACTCCCAAATAAAACGGTATATGGGGGTCGTCTTCCCTCGCCTCAATAGGACCGAGGCGCGCAGCCATCATGGGAATATCGGCGTTACAAGGCGTGATCCTCGTATTGCGTCGGTCGAGCACCGAATTGCAAGCGGCGTTGCGAGCGGTGCCGGCGCTGGTCGTCGCACCCGCCGTCCGCTTCGAATGTTCGCATTGGACCGCCGTGCGCTTCCCAACCTCGAAATCGGACAACTCGTCCTGCGGCGCTGCGCCACGGGTTCCGGAACGATGTGACGCCTCCCGCGCCCAGGCGTTTCTTGGTAAAGGTTCGTCGACCTCGGCGAGCGGCGCAATTCTTCGAACAACCGGCCGAACAACATCCGGATACGCCGCCCCAGGAGACAGTCACCAGGCCGGGCCCCTCTGGCAGCCAGCAGGCTGCGATGTCGGACTGGAATTTAAGTTGGAGTGGCCCCGTTTTGATATTGCGGCACGGCATTTGCGGCATGTATCGGTGGATCCTGTTACACACCTGCGCATTGCAAAAACCTCGCGTCGAATGAGGGGCCATTCTCCCGGCAGGAAGAGGGAGCATGACCCATGTTTGAATTTCTCGGCACAGGCGTCACGGCCGCACTTTTACAGGTCGTTCTGATCGACCTTGTGCTCGCTGGCGACAACGCCATTATCATCGGCCTTGCTGCCGCGGGCCTGCCCGAGGCGCAACGAGGCAAGGCGATTCTGATCGGCATCGTCGCCGCGACGTTGCTGCGCATTCTGTTCGCCGGGTTGACGGCACAAATTCTGCAAGTCTTCGGCCTGCTGTTCGCGGGCGGGGTCCTGTTGTTGTGGGTATGTTGGAAAATGTGGCGAGAGCTGCGCGCCTCCTCTGCAGAACCGATCAAAGCGAAGGAGGCAGCCGGAGCAGTCGCAGAAACAAATCCCGAAGGCAGCCCCCGGAAAACGCTCGCCCAGGCGACCTCGCAGATCATCGTGGCCGACGTTTCCATGTCGCTCGACAACGTCCTGGCCGTCGCGGGCGCGGCACGCGAGAATCCGGTGGTTCTGATTTTCGGCCTGATACTTTCGGTTGCAATGATGGGCGCGGCGGCTTCCTTCATTGCGCGCCTTCTGCAAAATCATCGCTGGATCGCTTACGCCGGACTAATCGTCATTCTCTACGTCGCCGTCGAGATGATTTATCGCGGAACGCTGGATATCATGAAGGTTGCGTCAATATGACATGACGCATTGGCTGCGCCTTTTCGGATGCATGGTCATCAGTGCATCACCATATGGATGCATGGTCATCAGTGCATCACCATATAGAGAGAAGGAAGGGAGGTGAGCGTCATGCGCATTCAACATTGGCAGGACGTCGCCAGCCTGTTGTTGGGTGTGTGGCTGGTCTTGTCGCCGTTCGCCCTGGGCTTCGCCGGAGCGGCGGTCTGGATAACCATCCTGCTTGGGTTGTCCGTCATTCTGTTTGCCGTAGAGGGATTTGTCATTCCGTCCTATCTGGAGGAATGGGGAGAGCTTCTCCTCGGTCTGGCTCTGGTGGTGGCACCTTGGACGGTCGGCTACGAGTCGGTATCGGCCACGGTAAACAGTATGGTGTCGGGCATACTGGTGATTTTGTTTGGAACCTGGGAACTGGTGACCGATCGCGATTTCATCGCCTGGTGGCACGATCGCTGGCATCACCCAGCCAGCTAAGAAGGACAGTTCCCTGAACCCTTAGCCCGACCGTTATCTGTTTGCGGTCGGAGGAGAGGCATTGCCTCGGAGACGTGGGTTTCCAGAGGTGGCGCGAGCGAAGGTTTGACCTCTCCCTGCCGAGCGGTGAAAAAGATGAGCAGGGCCCGGCGGCCCTGCTCATGGTCAACTTCGTTATGATGCGGTTCTAGGCTCGATCGGTTCCCAGATGCTGATCTTACGGGTCTCGGGCATCAGGAAGAGCGCGAGCACGAAGCACACCGCGGGAACCGCGATCGGGTAGATCAGCGCGTAGCCGATGCTGCCGGTGGCCGCGAAAGCTGCCGAAGTGATGAACGGCACCAATCCGCCGCCCCAGCCGTTGCCGATGTGATACGGCACCGACACCGACGTGTATCGAATCCTGCCGGGGAAGTATTCCGCCAGAAACGCTCCGACCGGCCCATACACCATCCCGACGTAGCACACGAGGATGAAAATGATGAAGATCGCGGTCGGATAGTTGATGTTGCCAGGCTGCGTGACCGTTCCCAGCCACAAATACAACGGAAAGTACGTGATCGCAGCGAGCAACATGCCTCCCAGGATCACCGGCTTGCGGCCGATCTGGTCTGAGAGCCAGCCAAAAAAGATCAAGCTCGGCGTTGCAATGAGCAACGCAGCACCCACGATGTAGGCCGAAGTCAGCGCGTCCACCTTGGAAACCTGCTGCAGAAAGTACAACGCCCAGAACTGACCGCTGTACCAGACCACTCCCTGGCCGATCAGCACGATGGTGGCGATCAATATGTATTTGATGTTCGAACTGAGGAAGGCCTCCCTCCAGGGGTTCCTGGTCATCTGCCCCCTTGCCTTGATCTCCTGGAAGATCGGTGTCTCCTGGAGCTGAAGCCGTATGTAGATTGCGATGGCCACCAGCAGGAACGAAACCAGGAACGGAACGCGCCATGCCCATTCGTCGAATACTTGATTACCGAAATACGTCCGCGTCGCAATGATGACGGCCAGCGACACCACGATCCCGAGAGTCGGAGAAGTCTGTAGCCAGCCGGTGTAGTAGCCGCGGCTGTCATCCGGCACATGCTCGGCAACGTAGGTGATGGCGCCGCCATACTCGCCGCCCAGGCACAGGCCCTGGATCATCCGCAAGCCGAAGAGAAGGAACGCAGCGGTCAGACCGATCGACTCGTAGGTCGGGATCAACCCGATCGCCCCCGTACCCAGTCCCATTCCGCTTAGCGTAACCAGGAACGTATACTTGCGCCCGACCCGAGCGCCCATCCATCCGAAGAGGAACGCGCCCAGTGGACGGATCAAGAATCCTGCGGTGAACAGCGCAATCGTACTCAACAAGGCAGCGACCGGGTGGGATTGTTCAAAGAACTTAACCGACAGAACTGCGGCCAAGCTGCCGAAGATATAGAAATCATACCATTCGATGACGTTTCCCACCGACGCGGCGACAATCACGCGGCGGAAATCTCCCGGAATTTGAATAGCCATGTGTGTCTCCTGATGTTTCAAAGCATTGACTCCACTTTTCAGCGCTTTGTTTTCTTACGGAGCAAGGTTCGTGCGCGACGTTTACAGGCGCGAGTTGTAAGTACGCCCGCAACGCCTGGCCTCAGGGGATCCTTTGAACCCTGAGGCGAGCTCCAACGGCCATCGGCACCGCGAGCCACCAGCTGCTTCCTTCCCGTCTGTCCGGGAGCGAAAAGCGCGGAAAGCAGTGTAATCCCTAATAGGAGTGCCGCCTTATGAGACTTTTGGCTCAATCGAACTGAGAACTACGCGCAAGGGATCATCGCGGAAGACGGCAGATTAGCTGCTCGGGGTTCGACGATGGCGACCTGCTGGCCTCGGCGGCGTGATTCACAAGCGATGCCGGTCGTCGACTTCTCAGAGATCTTGCTGCGCGATAATCCGAATTCGCTGTTTCGATATGATATGTTTCGATATGATATAGAGTGCGATCGAACATATGGGATCGCCGAGTTCCAGCGCACGGCTGCTTCATCGCGACAACCAACCATTCCGTGCGTGTATCGTTGTGCGAAATCGTCGCGCGACAAACAAGCGACTGTCGAAGCACCCCACGCGGTAGTACAGACCACCCAAACGAGTGGGGCTTCACCAGGCATCGCTGCCTTTGCGGCGGCAACAAAGCGCCTGCGCCCGTCATCGCATCCTGGGTGCAACATGCATCCTGAGTGCAACAGGGAGGACTCTGATGCGCTATCTCCTGCCAAAAATCTGCTCCGCCACCGCTGTCGTGTTTGCTGCCCATGCGGCCAATGCGAGCGAAGAACTCATCAAGATGTCGCAAAACCCGAAAGAATGGGTGATGCCGACCGGCAACTACGCCAACCAGCGCTATTCCAAACTCAACCAGATCACTGCCGAGAACGCCGCCAAATTGCAGGTGGCATGGACGTTTTCGACCGGCGTCCTGCGCGGCCACGAAGGCGGGCCGTTGGTGATCGACAACGTCATGTACGTCCATGGTCCGTTCCCCAATCCGGTCTTTGCGCTCGACCTGAACAATGAGGGCAAGATTCTCTGGAAATACGAACCCAAGCAGGATTCCGGCGTCATCCCGATCATGTGCTGCGACACGGTCAACCGCGGCCTGGCCTACGGCGACGGCAAGATTTTCCTGCATCAGGCTGACACTACGCTGGTCGCTCTCGACGCCAAGACTGGCAAGGTCGTCTGGTCAATCAAGAACGGCGATCCGGCGAGGGGCGAGACCGGCACCTCGGCTCCGATGGTGATCAAGGACAAGCTGTTCGTCGGCATCTCCGGCGGCGAGTTTGCGGTTCGCGGTTCGATGACCGCCTACGACATCAAAACCGGCAAGCAGGCATGGCGCGCCTATTCGGTCGGTCCGGACGATGAAATGCTGATCGATCCGCAGAAGACGACAGAACTGGGCAAGCCGGTCGGCAAAGATTCGAGCCTGAAGACCTGGCAAGGTGACCAATGGAAGCTCGGCGGGTCCACCACCTGGGGATGGTACTCCTACGATCCCGAGCTCAACCTGATCTACTACGGCTCGGCGAATCCCGGCACCTGGAACCCGAGCCAGCGGCCGGGCGACAATAAATGGTCGATGACCATTTTCGCGCGTGACGTCAATACAGGGAGCGCCAGATGGGTTTACCAGATGACGCCTCACGACGAATGGGACTACGACGGCGTGAATGAAATGATCCTCGCCGACCAGAATATCGGCGGGACGCCACGAAAGCTTCTCGTTCATTTCGACCGAAACGGGTTCGCCTACACACTCGACCGAACCAACGGCGAGCTGCTTGTTGCGGAGAAATACGATCCGACCGTCAACTGGGCCACCAAGGTCGATATGGACAAGAACTCCAAGACCTATGGCCGCCCCCTTGTCGATCCCAAGTACTCGACGCAGAAAGAGGACGTCAATGCGAAGGGGATCTGCCCGGCTGCGCTTGGAACCAAAGACCAACAGCCTGCGGCATTCTCGCCTGACACCGGCTTGTTCTACGTGCCGACAAATCATGTCTGCATGGACTACGAGCCGTTCAGGGTGAACTACACGGCCGGACAGCCCTATGTCGGGGCTACGTTGTCGATGTACCCGCCTTCCGGCGAGACCCATATGGGAAACTTCATCGCCTGGGATGCCCGCACCGGCAAGATCGTCTGGTCGAACAAGGAGCAGTTCTCGGTTTGGTCGGGCGCCTTGGCGACCGCAGGGAATGTCGTGTTCTACGGGACGCTCGAAGGCTATCTCAAAGTCGCTGACGCCAAGACCGGCAAAGAACTCTTCAAGTTCAAAACTCCCTCGGGCATCATCGGAAACGTGACGACGTACGAGCACAACGGCAGGCAGTATATTGCTGTTCTGTCCGGAGTGGGCGGTTGGGCCGGCATCGGCCTTGCCGCCGGACTGACGGAGCCGACCGCCGGACTGGGCGCCGTTGGCGGCTATGCCGGCTTGCGCGATTACACATCACTGGGCGGTCAGCTCACCGTGTTCGCGCTACCGAGCAACTAGACAATGGACGGCACAACGTAATTGAAGAACGCTCAGGGATCGGCGGCGGAGGACGATTGTACTCCCGCCGTGACCGGATTCGGCGGCGCACGAGTCCGTGAATTGAGCGTGAACGCCAAGAATCCGCGGGCGCCGCGCGGAGACAAGCAAGATCGTCAAGGCAGGGTTGCTGGCAGGCAGCTTGGTCCGGAACTCTCTGGCACTAGCTGAGCCAGAGTTATTTGTCTGGATGAAAAAGGCCTGTCCGATGCCCGCTTTCGCCGGCACTTTAAATCAGTCCGCGATACGCCATGGCAGTTTCTTGGCGATTCTCGCGTCGGCGTGGGCAGGTCTTTTGCTGGCCGGCGCAGTTTACACGTTGGAGCCGCCTGAACATCCGGCCGATTCGGCTCCGCCCATGACCTTTTTGGCTGGCAACGAATTCGAAGCCATCTCATTCGTCGAAGATGGAGCGAATGCGGCGACCATGCCGTCCGAGCCGCCGGCGCGCAAAGATGGGCAAGTCGCTCGGTTGTTCGGGATGGAAACCGAACCTGTCGCGGCGGGCGAGTTGCCGGAAAAATGGCACAACGTCGAGGCCGCGATGGCTCAAGATTTCGCGGTGATTGCACAATGCCGTGCAAATGGGACCTGCCCCGCCGCCGCGCAACGACTGATCGACATCAGCGCGGAGGGCATCGGACGAAGCGACCGGGCGCGTGTGGGCCTGATCAACAGAGCTGTGGATCTCGCCATCAGCCCGGTCAGTGACGAGAGGCAATGGGGCGTTGCCGATCATTGGAGCGGCCCGTTTGAAACGCTCCTGTCCAATCGCGGTGACTGTGAGGACTACGCGATCCTCAAATATGCTGCGCTGCTGGAGGCAGGCATTCCCAGGGAAGCTGTGAAGATCGTAATCTTGAAAAACCTCTTCCCGAACGAAAATCACGCTGCGGTCGCAACTCGCGTCGATGGTCAGTGGTTGATCCTTGACAATCGCACGCTAACGCTGGTGCGCGACACAGACGTTACGCGCGCGATCCCGGAATTCGTGCTCGACCACGAAGGGGTCAAGCGATTCAACAGGTCGACTCAGAATCGACGAGTTGCCAGCTGAATCATACGCGCGGGTTTGCGTCGATCCGAAAGCTCTCTACTGTGGCGGCGGTTCGACCCATACGTCGCTTTGCTTGATGCGTTCGATCAGCGCTTGCGGATCGAATTTGCGGAAAACCGCAGGGATCTCGAACAGCCCTGCGGGTTGCGGCCCCGCCTGAATATTCCTGACAGCGATGGTCGCGCCATCTGCCATCTTGATTCGCAGGGGGAATTTGAGATCCGGGTCGATCCAGCCAACGAAGTCGCGCCCCGAGGGCAATATGGCCCGATAGGCTTGGGCATGGCGGCCGTCGATGATCTCTTCACTGAGGCGCTCACACCGCCAGGTGTCACCCACCTCCGCGGCGCCGGCGACCTGCGCCATGGTCTGCCATTGCCGGCAAGGGTCGGTTGGATCAACCCGGACAAACACCTGTGTCAGCCGGCTTGATTGCTTGGCGTCCATGAAAATTCGCTGCGCTGGTCGCGCAAAATAAGCGGCGCGGTTCGCGCCGTCGATCAGGAAAAACCCGTCGGCGTAGTCCGGCGTTTCGATTCGCACCTTGTCGCCGGAGACACGGAGTTTGCCGGCAGATGCGGTCGTCGCGCCATCGACTGGGGTTGCGACGAGATCGGCTGAAAATTGTTGCGCCTGCGCTAGCGCTCCGCCGGAGATAAGAAAGCCGGCGAGGCCGAGCAGGCCCAGCCACCAGGATAAAGGCGAAATTATCATCCGCTTGACGGCCATCGCAGGAATCCGTTGCATCGGTCGATAAAACAGCGCCGACCGAGCCATCAGGCCCGATCGGCGCCGCCACGACGAGTATTCAGAACACGATCACGTCGTGGTCCAGTTCAGAGATTACTCGGTGTAGTTGATATTGACCGCCTTGCTGAAATCGAACGCGTCAAAGAGGTCCGCGAGCGCCGGGCTGTTGGTCGGCACATACTCGTTGGCCTTCTTGAACTGCGGGTTCGGCAGGTTGTCGCGGCTGCGGTTCGTGATCGGCTTGAGTGACCAGTTGCGCTCGATGAACTTCAGGATCGAAACGTGGTCACTGTAGTTGTGGTAGACCTTGCCGCCGGTCGAGTACGGCGAGAGAATCAGGAGCGGGATACGCGGTCCATCGCCGAAGTAGTCGATCGACTGAATGAAGCCCGAATCCCAGTATCCACCAGCCTCGTCCCAGGTGATGATCACCGCGGTCTCGGCCTTCAGCGCCGGATTG
>Ga0210389_10004487_pt1 | contig 10833 bp, 5 predicted proteins | sample IncBWH28OmetaG_FD_160127 | JGI IMG/M metagenome (GOLD analysis project Ga0210389, IMG submission 160127) | Forest soil microbial communities from Barre Woods Harvard Forest LTER site, Petersham, Massachusetts, United States - Inc-BW-H-28-O ... | reverse complement strand
TACAGCTCACCGTAGGCAACGCTATTTAGGGAGGCACCCGATGTTACGCACCTTCAAACGAACGCTCTGGACTTTCTTTGCCCTGCTGGGAGCTGCCAGCATGGCATTCGGTCAAGGTGGCGCTACAGGTACTATTCTTGGAACTGTGTCCGATAACACCGGCGCGGTCCTGCCGAATGCATCCGTAACCGTTACAAATACAGCCACCGACGTCGCGCATCGAACTCAGACCACTGCTGCCGGCGATTATTCGGTTCCCGATCTACAGCCTGGCACCTATTCTGTGGGCATTCAGGCACCCGGATTCAGCAACCATGTGGTCAACAACATCACACTTGTGGTTGCGCAGCAGGCACGCGTAAATGCCACGCTTACGCCGGGTGCAGCCGCAGAGACGGTACAAGTAAATGCCGGCGCGGTTGCGCTCGATACCGACACATCTTCGGTCTCGCAGCTCGTCAGCCAGAAACAGGTCGACCAGTTACCACTGAACGGTCGAAATTTCCTCAATCTGCTTTTTATCGGTGCGGGCGCGGTACAGACCGTTGGAGAACAAGGTCAGATGAGGCAAGGCGAAGGCAACGCGATCAGTATCAATGGCGCGCGGCCGGAGTCGAACAACTACACACTCGACGGCATGGTGAATACGGATACCGCGCTGAATACGCCTGCCGTGATCCTCTCACAGGATGCCATCCAGGAATTTAAGGTGCAGAGCGAGACCTATTCGGCGGAATATGGCTTCAGTGCCAACCAAGTAAATATCGTCAGCAAGAGCGGTGGAAATCAATTCCATGGCGCAGTCTTCGAGTTTGCGCGCAACGACGCTTTCGATGCAAGTACGCACTTTCAGCCGGTAAAACCTGAGCTGCGCCAAAACCAATATGGCTATGTGCTGGATGGCCCCGTCTGGATTCCGAAAATCTATGACGGCCGGAACAAGACGTTCTTTCTGGCGAACTACGAGGGCTGGCGCATTCGTAATGGCACAAGCTCATATTCGAATGTTCCCGATCCAACGCAGCTTACTGGAAACTTCGCTTCTTCAAACTTGCCCGCATATGGATCGGCTGCTTGTACGTCAGCGCTCAACGGCAACAACCCCTGTATGCCAATCGACCCGACTACAGGCCAGCCGTTTCCCGGAAACATCGTTCCGACAGGTCGATTCGGTAACCTCGCAAATGTAACTGCCAAGCTCTTTCCCGCGCCAAACTGCTTCACCAGCGATTGTCTCGGTAATTACCATCTTAGTGTCACATTACCGAACGATACGGATCAGCAAACCTATCGCCTCGATCAGAACATCGGAAAATTCGGCTCAGTCTTCTTCCGCTACACCAAGGCCAACTATTCGCTTCAAACTGCCAGCACTACATCGGTTCCCGCAGGTTTGAATATATTTAGTGAGGACTCAACCAGTTGGGAAATTTCACATACGATTCAACTTGGCCACAACATCATCAACAATTTCCGTGTCGGCTCCCTGGGCGCAACGGTCATTCAGGGTGATAGTCCTGCTCCGCAATCCGATGTGGATGCGCTCGGTCTTTCGGGAGTTTTCACCAGTCTGCCCGACTACGCCCGCGGCTACCCAACTGTCTCTCTGCAGAACCTGAGCGGAACAGCGGGCAGTCCAGGCAACAATCCGACAACCAGCGACATTCCGATGTGGGAATATGCCGATTCGATTTCCACGATTCATGGACGCCACACATTCAGTATGGGTTTCGACTTCCGCACCTGGGTGCAAAAGCGCGATCTCTCCACCAATTTCCTCGGCAGCTTTACATTTAACAACACCACCATAAGCCAGAACGGCAACAACGGAACAAACAACTGCGCGACCGCTTACTGCGGCACAGGCAATGCAACCGCAGACTTTCTTCTGGGCTACTACGGAGTCGCAAGTACCTTCCAGCCTGGTCCATTCAGCCAGACCGGTGCGCAGCCAGGCAATCTGAACCAATATCACTTCAAATATATTGGGCCATACTTTCAGGATGACTGGAAGGCCACTCCCAATCTGACGCTCAATCTTGGTGTGCGTTGGGACTTCCGCACGATTCCTTATGAAGCGCAGAACAAAATGTTCTGGATCGACGATCAGAATACCGGAGGCGGACTCTGCTTTGCTCAAAAAGCACTTTTGACTGATGGCATTGCGCCTGCGGGGAACGGATTCTATCGCTACTGCGGTCGCAACAATCCACGGGATCCATCCTATTTAACCTTCGCTCCGCGACTTGGCTTTGCCTATCGTCCTTTCCATGACAACAAGACGGTCGTTCGTGGCGGCTACGGAGTTTTCTTCGACTCCTCCGAGACCCGCGAAATTGACGACTCGGGCGATTTGTATCCATTCGTAATTCGTTCCAGCCTGACGCCAACCACGGATGCCACGATCCCTAAGCTAACCAACAATCTGTTTCCCGTGACAAGTACGCTGCTTCCCGTCGCCGTAGGTTCAAACGATGGGACCACGTATCCCGCCGGAAGCCAGTTCATCGCGGTCATCATCTCGGAACATCCGATCAACCCTTATGTGCAACAGTGGTCATTATCCGTGCAGCGTGAGTTGGCTGCCAATACCACCCTTGAGCTGAATTACGTCGGAAACAAAGGCACGCACCTGCTCGATCGCACGAATATCAACCAGCCATTCCCCGCTGCCAATCCCGCGCTTTGCCAGGCCGACCCAACCGCGGCTGACTGCCCGGCGACATCCCGCACTCCGTATCCCAACTTCACCAATACGACAGGCACGCTCGATAGCCGCTGGGATGGTTACTCGAACTACAACGCGGGCAACGTAAAGCTTGAGCGGCGCACCAACGATCTGGCTCTGCTCGTTGTGTATACCTATGCCCGCAGCATGGACGACAAATCCGCAGCTGCCGGAATTGGCGCAACAAACGGTTATGCCGGACACATGGACGACCACGATCCCAAGCTTGACTACGCGCGCTCCGACTTCGATGTGGATCAGCGCTTCGTGGCCAGCTATGTAGCCAACCTTCCTTTCGGCCACGGCCAGAAGTATCTCGGCAGTGCAAATAAGGCAGCGAATCTCGCCGTGGGTGGCTGGCAGCTCACCGGAATCGCAACCTTCCAAAGAGGCTTTCCCTTCTCTGTGCAGGCAAATGACAGTTTCTCATTGCTCGAGGCTTATAACCAACGTGCAAACGTAGTCAGCAGTCCGACCTCTGGCTTCCACAAAAACGTGAATGAATGGTTCAATACCGCGGCGTTCACACAGCCGCTGGCCGGGGCGTTCGGAAACAGCGGCCGGAACATTTTGCGGGAACCCGGCATTAACAACTGGGACATGGGGTTAGGAAAGAACTTCGCTATCGGTGAAAGAGCAAATTTCCAACTACGCCTCGAGACATTTAACACCTTTAACCATACGCAATGGGGAGTTGATCCAACCTCGCCTACAGCAGCAGCAGGTGGTCCGGGCACAGGTGCAGTGGACCGAAACGTGAACGACCAGCCCCCGAGCACGAATACAAACTTTGGACGGATCACGTCTGCCCGTCCAGGACGCGTGCTGCAACTCGGCGGTAAAATCACTTTCTGATTTTGTCCTCCTGAAGGGCTCCTCATCTATGGCGGGCCCTTACCTTTTACAGTTAGACTCGCAGCTATGCTTCGAAGCTTTGCAAAAACAGCGTTGACCATCACTCTGTGTGTTGGTGCACAAACAGCATTGGCACAGGGATCTGAGGATCAGCTGCAGCAACTGTCCGAACAAGGTCGGGCCGCGCTGGAGGCCGGTCAATATGCGGATGCTGAGCAGGCATATGCGCAGCTGGGGAAACTGGAGCCTGGCATCGCCGAGATTCATGTAACGCTCGGTGTTATTTATTTCAAGGAAGGAAAGTTCGACCAATCAGCAACTGAACTCCGCCGTGCACTGCAGCTAAAGCCCGGCTTGCCTCGTGTCGAATCACTTCTGGCGATGGTTCTCTCTGAACAGGGCCATTTTCAACAAGCTCTACTCGGATTGGAAAAAGGATTTCATCAATCTGCCGATCCTGAATTGAAAAGGATGTGTGGTCTTCGTCTGGAGAGGGCCTATACATCCATGCATGATGACGCAAAGGCAATTGAAACTGCACTGGAGTTGCAGCGTGCTTACCCAGATGATCCTGAGGTCCTCTATTATTCAAGTAAAATTTTCGGCAATGAAGCATTTCTGTCCGCGCAGAAATTGTTTCAAACTGCGCCTAAATCGACATGGGGCATGCTGGCCGCGGCAGAAGCCCATGAGAGCCAAGGTAGCCTCGATCAGGCGATCGCCGAATATCGCGAGGTATTGAAGCTCGATCCTGCAAAGCCGAACCTGCATTTCCGAATTGGACGAGCCCTGCTAGTAAGGGGAACAAACAAGGGTGATGCTAAGGACTTGGAAGCAGCAGAGACGGAGTTCCAGCAGGAATTGGACTTGAATCCATCGAGCGCTAACGCAGCCTATGAATTGGCTGAGATCTACCGAAAGCAAGGTCATGAAGACCAGGCTCGAAAGTATTTCCTGCAAGCCGTGGATAGCTATCCAGCTTTCGAAGAAGCCCATGTCGGGCTAGCGCTGACACAATTGGAAACCGATCCCGCTTCGGCACGGACCCATCTGCAGAAAGCCGTCACGCTCGATCCTCAGGACCCGGTGGCCTGGTACAGACTTGCCCAGGCAGAGCGTGCATTGGGCCACATAGACGAACAACGGAAAGCCATGGCAGAATTCACGAAACTGAAAAACGGGCAGGCGCCGTCTACGCGAGCTTCACTGAATCCTGAAGTAACACCTCAGCAGCTGGATCCAGCAAGTGTTCCATAGGTATGCATGCAAAGAGTCAGCAGATTCGGACAAATGGGAGATCCAGCAACTTGGCTAGCTTTTCAAGCCTACCTGCTAAATGCCCGATCCCCACAGCACAGTGATGAGACGGTCCTTGCTCATTCCACCTCTCGACAAAGCCGCGCGCCCCGATGGGAAATCGGTAGCGGCTATTCGTATTGCCAATCGTCAGCATCGGGCCCTCTTCGCAGTCTCCCTGAGCGACAATGAGTTTGAAGCCGTGCTCACGATCTTCCGCGATGGAAAGAATTGTTACCGGCCCGTAGCGCACGGACATCTCAACGGAAAGTCCGCGGCCCACCTTGCCGTGGTAGACATCAAGGGGACGAACTTTGGTCTTGCCTTGCGCTATCGCTGTATGCCCGGGCCCATCATGGCCCATCATCACAATGTCGTCGTTAAAGTCGATCGCGTAGTACTCAGTGAATGATCCACCTGCACCGAACGCATCCATAATCTTCATGGCGATGGCGTTCTTCACTTCATACTCACCAGCGACTGGGATATGCCGGGCGGTCAGTAGCGAAGTGCCAAGAATGATTGAGCTCATGGTATCCTCGTTCGCCTCGTTACCACTGCCCTTGTAGTAATAGGTCAAGGATTGAAGGTCATGCCGCTCGACAAATCGATCGAGGGCCACCGATGTTCGCGCAGCGCGATTCAGCTCGCTCTCTGGACAGTCGGCTTGCACATCGAAATGATCACGAAATGTCTGCACGCGCGCAGATATTTCCTCTTTTTGTATTTCAGAGCGAAGATCGCTCAGTTCATCGACCTCCAGTATCTCCGTGTGCATGCCGAAAGTGATGCACGCCTGGGTGATGTCGGTGGCAACATCAAGCATTCCGTTGTAGTAGTGTCCAAGAAGTCCGAGCCGATTCTCAGAAAGCGTTGCTCGCACTTTAGCCGCAGCGACCCAGTCCCCGATCTGGTTCCAGGTTTCTTCTTCGCCGAGTACGCCGGTTACCTGATGAAAAGGGATGCGCGCACGCGTGAAGACATTGGCGATCTCCGGGACAGGGCATGCCGAGCAGTACGCAAGACAGTGCCCCGTCATCTTCGTTCGATCTGGAAGACGGTTGAATGCAGCGTAGTCGATGGCTGCATGAGGTTGCAGATTCAGAACAATGACCGGCACACCGGCACGCTGCACTAGCGGCAGCACTGTGTTCGACAACGCATAAGTCGTAACGTAGAGAAACAGCACGTCGGCATTGGATGCGCGACATTGTCGCCCAACTTCCCTAGCCCGACTTGGAGTATCCACAAGACCCAGCGGAATAACGACAGCGTCTGTCTGCTTAAGCAGCTGCGCGACCTGTACAACATAGCCTTCGAGCTGAGCCCTCAAGCCATCGAACTGCTCCCAATAGGCCTCAAGCCCGACTCCGCACAATGCGATTCGAAGTGTTGAATGCAAGCCTCGTCTCCTATCTCAAAAATGCCGCGCGCGTTACTTCCATCTCACAACAGCAACCGCGAATGGAGAGAGGGTCAACGTGTTCCCGCTTCCCTGCGACATTCTGGGCGCATCATCGCCTGTCGCACCGTCTACGACTGAAACCGTGTAATTTGCTGCTTCTGCAGGCAGCGTGATTGCAGCCTCGCGATTCCTCTTATTGAGGAGCAGTAGTTTGTGACCTTCACTTGTATCAAATCCCTGCCCTTCTACGTCACTCCAGCGAGATAGCTTGGTGTCTACTAACTTATCGCCAGCGTGAAAGTTATCCTTGATCAGCTTCAACACCCAGTACCGAGCGTTTGGCTTGCCATTCCTCCAATCCATCATGGATACGCTTGGGAACTGTGAAGGATAGCCAACCAGTTGCGACTCCCCGATGATGTCGATGCTTTGCTTCGAAAGCTCTACGAAGAGATAGGCGTAGAGCGAGCCCGCCGCATTCCAATAAAGGGCGGGAATACGATCAGGATGCGCACGGCCGTGATCACGAATTTCCAACTCGTCACTAGGCAGGATGACGCCTAGCTCATTTAGATCGGTCTTCGTCTCCGGAGACAACTGCTTGCGGATCGCTTCGACGTAGCGAACGTTCGTCAGGAAACGGTCTGCCTGATCGAAAAACGTGTATTGCCAATTGTCCAGTCCTTCGTCGATCGATGGCGAAGCGTAAAAGTGATACGAGATGTAATCCAGCGGAATGCCCGTCTGATGATGAGTGTGATCGAGAAAATACGAGAACCATTTAGGGTCGAGCTGTGGCTGGGCAAGCGCCAGCCCCATGAATTTCGTCTCTGGACTGACTTTGTGGATAGCAGTCACAATAGCATCGTATCGTTGGGTATAAAGCTCAGGAGTGGTCTGGTGTTCAAAATCCACCTCATTGAGCACCTCCCAGATGGGAAAGCTGTAACTGTATCCGGACTTGTGCTTCTTGCCGTTTTCATCGGTGAAACCGCCCCGCGTATACCAGCTCACCAGACGCGCATAGTAGTCGCCCAGTTCTTTGCCTGACGGATCATTCAGTTCCGTACCTTGCGTGTAGTCCCAGACCACTTGATTCGGATCTTGCGGAATGGCTACAGGTTTCTCAGTCTTGAAGAGCCAATTCGGAATGGTGCTGAAGTTCATGATGGTCGGATGCCCGCTCGTCGCATCCATAAAGTCCTTCGTCATAGGATCGATGAGTTTGAAATCCCATGAGGTAGAACTCTTTGTTGGCGGCTCAAGTTCAGCCACAGCAAGTCTCGGATAGGGCTCCCACGGTACATAGCGAACGTAGTCTGCGCCCAGCTTCTTTAAGGCATCGAAAGAGCCATCGTGAATCGGAGATCCTGCGCGCAGCATGGGGTTGACGACGACCTGAAGGGTCGGCGTCGACTTTGAGACGATGATCGTCTTGTTCCAGTCGATGGTGACAACATTCGGCTTTTCTGTGGCAGATTGAGACCACGCCAGAAAAGGCATAGAGAAAGAAAAAACAACAGCCGCAAGACCTCGATTAAAAGTTGTCACGATGGCTCTTCTCCTGATGAGACGAACGGACATTATGAACGGGTACACACATACTGATCCAAGAAAATACGTCGATGGATGAAACGCTGAAAGTTGCGTTGTATGAACAGCCTGACAAAGATACTTGAAGCCATTCAGGAGGACCAGCAGACGTCTGTTGGCGCTCATGGAAGGTAGAAGACTTCGTGCAACATGGGAAAGCGCTCGCCGGGTCGTAATTCCCCGTCCAAAGGCAGGAAATAGGCACTCATAGCCTGCTGCCATCTGAGATTTACTGGATTGTTTTCTATTTTTCGCCATACCGTTTCGAAGTCTGCCTCCACGCGCAGCGAAAGGATGAGGAGCTCGTCGCGACGGAAGATGGAATACTCAGCGATTCCCGCGCTCTTCAGCAGTGTGAGCATCTCCGGCCAGACCTGTCGATGCGCTTCATCATAAGCATCAGCTGTCCCGGGTTTCAGTCGAAGCATAAAGGCTACTCTTTCCATCGCATTCATCTCCTCTGTTCAAACTCAATGACCGGCATTGGTCTCAAGCAGCTTGACTGGCCCGAGAATGCCTGAAGGCAACGGCTCCAGGAAATTCATATCCTGAGGCACGAACAATGTGCCGTAGCGTGCATAAAGAAGACGATAGTCTGGCTGGCTCCGACCAGCCAAGGTATTGATCGCGCTATTGCCAACGATAATCTTCAACTCATTTTGTCCAGGTTGAATGAACGGCGTAAGGTCGACGCGGTATGGAGGGTGCCATATATATCCTGCTAGCTGTCCATTCACGAATACCTGTGCTGCCTCGCGCACCGGGCTTTCAAGATATGCGCGCATGCTATGCGGCCCCATGGGATTGGGCTTTGCCACCGGTGTGCCTTCACCAAAATCCAGCGCGACTGTCATGCCCGGATCGACAGACACAGTCCTTATATAGGTAGCCGTACCGGAGTAATAGCGGAGTTCGGCATGTTTTTGCCAGTCGTTTAATACAGACATGTCGAATGAGTGGAGTTCGGGATCGTGGAAGGTCACATGCCATCCACTCGATATCTCCACTACCTTCGCCGCGGCAGCCTTGGCATCCGGAGCAGGCTCTGTAGCGTTATCTGAAAAGAAAAAAACTCGCGATTCATAAGGCTCGAGGTCGAGCGTGATGTTGTCTGTATCTTTTACGCCCGTGATTTTGCCGGTAAACGGGTCCCAGATTTCCGCGTGTTCTTGATGCGAGCGAAAGTGCGCAAGAGTGTGGAGGCGTTGACTGCTGGTGTTCGCAACAAAGTAAAGATCACCCTTCTCCAGCTTGCGATGAATAAAACCAATCTCTGGATTGGCAGGCGTCGTGGTGAAATCAGGCTCCAGAGATGAGTGGAGCAATGCCCCCAGACGATGCTCGTCTTCGACCAGGTGCGCTGTTGCGATATTTCCATGAAAGAGCTTCTGTGACGTCTCGCGAATTTGCGCCGATTCGGATTCGCGATTCAGATATCCCGGTGCCGTGGATGGAAGCCGCTGGGTTGCGATCACGATGCCGCCATGGCGCGCAAAATCAGCAATCTTTTCATATGTCGCTTCAGGAATCCGTTCAATGCGGGGCAGAATAAGAACTTTATATGGAATGCCCACCTTGTCGATGGCGTCGGCATCGATGAAATCGAGATTGAACCCTGCATCCAGAACCTGTGCAATCACTTGCTTGCCTAGAAATCGGTCCATGAACTCATCGATGGATACATTGCTTCCGCTCTCATCAAAGCCAGCAACTGAAGTTGGAGGGCGCTTTCTTTGCAGACCAACTGCAAAGGATGCCCACACATCATCGTTTGGTAGTAGTAGCGCAACATCGTTCACTGGCTTTCCCAGGCGGAGCGTGAAGCTGACGCGTTGTAAATATTTCGTGAGATCCGGCATAGCAAAAAACCATGGATTGTGTTCGTTCAGGGCTGCGGCAGCATACATACGCCATCCCGGTTCGCCCGCACTCTCCGGAGAGTAGGGCCACCCATGACCGACGAGTTGATTAATACCCTGCAGAAAATGCAGATCAGCCTCAGCCTTCATATCGAGAGGAGTCGCACGAAAAGCGGGCGAATGGAGCCACGTCCACGTTTCCGAAGAGATCACGTTGTGGCCGAATAAGTGTCCAGCGGAAGCCGCCCAGCGAGTATCGGAGAATTCACGCCACATGTTGAGGGTCGCCTTGCCTTCTCCTTCAGAAAGATCCTCAAAGCGATTGCTTGAGAGTGTCACCGGGGGAAAGCCATACGTCTGCGAACGCAACAAAGTACCGTGCTGTCGCGCCCAGGCATGCATCGGCTGAAGAAAATGCTCGTCGGTAAGTTCTGTAAGAGTTTTTCCCCAATCGTGGCGGATGGCTTCGGTTTCTGGGCCATCGTTTCCGATCAGCGCCGGAAGCAGGGGGGCAAGATCGTAACCGCGCCGATTGCGAAATTCTGCGAGAAGGTCGGGGGTCCAATTCGATCCGTAGTCCTCCAGGCTGTCGCTGAAAACTGCATAGGGCGGCTTATCCGGAAATGCCTGCAACAAACGATCTCCCACAGCTTGTAGATGAGTAGCGATTGCGTGCGCATCGTAGTGGTCCAGTACAAAGCCCGAAGCGCCCACTGATGGCCGTTTCACCATCATTCCGGTGCGGCTGGAGATGAAGAACAGCGCCGTACGTCGCTCGGCATTGTCAGGCACAATACTGAGCCGGCCAGCTTTGATCTCGCTCACCGGTTTTGCATCGGCGAGCTTCATCGTTGTCTCAGTACCAGGGACAACAAATACTTGCAAGAGATTTTCACCGGCGGAGATCGACGGCACAGAGACTGAACCAGCCGCTTCCGGAATGGAAACAGCTTCGACTCGAAGTTCACCAGCAGCCTGCGTGATTGGAATCTTCGGATCTCCAAATGGCCAGCCACTTCCAAGCGTCACATCCATCCGCAGTCCCAGCTTGCTGGCCTGCGTGGAGGTGAAGCGAAGGGCATCGATATATTCGTCCG